>VOFI01003137.1_pt1 | contig 85930 bp, 112 predicted proteins | sample 5384131 | NCBI WGS metagenome assembly VOFI01 (sample SAMN12384728, study PRJNA508395) | human gut metagenome | isolation source: healthy gut H | host: Homo sapiens
CTGAACTTATTGAAGTTCAGCCTTTTTTATTAAATTGTTATTGGTATTTGATTTTTAAATGTAATTCATCCCTTTTTAAAGTAATTGGGGTGGATTGTTATAGATGTATAAGCAGGGATAAATTTTATGTAAGGTATCGGAGTTTCATTAAAATTTAGCATCTTTGCATGAGATGTGAAAATGGGATGCGGTTTGGCATGATTAATAAAAGACAGATGAACGTAAATAGTCCTTGTCCGGGGGTATTTTTCGGGAAGGAAATTTATAATTTTGTAAGAAAAGAGAGATAATATAGAAATCGATGAATAAGATTGTAGCGAAAGAATATTTTTCGGAAAAAGTTGTAAAGTTTGTCGTAGAAGCCCCTCTGATTGCGAAGGCTCGTAAAGCAGGTCATTTTGTTATCGTGAGAGTCGGTGAGAAGGGCGAGCGTATTCCGCTTACGATTGCTGCTGCCGATGTCAAGGCCGGGACAATCACTTTGGTCGTACAGGCGGTAGGAAAGTCTTCTTCGAAATTGTGTGCTCTTAATCCCGGGGATTATATTACAGATGTAGTAGGTCCGTTGGGCAGGGCGACTCATATCGAAAAATTCGGTACGGTAGTTTGTTGTGGCGGTGGTGTCGGTTGTGCTCCCTTATTGCCGATTGTTGCGGCGATGAAGGAAGCTGGTAATCGGGTGATTACGGTGTTGGCCGCTCGCACGAAAGAGCTGATTATTCTTGAAAAACAAATGCGGGAATATTCAGATGAAGTAATAATTATGACCGATGATGGTTCGTATGGTAATAAGGGTCTTGTAACACAAGGTGTAGAGGCTGTCATCAATCGGGAGAAGGTAGACCTGTGTGTGACCATAGGGCCGGCGGTGATGATGAAGTTTGTTTCTCTATTGACTCGAAAGTACGATATACCCACGGTTGCATCTCTGAATACGATTATGGTAGATGGAACCGGTATGTGTGGAGCATGTCGGATTACGGTGGGCGGAAAAACTCGTTTCGTATGTATAGACGGGCCGGAGTTTGATGCCCATCAAGTGGATTTTGACGAAATGCTTATGCGATTGTCTTCCTATAAAGATTTGGAATCGAAGTAACAAGTTTTGTTATATTTATGAATAAAGAAGAATTATCGGCACAACGTGCCGAAAAATGGAGAGAAGAGCTGCGTAGAAGTAGAAAGGCTAAGGAGCGTACCGATATACCTCGGGTGAAAATGAAAGAGCTCGATCCTGCTTACCGCATAACTAATCGGGAAGAGGTGAATTGTGGGCTTACACGTGAACAAGCCGTTTTGGAGGCTACTCGTTGCCTCGATTGCGTAGAGCCTCTTTGTATGACTGGTTGTCCGGTTGGGATCAATATACCAAAATTTATTAAAAATATAGAACGGGTGATTTTTTGTCGGCGGCTCGTACGTTGAAAGAAACGAGTGCTTTGCCTGCGGTGTGTGGGCGAGTATGTCCACAGGAACGTCAATGTGAATCGAAATGCTTTTTATACTCAAAAATTGAAAAAAGAACCGATCGCTATCGGTTATTTGGAGCGTTTTGCTGCCGATTATGAACACGCTTCGGGAGAGGTCGCTCTCCCTGCCATGAAGCCATGTAACGGAGTGAAAATAGCCGTAGTCGGTTCGGGCCCTTGTGGACTTTCTTTTGCGGGAGATATGGCTAAATGGGGATATAGAGTCACAGTGTTCGAGGCTTTGCATGAGATAGGAGGTGTTCTAAAATACGGTATACCCGAGTTCAGATTGCCCAACGAGGTTGTCGACGTTGAAATAGAGAACCTTCGTCGTATGGGAGTCGAGTTTATGACCGATTGCATTGTCAGGAAGACGCTCTCGTATGACGACCTTCATGAGATGGGATTTAAAGGGTATCATGGTTGCCAGCGGAGCCGGCTTGCCGAGATTCATGAATATCCCGGGCGAGAATTTGAATGGGGTGATGTCGAGTAATGAATATCTGACACGAGTGAATTTGATGGATGCCGCTAATCCGGATTCCGATACACCGGTGTGGAGAGGTCGTAGAGTGGCGGTTATCGGAGGCGGTGAAACGGCGATGGATTCAGTTCGGACGGCTCGTCGGCTGGGAGCGGAAAAGGTTATGATAATCTATCGTCGCTCAGAGGACGAGATGCCAGCTCGTAAAAAGAAGAAATACATCATGCCAAGCAGGAGGGTGTGGAATTTTTGACATTGCATAATCCTGTCGAGTATATAGGGGACGAACGGGGAAGAGTTTGTCAAATGCGACTTCAAAAATGGAGTTGGGAGAGCCGGATGCTTCTGGTCGGCGTTCTCCTGTTCCTATTCCGGGAGCTATCGAGACCATCGATATCGACGAGGTGATTGTCAGTGTGGGAGTTTCTCCTAATCCGTTGGTCCCCTAATTCCATAGGGGCCTTGAAGTAACTCTGAAAGGGACGATTGTCGTCAATGCCGACACATTGCAGTCTTCAATACCTGATATTTATGCAGGAGGAGATATTGTGAGAGGTGGTGCTACGGTTATTCTTGCTATGGGAGACGGTCGGCGTGCTGCGGCTGCTATGCACAAGGCTTTGCAGGAGAAATAAATAAGTTTGTATTAAAAGAAAAGGGCTGCATTGCAGCCCTTTTCTTTTAATATATCTAATGCCGATTAGCTGGCTTCCCAGCCCAGAGCACTGGCTCCCAATACGGCGGCATCACTCTCTTTCAATTCCGAAAGTACCAGTTTTACTTTTCCTTTGTAAATAGCAAGCAGATTTTTTTTCCATAGCTTCGCGGATAGGACGCATGATCAGTTCGCCCGACTTTGCTAATCCTCCGAACAGGACAATCATCTTGGGGCTTGAAAATGCGATGAAATCGGCGAATGCTTCTCCTAAGATTGTACCGGTATACTCGAAAATCTCTTGAGATAGTTTGTCGCCTGACACGGCCGCATCGTAAACATCTTTCGAAGTGATCTCTTGAATAGGAAGCTGCCGTAAAGTGGATTCGTCGTTGCGAAGTTCGAGGAATTCCCGAGCCGTACGTGCAACACCTGTGGCGGAGGTATAGGCTTCGAGACAACCCGTTCTGCCGCAACCGCAGAGGCGGCCATTTCCACGGCGTACGATTACGTGCCCGAGTTCTCCGGCAATCCATCGTGCCCATAGACCATTTGTCCGTTAATGACGATACCGCCTACACCCGTACCGAGGGGTAATCATGATGAAATCTTTTTACACCGCGGGCAGCTCCATAGGTCATTTCACCGATAGCAGCGGCATTAGCGTCGTTGGTGATAGTTACCGGAATATTGAATTTTTCCCGTACCATTTGGGCTAAAGGGGATTACGCCTTTCCACGGGAGGTTAGGTGCAAATTCGATTGTTCCGTTAAAATAGTTCCCGTTAGGAGCTCCTATACCTATACCGGCAATTTGATCGGTTACGTTTTCTTGCGCCAAAAGACGAGATAGTTCTTCGTGCAGTGCATTTACGTAGTCTGTTATTTCGGTATATTTCTGAGTCTTGATAGAACCTGTGGCTAAGATAGAACCGCGGGCATCAACAATTCCGAATACTGTATTGGTACCACCTATATCAATACCTACAACATATGAAAGCTTACTCATGGTTTTGTGTGTATAAAATTATTATTTTAGTTAATTTCACGATACAAATATAATGAAAGATGATTGGTGGGACAAAATGAACAACAAGTTTTTTTATTTTGTCTTGTCCAAATCGAGACCTATATTTGATAAAGTCAAATATACGGATAAATTTTCGATGGGAGCTGCTTTTTTTATTCTAAAAGTTTTTAATAAATGAAATATCTTTTTGATGGTCGATGCCGTTTGAGCGAGTTATTGGTCGTTTGGTTTTGTCAATTTGTAAGTTGGAGATTATAAAGTGTTGAATTGTAATGTCGAGATAACAAAATCGAACTTTTTGTTTTGCGGTTAAAAAAAGTATCTATATTTGCAGCCACAAAACGGCACAATATTGCACAAACTGTGCAATATTGTGCTTAAAAAGTATAAATTATGAGTTATAACTTATTAAAGGGAAAAAAGAGGTATTATTTTCGGAGCCCTTAATGAAATGTCCATTGCATGGAAAGTAGCTGAAAAAGCTGTGGAGGAAGGTGCAACGATCACTCTTTCCAATACGCCTATGGCAGTGCGTATGGGGGAGGTGAATACATTAGGTGAAAAATTAAATGCTGAGATTATTCCGGCAGATGCAACCAACGTGGAGGATCTTGAAAATGTTTTCAAGCGCTCTATGGAGGTCTTGGGGGTAAGATAGATTTTGTGTTGCATTCTATCGGAATGTCTCCGAATGTAAGAAAAAAAGCGTCCTTATGATGATTTGGACTACGATATGTTATCCAAGACATTGGATATTTCGGCTGTTTCGTTTCATAAAATGATACAGGTGGCTAAAAAGATGGATGCCATTAACGAGTACGGCTCTATTTTGGCTTTGTCTTATGTCGCGGCTCAGCGAACCTTATTCGGCTATAACGACATGGCGGATGCGAAGGCTTTGTTAGAGTCTATCGCCCGTAGTTTTGGATATATTTATGGTAGGGAGAAAAATGTTCGAATCAATACTATATCTCAGTCTCCTACCATGACGACTGCCGGTAGCGGGGTGAAAGGAATGGAATCGTTGATGGATTTTGCGAATCGTATGTCTCCTCTCGGTAATGCCAATGCCGACGAGTGTGCCGATTATTGTATCGTAATGTTTTCCGATTTAACTCGTAAAGTGACTATGCAAAACTTGTATCACGACGGAGGATTTTCGAGTATGGGTATGAGTTTGCGGGCGATGACTCAGTATAATAAGAGTTTCGATGAATATCGAAATGAGAATGGTGAGATTTGTTATGGATAAGTTTGGTAATTTGATTTAGATAGAACTGCCCCCGACTGTTGATCGACCGAAACAGCTGGGGGCGATTTTTAATCGTTTATGTCGGTACTTTCTCCATATACGTGGTCATAGAATTTTTTGTAGTTTTTCCATTCAGGGTCGTTTTCCCACAAGAAACGGTATGTTTCCGGGTCGGATTCGGTTAGTAGTGTCCCTAAGTCGTCCGATTCGTTTAAATGCCGTTGTCGGATTTTTTTGTTCATCTCGGAAATTGAATCGTCCTTTTTTAATGCATTTTTTGGAACGTATGAGAATGTTACGTATTTCTCTTTCCGAGAAGTTTAGTCCCGGAATGAATATTCGGAGCATATTTCTCAATTCCCCATAGATTTGATTCCATGCGGAAGACGGTACGCCGTTACTCGCCAAATCGGCCAAATACTCTTCGGCATCGGTTTTTCGGGCATTCCACGAATTGCCTCTCAATTTCCATTCGGAGGGCATAGACCGATAGACTTTCATTAAAAATTCGTCTTTGAAATAAGAGTCGCCGAAAAGAGCATCAAGGCCTTGATGCCCTATTGCTTCGTGCAATAGGACTCTCTGCAATCTCGTGTAGGAAGGGATATTGTCGAGAACGATACCTATATTACCGTTGTGCATATAATATCCGCCTATTTTACCTCCTTGTTTTTTTTTAGAGATCGGACGGAGACCGGTAGGTCGGACTCATGTTCATAAACAATAACGTTATCGAGCCCCATACGTTCGGCTAAATCTTTGGTTAGTCTGTATTTTCCACGTGTAGACATTTTTTGCCATACTTTATCTTTGGTCTGGTCCGGTATAATTGGGGCGAACGGGTCGGGTTCGTTTATCTCTCTTTTTTATTTTGCCGGCATTTTTATATTCTCCTACGGAGAAGGAATGAATCATGTCGGGCTCAATATCGGGTACATTTATTGTATTTTTTCCATTGGGCGAAAGTACTTCGGCGATTTTGTTTTCCGGTCGTAGTCGAGGACTTCCCATGCAAATCCATGTTGGTCTACAAGGGCTGTGGTGGTTTGCTTGTTTCTCCGCATATTTCTTTTTTCAGATTGATGGCTCGTCCCGTACCCCCAACGGCAGCTCCGCCCAAACTACCCGATACCATACCGGTAGTAGCGTTTTGTAGGATCGATTCGAGAGTCGGATATTGTCCTGGTTCGTTGTAAATCGTTTTAGCCATATCGTGAGCGACCGAATTGAGAGCTTCGGCGGTCCCTCCTGTTACTGCATCGTTAAAGGTTCCTGCTATAAGAGCCGATTTATCGGTCTTTGACAGTTTACTCATTATTTTACTTATTTCAGTCTGTGCTGTTTGATTTTTAAGAATCGTCTTTTTGAAATATTCCGATGCTTTCTTTTTGGCTCCCGATTTTAGATTTTTAAGGTATCGGCTTTGTAAGATTGTGTCAAACAGGAGATCGGCTCCCATACAAATAGCTACGAATCCGGTACGTTGTCCGTCGGTTAAACGTTGTCCTGTTTCTTGTTCGAAATTATCCAGTTCCATTTGTGCTTGTGCGTGGCTTTCGGCAACGGAAGAGGCAACATTAGCAATACCAGCAGCGATACCTGCCGGAGCGAAGGCGGCTCCGGCGGCAACCGGTATCCCCACTCTCCCTATATTAGCTATGATTTCACCAATAGTTGCCCAGCCTTCGGTTTCGGGAAAGAGTTATTCGCCATGCGAGCTTCTTCCATGAGTTTTTTCCCTTCGTTTCCCCATCGGGCTGTCTCGGAGAGCTGTCTGCTTATTTCGTTTGGAGAAATATTCTCATTCCTTAATCGACGATATTCTTCGAGTCCTTTTTAATTCAAGACGAGGACGATCGGAGGTACTGTGTTCGGTTTCATTTTGTAAAGAGTCTTCCTTATTTTGTAGTTGAGGCTCGGTGCTTCTTTGATATTCGGGAAGTCGCTCCAACGCTTTTTGGGCGGCTTCGGACATTTCACTATCAGATAGTTTGTCTTGTATGTATCCTCGGGAATATTTTAGGTCGTTCCAAATACGTTCGCCCGCTAGATTTATTCCTTCGGTTAAAGACTTTAATTTGCGAGGTGTTTCGATCGGGATTTCCGGTTCGGGATTTATCGGGTAGTCGGGTTTTAGGGGTATTGGTGTTTCTTGTTTAGGAATAGAGGGGAATGGTACAACCGAATTTTCTCCCGGTAACGGAGCTATGAAAGCGGGTGATTCTTCGTTCTCTCCATTTTCTTTTTTTCGATACCATTCTTGTAGATAGGGATTGATTAAATCCCAACCATATATACCACTACCTTCTTGTAGTAAATCGGGGTTTAAGGTGCTCATATTTTTATTGGAAATTTTTTAATGAATATTATTATCTAAATATTTAGCAAGCAGGCCGGCTTGTTGTAAAAGGGTATCCGATGGATACCAATAGATTGAATATGTGATGTTTGCGCTCGAACTCATTACGTCCCATACGAAAGGCTTGCAATAAAATTTTTTCGCTCAAAGGAGGGCAAGGGTGTTTCGGTTTGTTACGGTCAGAGATAAACGTTAACCATGAGAGATAGTTAAGGAACCTCTTTTCTTTTTCAGGATATGTTTTCGGAATTAAAACATCTGTAACCTGCTGTACCTCTGTATTATCCGGCTGATGTAACAAGTTTAACAGCTCTTTCAGCATTTCTACCTGTTCGTATGCTTTGCCTCTGGCAAGTCTTTTTGGTGATTGAGCTTGATAGGCTTCCAAAAAACTTTTCCCTTCATTTATATAGTCTGCTAATGTTTTAGTCGGTTGCGAATTTTCTGTTGTAAAAATTGTATCCATGATCTTAAAATTGTGTATTTGGGTTGAACAGATTTTGTAGAGGATTGAAGGAGGGAAATGTTTTACCGAGTATATTGTTCATATAATCCGATTTCAACGGACGGTAAAAATCTTCCAAAGCACTACGGGCCGACAAATAATTTTGAAGCGTATTTTCTTTCCATGTCGCCGCTTGACTTGCTATTTGGCTGACGGCATTGCCGTATGCTTGGTTTTGAGATTTTTGGACAGTGACGACGGTCTCGGGTGTAGCTCCGGTAATGGTTGCCTTATTTTTTAGATTTCGGGTTGTTTCCGACATCTGTTCGCGTAGATTACCAAGTAACCCCCTCACGTCGGATCGATCGAGAATGTTACTGTAATAGTTCCTATTGAAGAGACTATCTAGTTGTGATAGTTTTTGTTCATAGCGTTTTTGATTTGTTTGAATGGTTTGTTGAGACTGTTTTTATTCTTTTGTGAAAACAAATAGTTCCCCTAACAGGGGAAGTGCCGTTAAAAATAAGTTTAGCATTTTAGTAAGTTTTTAGTTCGTTCGATTGTATCTACTGCAAATATCTATGAGAAAGAGGGGGAAATTGTGGCAGGATCGAAAAACATACGGGAGGGGAAAATAAAAAGGCATCCGATGAAAATCGGATGCCTGTAAAATATTCAGATCAAGTTATTTTTTAGAATAGTAGAGAGGTCAGATGCAATCCTCGTTTTTACCCATGTACCTGTTTTGTCGATAACTCCCCAAAGCGTATCCATTTTGACTTCGGCGAATCCTTTTGAGAAAGAATCAGCTTCGTCATATAGGAACGGTAGAAATTCTTGCCCCGCTTTATCTATAAAACCCCATTTCCCATTTTGCTTTACCGCTGCGACATCTTCTTTGAAATTCCAAGCATAATCATATTGCAAAGGTATGAGTAAATGTCCGGTTTTATCTATAAAGCCCCATTTCTCATCGACTCTGACAGCTGCCAATGACTCGTTGAAACACCAAGAATCGTCGTATCGAGGGGGAATGACAACTTTCCCCGAACAATCTACATAACCCCATTTATCATTTAGTTTTACCGGAGCCAGCCCTTCGTGAAAATCGTCGATGTGTTCATAAATAATAGGAACGATTTCTTTGCCTTCTTGATTGATATATCCATATCGGTTGTTTCGTTCTACCATGGCTAATCCATTATGAAAGGAACTGGCCCAGTCGTAGTCGAGTTTGATGACTATTAATCCGTGTCGGTCGATGTATCCATATTTATGATCAACTTTCACTGCCGCTATTCCTTCGTGAAAAGAATATGCTGCATCGAATTGCGGGGCGATAAATATCTTTTGAGTTTTTTTCTCTCGATACCCATATTTCCCAGATTCGTCTTTGAAAGATTCGAGATCGGGGAAAACCTCCTAATGAATTGAATTTGGAACTATTTTTTCATAAGTAATATGGTAAAGATAAAAAGGAAACAAGAACAAATATATTTTTTTAATTGTAACTTCCAAGAAATATTCCCAAAATGTTTGAATGTAAAAAGGAGGGTTTCATACCGATCGATACTGTTTTTGAGGACTAAAAAACAAAAATTAGAGAAAAAGATTTGGCAGTTTATGCAAACCAACTTACCTTTAACCAGTCTAAAAATGTTAACTTAATTATATAATTGCTATGACAAATGCATTATTCTGGCTTGTGCCTATTTCTTCGGTATTAGCATTACTCTTTGCTTGGTATTTTTATAAGCAGTTGATGAAAACGGACGAGGGAACGCCTCAAATGAAAAAAATAGCTCTTTATGTTCGCAGAGGAGCTATGTCTTACTTACGTCAGCAATACAAGGTCGTGGGTTTGGTGTTTTTAGTTCTGGTGATATTGTTTTCTATCATGGCGTTCGGTTTTGGAGTCCAGAACAAGTGGGTTCCGGTGGCGTTTCTCACGGGCGGTTTTTTCTCCGGCTTATCGGGGTATTTGGGAATGAAGACAGCCACTTACGCATCTGCTCGAACGGCTAATGCTGCCCGTACTTCATTAAATCGTGGACTGCGAATCGCTTTCCGCAGCGGGGCTGTTATGGGGCTTGTCGTTGTAGGGTTAGGTCTTCTCGATATATCGTTTTGGTATCTTCTGTTGAATGCAGTGATTCCGGCAGAAGCTATGAATCCTGCCCATAAACTTTGTGTAATAACGACTACGATGCTTACCTTCGGAATGGGAGCATCTACACAGGCTTTGTTTGCCCGTGTGGGAGGAGGTATTTATACAAAAGCTGCCGATGTGGGAGCTGATCTTGTCGGTAAGGTCGAAGCGGGGATTCCAGAAGATGACCCTCGCAACCCGGCAACGATAGCCGATAATGTGGGTGACAATGTAGGAGACGTGGCCGGTATGGGAGCCGACTTGTATGAATCGTATTGCGGTTCGATATTAGCGACATCGGCTTTGGGAGCTGCGGCCTTTATGGGAGCCGGCGAAACCGACATGCAGATGAAAGCCGTAATCGCTCCTATGTTGATTGCGGCAGTGGGTATATTGCTTTCTATTATCGGGATATTTTCGGTTCGTACACGGGAAGATGCAAAGATGAAAGATTTGTTGAAATCTCTCTCTTTCGGTACAAACCTCAGTTCTGTACTTATCGTATTCGCTACTTTTGGAATTTTATGGGCTTTACAGTTAGAAAACTGGGCATTTATCGGCGGTTCGGTAATCGTGGGATTGTTAGTGGGGATTGTTATAGGTCGCAGTACGGAATATTATACCTCTCAATCCTATCGTCCGACACAGCGTTTGTCGGAGAGCGGGAAAACGGGCCCTGCAACAGTCATAATTTCGGGTATCGGGTTGGGTATGATTTCAACTGCCGTTCCTGTGATTGCCGTTGTCGCTGGTATTATCCTTTCCTATTTGTTTGCATCCGGGTTCGATTTATCGAATGTCACTCTCGGTTTATATGGTATAGGTATTGCTGCGGTGGGAATGCTTTCGACATTGGGAATCACGTTAGCAACCGATGCTTATGGTCCTATTGCCGATAATGCGGGAGGAAATGCTGAGATGAGCGGTTTGGGCGAGGAGGTGCGAAAAAGAACCGATGCCCTCGATTCTTTGGGAAATACAACGGCGGCTACCGGAAAGGGATTTGCTATCGGTTCTGCTGCACTTACCGGTCTCGCTTTGCTGGCTTCTTATATGGAAGAGATTCGTATCGGGTTGACTCGTATCGGAGAGACGGTGCTCGAATTTGCCGATGGTACATCGGTCTTGATTAGTGAGGCGACATTTACCGATTTTATGCGGTATTATGATATTACGCTGATGAATCCGAAAGTTTTGTCGGGTATGTTCATCGGTTCGATGATGGCATTTCTTTTCTGCGGATTGACGATGAATGCTGTGGGACGCGCTGCTGCACACATGGTGGAAGAGGTGCGTCGCCAGTTCAGGGAGATAAAAGGTATTCTTACCGGAGAATCTGAACCTGATTATGAACGTTGTGTAGCCATTTCTACTCAGGGAGCGCAACGGGAAATGGTATTCCCTTCGTTATTGGCGATTGTCGCTCCTATTGCTACGGGATTGATATTCGGTGTATCGGGTGTTGTCGGGTTACTTATCGGTGGTCTTAGCGCAGGATTTGTTTTGGCTATCTTTATGGCGAATGCCGGAGGGGCTTGGGATAATGCCAAAAAGTATGTCGAAGAGGGTAATTTCGGAGGAAAGCACAGTGAAGTACATAAAGCGACGGTTGTTGGAGATACGGTGGGCGACCCGTTCAAAGACACGTCTGGTCCGAGTTTGAACATATTGATTAAACTAATGAGCATGGTCGCTATTGTGATGGCGGGATTGACGGTCGCTTGGAGCCTTTTGTAATAAAGGTTGATTTATAGAGTATAGAAAAAGAGTCGCTCCGAAAATCCGGAGCGACTCTTTTCTATATCTGTTCGAGATGGTTTAGAAATGGGGAAAGGGTATTGAAGTTCCCTTTTGAATGGATATTTTCGAGTAGGGCGATACTGCTGCCCAAGTTGCCATATCTTCCAACGTTGCCGGATAATTTTCCCGGCCTTGCAGAGCTTCACCCAAGACCCTTAGCATGATGTAGTCCATGCCTTGATGATGCCCGTCATAGCGAAGAGCTTCTGATTCCCATTGCTGCCAGAACCGATGTTTGTATTGCTTGATGTATTTATCTTCGGGTTCCCATTCCTCGAAAGGACTTAACCCATCGATGTAAATGGCATTTTTTTCTCGGCATTCCAAATCCCGTTGGTTCCTTGAACTTCGTAGTTGAGAGAACGGGGACGTGGGAGAGTGGTATCGTGCAATAAGTTTATTTGAGCCCCGGAATCGGTTTGGAGTATCGAAGTGACGACATCGCCCATTCGGAATGTGTGTTGTTGTATGTCGGTATATTTCATTCCGTTTCGCTTGGCCATACAAGCGTGGAGTCCTAATCCCGGTTTTGTGGAGAAAGACGTGATGCTTTTTTATATGGTCTGTATGATTGATATCAAGGAACATGCACAAGGGGGCTAATCCGTGGGTCGGATATAAATCGCCGTTTTCGGTTTCGTAATATTTCGATCTCCACTCTGATTCAGATCCATTCTGTACACCGAAGTTTCCGGTTTGATCTATGAGTATATGGGTGAGGTCATGTCGGTATCCTCCTTGAAGAAAGACCAAGCGACCGAATATCCCGGCATGTATCATGTTGTTTATAGCCAGAATATCGTTTCTGAATAGTGTGTTTTCAAGAGGAAAGACCTGCTTTTTTATTCTGTCGGCTTTCATGGATAATACCGGGGTACTCGTCTATATCCAATGCTCCTTTCACTTCTATTGCGACGTGGCATCCAGATTTTAATGCCTCGATGGTTTGTTCTTTGTGGAGATGCCACGGGGAAGCTATGATGACGAGGTCTATCGTATTTTCATTTAGCATTCGTCGATAATCGTCAGTCCCAGAATTGTAAATTTTAGGAATCTTTTCTCCCGCGAATAGTTGCGATATAATTTCTGATAGGTTGGGAGATATATCGCTGACAGCGATAATATCGAATAGATTTATTTTTGCAAAAGGGTTATTAAGTACCGTCCCCGGTAGCCGGCTCCAATAATGGCTGTGCGTATGTTTTCATTGCAGAAATTTTATAATTAAAGAAAAACTCTACAAATATAGCGAAAGGCAAGTGCAAAGGCAAACGGAAATTTCATTTCCGATTTGACTCTGCCGAACCGTATCCTATATTCTACAAATATAGCGAAAGAGGAAGAAAAGATAAAGCGACTAATTTCATTTTTATTCGAATCTCCTCTATACTCAAAGACTCTAAGTATGGAGACATGAATATCGGTTATTGATAATATGGAAGTAGAATTGTAGGTGTCGTGGTGAACCAACGAGATATCGCAATTGTTATTAAGGAAAGTTTTTTAATCTAAAAGAGATATAATTATGGCAAAAGAAAGTGTAGCTATTTTGAAGGGAAGAATAGATGTATCGGAAGTTCTCGATGAGTTGAATGCCGCTTTGTCGGAAGAATGGTTGGCGTTTTATCAATATTGGGTGGGAGCCCTTGTTGTGAAAGGCGCTATGCGTGGCGATGTACAACGAGAATTTCAGGAACATGCTATGGAAGAGTTCGAACATGCTAAATTGATAGCCGACCGTATTATCGAGTTGGAGGGTGTTCCCGTATTGGATCCTAAGAAATGGTTCGATTTGGCAAAATGTGCTTATACTCCTCCTACTGATGTAGATGTAGTCAAGTTGTTGAAACAGAATGTCGCAGCAGAACGTTGCGCTATATTACGTTATCAGACGATCGCTGCATTGACCGACGGGAAGGATTTTACGACTTGCGATATCGCCAAACATATTTTGGCAGAGGAAGAAGATCATGAACAAGACTTACAAGATTATTTAGACGATATAGCTCATATGAAAGAATATGTGTTACAGAAGTAGTGTCTGTTTTGATTTATATTTATGGTTAGAGTTCAAAGACAGAATCCCAAGCGGATTCTGTCTTTGTTTCGACTAAGATAAACCGATCGTCTAAATTTGCGGTGCGGTGTTTTGTTGTGTCGATTCGGCTTGACTTTGATGGATAGCTTGCAGCAGTTTGTCGGCAAAAGGAAAGGCTCCGTTTTGCAGAAGCATTTTGAGCGATATTTTTCCGGAACGAATAAGCTCCATAAGAAATTCGTTGGATGCCATTCTTAAAGCGGGTGTCGATAGTGTTTCGGCAATTGATAAATCGAATTCTGTATTACGAACTTCCCTCTGGGGGTATAGGTAGAGATTTCTTTTCCGTAATTGTTTCCTGCTAAGTTTAAATAACGGTTATCCGAGTAGAATTGCTGGATTGTTTTCATGATTTTTATATCCCGGTCTTCTCGGAATGTATTGAACGACTCGAATAGATCGAGCAGATTGGTCGAAGAATATTGTATTTGTTGGGCATATAGAGAGGCCGGAGTACCGGATTGGGCTGCTTTGCCCTGTATAGCACCGTGGACGCCGGATATGTCTTCGAACAAGCGCATTTGCAACGAAAGCATTTCATAAGCTCCCACTTGTGTGGCGTTGACCGCTATTTGCTGGGGCATGGGAGAGCCCGGTCTGGGACGGAATAAAAATGATACCGTTATATTTGGTCCACTCGTCGGCAATATCTTCGATTGTCATGCCATCGGGAATTTGATCTTCCGGGAATAGCAATACGCCTTTTGCGCTCGAACCCATGATAAAATCTATCATGGTAATCAGCCGGTTGATATATCTCTGCTGGTCGATTACATCTTCGACGAAGGCATGTACTTCACCGTCTATGAGAGGGTATAGTTTAAACACGTAAGGGTGTTCTCCATGCCAGTAGGGAGTTTCTCCTTCGTCCAATAAGTCTCCCAGTGGGGAGAAGAAGCGATACCGCCATGTTTGCATTATACTCCATTCTGTTTCGATAAGCTGTGCAGTCTCTTCCGGTTGTCCCGATGTGCGAGCTTCGTGCACTCTTTTCCTATTTTCTTTGTTTATATCCTCGGCTTCCGTCACAGGTATGTGGTAATATTCACCGGAACGGAAATCGTGGCAGTCCAGTACTTCCCGACTTTCGAGTTTCCATATTTCTATGACTCGGCACATATCTTGATTGGCCGGCATAAAAAAAAATCGAGTCGGTCGATTGCTTTTGCCGTGAGGTTCTCGAAGTTGTGCCGTATCGTTTCATTGTCGGCCTCTGAGTAGATGTTACGTAATTGTATGGCACGAGCCCTTGACCCGAAAGAAAATCTCGATATTACTTCGGCGATAGACATGTCGTGTAGTTCGCCTATGAGAGTACAATCCCAATGGCGGCTGTCCTCCATAGCGTTGAAGAATATTCGGTTCGGATTTATTTCATCTACCCAGACGTCGGTTTTTCCTCTACGGTGTCCATATCCTATTTTCTGGAAACAAATACCCGAAATCAAAAACTCTTCCAATGTGCGGCTATCGAGTTCTTGTACCCGATTATGCTGGTAGGCGTATTGGACGGCTGTGCTCATCAGTTCCCCCAAACTCTGTTCCTGCCTGTCGCGAGCTATACATACGGGTTGGGTTTGGTTGTTTCTGAATTGTCCTAAAACGGCTTTGACCATTTGGCGGATCAGGTTGTTTTTCAGAGGAACTTTTCCTTGTTCCCGTATATACTGTTCTTCGCTTACAACTCTGCCGTCGGGTAGTTTTATCAAGTCGTTCCATTGTTTTCCATAAGTATAGTCCCTGTTTCGTTTTCGCTTTTGCCTGAAATGTTCTATATTCTCCCATGCTTTTTGAGCCTGTAACAGTATCGGGTAGTGAGAGCGTTCTATTTCATTTTCGGTTTTTAAAATGTCGAGTTGTTTCATCGATGGATTTTTGTACGAATTATTTGCCATAGATTTTTGTTTTTAAGTTCGCTACAAAGAAAATAGTCGACATTTTTATTTTTATGGCATGATTATATAAATATTCGTATTTTATATTATTATGTTGATGGTTTATGTAGTTGATAGATAATGTGTTGTGGGGTGTATTTTTGTGATGTGGAAAGAAAAAGAATATAAATAGTTTTTATATATAGCTTTAATGGCTATATTCGCACTTTATTAACCTGCGATCAGTAAATATTTTGAAAAAAATTACTGAAGTTCTCCCCTGCAGAAATTGTATTAAAATACCCCTTTGGAGAACTAGGTGTAACAAAACTAAAAAAGAAATGAGAAAGATTTTATTGGTAGTCGCTACCGTGATGTGCATGGGTGGAGCTTTCGCTCAACTTTCTATGGGGCCGAAATTAGGTCTTAACGTCTCTTCTTTGACTGGAGATGGATCGAATTTCAGAGCAGGAATGAATGTGGGATCTTTGCTAATTATCGTATTAATAAATTATTGGCGATTCAGCCCGAATTTTATTATTCGATGCAGGGGGCTGGTTTTGATGATATACCGGTTCTCACGAAAACTTTGGAATCGAACTATACTTCACACTATCTGAATATACCAGTTTTGTTGAAAATTTATCCGTGGGCAGGTTTGAATGTTCATTTTGGTCCTCAATTCGGCTTCTGTGTCGATGATGAATATAAAGCGAAGTTGGCGGGAAAAGAGATTTCGTCCAAAGATTTGGAACCATATGGATATGGCTATAAGGCTAAAACATTCGATTTTTCTCTTGCTTTGGGAGTTGGGTATGAGTTTGATTTTGGTATGACGATCGATGCCCGTTATAATTTCGGACTTTCTAATGTCTACGATGAGGAGGGTAGTCCTAATAATACAATGTTCATGCTTTCATTAGGCTATAAATTCGATTTGTAAATAAGAAAGGGTTTTAAAATAGAATAGAAAAACAGAGGGATACATCGTTAATATGTATCCCTCTGTTTTTTAGGCTAATACTCTGCTAGTCGAACAGAATTTTGGGGTTCATTTGGGACGGGGCTACGCCACTGGATATCGTAGTCTTCGGCCAAAATAGCAGATAACGTCGGCCAATAGGCATGACAAAACCCCATGCCCTGAGGGTGTTCTTGTAATCTGGTATATGCTTTTGCTTCTGCTTCGTCGATAACCTCTTCCCAGCGGGCAGTCCATTCTACCGGGTCGTGTTTCAAATGTCCCTCGTCTTTAATTTTATCATATTCACCACGGTCGGCATACCATATATTTGTTCCTAATAGGCTAATTTCATGTTGAACGTCTTCGGTGATACCCAGTTCGTGACCGGTTTCGGCTTCGATACGATAAAGGGCTTCCCTTTCCAATTCGAGAATTTTTACAGATAGGCGAGGATGTGAAAATATAGTCCTTTTTATTCTGTCGCATGTTTTGTAAACGAGGTCATACATGCTCATTTCTCCCGTTTCGAGTAAAAGAGGCCCATATTGTAATACTTCATGTATCAGATTCGCATTTTGCCATGTGTTTTTGTTTCCCTTTATATTTTCTTCGGCCCAAAGGCAGTTACAACGCAGTAGGTCGGCACGGGCTTCCATGTCGTTCGGGTTTTTCGCCAATCGGCTAAGTAAAGGTCTTGTGTTCTTTGGAGAAATCTATCATAATGTTTCATTTTTGGTTAACTGTAAGGTTCTGCAATATCGCCGGGATTGTAATAGTCGCGTAACCATTCGTGAGCCTCTGTACTACCCAGATTATCAGCAACGGCCATATATTCTGCGATAATTTCGAGCGACTCCGGTGATTGTTCGGCGATAGATTCGGCAATGAGTAAAGCAGAGTCTACATCGCCGTCTTGCATGAGATCCCAGTCGATTTTATCGACCGTGAATTGCCGAGAGCATTCGAAAAATTCGTCCCAGTGAGTGAGTCGTACTTGGGAGCAAATCAATTCGATGTAAAAATCTCCTTGACTGCCGGGGAGCACTTGTGGAACTTCGAAATGATATTTTGCTCCATCGGTCAATATTATCCTCGTGCCATTGTGTATAAAAGTTATGGAAGTATCGGTAGTTTCCAGAATTGTTACGGTTCCCCACGATGTTTCGAGATTCAGTCGTTCGATCAAATTCTCTCCGATCGCTAAACCATCTTTATCGAACGTATGGATTCCGGCGACTCTGTAATCATACGACCATGTTAACAACAGGCTATTCCAAAGAATTTCGACTTTTGCTTCCATACTACTCATGAGGCAAACTGTGTGATGAACATTCAATTTAAATAAGATGAAGTAAGGTTAATCCCTACACAGCCTCCCTTTTCGTGAAATTTCTTGCTTACAATATTCGTAAAATTTTTGATATATGCAAGTAAAAATTTATTTTGTATTCTCGAAAAGAGCTCTTAATATTTATGGAACACATAGTATCGCATTATACCGACTGGGTTATCTTCTCATCTATCTTAGCTATTTTTTCATCGAGAGAGAGGGCTGCATCGAGCCAAAAATGGAGAATCCCCCGACGCTCCATACCCCGGAACCATGTCATTTGCCGTTTGGCGAATTGGTGAATCGCTATTTCGAGCAATGAAACCATTTGAGCGTATGAGGTGCGCCCGATGAGGTACTCGGTAATATACTTGTATTCGAGCCCGTAGTAAATGAGAGATTCTGGATCGATGCCGCTGTCGAGCAAACCTTGAACTTCGGCTACCATGCCTTGTTCGAGACGGTCGCGCAGACGTTGCGAAATTTTGGCGCGTCGGCTTTCCCTATCTATGTTCACTCCGATAATCAAAGCGTTTTTACCGGATTAGGAATAAGTTTTTTCGGGCTCTTGCCGAGAATAATATTCGGCTATTTCAATGGCGCGGATCGCTCGCTTACAAGTATCGGTGTCTGTTTGGTTGTGTAGAGTCTTGTAGTTTTTGAGTATCTCTTCCAATTCGGATAGTGATTTTTTTCAGCAAGTTTTTCGCGCAGGGCCTTGTTTTCGGGTACGGGGGGTAACGAGTACCCTTTGAGTACGGCTTCTATGTACAGACCTGTACCCCCGCAAAGAATGGGCGTTTTGCCCCGATTGATAATATCTGCGTAAGCGGTGTTGTAATCCCGGATATATTCAAATAGATTATATTTATATCCGGGTGGGCAAATATCGATTAGATGATAGGGAATAGCGTGTTCTTCATAGGTGTATTCGGATAAGTCTTTACCTGTACCGATATCCATTGAACGATATATCTGACGGGAATCCGCACTGATAATTTCGGTGTCGAGGTGGGCGGCCAGCGCCACCGCCAAAGATGTTTTACCGGAAGCGGTGGGACCCAATATGGTGATTAAATCAGGCATCGCAGCAATTTGATGAGGAACATTTTTACCTAAAATTTTTCGAACCCATTTGTCTATACGGTATAAAAAGGCGGTCGTCATTGTGCCGGCTTACGTAAAGCCAAACCGGGTCATCTAATTCGATATCCAGCAAATCGATTCTGTGTAATGTAAAGGCCGGCTTATATCCTCTTATCGGATATCTCCTTTTTTCCATTGCTGTAATAGGTACGGGCCGTATTGACAATCGTATAGAAACGGGCATAGATTTCTTTAAATAGAGGGTAAAAAGCCTATTGCTGTGGAACAATCTTGTTATTTCTTCTAAGGTGTACCACCGGCCGTTATATCTGTTTAGTTTATTTTGATCCTCGTCCGAGATAAATAATACGTAATGTCCGACCCTTCGCCAAGAGTCTTCGGCGATGGCCGATGATATGTGGCGTAAATCGGGTTTTTCTATTTGAAGTTCTTCGCGTATGATTTGCCGGGCTTTTTGTTCCTCTTCTTCCTGCGTACAATAGTCTGTATAACGATGTATAGGAATATCGAACCCTTTGCCGCTATTGAATTCTATTTCATCTCCTTTGTTTTCGATTAAGTAGATTTTTCTTGACCTATGACCATAATACGAATTACCGTGAAAAAGTAATCCATATCGGGATTATTCGTTTTGTCGTTGATATAACGTTTACATTTTTTCTCGTGACTTTCGATAAGTTGTTGGATCAGCAGACGGCGAATAATTTCGAAGATAATGATAGCTATACTTAACCCCAGAGGAAAATAGAAGTAAAAAAATAATTCCCGGCACGGCTTTGCCTTTCCACGCCAAAAGCAAAGAGTATCCATGATAACATAGTTACTAATATAGAGCCTATTAGAATTAAGCGTACGATATAATGAGTTTCATAGCGGCTGAAATCTCCCAGTAAATGCCGTTCTCGAATCCCTCCTCGTTTCAAGATACACTGATAACAGAATGGGGGTGTATATTCCGATGTTCGAACAGATAATATGACAACCATGCAGGGAGCCCAAAAAGTACGATAGGGATATTATAATACCCGAAAAGGAGCAAGAATGCTTTTGTTATTCCTCCAAATATCATAGACCACCCTGTTATCCACCCTATTATTCCACATCCTTTAAAAAATGTATGTAAAGCCGGGAGAATATAGTCCATATAATACCGGTGATAATCGATGTCAGGACAATGACATTTTCTTTAAGCGATGGGGCCAATCCCCATACGAGAATAGCAGGTACCAATCCCAAAGAATAGATGGTAGACCAACTTATTTTGTTACTTTTTTTCTTTTCCATAGGGTTGGGATGCTATTCCTTTTATTTCAGTTTATCGAGGAAAAAGTTACATACTTTGGTATACAGATGATGACGGGTGTTGCAACCTCGTATATGGTGGTCTTTATTGGTATATATTTGAGTATCGAATTGTATTCCTGCTTCGATTAAAGCAGCGGAATATTGTAACGTGTTAAGATAATGAACATTATCGTCTGCTGTCCCTGATATAATCAACAAATCTCCTTTTTAATTTTTCGGCATGAGTAATAGGGGCGGATTGTTCGTATCCCTCGTTGTTTTCATTCGGCGTACGCATAAAGCGCTCGGCGTAAATCGTATCGTAATAACGCCAGTCGGTTACCGGAGCGATAGCCACTCCGGCTTGATAAGTACCGTTGCTTGTGGACATGGCCATAAGAGTTTCGTACCCACCGTAACTCCAACCATATATACCTATGTGTTTGCCGTCTACATAGGGTAGGGTCCGCATGTATTCCGCTCCCGCTACTTGGTCTTCGGTTTCGAGTTTCCCTAATTGCATATATACAGAGGTTTCGTATGCCCGACTGCGTCCGCCGGTTCCTCTCCCATCGACGCAGGCGACGATGAACCCTTTGCTGACTAAGTAGTATTCCCAGTCTATTGTCCATTTATCCAGAACCGATTGGGAACCCGGGCCACTGTATTGCGACATGACTACCGGATAGCGTTTCGAGGGGTCAAAATTCGTGGGTTTCAAAATATAACCGTTCATTTGATCGCCTGCGTGATTGGGGCAGGTAAAAAATTCTTTTTGCGAGGCAAATCGGTTTGGGCGATTCGTGCTTTTAGTGTAGCATTGTCTTCCAGTGTACGTATTACTTTCCCTTTGGCATCACATACGGTTACGAGCAAAGGTTCATTGCTGTTGCTATATTTGTTGATAAAATAAGTACACGAGGGATTGAACGAAGCCTGATTTGTCCCGATTCGTTCCGATAATTTGGTTTCTATCCCTTTTTCATTTATTTTGTAAATGGCTTTGTAAAGAGGACCTTCTTGATTCGATTCGTAAAAATAAGAGCGACTTTTTTCATCATAACCCAAAAATGCTGAAACGTTCCATTCGCCTTTGGTGATTTGTTTAGCCAATGTTCCATTGTAATTGTATCGGAAAAGGTGTTGATAACCGCTACGACTGCTGGCAATCACGAAGAAATCGGGATAGAACGAGATATTGTCTAATATAGATTCTTCGATCCAAGCTTTGTCTGTTTCTCTCAATAGCAGTTTGCTGATTCCCGATTTAGGATTGACAGAGTATATATCCATTTCGTTTTGTGTGCGGTTTAGCGTGACAACCGCGAGTCTGTTCGGATCGGTCGTAAATTTGATTCGAGGTATGTAACTGTCTGATGATATAGGCAGTTTCATCGTTTTTAAGGCTCGTGTTTCGACGGTATAAGAGAGTACCGATACTTGTGAGTTGGTCTCGCCTGCTACCGGATATTTGTGAGTGAATCTTCCCGGATATAGGGTGTATTCCGGGTATGTGGGACAGTAACCTTCGTAGAGAGAAAGACTATTCGGGAACATGGCTTTCATCAAATCTCACAAAAGCTAATGTAGCATCGTCCGGTGACCATTGCAGGGTAGAAGTAAGAGCGAATTCTTCTTCGTAAACCCAATCGGGAATCCCCATTGATGATTTTGTTTTCTCTCCGTCGCGGGTGACGGCTACTTCTGTACCGTAATCGAGTTTTTTGATAAAGATATTGTTATCTCTTACAAAAGCGACCATTCGGCCGTTAGGAGAGTATACGGCAGCTTGTTGTTTCCCTCCGTCGGAAAGCGGTTTCAATAGGTTCCTGCGTATCTCGAACGTGTAATAAGTGGCTTTGAATGAGCGTCGGTAAATAGGTTCGAGTCGGCATAAATTAATAGATGTTTTTCATCGGGGCTGAGAGAAAAACCGTCGAATTGTTCCAAATTGCATTCTCTGGCGGTTTTTACGTCAAAGAGAGTATCGACTTCGTGTCCCGTCCGGTATTCACATTTTACGATACGTGTATTCCCGTTTGTCGCTGTGAAATAATGAACGCCATCGGCTGATGGATAAACCTCTGCTATATCTTTGGACTGAAATTTCCCGGAAGTAATATCTTCCAATGTAATAGCTTTTTACTTGAAACGTGAAAATAAAAATCAAAGAAAGGAAAATGAGAAATACTTTTTTCATTGTTGTATAGTGATAAATCTATTGTTACATAAGTGATGAACAGTTTCGACACTAAATTTTATTCGTTAGATACAAATGTAATAAAGGTTGATAGCTGTACAAACAAGTTGCTCGTTTTTAATGCCGAGACGTATATTTTTATTAGGAATCAAAAGTAGAAAAAAAAATATGGATAAAAAATTATATATATAATATATTAACTATATCGAGCCAAAAATTCCGTTTGCCTCTGCGCTTGCCTTTCGTTATCTTTGTAAATACGAAGATAGGATGCGGCTCGGCATAGTCAAAACGGAAATTACATTTCCGTTTGTCTCTGCACTCTCCTTTCGCTATCTTTGCAGTTTGAACAAAATGAATAAAAAGAGAACGATATGATAGAATATATTACGGGAGAGGTTACCGATTTAACTCCCGCCACGGCGGTTGTGGAGTGCATGGGAATAGGTTATTTGCTTAATATTTCGTTAAATACTTATTCTTGCCTTTCGAAAGGGCAAGCTACACGTCTGTATGTTTACGAAGCGATTCGGGAAGATGCCTATCAGCTTTATGGCTTTTATGACCGTCACGAACGTGAACTATTCATATTGTTGATTTCTGTTTCGGGAGTAGGGGCCCAATACGGCTCGCATGATATTGTCTTCATTGAATCCTTCTGAATTGGAGCAGGCGATTGCGTCGGAGAATCTAAATTTATTGAAGTCGGTAAAAGGAATAGGCGCTAAAACTGCACAGCGTGTAATTGTTGACTTGAAAGATAAAATAAAACCTACCGACAATCCGTTAGTAATAAGTACGCCCGCAGCCTCGGAAATTTACGAGGAAGCTGTGGCTGCGTTGGTGATGCTTGGATTTTCACAGCCCCAATCGCAAAAAACAGTTCAAAAGTTATTGCGTGATACTCCTTCAATGAGAGTTGAAGAGGTAATTAAGCAGGCTCTGAAAATGCTCTGATACCGGCGTCGTCGCCTTTTGAGTAAAGGCGGGAATTTGTGTAGGAGTATCGAATGAGAAGACGGGTAAGGATTGGAACAATAGTTGTGCTAGCAGTGAGCGGATTAGGGGCCTATTCCGCTTTTTGCTGCTTTGCAGTCGGCCGATCTGCAAAGTTCATCGAGTGGTATATCGGCAACGCAAAGCAATAAAGAATCCGATTCTATACAAGTCCGTTATCCTGTCACTAAAACATCACCCGAATCATACGATGAAATCGGGCAGATAGCTCCGATGGATTTGAAAAATCCTTCTAATCTGAAAACAGAAGTAGAGTATGATGCCGAAACGAATTGTTATGTAATCCATACCCGAGTCGCCGGGGTTGATGTTTGCACTCCTTTCATGTTATCGGCGGCCGAGTATAACGATTATACGTTGCGTAAATCCATGCAGCAGTATTATCGGGAACGGAATGCCCAGAATTTTGCAGAGAACAGTAAATCGGAGTTCAATTTTTTGGATATGCAGTTCTCTCTCGGGCCATTGGAAAAGTTTTTGGACCGGGTGGAGTACAATTGAAGACACAAGGATCTATCGAGTTGAATATGGGATTGAAACATAACAAACTCGATAATCCCGCACTGCCGATGAGTTCCAGAAAGAAGACTTATTTCGACTTCGACGAGAAGATACAGGCTTCGGTAACGGCGAAAGTCGGTGACAAGATGTCGTTCAATATGAACTATAACACCGATGCGACTTTCGATTTCGACTCGAAAAATCTCAAATTACAATATCAGGGGAAAAGAAGACGAGATTATTAAGAATATCGAAGCCGGTAATGTGAGTATGACCACAGGGTCGTCGTTGATACGTGGTAGTACGGCTTTATTCGGTGTAAAGACGACTATGCAGTTCGGTAAATTGACGGCTACCGCTCTTATTTCTCAACAACAGTCCGAATCGAAAACGGTCAATGCGAGTGGTGGGGCACAGACCACGCCGTTCGAAATCCGGGCAGACGCTTATGACGAAAAAACAGGCACTTTTCTTAGCTCATTTTTTTAGGGACAATTACGATAAATTTGCTTCCAAATTGCCTTATGTCTCATCGGGCGTGAGTATCAATCGAATAGAAGTTTGGATTACGAATAAACAAGGTAATTATGAAGAGTCGAGGAATATTGTCGGTTTTATGGATTTGGCCGAAAATGTTCATATCGGTAACGACCATTGGATATCGGCTACCGCGCAGCAGAATCCGATGAATAACTCCAACTCGTTGTATGCCGAGATTAAAAACGGTTATCCCGATGCTCGTAATATCAATTTGGTGACACAGGCTTTGGAGCCTCTTTCTGTTTATGGTATCGAGGGGGGCAGGATTATGTGAAAATAGAGAGTGCCCGGAAACTTGCTTCTTCTGAATATACGTTGAATTCCCAATTGGGCTATATCTCCTTGAAAAGTAAGCTGAATGCCGATGAGATGATTGCTGTCGCTTATGAATATACTTATAACGGACAGGTTTATCAGGTTGGGGAATTTTCGGGAGATGTTACCGATACGGATCAATGTCTTTTTTCTGAAAATGTTGAAAGGTTCTACCATTTCGACCTCATTACCCATTTGGGATTTAATGATGAAAAATGTTTATTCGCTGGGGGCCTATCAGGTTCAGAAGGATAAATTCAGGTTGTATATTAAATATCAGAATGATTCTACGGGGTAGCTGTAAACAATATACCGGAGGGGAATATATCCAATCAGACTTTGTTGCAAGTAATGAATCTCGACCGCTTAGATGTGAATGAATCGGAATATTCCGATGGCATTTTTGACTATATAGAGGGGTATACGATTCAATCTTCGAACGGGAGAATTATATTTCCGGTCATAGAGCCGTTCGGTAGTCACTTGGCCGAAAAAATAGGAAATGCGGCGATAGCGGAAAAGTATGTTTATCAAGAGCTGTATGATTCGACATTGACTATCGCCCAGCAAGTATCGGAGAAGAATAAATTTATTATGACCGGAGAATATAAAAGCATCTTCGGGCGCAGAAATAAGATTAAATGCGATGAATGTACCTCGGGGATCGGTGGTTGTTACTGCCGGAGGTATGACTTTGGTCGAAAATTCCGATTATATTGTGGATTATGCGATGGGTGTCGTGACGATATTGAACCAAAGTATAATCGAGGCGGGAACTCCGATTAGTGTATCGCTTGAAAATCAATCGATGTTCAATATGCAACGTAAGACAATGCTGGGACTCGATTTGAATTATGCGTTCTCCAAAGATTTTAATGTAGGAGCGACGATTATGCATTTGTCCGAAAAGTCCCTGACAGAAAAAGTAAATATGGGCGATGAGGTACTGAATAATACTTTGTGGGGAGTGAACTTGTCTTATAATACGAATTTTTTATGGTTGACCAATTTGTTGAATAAAATTCCGACTGTAAACGCAACAGCTCCTTCTACGTTGGCTCTCACGGCCGAATTTGCCCAATTGATACCGCATAAATCCAAAAACGGCAGCTCGCAGGGAACATCGTATATCGATGATTTCGAATCGACACAAACAGGGTTGGACTTGAAGTCTCCTTATTCATGGACGTTGGCTTCCACTCCGTACGACCCTTCATCTGATGCTTTGTTTCCCGAAGCTCGCTATTCCAATGATATTCGTTATGGGCAAAATAGAGCATTGCTATCGTGGTATTATATCGATAGAATGTTTACTCAGAAAAACTCGACATTGATACCGGCTCACCTGAAAAATGATTTGGACCAATTGTCCAATCCTTATGTACGTGAAGTGAGTGTACGGCAAATATTTCCCAATAAAGGAAATCAATTATGGAGAATCGACGACCTTACAGACATTGAACCTTTCATTTTATCCACAGGAACGGGGGCCGTACAATCTCGATGCCGATAATATCGACTCACAAGGACTTTTGTTGAATCCGGAGAACCGTTGGGGCGGGATTATGCGAAAAATGGATTATACCGATTTTCGAATCATCGAATATCGAATATATACAGTTCTGGCTCATGGATCCGTTTTTAGATGAGAATCAGACTAATCATAACGGGGGAGAATTGTATTTTAATTTGGGAGAAGTGTCGGAAGATATTCTTAAAGACGGTATGAAGTCTTTCGAGAACGGTTTGCCTGTCGACGGTGATACAACACAGATAGCGACTACGGTGTGGGGAAAGGTATCCAAACGTCAGTCTTTGACTTATGCATTCGATAATACCAGTGGTGCACGGGCTTTTGCAAGACGTAGGTTTAGACGGTCTGTCGAATGACGAGGAATATGGGTTCTCATCTTATAGAGATTATTTGGACAAGCTCGAAACTAAACTATCTCCGGTGGTAGTAGAGGCTATGCGACAAGATCAGTTTTCTCCGTTTAACGATCCGGCCGGGGATAATTACCATTTTTATCGTGGACACGATTATGACGATGCCCAAACTTCTATATTGGACCGGTACAAACGATATAACGGAACAGAAAACAATTCCCGGTCTCCCGAGGAAATGAATGATTCGTATTATCAGTCTTCCAAAAGCGTTCCTGACGTGGAAGATATCAATCAGGATAATACGTTGAACGAATATGAAAGGTATTATCAGTACCGCATATCGTTATGCCCCGATAGTTTGGAGGTGGGAAAAAACTGTATTACCGACAAACGGGAGACAACCGTCCGGCTCCGCAATGGTGAAGAAGGAAAAGCTGTGTGGTATCAATTCAAAATTCCTTTGTCTCGTCCTCAGAAGAAAGTGGGATCTATTCAAGATTTTAAAACGATACGTTTTATCCGCATGTTTATGACGGGTTTTGAGTGTGAAACACATTTGCGTTTTGCCACGTTGGAATTGGTTCGGGGTGAATGGCGAACGTATAACTATGCTTTGAATTTGAAAGGAGATGCTCCGGCTCAGGGTAAGATGGATATATCGGTGGTAAATATTGAGGAAAATGCAGGACAGGTTCCTGTTAATTATGTTTTACCTCCGGGAGTAACCCGTATTATAGACCCGGGGCAATCGCAAATAACTCAGCTTAATGAACAAGCCATGTCTTTGAAAGTAACCGATTTGCAGTCAGGGAGATGCTCGTGCGGTTTATAAGAACAGTGGTATGGATATGCGTACATACAAGCGGTTACAGATGTTTGTACATGCAGAGAAGCTGATTGACGATAAAACTAATTTACGAGATGGCGATGTGTCTGTGTTTTTACGATTAGGATCCGATAGCAAATCGAATTATTATGAGTATGAGGTCCCGTTGTCATTGACGGAGCCGGGTAATTATAGCACATATAATGCACAAGATCAAGAAGCGGTTTGGCCACAATCCAATATGTTTGCTTTTCCTCTTTCTTTGTTTACCGATTTGAAGCTGGAACGGAATGCAAAGAAGCGTATGGATAATTCGACGGTGACGTTTCAAACTCGTTATTCCAGTTATGATCCCGATAAAAATCAAAATAAGGTGACTATCGTGGGGAACCCTTCTTTGAGCGATGTTCGTACGATGATGATCGGTGTGAGAAATAATTCGAATGCAGCTAAGGATATAGTCGTTTGGGTGAATGAAATGCGTTTGACCGATTTTGACCAATCTGGTGGTTGGGCTGCCAAAGCAAATGTAAATCTCGGTTTGTCGGATATTGCTACGCTGAATATCGCGGGGCATGTAGAAACTGTCGGTTTTGGGGGATAGACCAAAGCCTTACGGAACGTCGATTAGACGATTACTATCAGTATAATATAGCTACGATGGTCGAGTTAGGGCGTTTTTTGCCTGAAAAGTCAAATTGAAAGCCCCGTTATTTTATTCGATTACCGAACAACGTACTTCTCCTAAATACAATCCGCTTGATCAAGATATCTTGTTGAAAGATGCTTTGGACAATGCGTGCAGTAAAGCCGAGCGTGACTCTATAAGTGATGCTTCGATAGAGAAATCGACTGTCGAGAGTTTCAGTTTGTCGGGAGTTTCTTTCGATATTAGGAGTAAGAATCCTATGCCCTATGACCCGGCTAATTTTTCTATCAGCTATTCTTATAATCGACAATCGAAACAAGACCCTACTACCGAATTTGAGAATACATACGATTATCGGGGGTAGTTTCACTTATTCCTATACTCCTTTTATTAAACCTTTTGTCCCGTTGAAGGGATTAAAGAGTAAATCTAAGCATTTGAAATTTTTGAAGGAATGGGAATTTAATTATTTGCCTAATAATATTGCGTTTAATACCAATATGTCGCGATATTATTATGAACAGCAGATTCGCGATGTGAGTGGATCGGGAGGAATGGCATTGCCGACAAGTGTAAGTAAAAGTTTTTTATGGGATCGGCAGTTCTCGTTGACATGGAATCTCACCAAGTCGATAAACCTTTCGTTGCAAACGATGACGAACGCTCATATCGAGGAGCCGGTCGGTGTGGTGAATAAACAGCTTTTCCCAGATGAATACGAAGCATGGAAAGATACCGTGTTGACCAGTATCAAGAATTTGGGAACACCGTGGAATTATAATCAAACTTTCAATGCATCGTATACGGCTCCATTCAGCAAGATACCTGTTCTTGATTATTTGTCGTTTAATGCCAAGTATAACGCTACATACACTTGGGATAGAGGAGCCCAGATTTCAGAGGAAATAGATTTAGGTAACTCGGTGAATAATCAGGGGCAGTTGAGCTTTGACGGGCGTTTCAATTTTGAACAATTATACAATAAGTCGAAATATTTGCAGAAGATAAACAAACGTTTTTCTTCCAATAATAGGGCTGCGGCGGCGAAGAAAAAATAGAAAATTCGAACGTACCATTTTGCTTCGGGAAGATACTACGGTTACTTTAAGGCATAATCTCAACAATAAGAAGGTAAAAAGTTGTGGCGAGGGACGATGCTGGAAAGAAAGTGGCCCTGAGGACGAAAGTTCTCGATGCCAATAATGTGGTGATTCTCGATAAAGGAACCCAACGCTTGAATGTGATAATTACTCCTTCGAATAAGAATGAACGTAATTTCTGGAAAGAAGCAGCCGAATATTCTTTACGGGGATTGATGATGGTAAGAAATGCGAGCGTGCGTTATCGTAAGACCAATACTACTTCGTTACCTCTGTTTTCCCCGAATGTAGGCGATGTATTCGGGCAATCGACTTCGTATGGTCCTATGGCTCCCGGCCTCGATTTCGCTTTTGGTTTTACTGATGAGAGCTATGTATATCGGGCAAAAGAACGTGGTTGGCTTTTTATGTGATTCCACGCAGATAAGTCCGGCGGTTATCGGTCGTACCGAAGAGTTTAATTTCGAAATAGCGCTTGAACCTATCCGGGGCTTGAAAATAAACTTGACAGGAAATAGAACAGCCACGCGTAGTTCGCAAATGCAATTTATGTTTGACGATATGCCGACTGTGCGAGGCGGAAGCTATACCAAGACACATATTGCATTGAAGACTGCATTTAGGAGTAGTTCTGCAAAAGACGGATATTCGTCGCAAGCATTCGATGATTTTTTGAAAAATCGGGAAATAATAGCGGCTCGGTTAGAAGCGCATTACGGATCGTTGGGCAATTATCCGAATAAAGGTTTTATTGCCTCTACCGGCTTTGGAGATAAGCCCTATGATTCGGCTAACGGCGGTGTGAATCGTAGTTCTGCCGATGTAATGATACCTGCATTTATTGCTGCATATTCTGGCCGTGATGCCCGTAAAATCGATTTGTCTCCGTTCCCGGGATTGTCGGCTATATTGCCGAACTGGCGAATTACTTACGATGGTTTCATGCAAATACCGTTTATAAAGAAACACTTTAAAGCGTTTACTCTATCGCATGCTTACCAGTGTACCTATGCTGTGGGATCATTTACTTCGTTCCTTAATTGGGTGGAATCAGACGGGGATTTCGGTTTCGTTCGCGATGAACTTACGGGCAATCCCATACCCTCTTCTCCATTCGATATATCATCGGTAATGATAACCGAGAGGTTCGCTCCCCTTATCGGGTTAAAGGTGACACTGAAAAATAATGTTACAGGCAATATAGAGTATAAAGATTCCCGCACGTTGACATTGAATTCGGCAGCCGGACAAATCGTAGAGGCGTCGACAACCGATTTTACAATCGGGGCCGGGTATAAGATCGCTAATTTTAATACGATTTTGAAATTGAAAGGGTCTCAAACAGGTGTTAGCAACGATTTGACGATCAATGCCGATTTTTCATTCCGCAAGAATCAGGCTCTTATTCGTCGTATCGAACAGAATTTTACTCAGGCAACCAGTGGAACTCGTACTACGATGTTGAAAGTGACGGCCAATTATGTATTGAGTAAACGTATTACGGTAGGGGCTTATTTCGACCATCAGATTAATACACCGTTAGTATCCTCTTCATCATATCCTATTACGAACAGCAATTATGGAATCTCGGTGAGATTATCGTTATTGAAATAAAAGGAATTTATATTTTAAGTTAAACAGGTCGTTTGTTTAAACTGTTTCTTCAATTATTCGTTTTTCTTAATTAAAGGAGGGATAGAGAAATTTTTGAGTCGGAGCTTAAACTCCTATCTTTGCAGTTGAGATGCTTCTCCGTAGTTTTATAAAACCCAAATAAATGTATTGAATAAATGAAACGACTGATTTTTATTCTTATGGCTTTGTTGTCTTATGGCATTTTGAGAGCCGAGACTTTGAAATCTCCTGACGGGAACATTGTATTAGATTTTGAATTGGACAATGGAGTCCCTGTTTATAAAGTAGATTATAAAGGTCGGCCGGTTATTAAAGAGAGTAAATTGGGATTAGAGTTAAAGTCGGGAAAAAAAAAAAATTTAACCGATGGATTTCGTTTGGCTGGTTCTGAGACATCGACTTTCGATGAAACATGGAAACCCGTTTGGGGAGAGGTAAAAAGAGATTAGGAATCATTATAATGAATTGGAAGTAACATTGGAACAACCGTCGACCGATCGTCGTATGATTATTCGTTTCCGGGTATTTGACGATGGGGTAGGATTCCGATATGAATTTCCCGATCAGCCCAATTTGGATTATTTTGTGATTAAAGAAGAGAAGACGCAGTTTGCTATGGCGGGAGACCATACTGCTTTTTGGCTCCCGGGCGATTATGATACACAGGAGTATTCCACTGTGACGTCGAAATTGTCCGAAATCCGTGGATTGATGAACGAGGCTATTACACCGAATTCTTCTCAAACTCCATTCTCCTACGGGGGTGCAAACGGCTTTAATGATGAAAACCGACGATGGCTTGTATATTAATTTGCATGAAGCTGCATTGGTCGATTATTCTTGTATGTCGCTCGATTTGGACGATAAAAATATGATATTCGAGTCTCACCTTACACCCGATGCATTGGGGGATAAGGGATATATGCAAACCCCGGCGAAATCTCCGTGGCGCACGATTATTGTTAGTGACGATGCGCGTGATATTCTTGCATCCAAAATGACTCTTAATCTGAATGAACCGTGTGTCTATGAAGATACGAGTTGGATAAAACCGACGAAATATATAGGTGTATGGTGGGAAATGATAACCGGGAAAAGTACTTGGGCTTATACCGATTTGCCTCATGTGAAACTCGATTTGGTCGATTATTCTCGTTTGACGCCTAATGGACGTCATGCCGCTAATACCGAGCATGTAAAAGAATATATCGATTTTGCCGCAGAACATGGATTTGACGCTGTACTGGTGGAAGGTTGGAATATTGGGTGGGAAGATTGGATAGGTAAGTCGAAAGACTATGTATTCGATTTTATCACACCGTATCCCGATTTCGATGTAGAAGAAATAGAGCGGTATGCCAAATCGAAGGGGGTGAAAATGATTATGCATCATGAGACCTCGGGTTCGGTTCGTAATTATGAACGGCACATGGAGAAAGCATATCAGTTTATGAACGATCATGGCTATGATGCCGTGAAGAGTGGATATGTGGGAGATATTATACCTCGTGGGGAACATCATTACGGACAATGGATGGTTAATCATTATCTCTATGCATTGACCGAAGCCGCCAAGCATAAGATTATGGTGAATGCCCATGAAGCTGTTCGTCCTACGGGTTTGAGCCGTACTTATCCCAATCTTATCGGTAACGAGTCGGCGAGAGGAACCGAGTATGAATCGTTCGGGGTAATAATCCCGACCATACCACTATTTTGCCGTTTACACGGCTTATCGGAGGTCCGATGGATTATACTCCCGGTATTTTCGAAACGGATATTTCTAAACTTAATCCCGATAACCACAGCTATGTTCGTTCTACTTTGGCTCGGCAACTGGCTTTATACGTGACCATGTATAGCCCTTTGCAGATGGCCGCCGATTTACCCGAAAATTATAATCGTTTCCTCGATGCTTTTCAGTTTATTAAAGATGTGCCTGTCGATTGGGACGACAGCCGTTATTTGGAGGCAGAGCCGGGAGATTATATTACGGTGGCACGCCGGGAAAAAAGGTGGTAATAATTGGTATGTAGGTTCCACGGTCGATGAGAATGGGCATACGGCTCGTTTCTCCTTAGATTTCTTGGAGCCCGGGAAAAAGTATATTGCGACTATATATGCCGATGCTCCCGATGCTCATTATAAGGATAACCCGCAGGCTTATACGATTTGTAAATATATTGTGACGAACAAGACTCGTATCGTTCAGCCTTGTGCTCCGGGTGGAGGCTTTGCTATGAGTATCGAGGAGGCTACCGATCCAGCAGCTTTGAAAGGATTGAAAAACTATAAACCGTAGATTGCGGTAAGATGAGAATAGTAGGGTAGGACTTATACAATAAGTCCTACCCTTTTTTATATTAGCGTAATCGATTGCTGATGATGTTTTCGGAGTGGATATCGACAGATGAAAGATGGAAATCAGAGGAGACGTTCCCGCAAAAAGAATAAGCCTGAAATATTTATATGCCGGTCCTGTAAAACGCATGGGTAATTGTCCTGCTACTTTTTGATGCGCTTGATATTTCACAGATTTTGGAAAAGTTGCCTTCGGCATCATTGCCTCCCCAAAGAGAAAGCAAGAGCTTTCCTTCTGACATCGAGAGCCGCCAGAAAACTTCTCTCCATTTTTGGTAATCTTCACTTTGGAGAGTAATTGGTCGGGATACGAGTGCGATTGGGGTTATCTCTGCTGATTCTTTTTGTAAATCGTAAACTTTTCCCTCTGCGTCTTGGGCGAGTAGATGACTGGCATCATAGAATAGGGAAGAGTACTGTCGGCTTATGCGATACATGTAGAGAGAAGAAATATGAATAATGAGACTATATTTGAGATCGGGCCTGCAACATATCAATTCTTTTTCGATTGTATTGTAGGCGATGATACTTCCTTGAATAAACTGAGATAAAGTCGTTTGATCTGTGGTCGCAGGAATTAATGTAGAGTTTATGTCGTGGTGATCGATTGGGCTATTGTTTTCGCAGGCGGTTTCGTCGAACGATAAGAGTTGTTGTATTTCGGAGCCTCGTATGATAAATAATCCTTTGCCGTAGTAAACATAATCATGTCTTCGAGAGGGACGATAGGGTTTTCCGGCAGTATGGGTTCTCGATTCAGTTGATGTTGTGCCCCGTAACATACGATTCCGTTTCCGTTTTGCAAAGCCCATATTCCTTCTTCTGTAAATACATATAAGGGAAATTCACCGAACTGTCCTTCCGATAAAGCTGCTGTAATGGTCGCTATGCCTGTAATCTCTCCGTTCGAGATGGTATAAGTTTGTTCGGACGGGAATACAAACGGGTTTTCGAGTTCCGAAACCCGCAGTATATTAGGCTGTGTGTAAGTGTCATTTTCAGACAAGGGTATATCGAGTGGGGTAGAGGCCGGCAGAGAATCGTTTTCCAATGTGATTGCAGAGAGTGTCTCGTCAAGATAATCGGCCCTATTTTCATATTCGGAGGCTGTCAGTAGAAAGCTCCCTTTGTATCGGGTTTTCTCGCTTTTTACGACGATTTCCATTTTATAGGCGTTACTGTCGGGGTAAGAAATCAAAGGTGAAAGTTGATTGAAGAAATAGTTCGATTTCCCGTGCCAAACGACTTTGCATTCTCCTCTTTCGGTTTTGAGATAAGTGCAGATATAAGCACTGACAGTCTCGGCATTTTTGTTTCCCACGTTGAACAGACTGAGGGGAAATCCGGGAAAAAGTTTTTTCTTTTAAGTTGGCTATGTGTAGTCTTTTGTTGTGTATATAGCTGACATGTGCTCCCGTAGAAAGCAGTGTCGTATTATCTGGCGAAAGAACTTCCTCGTGTACGAGTAAATCAGGCCGTATTTTATTTTCTATGGTGTACGATTCACCTTCCTTCCAGTCGCTCCAATCCTCTATGGTCGCTATTTTATAAAATAGAGAATCTTGTAAGTAGCGTTTCTTTGTCTCTTTCAGGTCGAGAAAAGAGATGTCTCCTTTCAGTAGAAAAGAGATCATTTCGTGTTCTTCTGTACGTTCGATCGTAAATTTAAGGCCTTGTTGTTTTTTGATCGGGTTCGAAGATCGTGGCTTCGGGAGAGACAACAAAAAGTCTATACTTCTTACGATATCTTTCCAGTTGTTGAGATTGAATTGATGAATATAATATTTCAGGCTATAATTCCCGGCGATGATTTGTCCTTCATGAGAACCTAAGCAAAGATTGTTTGAATTTTTCAATCGTATGCTCATTTGATAGGGTTGTATGGGGTGTGGCAAAGAGACCATGACCGGAGCCGATGAAAAAATTCGGCTCCCATCATATAAAGTGAGGGCATAACGTATGAGTATGGGTTGTATGAAATAGTGCCGTTTCCATGCTTTTTCTTGTAGCTGAAAGAATGCATTGTAGTAAGCATCGTTGTAATAATTGATGTCTTCGGTGTCGAGTCGGGTCGGATCGCTGTATCCATGTTGAAAGGTATATTCGCTTACGAAGTAGGCATCGGTATATTCTACATAAGGGAAAAAATGAAATTTCAGGTATGTCGGGCTTTTCACCCAAAAAGATATATTTTCCCTCTTTATAAAGTAAATAGTATATACTTTCGGTACAGATGATTATGAGTGTGTTTCCTATGGATTGAATAGACAGAACTTGTAGGTCGTTTAGCTCGAACAACTGGCTTGATTCTTTTTGGATATTTCCGTTTTCTTTTTTTATCAGAGCCTCATAATACAAGGTATTTTCATTTTCCGTTATATGATGCTCTCCGTCGTAGCAGATATGAACATAGACGAGCCGATGGTTTTTCTTTTCCGGAGTGTATAGATATTCCGGTGTCCCGACAGGTTTGAGGCAGTTTGATTGATTCCGTAAATTGACAATAGCTGTGCAGTCTCCCGGCTGTGCCGAGTTCGGTGGGGAATAACGGTTCATGCCGTTAAATGTAATTCTCGATTTCATAGAGCTGGTAATTTTTCGTAAAGGTACACCCGGTATGCGGCTCTATTTTGGCATGATGATATTCTTTGAAAAAAGAGACTCCTTCCGAAGCTATTGATTGAATTTTTGAAAATAAAAATAGGAAGGAGTCTCCTGTTTCCCGCTTTGGGGAAACTGCGCAATTGCCCAAGTATAACCAATCACTTCATTTATTGCGCAAATTTGTTCTTCTACTATGGTTTTCAAGGTAAAAACAAGAGATATTGAATGAAAGTTCATTTTTGGAGCGATTATAAATTATATGTTTTTGAATGAGACTTTATTTTTAATCGAGATGTTTTATTGGGGAAATGATTATCTTCGCTTATAGAATGAGAAACTTTATGGACAGACTTAATTTTGCGGCCATAGATATTGGCTCGAATGCAGTGAGATTGCTTATCAAAGGTTTTTATCCGGGAGAGAGTGTATCGGATTTATCGAAAGTTTTTATTGTGCGTGTACCGCTGCGATTGGGACAAGATACCTTTACAAAAGGTCGTATTTCTACGGAGAAGACAGAAAAATTATTACGTCTCATGCATGCTTTTTCTCAGCTGATGCAGGTTTATAATGTCTTGTCTTATCGGGCTTGTGCTACGTCGGCTATGCGGGATTCTTCGAATGGAGCCGATATTGTCCGGTATATCTCGGAGAGAAGTGGAATAAATATCGAAATTATTAATGGTCTTGAAGAAGCACGTATCGTATATGACAGTCATATCGTGGACGAGCTGGAACAAGAGGGCGATTTTATCTATGTCGATGTTGGTGGCGGAAGTACCGAGATAAGTATAATTAGTGACCGTTCGTTACTCCAATCTCAATCTTATAATATAGGAACTGTACGTATTTTGAATAAAAAACTGAGCCGTAGTGAATTGTTCCGTATGTATAGGGATTTAAAGCGTTTGAAGGAAACGTATCGGCATATCTCTATTATCGGGTCGGGTGGTAATATCAATAAATTGCATCATTTGGCAGGAGTGTCTGCTCGGGAGCCATTGACTGTGGAGCGGCTTTTGACCCTGAGAAATGAATTGAATAGCTATTCGATCGTGGAACGTATCGACCGTTTTGCATTGAAACCCGACCGAGCCGACGTGATTGTACCTGCCGCCGATATTTATTTACAAATAGCGACGCATATAGGCGCACGAGAAATATGGGTTCCTACCATAGGAATCGTTGATGGTATTATTTATTCTCTTTGTTCCGATTACTTGAAAGAGAAAGAGAATTAAGACCTATTTCTTTTTCTCCCATTTGGGTAGCCCGTCTTTCTTTTGGATAAAATCGCGGATAAATATGGCTGTCTCTTCACTGCCCAATATAGAGGAATCGATAGAAAGGTCGTATGAAGAGGCTACTCCCCAACCCTTATCGGTATAAAAATTGTAATAAGAAGCTCTTAATTTATTTTTCTTTTCGGCGAGTTCGATAGCCTCTTTTCGAGTCATTCCTTGTGAGCGGCTGATGATTCTCTCGATTCTGTCTTCAAGGGGAGCATGTATAAATACATTGTAGCATCGTGGGTATTGTCTGAGAATATAATCGGCGCAACGTCCGACGATGACACACGATTGAGTTTCAGCTAAATGACGAATGACGTCGGATTGAAATTTGAAAATGTATTCGTTCGATAGGCCTCCGTCGCCCCATATTCCTCCTGCTCCTGTGAGCCAGTTTATTGAAAAAGAATTTAATAAAGCGCTTGGAGCCCGCTCGTCGGCTTTCTCGAAATATTCGGTGCTGAGTCCGCTCGATTTCGAAGCCTCGTTGATTAATTCTTTATCGTAATAAGCTATGCCGAATAAATCGGCCAAACGTTTTCCTATTTCTCGTCCTCCGCTTCCGAATTGACGGCCTATGGTAATGATGAGATTGTCATTCATGATGGTTGTAGATTCGATTATTCATAAGCAAACATACATCAAAAAAAAATATTAATTCCTATATCAAGTATCTTTTTTGTTTACAGAAGTTGTTTTTTAGGGTTTCTTGAACTGTTTTTGTGAAATATTTTGTTACGAAGAAAGTTTTTATTTAATTTGTGTCATTCAAAAGAGGTCAGCTATGAATAATGATTTGAAAAAAATATTGAATAGTGATACTGATGGATTGCTCACCTACGAATATATAGCCAATCATATGGGCTCTTGTGATGAAGATATGCCCGTCCTAACCGATAATATAATACGGGTAGATATGACGGGGCAGATTACGGTAAGTGCCGCATTATATTTGCACGCTACGGGAGCTGAGAAATATAGGGAAATTATTGACAAGCTCATCGCGGCTTCTTTGTCGAAAGATAGAGAACACAAATATATTGTCGATTTGTTATCGGGGATTTGGGGTGAAGACTATAAGTCGCATGCAGAGGAGTTGAAGCAAGAAAGTGATAATTTCAGGCGTATTTATAAGCGTGTTTATGTGAACGATATAATTTAGTTTTTTGAGAAAAATAACAAAGCAGAGGCTTTCCCTAACGAGGGAAAGCCTCTGCTTTGTTATGGAACTTGAAGTATCGTTGTTGTTATTTAGAATAGATATTGTCTGTTTTTTTGCAAAAATTGTTATTATTTGTATAAACATTCGTTTTTTTATAAAAAATAAGAGTGTTACGATAATATTTTTGTTGAAATATATAGATATTAATAACAAATTCTTATATTTGCTGCAAATAAATTAATAGTTATAACATTTCTGTCTGTTGCATGTAATGTAAATTTTATAATGAACCTAATAAATTATTTACAATGACAAAGAAAATTACGCTTGTTTTTGTACTCTTCTTATTTGTGTTTGGATTGCGTGCCGAATCTCTGTTGAATGAGGGATTTGAAGGTTGGTCGACGACAAACTTTCCGACCGGAGGTTGGACTGTAATTAACGACACCCAAGAAGGGGCTATTAATCATTGGACTGTCGATAATAGCAAATCGGCATGTGCCGGTTCAGTGAGTCTTTATTGTAACGGTGGTGAGTGGGATCCTATTGAACCTGTGAAAGAAGAGTGGATAGTATCTCCATCTCTGACTTTGAGTGAGACGAATTATAATTTGAGTTTTCTGTGGAAAGGAGCTTCGGCATCTGCATTTAAAAACGAATATGATTTTCAAGTGCGTATCACGGAAAACGATGGTAAAAGTTGGAAAACTGTTTTTCTTTCCTTGATCAAAGCATGGTAGAAAATAGCGGGGTTGCCTTTCCCTGGACTGGATGGGTTACAAACACTTCCAAGATAAGTTTAGGCGCTTATTCCGGTAAGACAATAAAAATAGCTTTTGTACATTGTCTATTGGTCAGCGGCGCTGGTAAAGGTAATAGTATATGGGTTGATAATGTTGTCGTAGAAACGGGCGAAGCGATCGATGCTCCTATTGCAGATGTTAATCCCACTTCTTATATATTCGATGGAACCTACATCGGAGTAGGGAAATGGTCGGAGAAATTTGTATTGCGGAATAAGGGCGTGGGCAATTTGACGGTAAGTGGAATTTCTGGATTAGAAGGTTCCGACTTTTCAACCAATATGATTCCCTCGGAAGTTTCGTTGAGACCGAGTGTAGAGTATGAGTTTTATGTGAAATATATTCCCTCGTCTGAGTTGAGTAGTAAATCTGCTACGATGACTATCCATACGAACGGAGGTGACGTCTCTATCGTATTAGAAGGAACAAAGATAATTTTACCCGATGAATACAATCTGGAAAGTTTTGAGAGTGGAACGTTCCCGCCCGTAGGTTGGACTGCCGATAAAGGTTGGACTGCAAGCAGAACTTATTCTACATCGGGAGACTATTCGGCTTCTTGCAGTTTTGCAGAGAATAACCCGACTTTGGTTTCTCCTCGTCTCGATTGTTCGACGGGTACTCACGAGTTGCAGTTCGACTATGCTAATGTTTGGGAGCCGACGGCAGATGATGCTCCTGCTCCTGAAAGCGAATTTGAAGTCTATTTTTCAAAAATGGCAAGGAAACGTGGGAGAAAAAATTGCTACGTGCGATTCTATCAACCAATGGTGGCACATGAAGCTCGATTTGGGAAGCCCGGCATCCGATAATTGTTATATCATGTTTAAATATGTACTCGATGTCGATTTGTCGGGTGGTGGGGGACGATGTGCCCGAGTATGCATCTACTTTCTTGGACGATGTAGTTTTTACCTCCATTCTATGGTAGTACTTCTGTTCCGGGAGCTGCAACTACCCCTTCTCCTGAAAATGGAGCAACCGATGTATTTAACGAAAATATTGTATTGTCATGGAACGGAGTACAGTTTGCTAAGGGCTATAAGGTATATGTTGGAACTTCTACCACAGATTTTTCGGTCGTGCCGGGTACAGAGGTAGAAGGTTGCTCTTATACGATTCCTGTGTTGGACTATGCTACTACTTACTATTGGAAAGTAGTTGCTTATAACGATATGGGAGAGACGCAAAATCCTTCGGTGTGGAGTTTTACGACGCTTGCCGACCAAACCGTGAACACATTCCCGTGGTCTGAGGGATTTGAAGGTGACATATTTCCTCCGTTAGGTTGGAAGAGCGAAAAGAGGGATATACAGTATGGGATAGATCTAATTATAATGCATACGATGGTAAAAAAATGCAGCTTATATTTCTGCTGGGGGCTCCAACGAGCAAGGCATTCTTCAAACACCGATGTTCGTGCTGCCTGCTGATAAAGATATGCAGGTTAGCTTCTACTGGGGAAATGCCGTTCCGTCTGGATTGACGAAATCGGTAAAAGAGACGATGACGATTAACAAAGATACGCTTTACTTCGAAATAAAATCCGATGGAACATGGCAGGAACTCGCCCATATTTCTTCCGCTCAGGCCGAAGGTCAAAAATGGGTTCGTCAGCGAATCGTTTTGTCCGATTATAGAGGTAAGAATGTGAATTTCCGTTGGCGTTATAGTGCAGTAGATTTTACCGGATCAGGAGGTGCTTTGGATAATATTTTGGTTGAAGAAGCTCCCGTTGGAGGAAAAGCTGTTATTAATGTGACTTCTTGGAATGCGGGTGATGTGAATTATAATAAAGCCGTTACCTCAAAGACATTGAATCTTTTGAACGATGGCGAGCAAACAATGAAAATCACCGATGTGTCATTTAAGAATAAGAATTTCTCTACTTCGTTGCACAAGGATTTAGTGTTAGACAGTCGTGAGAGCGTAGATTTCAATATCACGTTCGCTGCCGGTGAAACAGATGCCCTTGTAGAGGACGAGATGACTGTTACATTCGACAATGCTCCTGCTGTGACGTTGCCTGTTTCGGGTAATGCGTTGGGCATGTACACTCGTTATTTTAGTTTTGAAGATGATGAATTTGGTTCTGTGGCTCCCAAAGGCTTTACAACGGTAGATGCCGATCATAAAGCGACAGTTCAACCTCTTATGATAAACTATCCGAATATTGGGAATGCTTATGCCTATATTGTCATTAATCAACAACCGGAACCAGAAGGAGCCGATTGGCGGAATATCTATCCTCGTTCGGGAGACCAACTGTTAGCGACGATGGCGACTGCCGATGGGACAGAAGCCGCAGACTGGATTATCAGCGACCAAATGACGGCTCGAAATGATGCCAAGTTCCGGTTTTATGCTAAGTCGTATGATGGAGATAACACTTATCATCCGTGGGCTTATTTGACAGTATTGGTTAGTACGACAGATAACGCTGTGTCTAGCTTTACTCCATTGTCTGGATTTACATCGGTTCAAGTTCCTCACAAGAATAATAACGATAGTCAGACATCGTGGACAGAGTTTGATGTGGATTTAAGTGCATATGCTGGACAGAAAATCTATATAGCTGTTCGTAATAATACTCCGTCGAATGGTTTTGTGACTTTCTTCGATGATTTCTATTTCGAAAATTTTGAATATGTCAATAGTGACAATAGTGCTCCTTACTTTACTACGGTTCCTGAGACAACAGCAACGGTAGGGAAGAAATGGACTTATAACTATTCTGTGGCCGATCCCGATGGAGATCCGTTGACGGTGACCTTGCAGGGCAAACCCTTCTGGCTGAATCATACTCCGGGTACTAACGGCGGTACGATTACCGGCATTCCGGGGGCAGAACAAGAAGTGATTATGAAACTATCTGTTTCAGATGGTTCAAAGACAACTGTACAAGAAATTATTCTTGTTGTGACTGATGGTTCGGGAATCGAAGGCGTAAATGGTGATCGATTGACGGTTTATCCTAATCCTGTCGTTTCCACGCTCTATTTGAATGAACTGTGTGACAAAGTAGTGGTTACCGATATTTCTGGTAAACAGCTGCTTTTTGCCGAGCAAGTAGAAAGTGTAGACGTTTCGATGTTATCGTCGGGTATTTACTTTGTAACCATGCAATTGGGAGATCGAGTCAATACCACCCAAGTTATTAAAAGATAATTAATTCTATGGAAACTATGAAAAGTATGTTTTTCGCCTGTGCATTGTTGTTAGGCAGTGCAGAAACCTTTTCCGCTGAAAATCTTGTACTCAGCGAAGATTTTGAGAGCCAAACATTCCCTCCTTCGGGGTGGGTTGTAAAAGGTACTGAATTATCGGAAGATCTTGAATCGGGTTATGCGCATTGGAGCCTTAATTGGAATGAAGTGACGGGTTGCAGTATCGCTGGTTCGGGGTGTGCCGAAGTGATGAGTGACTTTAAAGAAGGACAGGCCGGTATTTCGAAGGAGGAGTGGCTTATTACTCCTGCCGTGCAGGTTGCTGATAATGCGTCGCTGTCTTTTTACTTTTTGGTGTAACGCTTCATCGTTTATGACCAATAAATACGGAAGTTTTTTGGTGAAAGTTTCTACCGATGATGGAGATACATGGAGCGATTTGTGGAATGCAGCTTCTCAGGAAGATATTGAAAACTCTGGACTGACATGGCCGTGGAATAAAGATGCTATGGGGATAGAAAATAACTGGCAAAAGTTAACCCCTAATGTGAGCCTTGAAGCGTATGTCGGGAAGACGGTAAAGATTGCATTCTATTTTTCGATCTATTCTTGTAAATAATTATACACAAGCGACATTGGCCGTTGACAATGTAAAAGTGGGAAATCAAGAGATTGAAAATTTGCCGGTTATAGAGGGCTCGACTTCTTACGAGTTTTCCAATTCTTATATTGGTTATTTGGCTCAATCCGAACCGATGACTATTCGTAATGTGGGTTATGGCACGTTGACGATAACCAGCATTGAGGGTATTGAAGGTACAGATTTTTCTACGACACTCGATCCCGCTTCCGTTTCTTTGAAGAGGGGAGAAGAGCTTTCATACCGCGTCAATTATACTCCTACGATTACGGGAGCCAAAAGCACGGTCATGAAAATAAATACGAATGGCGGAACTTTGTCGGTCGATTTGTCGGGAACCAAAGTTATGTTGGAAGAAGGATATACTTTGGAAAGTTTCGAAGGTGATATTTTCCCACCGGCCGGTTGGTCTCGTAATGAAGGCTGGAAGACGATGGAAGGTATGGCTACATCGGGTGTGAAGTCGGTTACAGTAGGCGGTATGATGACGTGTGATATCGTTTCTCCCCGTTTGGATTTATCGGCTGGAAACGGTAAAGTGAAATTCGATTATATCGAAACTACCGGTGAAGAATACATCGATGATTCGTTCTTACCGTCAACATATTTCATTCTTTATTATAAGAAAAATACCGATACCGATTGGACGGAGTTGTGGTGTTCTCTTGATGATAGTAAGTATAATGAATGGGTACAAAAAGAAATCGAGATTAAAGACGCAAATGGAAATTTCGTAGTGGACGATAATGTATACCTACGTTGGACCTATGAGTTTGAAATGGGCGACGGTGGTCTCGATAATATGGTGGTGACCGATATCTATTTCGATAATGTAGTGTTGCCTAAGCTATATGGAGAAGGAGAGCTCCCGTTGGCAATTACGACACCCAATCCGGTGAATGGCGTTTCTAACGTTGATTATAGCAGGTTGACTCTTTCTTGGGAGCCCGCTTTGTTTGCCGATGGATATGAATTGTCGGTAGGAACGGATAAATCCAACCCCACTTCTTTGTTGGAAAATGAGAAATTAGAAGGAAATACATCGGTGTCTTATACGATTCCCGAGCTTGAACCTGCTACTACCTATTATTGGAAAGTTGTACCTTACAATGCAGTAGGTAAAAATGAAAATGCTTCGGTTTGGTCGTTTACTACGATGGAAGATCAGTCTGTACGTGATTTCCCTATACTATGGGATTTGAAGGAAATAACGGAGAAATTCCTCCTATGGGCTGGAAAACGATCATGAAGGCAAAGGTATTCAGATGTGGAAATCTAATGAGATAGAGCCGTTTGCTGGAAAATATTCTGCTTCGGTATGGCATAATAATGCGGGCGAGGTTTCTGTCCTGACTTCTCCTGTGTTCGCAATCCCTGAAACCGGTGATATAGTTGCTTCTTTTTGCTTGGGGTGGTGCTCTTTGCAATCGCCTTGAAAAAGGGTATGAAAATGAGGCGATCACCGAAGGGCCTATTTCCGAAGTTAATGATGCCGATGGAACTCTCTATTTCGAGATTCGAGCTGTCGATGCAGCCGATTGGACTCCTTTGGCTTATACTCAGGACCGCACGAAATGGCGTCATAAATATGTTTCACTCGCCGATTATGCTGGTAAGAGTGTGAATATGCGTTGGCGTTTTGTCGCTACTGAAAATGCCGGAGTTTCTTCGGGCGGGGCTTCTCTCGATGAGATATTTGTTGGAGATATAAAAGATATGCCTACCTTAGCCGTTTCGGAAATTAAGAAAGAAAATCTGACTGTATATCCTAATCCTACTTCCGATTATGTCTATTGGGCAGGAGGAAAAGCCGATGTGAAGGTATATGATTTAGCCGGAAATTGTATAAAAGATTTGACCGAAGTCGAGTCTGTGTCTTTGGAAGGTTTGGCTTCTGGTATGTATATCGTATCCGTATCGTGTGGCGATTCGGTTTCTACGGCACGAGTAATGAAACGATAAAAGAGCCCGTTTAATCGGGAAATGTATACCAAAGAGGACTCCGTACTGAGGAGTCCTCTTTGTGCCTTTCGAGAAAGATTTGTAAGAATTTGTTTCAAAATTGTATTGAAACTATAAACCCAAACTTTTGTAGAAAAAAATGAAGAGAAAAATTTTGTGTTTTGTAACAGCTCTGTTAAGTTTTTTATTGTTGAGGCTCAGCAACCTTGTACATTGACTTTGGAGGTTTCGGCTGTTACAGGAGAGGATATGGCTGGGACTCCGTTTCATTTGGAACGGGTAGAATCGGGATTGATTTATGACCGAGTACTAGGTGAGAATGGAACTTATACAATAAATAATATATATTCCGGTATACACCATTTGGTGATTGAAAAAAGGGATTAAAGACTTATGATAATTCTGCTTTTGGATATAAAAGGCGATACCGTGTTAAAGATTAAGTTGGAAGAACCGGTACGTACACCTTATAATTTGCAATCGGTTTTAGCCCATGATCCTAAAACGGGAGTTAATGATGCTTCGTTGGTTTGGAATGAGGAGACCGATTATTTCTTCGATGATTTCGAGAATTATACCTCTTTTACGCTCGATTTCGCTCCGTGGACCGGAATCGATAAGGATCAGGCAGAAGCTGCTATGTTAATGCAAGGAGGTTATCCGAATAGTAGCTTTGAAACAATATGCGACTATTATTGCTCCCGACGAAGCTTATGTCTCTACTACGGGAGGTGACGTTTCATGGTGGTTTTATGCCCCTCAATTGAGAGCTTATAGTGGAAAGAAATATATGGGATTTATTCGTACGGCAAGCGGAACTACGAATAATGACTGGGCGATAACCCCTCAGGTACATGTCGGTGTAAATAACGTCGTTCGATTTAAAGCCAAAGCAGCGGATGCTCCTATTGAAAAATTCAAGGTATGGATATCGACCACCGGAACAGAGGAAAGTGATTTCAAACCTTTGACACAGGGTAATTATGAGTCAGTTAAATGGGAACAATGGCTTACGATGGAGTATGATCTTTCGAAGTACGAAGGACAAGATGTTTATATTGCCATTCAATATATTACACAAGCTGGTTGGATGTTGATGGTTGATGATTTTTATGTAGGGCCGGCAAAGTTAAATCCTTCGTCTATAAAAGCTCGTCTTCCGAAAACACGTCGTGTTCGCAAAGCAGCGGAGAGTGATGCCCCTCAAAGTTATACGGTTTATTTAGATGAACAAGAGATCGGGTCGGTTAAAACGAACTCGTTTATCTTTGAGAATCTTTCGGCTGGAATACATACGCTGGGTGTTAAGTCGGTTTATAAAGTTTCCGAGTCGGATATAGCGACAACGACGTTAGAAGTTCCGGCGACTTCGGATTATGCCGATGTAAAAGTAAAAGTTTCTACGAACGGAGGTTCTTCCGAGGGAGTGGCTGTGAACTATCTTTCCGGTTCTTATCAGGTGACCGATACAATCAAATCGGGAATATCTCATTTTGCTTCTTTGAAAAAAGGGGAATATATGATTAGTATTAACGATGATCGCTTTTTGGCGGTAGATACGCTCATTGATATAGACAAGGATATGGAGATAAATTTGTCGTTTGGTGGAAAAAATTACTGCTCCATATAATCTATCTGTTGATTTTTCTTATCGTGACACGGATAAGAAGACCGATGTCTTGTTTAGGTGGAATCAAGATTTGGGTTGGAGCGATAGTTTCGAAGAGTATGATGATTTTGCGACCCAATTCGGTGGCTGGGCCACTTTCGATAAAGATCGTCTGCGTCCTTACGGTATAACCATAAATAATACGCATATATCTATTCCCGGACTTGAACAAGGCGAATCCCCGGTAATGGTATTCAATCCTGAAAAACGACCCCCCGGTGTGATAGCGATGCATTTTTTAAATACGGTTTTCGGGGAAAAAATACATCATGTTTTTGGAGTCCAAAGCAACCTGTCGGACGACTGGCTCGTTTCTCGAAACAGAAAATCAACAAGGGGTATATCCGAGTATGGCTACGGTTTTATCCCGAAACCATTAAGGTGTTGGCTTCCACAGGAGTCCAGACCGATCTTTCTTCGTTTGTCGAACTATATAATTATACTTTTACCGAGAGCGGTTGGTATGAAGTAACAGTCGATTTGAAAGATTATGTGGATCAGGAGGTTTATTTAGCGGTTAATTATGTTTCTAATGACGGGTGGATAGCTTAAAGTGGACAATTTTATGTCGGTCCTTCGGACGATGCTCCGGCTCCCGAAGTTGGAAATGCTACCTATGATATATATTTGAATGGAGAGAAAAAGCATCTGCGATAACTGATAATTCCTATACATTCGAAGCATTAGATGATGGTACATATACAGCTGGTTTAAAAGCAATATATGAATCCGGGGAGTCTGAGGTCGAAGCAAGTATGTGTTTACAACTCAGTATAGCGGGATTGAAAATGTAGTTGTTCCGACCGTAAAGGTATATAGCCGAGACCATGCTATTTGTCTGGAATCGATAGAAGGCGAAAACGTGTTGGCGGAGGTTTATGGCGTTTCTGGACAGCTTGTGGAATTAGTAGAATTTGAAAACAGTGCCCAGATTTCTGTTTCTGAGGGGCTTTACTTGGTACGGTTGACAACACCACAAGGGACAAGTACAGTTAAGGTATTGGTGAAATAATTACTGTCTATTCATAAAAACGTCATGAGAATTATTCTCATGACGTTTTTTTATCTACAAAGTTTAAATTTTCTTTTTCCCTTTGTTAATAATTTATTTAATTTTGTACCTTTGTATATATGATATATCAACGTTAAAAAAGTAAATTTATTCGCTTGATTAGGCTTTGAGCCGATATTGATTTTATGAATGGGAATTGCTAAAACTGCAATTGTATGGATAAGACGATTTATTTTATTTTGTTATTAACTATAATAATCAGTATGAGTTGTGAGTCGAGAAGTCATAAGGAAACGGTAGTCCTTATGGAAACGTCTTTGGGGAATATAAAAGTGAAACTTTATGATGATACACCTGCTCACCGTGATAATTTTATAAAAGTTGGTCGAGGAAGGATATTATGACGGGACTTTGTTTCATCGAGTGATTAATGAGTTTATGATTCAAGGAGGCGATGGCACGTCCAAAAATGCTCCGGTAGGAAAAATGTTAGGTACGGGTGATCCGGGATATACTATTCCCGCAGAGTTCGTTTATCCGAAATATTTTCATAAACGGGGTGCTTTGGCCGCGGCTCGGCAAGGAGACCAGGTAAATCCAGAGAAGGCCTCTTCGGGTTCCCAGTTTTATATTGTCACGGGTAAAGTTTTTTAATCCGGGACAGATTGACCAGCTGGAGCGTCAAATGCAGATGCAGCAAGAGCAATCGGTTTTTCAGTCGTTGGCGGCAAATCATAGGGAGGAAATCATGAATATGCGTAGAAATCGTGATATGCAGGGACTGCAAGCGTTGCAAGATACATTGATCGCTCAAACTCATGAACAAATTAAGAAGGAAGGAAAGCGGACGCTCACGCAGGCGCAACGTGAAGCTTATACGACTGTTGGCGGAACGCCCTCATTTAGACGGTGAATATACTGTTTTCGGTGAAGTGGTAGACGGAATGGAGGTTGTAGACAAGATACAACAAGTCGAAACAGGCTCTGCCGACAGGCCTAAAACCGATGTCAAAATCTTGAAAATGAAAGTGGTCAAATAGTGATATCGTTTCGTCGTCACATATTGCCTAATGGATTGCGCATCATTCATCATTACGATGGCTCTACGAAAATGACTGCGTTGAATCTGCTTTATGATGTCGGTTCGAAGGACGAATCGCCGGAGCGGACAGGATTTGCACATTTGTTCGAGCATCTCATGTTTGGTGGGTCTGTGAATATTCCCTGATTTCGATACCCCTCTACAAAAAAAAGCAGGAGGAGAGAATAATGCGTGGACAAGTAACGATGTGACCAATTACTATACGGTAGTACCTACGCATAATGCCGAGACGGCATTTTGGTTGGAGTCGGATAGAATGTTAAGCCTTGCTTTTTCTTCCGAGTCTTTGTCTGTACAGAAACAAGTCGTTATAGAAGAGTTCAAGCAACGTAATTTGAACCAACCCTATGGAGATTCGTTCTTGCTATTGCGACCGATGGCTTATCGGGTACACCCATATCGGTGGCCTGTTATCGGGAAAAATACTTCGCATATTGGTAATGCATCATTGGAAGAAGTAAAAGAATTCTTTTTTGCCCATTATGCGCCCAACAATGCGATATTGAGTATTTCGGGAAGCCTACCATTCGATGAAGCCATATTGCTTTGTGAGAAATGGTTTGCTCCTATTTCTCGAAGAGAAGTCGCTTGCCGCGATTTACCTCAGGAGCCGGTTCAGACAAAACCTCATAAAAAGATAGTGGAAAGAGAGGTTCCCTTAGATGCGATTTTTAAGGCCTATCATATGGTAGACCGTAAGCATCCCGATTATCAGGGGTATGATGCTCTTTCCGATGTATTGGCTTCCGGTCGATCCTCTCGGTTGTATAGACGGTTGGTGATGGAAAAGAAACTATTTACAGAAATAGATTCTTCTATTACCGGTGATATAGAGCCCGGTTTGTTTTTACTGAAAGGGAAACTATCACCGGGAATTTCGTTGGAGCAGGGAGAAGAAGCCATTGAAATGGAATTGCGACGAATGAGGGAAGAACTGTTGGAGCAAAGGGAATTGGATAAGGTGATAAATCGTTTTGAATCAAACGATTTGTTTTCCAATTTGCACTATCTGAATAAAGCCACCAATTTAGCTTATTATGAATTGTTGGGTGGAGCGGAAAATATTGATACAGAAGTTGAAAAATATAAAAACTTACCCCTTTCGATTTGCGGCGTATTGCGGAAAAATTGTTTGTCCCGGAAAATAGTTCTACATTATGGTACAAATCGGTACATGCAAAAACGAGAAATAATAACAGATGTCTCTGATTGATAAAAGATATAGAATAGTACTATGCGTTTTAAGTTAGTGTTGTCGGTTAAATCGGAAAGTTTTGGTAGTGTTTTGCCTGTAAGCTACCAATACGAATTGTCGGCTGCTGTATATCGTCGTATTCGGGAAAATTTCGAGCTATATTTACACTGGCTTTCGAGCAACGGTTTCGCACCGATCGATGATTGCCGTAATCGCTTGTTTTCGTTTTCAAATTTATATATCCCCCGCATTCGGGTAGAGTATGACAGATTACATATTTTGGTGAAGAGGGTTCAAATGTGGATTTCTTTTTTGCCTGTTCGGGGAACTCACGAGTTTGTAAAGCAACTTTTTCGGGAGAAACTTTTGTACTTGGGGATAGGCGTAGTCGGGTGGAGTTAGAGGTCGAAGATATCGTTGAATGTCCGGCTCCTGGGTTTGGAGAGGAAGCAGAGTATTTGGCTTTATCTCCAATCGTGTTTATGGTGGCTCGCCCCAATCGGAGCATGGAATATGTCGGGCCCGATTATCCCGGGTATGCCGATTGTTTTTATCGCTCGGTGCTGGGAAAATATGAAAAGATTTTCGGTCGGCCTTTTGATGGTGATACAGGATTTTCATGGAGTTTGCTTTCCGAACCGAAAAGAAAAAGGAATTTTTATGATGCGGTTTACTCCCGAAGAGTCGAAAGTTATAGGATATATGTATAAATTCAAATTATCGATGAGTCCTATTCTCCATCAGATAATGTATGAAACGGGAATAGGGGGAGAAAGTAAATCTTGGTTTTGGTTGTGTAGAGATTCTTCGTCAAGATACGACTCCTAATGACCAAAATTTCCTTTCTGATGAAAAAGACGATACTTCTGTGAAAATAATATGATTTTTTGTATGAAATGACAAAATATTTTTTTTTAATTTGTATAGATAATAGAGAGTTTATTCCTCATAAAATAGATTATACTATGACAACAGCGCTTGAAAAACCTGACATGAATACAGAAGAACTTCTTGCAGGTCAAACTATTACTCCCGCCGAGGAGGAACAAAATTCGGTACAATCGACTTCACGGCTTTCGAGAGAAGAAATTATAGACTCGTTGAGAAAACTGGTAGAAGGTTCGGTTGAAGAAGTCAAAGATGAAGTTGACGAACTGAAACAGGCTTATTATAAACAGAAAAAAATTGAAATAGAAGAGGCTCGTAACGCCTTTATAGCCGCGGGTAACCCAGGGGCTGAATTTGTGCCAATGCCCGATGAACAGGAGGAAACATTAAAGTCTTTGTTATCTGTTTTCGAGAGAGAAAAAAGCCGAATATACGGCCTTGCTCGAAAAGCAAAGAGAAGAAAATTTGGAGCGTAAGCAACAAATTTTGGAAGAGATGAAATCTATTACCGAAGATTCGGATAATATAAACAGACAATATACCCGTTTTCAAGAGTTGCAGCAATCGTTCAAAGAGCCTTGCGAATTACCCTCGGCGGCGGTGTCTGGTCTTTGGAAAAAGTTCCAGTCTTACGTCGAGAATTTTTATGACTTGTTGAAAATAAATAAAGAGTTACGGGATTATGATTTCAAGAAAATCTGGAACAGAAGACCGCTCTTTGTGATGCAGCAGAAGCATTATTGGCAAATGACGATGTTGTAGCAGCATTTAAGCAATTACAATTATTGCATGACGAATGGCGCGGAATAGGTCCCGTCGCCAAGGAGCTGAGAGAAGATTTGTGGAATAGGTTTAAAGATGCTTCAACAGAAGTAAATAAACGCTATCAAAGTTTTTTTTGAGGCGCGTAAAGAAGTGGAACGTAAAAATGAAGAAGCTAAGATTGCTTTATGTGAGGAAATCGAGTCGATGGATTTAAGTTTATTGACTTCTTTTGCTCAATGGGACGATGCTACGAAGCAAGTTCTCGATTTACAAGGTAAATGGAAAACGTTGGGGTTTGCCTCACGGAAGATGAATAATCAGTTATTCGAGAGATTCCGTAAAAGTTGCGATGAATTTTTTGCAAAAAAAGCCGAGTACTTCAAAGCTGTCAAGGAAAGAATGGCAGAGAATCTCGAAAAGAAAAAAGCGTTGTGTGAAAAAAAGCAGAGGCATTAAAAGACAGTACTGATTGAAAGCTACTGCCGACATTCTTGTCGCTTTGCAAAAAGAATGGAAAACAATAGGCCCTGTGGCTAAAAAACATTCCGATGCTATTTGGAAACGTTTTGTTACGGCATGTGATTATTTCTTTGCGCAAAAGAATGAACAATTGGCTTCCACTCGACAAGTAGAACAAGAAAACTTGGAAAACAAGCGGGGTATTATCGATAAATTGAAAGAGATAGATGAATCTATGGATAGTACAGAAGCCGTCAAAATAGTTCGTGACTTGATGGCTCTGTGGAATTCGATCGGTCATGTACCTTTTTAAAGAGAAAGATAAAATATATAAAGAATATCAGTCTTTACTCGATACTCTTTTCTCCCGTTTGAATATGAATGAGAATCGCAATCGGTTAAGTAACTTCTCGGTTACGGTACAGCAAATGGCCGATACGAACCACGATAAACTCTATCGGGGAGAGAAAGACTTTTGCGCATGTATGAACAGAAAAAAAGGCGAGTTGAAAACCTATGAGAATAATATAGGATTTTTTGAATATATCTTCGAAGAAATCCGGTGGCTTGTTAAAAGAGATGGAACGGAAAATGCAAAAAATTCGAGAGGATATGCAGCTTATCGAACAAAAAGTGCAACTTATAGATAAGAACTTGTAATTAAGAACAACGTATTTTATAAACAGGGCGGCTCAATAAATTGGAGTTGCCCTGTTATTTCCGGGAGAAAAGTAAAGCTCTCTGAAAAATATTTATGTAGTTAGTCGTGTAAAAAAAAGTAAGAAAGAGAGAATGGCACGTGGGCGGTATGGACATATGATAAAGTCACTGATTGTTATCGGCGACTTCTTTTGCTTGAATATTGCCTATGCCGTAGTTTGTTATTGGGGTGGCGGATTCGACGGCGGATTTGGTGTGAAAATAATATGGCTGTTACTTAATCTTTCTTATTTCCCGGTATTTTCACTTTTTTGCAAAAATACATGAATTGCGTATTTTACATGTCGATAGAGTCTTGATAAAAGTTACACAGGCCGTGTTGTGCCACTTAGCGGTTTTTCTATTATTGATATTCTTTTTTTTGCAAATCGATAATATTGGAGCGCGCTTATTGTTGAGGTTCTATTTGCTTCTATCGGTCTTGTTGGCCGTGTGGTGGATCGGATCGAGAAAACTTTTGAAATATTTTCGACGGAAAGGCTATAACTTCAAGAAAGTAGTTATTGTAGGAGCCGGGGCTATGGGTATAAAATTATTAGACGAGTTACGTTCCGATGCCGGATATGGCTATAAATTTATGGGCTTTTTCGATGATAATCTGTCGTTAAAGAAATCTTTGCCGAATTTTCAAGGGGACTGTTCTTCTGTCGAGGATTTCGTGATAGAAAATAAAGTCGATGAGATTTATTGTGCGTTACCGATGAGGCAAGAAGAAAAGATAACTCGGTTATTGAAGTTTTCCGAAGCCAGTAATATTTCGTTTTATATGGTTCCCGATGTCGGTCGATATATTCATCGTCAGCTCGAATTTCAGTTAGTGGGTAATGTTCCGGTTCTTTCGTTGCATCCAGAACCTTTACAAAATATCTTTTCGCGTTTCTTGAAGAGGGTGTTCGATCTATTGTTTTCATCAATTGTACTGGTTTGTTCTCCCATTATTTTCACTCCTATTGCTATTGCCGTTAAATTGTCGTCTCCGGGTCCAGTAGTTTTTTAAGCAGAAACGGACAGGATTTAAGGGGAAAGAATTTAATTGCTATAAGTTTCGGACGATGAAAGTCAATGCTAATAGCGATCAGTTGCAGGCTTCTCGTCATGATCCTAGAAAAACAAGAGTCGGAGAATTTTTTTTACGGAAGACGAGTTTGGACGAATTACCTCAATTTATCAATGTTTTTGTGGGGGATATGTCGGTCGTTGGTCCGCGTCCTCACATGGTGAAACATACGCAGGATTATTCGAAGATTATAGATAAATACATGCTTCGTCATCTTATTAAACCGGGCATTACCGGTTGGGCACAAGTAAACGGGTATAGAGGGGAGACTCGGGAGTTGTGGCAGATGGAACGTCGGGTAGAATATGACGTTTGGTATATCGAACATTGGAATTTTTGGCTCGACATCAAGATTATATTCCTCACTGTCGTGAATGCTTTTCGTGGAGAAAAAAATGCATTCTAAGAGGGTTTTATAACAAGCAGAAAAAGTCCTATAAAAATAATTCTTTCTTTTGGAGATTTGCTATCTTTGCACCCCGAAAAATAAAGTAAGATGAATCTGAAAGTCAAGGGTACAATATTAGGAATTGTTTCTGCGGTCAGTTATGGAACAAACCCGTTGGGGGCATTATTCTTATATCAAGAAGGATTGAATTCGAATTCGGTTTTGTTTTATCGTTTTTCATTGGCAGCAGTTGTTTTGGCATGTATTCTGTTTATTCAGAAACAGTCATTTAGATTGTCTCGCAAAGAGGTGAAAGCATTGTGTTTGTTAGGAATCTTGTTTGCTGTGTCTTCTCTGACTTTTTATACGAGTTTTCACCACATGGATGCCGGTATAGCTTCGACTTTGTTGTTTGTGTATCCTATAATGGTAGCTGTCATTATGTCTCTATTCTTTAAGGAGCGTATATCGCCAGTGACTATGTTTTCGATTATTCTTGCTCTATCGGGGATAGCTTTGCTTTACCGGGGAGGAACAGGAGCCGGATTAAATGGTTTGGGCGTATCGTTGGTTATGATTGCATCGTTAACTTATGCCCTTTATATTGTCGTAATCAATCAGTCGTCGATAAAACTTTCATCTATAAAGCTGACTTTTTATGTCTTGCTGTTTTGTATGGTAGCCATAGTCTTTCATTCGTTTTTCGACGGAAGTAATTATTTGCAACCGCTTACTACTCCACGTATGTGGCTGTTCTATCATGTTAGCTTTGGTCCCTACGGTTATTTCTTTGGTGACGATGACTATGGCCGTTCATGCTATCGGTTCTACACCTACGGCTATTATGGGTGCATTGGAGCCTCTCTCTGCCGTGATTATCGGTGTGACTGTGTTTGGTGAGATTTTTACGTTGCGGTTGGGAATCGGTATATTTATGATCCTTGTTGCCGTAATTCTCATTGTTGCGGCGAAATCATTTTCTCCCCGTAAAATTGTTTCTTTTATCGGACATGTTGTGCATACTGTTCCGGTACGTAGGAAGTAATCGGCTTTTTTATTCGCAACGAAATTCGTCGTTAAGATGAAAACCCCGTAATAAATCGGGTGCAGCCATTCTCTTTTTCCCAGCGAGTTGTAACTCTTCTATCCGTATAAATCCGTCGGTACAAGCTATGTCAATATGATTTTTTCCATCTGTGTGTATAGACCCCGGTGCATAGTTATGTTTGGAGGGTAGGGGGTTGTACGGTATATTTTTACTCGAAACGATTATTATCCGGCGATATCCATTCGCACCATGCGGCCGGATAGGGAGACAGTCCCCTCACGAGGTTATGGATTTGCTCGCTTGTCTTTTTCCAGTCGATATGGCATGTTTCCTTAAATATTTTGGGCGCAGGCCGTAAGGGTTCGTTAGTTTGGATAGAGGCTTGATCGATAGGGGTGATATTCCCGGAGATAATGGCATCGACAGTTTCGACTACCATATCGGCGCCCAATGTCATTAGTTTGTCGTGTATTGTCCCTACATTATCTTCGGGAAGTATAGGGATTCTTCGTTGCTGTATGATTTCGCCCGTATCGATTTCGTGTTTGAGGAAGAATGTCGTGATTCCTGTTTCTGTGTCGCCGTTGATAATAGCCCAGTTGAGAGGAGCGGCTCCTCTGTATTGAGGTAAAAGCGAAGCGTGTAAATTGAAAGTACCCAGACGGGGCATGTTCCATACGATTTCGGGAAGCATGCGAAAAGCTACTACAATTTGCAGGTCGGCGTGTAACTCTCTCAACTGTTCGATAAAGCACTCGTCTTTCAGTTTCTCCGGTTGTAGAATCGGTAAACCTCGGCTAAGAGCGTATTCTTTGACCGGAGAGTATTGTATTTTGTGGCCTCTGCCGGCCGGTTTGTCAGGCATGGTAATAACAGCCACGACATTGTATCCTCCTTCGACAAGGCGTTTCAGACTCTCGACAGCGAAGTCGGGAGTACCCATATAGATGATGCGTAAATCTTGTTTTTCCATTGTTTTTTAATCTTGAGAAAAGTGAACGAGTACCCGCCGGTACGAATTGAAAATTTTTGATTTGGAAACAAACCCGATATATTTCCCGTTTTCTACGACAGGTAGATTCCATGCGTTGGTTTGGTCAAATAATTTCATGACATTATCCATGTTGCTCCCTATTTCTATTTTGGCTGGGGGCATGGTCATGAATTTTCTGACATAGAAACGGTTATACAGTTCTGGCCTAAACATGATATTGCGTATGTCGTCGAGTATGACGATGCCTAATAATGTATTGTCATTGTCGGTTACCGGGAATATGTTACGATGGGATTGCGAGATAACCTTTACCATGTCTCCGAGACTCATATTCGGGTGTACTTCGATAAAATCTTTTTCGATGACACTGTCCATCTTCAAAAAGAGTAAGTACGGCTTTATCCTTGTGATGGGTGAGTAGTTCTCCTTTTTTTTGCCAGACGCATGGTATATATGCTATGTGGTTCGAACACTTTTATCGTTGCATAAGCTACGGTCGAGGTAATCATTAACGGCAGGAATAAATCATACCCACCGGTAAGTTCTGTTGTCAAGAAAATAGCCATGAGCGGGGCGTGCATAACAGCGGCCATGACTCCTGCCATACCCATCAATGCGAAATTTTGTCAGAAAGCTCCATGGGTAATAGTCCTGTATGATTAAGAACATAGGCAAAGAAGAAGCCTGCGAAACACCCTACGTACAAACTGGGTGCGAAGGTTCCTCCCACACCACCTCCGCCATTGGTCGCACTGGTCGCTAATACCTTTACGAGTATGATGAGTCCCAAGAAGAGCATCATGACCCACATATTTCCATTCTCAGTATAAAATAAACTCCCTTCGGCCAGTTGTTTGAGATTGTCGTTCAGCAAGCTGGTAATGGCTCCATAACCTTCGCCGTACAGTGGCGGTAATAGAAAAATAGAACAACTTAGAATGAGCGAACCGAGAATGAATTTTTTCCATGGAGTCCCTATCCGGCGGAATATATCTTCCATACGGTTCATAATGCGGGTAAAATAAAGAGAAACAAATCCGCAAAAGAAACCGAGAAAAAAATAACGTATGGTATGCGGGCGGCGACGAACGGTTCGGTTTGGACGAAACTAAATTCGGCATTGTATCCGGTAAAGATATAAGAAACAGTGACTGCGGTAATCGACGAGATGAGTAAAGGTAAAACCGAAGTTGCAGTCATATCGATCATCAGTACTTCGAGTGTAAACAAGATTCCGGCGATGGGGGCCTTGAATATTCCCGCAATGGCGGCGGCAGCTCCGCAACCCACCAAAAGCATTAGTAATCGTTGGTCGAGGCGAAACAACCTTCCTATATTCGAACCGATCGCAGCCCCAGTATAAACGATGGGAGCTTCCGCTCCGACCGATCCTCCGAATCCGATTGTGATAGAACTCGCGATGACCGATGTGTACATATTATGTGGTTTAAGCCGGCTTTTCTTTTGCGATATGGCATAAAGTATGCGGGTGACACCATGACTGATATCGTCTTTTACAATGTAACGTACGTACAAGCCGGCCAATAAAATACCTATTATCGGGTATATGAGATAAAGATAGTTGGCGCTGTCGGCATTGAAATGCGATGTTAGCAACTGTTGTATAAAATGTATGAGAAATTTAAGAATAAGAGCAGCGGCGGCAGTACAAATTCCGATAATAAAACTGAGAATTAAAACGAAATTGTGTTCATTGATGTGTTTTTTCCCTCCACATCAACAGCCGCATCATCAAATCGTGCCTATCTTCCCTTTGGGTATCTTCTATTTCTATATCTTCGTCTTCAATCATATATGTTTATTTATACTCCTTTTCCTGTAATAACGGTTCTGATGGTGTAGATGATAATTTTGAGGTCTACCAGCAAAGACATATTTTCCAAGTAAAGAATATCGTATTTCAACCGGGCTATCATTTCATCGACGTTTCGAGCATATCCGTATTTTACCATTCCCCACGATGTGATTCCGGGGCGTATCTGATGCAATAATACGTAATAAGGAGCTCGTTCGACGATTTGACGGATAAAGTATTCCCGTTCGGGCCTCGGACCTACGAGAGACATGTCTCCTTTCAATACATTCCAAAACTGTGGTAATTCGTCCAATCTGTATTTCCGTAATACTTTCCCTATTTTAGTAACCCGCTTGTCGTTTTCTTCCGATAACAAAGGGATTCCGGTTTCTGCATGGGCTTTCATCGTTCGGAATTTGTAAATTTTGAACGGTCTGTGCCTGTAACCTATGCGCTCTTGTTTGTAAAATATAGGACCGTTCGAGTCTTTTTTTTAATTAGTATGGCTAAGAGTAGAAACAAAGGAGAAAGTAAGATCAATGCGATAAAAGAAACAAAGATATCGATTACTCGTTTCATATTCTTTTCTCCCTCGGAGATGGCGCAATTACTCATGTCGATGAGCGGAGCCCCATAGATGTTGGTTAGTCTTACTCTCGAAGAGATAATGTTAAACTCGTCTGTCCCCAATTTTATGGGTAAGTTGAGTGGATATAGTGTATTGATAAGTTTATGAAGCTCTGCTAAATCGTTTTCTTCCGGGGCAACGACAAGCTCTTGAATGTTCTTTTGTTTACACAGCGAGGATAATTGTTTTATCGGGTATGTCCTTCCTTCGGCTTCCGGGGCAGGCGTTTCGTGGTTGACCCGAATGAATCCGACGATATGATAACCGAGCGATTGTCTGGGTTCTTCGAGTTCTTTCATTTGCTTGATTGCTTTGGGACCGCAACCGATGATAAGCGTGTTGAATTGCCATTTTCGGCGGTGAATCATAGATGTGGCATTTCCTGTGACAATGGCCCGCCCTGTATATACACAGACAAATTGTAAAGCATATAAAGCAAGTAGCAATTCGTAATTGTCTATTCTTATTCGTAGAACATCGTTGATGAGGGCAATAAAAAAAATATAAACAGTGTATTGACCAATACAGATCCCAATGTCTGTATTAATTCTTGAATGCGAGATTTGAAAAAAGGCTGGTTGTAATATCCCGACAAATAATAAACGCACATCATTAACAGCGGGAAAAGTATTTGTCCTTCTATGACACGAGGCGAAAGCAAATACATTTTCAATGATTCGCCCGCTGCAATTCCCGGAAAATGGAAACGGACAATATTGAAAAGGAACCACGATACATTCGATGTAAGGTAATCCCCCAGTACGTATCTCCGTATTTGTCGTTTACCGTTGATCACTCTCGTATAATCTTGATAGTTCCGTCGGCTTCGAGTTTGATGATACTCGACGGGAGGCACTCTTTTATTTTGTCTCTGCGTGCCGTTACGATATAATCGACGGCATTTTTTATTTCGTCCGATATTTCGGAAAAGTTATGGGGAGCCGCATTCCCGCTGATATTGGCCGAGGTTGATACGATAGCTTTTCTGAACTGTCGGCACAATCGTTGTGAGAACGGTTCTTTTGTGATGCGTATGGCTATGCTTCCGTCATCGGCGAGCAAATTCGTTGCAAGGTTGCGTGCTCCGGGATAGATGAGGGTAAGAGGCTTTACGGCCACATCAGTAGTTGCCACGCCGTTTCGGGTACTTCCGAAACATAATATTCCACTTTCGCTTCACTGTCTGTAAGTATAATAAGGGCTTTGCTGTCGGCTCTCTGTTTGATTTTATAAACTCGTTGTACCGCTTCTGCATTGGTAGCATCGCAACCGATACCCCATATTGTGTCGGTGGGATATAAAATGATTCCCCCCCGCTGCATGACCTCGCAAGCCTGTTTTATATCGTCGTTGATTGTCATGGACATATCCTCTTGTTTCTGTTCAAGAAACAAAGATAATACAAACGAAAGCATAATGGTGAACAAATCTTCGTTTTTGGAGCTGTTTTGAAAAAAACTCCCGGGTAGTATTTCTTTTTTGTTTGCCGGTATGCGCGCTTTGGGGGAACTTTTCATTAATGAGACGATAGGCGGTGTATTGGTGATAGTTCGTCGTACGCTTTGATTTAAGTTCCCCGACATATTTTTAAAGCATTATTTATAAATGGTTTGCTACATAATATATTGTGGCTTTATTGAAAAATGCTATCTTCGCACAGTAAACGAAAATGAAAATGGCAAGAGAAAGAGAGAATCTGCCGGTAGAAGTTCGCCCCTATCGTGTAGGCTTGACGTTGAGCGGGGGAGGAGCCAAAGGTTTTGCCCATGTAGGGGCATTGAAAGCAATGGAAGAATTGGGGATTCGGCCGGATATAATATCCGGTACGAGCGCAGGAGCTGTTATTGCGGTACTTTATGCCGACGGCTATTCACCCGATGAAATCTTAGACCTTTTTTTCAGGTTTGTCTTTCAATGATTTGGCCGAAATAACTTTGCCCCGTTCCTGCTTTTTTTAAAATAGATCGGTTTAAACATTTCTTGCAAAAGTCGTTGCGAGCAGTCAATATCGAGGATTTGTCTATCCCGGTTGTCGTTACGGCTACCGACCTTGATCATGGAAAGTATGTAGCATGGCGATCGGGAGAGATTGCCGAACGGGTAACGGCTTCGTGTAGTATTCCCATTATATTTCCTCCGGTTCTTATCGATGGTACGCATTATGTCGATGGAGGTGTCTTGCGTAATTTGCCGGTTTACCCCATTCGACCCGAGTGCGATGTCGTTATAGGTATCAATGTGAGCCCGTTAGTTAATAAGCAATATAAGCAATCGATATTGGATATAGCGGTTCGTTCATATAGCTTCATGTCTAAAAGCAATGTGATCGAAGATATGAAATTGTGCGATCTTTTTATTCCTATGAAAGAGGCTGCACGATATGCCGTATTTGATATTCATGCTTTGCGTGATATCGCTAATGTCGGCTATCAGCAGACATTGAAACTTTTACAGGAAAACATGCTTCCAAAATAAATGAATTGAATAAATAAAAAACGCGCGATATGTCCGATGAGAAAATAGTCATCTATCAGGTTCTCCCCGATTGTTCTCTAATATGTGCGATACATGTGTCCCTAATGGTACTTATGTGCAGAATGGAGCCGGGAAGTTAAACCATTTTACCTCGAAAGTCTTACGGGAGATAAAAAAGTTGGGTGCGAACTATATTTGGTATACGGGGGTTATAGAACACGCTACCAAGACAGACTATTCGAAATATGGGATTCGAAAGGATAATAAATATGTGGTTAAGGGTGAAGCCGGGTCGCCTTATGCTATCAAAAGACTATTATGATATAGACCCCGATTTGGCCGAAGATCCATCGACACGTATGCAAGAATTCGAGGCGTTGGTAACCCGTACACATGAAGTCGGATTGAAAGTAGTACTTGATTTCGTGCCGAATCACGTGGCTCGTCAATACCATTCTGATACTGCGCCAGAAGGTGTCGATGATTTGGGGGCTCATGACAACAAGGAGATGCATTTTTCTCCTTCCAATAATTTTTATTACATACCTCGGCAGGCGTTTACACCGCAATTTTACATAGGTGAAGGAGAGGATCGCTATTTCGAATATCCTGCGAAGGCAACCGGAAATGATTGTTTCGGGGGCTTTCCCGGGAGAATATGACTGGTATGAAACGGTGAAGCTGAACTATGGAGTGGATTATACAGGAGGTGGCCGTTGTCACTTCGACCCTATACCCGATACATGGTACAAAATGCTCGATATTCTCCTATTCTGGTGTGGGAAAGGTGCTGATGCTTTTCGTTGCGATATGGCCCACATGGTTCCTGTCGAATTTTGGAATTGGGCTATTTCGAAAGTGAAAGAAAATTACCCCTCGGTTATATTCATTGCAGAGATTTATGATCAGGCGTTGTATCGGGTTTATATCGAGAAAGGTAAATTCGATTACCTATATGATAAAGTAGGATTGTACGATAAATTGAGAGGGGTATTGTGTCATCAGGTATCGGCTGCCCAGCTCACTTATTGTTGGCAGTCTGTCGATGGAATAGGAGGAAAAATGTTGAATTTTCTCGAAAATCATGACGAACAGCGCTTCGCTTCCGACCAGTTTGCCGGTGATGCCGATAAAGTCCTCCCTGCATTGGTCGTTTCGTCGATGATGAATACGGGGCCTATGATGATATACTTCGGACAGGAATTGGGTGAGCGTGCAGAGGATGCCGAGGGATTCAGTGGAAAAGATGGTCGTACGACGATATTCGACTATTGGAGCGTGACCACGGTTAGACAGTGGTACGATAGCGGGCGTTGCTCGGTATCTAAATTGTCGGCAAAGCAGAAAAAATTGCGAAATCTGTATAAAACGGTTCTTAATATCAGTCGTTTGGAATCGGCTATTGTTCGTGGCGATTTCTTTGATTTGATGTATGTCAATGGGGAAAATCCAAGCTTTAATCCGCATCGACAATATGCATTCCTTCGTAAATATGGAAATGAGTTATTAGTTATTGTTGTTAATTTCGATGACCGGCAGGCGAATGTGAAGATCAATATCCCCGATCATGCATTCGAAACGATGAAAATAGTTTCGGGTAAATACGAGGCATTAGAACTGATTGGAGGAGATAAAGAGATGAAGGAGTTGAGTCCCGAAATACCGTTTGCTTGCGCCCTTTCGGGGTATGGAGCTGCGGCTTGGAAAATAGAGTTAAAAAATTTTTCCAAAGAGATACAGAAAAAATAAAAAAGTACAGGAAAATTTTGAAATAGAAATTGTACCTTTGCCGTACAATTAATAATCTCTGTTTTACACACAAAAATCATGAGTCAAACACCTCCTTTCAAGGTATTTTCGGGAACCAATTCAAGGTATCTCGCTGAGAGAAAATTTGTAATAGTCTGGGTTGTGAGTTAGGTCAAATGAACATTCAGCATTTTGCCGATGGAGAATTTGCCGTTTCTTTCGAAGAGTCGATCCGTGGTTGTCAAGTCTATTTAGTGCAATCGACATTTCCCAATTCCGACAATCTGATGGAATTGTTATTAATGATCGATGCTGCCAAACGAGCTTCTGCCAAGTCGATTGTAGCTGTTGTTCCTTATTTCGGGTGGGCTCGCCAAGATCGCAAGGATAAGCCACGTGTTTCCATTGCTGCGAAATTGTTGGCCGATATATTGAGCGTTGCAGGTATCAATCGCCTTATAACGATGGATTTGCATGCCGATCAAATACAAGGTTTCTTTGATGTTCCGGTAGACCACTTGTATGCTTCGTCTGTATTTATTCCCTATATTCAGTCTTTGAAATTGAAAGATATGGTGGTTGCTACCCCCGATGTGGGTGGTTCCAAACGAGCCAGTACTTATGCCAAATACTTGGGTGTACCTTTGGTTTTATGCCATAAACAACGGGCTAAGGCCAATGTGGTAGAAAGCATGACAGTGATAGGAGATGTAGAAGGAAAGAATGTCATTTTGGTAGACGATATGGTCGATACGGCCGGGACGATAACCAAAGCAGCCGATTTAATGATGAGCAGAGGAGCTCTTTCGGTACGTGCCATAGCTTCTCATGCCGTGATGAGCGACCCTGCCAGCGAACGGGTTCAAAACTCTTCTATGACCGAATTGATTTTCACGGATAGTATTCCTTACACCAAAAAAATGCGATAAGGTACATATCCTCAGTATCGCTGACTTGTTTGCCGATACTATTCGTCGGGTCTACGAGAATAAGTCTATCAGTTCGCAGTACCTTCTGTAATTGGGAAGTATAGAATCTAATATAATGTTACCGGGTCTATTGCAAAAAGCAAATAGGCCCGGTAATTTTTAGGAGAGAGGGTAAATTCATTTTGAACGCTTTCCCTGTATTTTTTCGAATTGAAAAATATTGATAAGAAAAACGAGGAATATAACAATGGATAGGGAGGCTGAACCTATGTCTTAAAGGTTCGAGAATTAATCACCCTTTATTATCCTTAGCTTTCGTGTATGAGTAGAATTTAGAGTCTGAATTTTGGATTATTGGGGATAATGGAATGAAGGAAGAGGACGTTAAAAAAAATAATCTGTGTAATTACTACACAGATTATTTTTTCATTATCGTTGTTTGTTGCAACTTACTTCACTTCCTCGAAATCGACATCGGTAACATCTTTACCATTATTTCCGCTTTGTGAAGCATCTGCACCCGGTTGAGCTTGTTGTGCTCCGGCAGCTTGTTGTTGAGCCTGAGCATTGTACAAGTCTTGGGCGGCAGCTTGCAATACATTGTTCAATTCGGTCGAAGCGGCATCGATACCGGCAATATCCTGAGCTTTGTGAGCTTCTTTTAATTTAGCCAGAGCCGACTCGATAGCGCTTTTTTGTCTGCCGGAATCTTGTCTCCCATTTCATTAAGCTGTTTTTCGGTTTGGAAGATGAGAGCATCGGCATGATTCAGTTTGTCGATACGCTCTTTTTCCTTCGCATCGTTTTCAGCATTGGCAGCAGCCTCGTCTTTCATTCGTTTGATTTCGGCGTCGGTCAACCCGCTCGATGCTTCGATACGTATGCTTTGTTCTTTACCTGTACCTTTGTCTTTGGCCGATACATTCAAGATTCCGTTGGCATCTATATCGAACGTGACTTCAATTTGAGGCACACCCCGCATGGCTGCCGGGATCCCGTCCAAATGGAATTTACCGATAGTTTTGTTGTCTTTTGCCATAGGGCGCTCACCCTGTAATACATGGATTTCAACTGAGGGCTGGTTGTCGACAGCCGTCGAGAAGACTTCCGATTTACGGGTAGGAATAGTCGTGTTGGCGTCAATCAATTTGGTCATTACGCCACCCAGTGTTTCGATACCCAATGAAAGGGGAGTTACATCGAGTAATAATACATCTTTCACATCGCCTGTCAATACCGCACCTTGAATAGCAGCACCTACTGCAACTACCTCATCGGGGTTAACTCCCTTTGAAGGAGTTTTTCCGAAGAATTTTTCTACAATCGCTTGTATAGCAGGGATACGAGTAGAACCACCCACGAGAATTACTTCGTCTATGTCAGAGGCACTTAGACCAGCATCTTGCAAAAGCCTTGCGACACGGTTCGATAGTAGCCTGAATCAATCGGTCGCTCAATTGCTCGAATTTGGCACGAGTCAATGTTTTAACCAAGTGTTTGGGTACACCGTTCACCGGCATGATGTAAAAGGCAAATTAATTTCGGTCGATGTCGAGCTCGACAATTCTATTTTAGCTTTTTCAGCTGCTTCTTTCAAACGTTGCAAAGCCATCGGGTCTTCTCTCAAATCGACACCTTCGTCTTTTTGAATTCATCGGCAAGCCAGTCGATGATAACGTGGTCGAAGTCATCACCGCCGAGGTGAGTATCACCGTTGGTCGATTTTACTTCGAATACACCGTCACCCAATTCAAGAATAGAAATATCGAACGTACCGCCACCCAAGTCAAATACGGCGATTTTCATGTCTTTATTTGACTTGTCAAGACCGTAGGCCAATGCGGCAGCAGTAGGCTCATTGACAATACGACGTACATTCAAGCCTGCGATTTCACCGGCTTCTTTCGTGGCTTGACGTTGAGAATCGTTAAAATAGGCCGGTACGGTAATAACGGCATCGGTTACTTCTTGCCCTAAGAAATCTTCGGCTGTTTTTTCATTTTTGAAGAATCATTGCCGAAATTTCTTGTGGAGAATAGAGACGACCGTCGATGTCTACACGCGGTGTATTATTATCGCTTCTTACTACTTTGTAAGGTACGCGAGAAATTTCGTTAGCTACCTGATCGAATGTTTCACCCATGAAACGTTTAATCGAGAAAATAGTCCTCGTAGGGTTGGTGATGGCCTGACGTTTGGCAGGTTCTCCCACCTTGCGTTCACCACCATCTACGAAAGCCACGATCGAAGGAGTCGTACGACGGCCTTCACTGTTGGCAATTACTACCGGCTCGGTTCCTTCCATAACGGCGACACACGAGTTGGTTGTTCCTAAGTCAATACCAATAATCTTTCCCATAATTTTATATCTTTTATTGTTAATTCGTTATTTTGTTTACTGTCTGTTTTTTTTATAGACACTGCATCTTGTTCAAATGTTATGCCAAAAAACGAAAGCAAAGGAAAATGTTTTTTTTTGTCAGACTTTTCCAAAGCGCTTTGTTGTCCTGTGTCAGTAATGCTGTCGATTTGTCATATTGACTTTGCTCTTTTGTTTATCTAAAAAACGCAAACGAGCGAGTATGGGTTGGTTCTGTTTGTACTTATTTCCCCGATTTATTTCGTTATTAAACCGAAATGATGTAAATTTGCCAATCTTATAAACAGGAATTTTTATCGAAAGTATAGTTAACTAAATACTAATTATTATGAACATTTCTCACATTGAACATTTGGGAATCGCTGTGAAGAGTCTCGAAGAAGCCATTCCTTATTATGAAAACATTTTAGGTCTTAAATGCTATTCTATTGAAGAGGTTGCCGACCAGAAAGTGAAGACGGCCTTTTTTCAAAGTGGGGCAGACCAAAATCGAATTATTGGAGCCGACAAGCGAGGATAGCACTATTGCCAAATTTATAGAAAAACGCGGCGAGGGAATTCATCACATGGCGTTTGCTATCGAAGACGGTGTCGCCAATGCTTTGGCCGAAGTAGAAGCCAAAGGGGTACGCCTTATCGATAAAGCTCCCCGCAAAGGAGCCGAAGGGTTGAACATTGCATTCCTTCACCCCAAATCCACTTGTAGCGTATTAACCGAACTTTGTGAAAATCCTAATAAATAAGAATATGAGCAATCAACTTGAAAAAGGTACAAGAGCTGATAGAACTACGCGCTCAGGCTCGCTTTGGGCGGTGGACAGAAAGCTATCGATAAGCAACACGAGAAAGGCAAGTATACGGCTCGTGAACGTATTGCGCAACTCCTTGATGAAGGCAGTTTTGAAGAATTGGATATGTTTGTGAAACACAGATGTACCAATTTCGGACAAGAGAAAAAAAATCATTTTTAGGCGACGGTGTCGTTACTGGTTATGGTACGATAGATGGTCGCCTTGTTTATGTTTTCGCTCAGGATTTTACTGTGTTCGGTGGTTCTTTGTCCGAGACAATGGCTTTGAAAAATTTGCAAAGTCATGGATATGGCCATGAAAATGGGCGCGCCTTGTATCGGTTTGAACGACTCGGGTGGAGCTCGTATTCAAGAAGGTATCAATGCTTTGGCTGGTTATGCCGAGATTTTCCAACGTAATATCATGGCGTCTGGAGTTATACCCCAGATTTCAGCTATATTGGGCCCGTGCGCCGGTGGTGCGGTATATTCTCCTGCTTTGACCGATTTCACGATCATGGCGAAGGGTATTTCATATATTTTTGACCGGGCCGAAAGTGGTAAAGACCGTTACAGGCGAAGATGTTACACAAGAGGCTTTGGGTGGAGCCGAAGTCCATTCTGCCATCGGGTGTAGCCCATTTCGCTGCCGAGAATGGAGAAGAAGTCTGTCTATTATTCGTAAACTCATCAGCTATATACCGCAGAACAACTTGGAGGAAGCTCCTTTGGTTCCTTGTAATGATCCTATCGATCGTTTAGAGGATTCTCTCAACGAAATTATTCCCGATAGCCCTAATCGTCCGTACGACATGTACGAGGTAATCGGCGCTATTATCGATAATGGTGAATTTTTGAAATACAACGTGATTATGCCAAGAATATCATTGTAGGTTTCGCCCGTTTCAACGGACAATCCGTCGGTATCGTTGCTAATCAGCCTAAATATCTGGCAGGAGTTCTCGACAGCAATGCATCTTGCAAGGCTGCTCGTTTCGTGCGTTTCTGCGATGCATTCAATATTCCTATTGTAAGTTTGGTCGATGTACCGGGCTTCTTGCCGGGAACCGGTCAGGAATACAATGGCGTTATCCTTCATGGTGCTAAACTGTTGTATGCTTACGGTGAAGCTACTGTGCCTAAGGTTACTATCACATTGCGTAAATCTTACGGTGGTTCTCACATCGTGATGAGCTGTAAGCAACTTCGCGGTGACATGAACTACGCATGGCCTACTGCCGAAATCGCCGTTATGGTGGGGCCGGAGCTGTGGAAGTTCTTTATGCCAAAGAAGCCAAAGAAGCTGAGGATCCAGCTAAATTTATGGCCGAGAAAGAAGCCGAGTATACCAAGTTGTTCGCTAATCCTTATAATGCGGCCAAGTATGGATATATCGACGACGTTATCGAGCCTCGTAATACCCTGTTTCCGTATTATACGTGCATTACAGCAATTACAGACTAAGAAGTTAACTAATCCGGCTAAAAAGCACGGAAATATTCCTTTGTAATACATTTAAAGTATATAAGCGATGAATAAAAAAAATCTTAGGGGTATTCCTGTTCGCCGTTTTTACGATGTCTTCGGTGTGGGCGCAGGGCCGCAAAGGATTGCGTATTAATGAAGTCTTGGTTACGAACGAGACGAATTATCAGGACGATTACGGTTGTCAATCGGCTTGGATAGAGATATTTAATACGACCTTCGGTACTGTCGATATACGCAGTTGCTATTTGACAAACGATAGGAATAATCCCAAAAAGTATTCTATTCCCAAAGGCGATGTACTTACAGAAATGCCTCCTCGTCAGCATTTGCTGTTTTGGGCAGATGATATGCCCAATAGAGGGACTTTTCATGTGAATTTTAAATTGATCCCGATAAGGATAATTGATTGGGCTTTATGATGCTAATGGAAAAGATCTGATAGACTCGGTGACAGTTCCTGCCGGTATTCCTGCCGATCACTCCTATGCTCGTATCGAAGATGGTGTAGGGCAGAGGATCATCAAAGGCGGTGATGAGACATCGGGGTATGTGACTCAAGTACGAATAACGTTACGCTAGACTCGAATGAAAAGATCGAAATGTTTTCGGAACATGATCCTTTTGGTGTAGGTATGGCTATTATGGCGATGGCTGTTGTATTTTCCGGATTGCTGATGCTGTATCTGATGTTCCGCTTGATTGGCCAAATAACGGTGTTTGTTAAAAAGCGTAATGCTATGCGGGTTCACGGAATATCCGATAAGGAAGAGGCTAAGGAAAAAAGGTCTTGGTCGTGAATCGGGCGAAGTGTATGCCGCTATTGCTATGGCTTTATATCAACATCTCGAAGTACACGATGTGGAAGATACTATACTAACCATAAACAAAGTGAAGAAAGCGTATTCGCCGTGGAACTCTAAAATTTATTCTTTGAGGGAAGTTCCCAATAAAAAGTAATTCTCAAAATAACGATTAAAATCTTATGAAAGAATATAAGTATAAAATCAATGGAAATCTTTACAAAGTTTCCGTTGGAGAGATAGAAAAAAAACATAGCCCATGTCGAGGTTAACGGTACTGTTTATAATGTTGAGATGGAAGAAGCTGCACCTGTAAAAGTGAGTGCACCTAAACCCTCTTCGGCTCCTCGTACGGCTACGGGAGAACCTGTTATTTCCAAACCCACGTCTGTAAGTTCTGGTGCAGATGCTGTAAAATCGCCGCTGCCCGGTGTTGTCAATGATATTTTAGTAAAAATTGGCGATACGGTGAATGTGGGACAGACTGTGCTTATTCTTGAAGCTATGAAGATGGAAAATAATATCAATGCTATCAAGAGTGGTAAAGTTACAGCCATCAAAGTAAATAAAGGTGATTCGGTACTCGAAGGAACCGAACTTATTATAATAGAATAAGGCTATGGGATTTATAGATTTCTTAGGAGATAATTTGGTTCAATTTTGGGAATATACAGGTTTTGCCAATTGTACACTCCCTCATTTGGCCATGATATTGGTCGGATTGTTCTTTATTTATTTGGCAATAAAGAAAAATTTCGAGCCAATGTTGCTTGTGCCCATCGGTTTCGGTATTCTCATCGGGAACATTCCTTTCAAAATCGATGCCGGTCTCGAAGTTGGTATTTATGAAGAAGGCTCGGTACTTAATATCCTTTATCAGGGAGTGAGTGCCGGTTGGTATCCGCCGTTGGTCTTTTTAGGTATTGGAGCAATGACCGATTTCTCGTCGCTTATCGCTAATCCTAAATTGATGTTAGTAGGTGCGGCTGCCCAGTTTGGTATTTTCGGGGCTTATATGGTTGCTTTGGCTATTGGTTTTTGCTCCCGATCAAGCTGGTGCAATCGCCATTATCGGTGGAGCCGATGGTCCTACGGCTATATTCCTTTCATCGAAACTGGCGCCGAATCTTATGGGGGCCATTGCGGTTTCGGCATATTCTTATATGGCCTTAGTTCCGGTTATACAGCCTCCTATCATGAGGTTGCTTACAACGAAGAAAGAACGGGTTATTCGTATGAAACCGGCGCGTGCGGTTTCTCAGAATGAGAAAATTATGTTTCCCATTATTGGGTTACTACTTACCTGCTTCTTAGTGCCTTCGGGTCTACCGTTGTTGGGTATGTTGTTCTTTGGTAATTTACTTCGTGAAAGCGGTGTTACCTCTCGTTTGGCTAAGACGGCGAGTGGTCCTTTGTGCGACATTGTGACTATTCTGTTAGGTATGACCGTGGGGAGCATCTACGCAAGCATCCGAGTTTTTAACACCCAGTACACTCGGTATTTTCGCCTTAGGTTTCATGGCATTTATCATAGCTTCTGCTTCGGGTGTATTGTTTGTCAAGATATTTAACCTTGTATTGCCCAAGAGCAAGAAGATTAATCCGCTTATCGGTAATGCAGGTGTATCGGCTGTACCTATGTCGGCGCGTATTTCTAACAATATTGGTCTTGAATACGATTCGACAAACTATCTGTTGATGCACGCTATGGGACCCAATGTAGCCGGTGTTATAGGCTCGGCCGTGGCTGCCGGTGTTCTACTTGGATTCTTATCGTAATTACACGATTGAATAAAAATGGAGGAGGTATGTCTGTTATCATGACATACCTCCTCCATTTTTTATGTCTTTGTAACTACGAAAATAGGCTGCGGTTCGGCATAGCCAAATCGGAAACGAGGTTTCCGTTTGTCTCTGCGCTCACCTTTCGCTATCTTTGCATAAAATGCAGGGCTGTGTCTTGGTATAATTGTGGTAATTTTCTGTATGACAGAGACTACCTTTGCAAAAAAAAATAGGGAGTGTGAGTATGTCGGTTTCGTGGAATTTGTGGCATGGTTGTCATAAAATAAGTGAAGGGTGTAGGCATTGTTATGTATATAGGCAAGATAGTCGATATGATAAGGATAGTAGCGTCGTGACACGTACGGCAGCTTTCGATTTACCTTTGCGTCGTAAACGTAACGGTGATTTCCGTGTACCCTCGGGTGAAATGGTATATACGTGTTTTACTTCTGATTTTTTCTTGAAGAAGCCGATGAATGGAGAGCCGAAGCATGGGCTATAATTAGGGAACGCTGTGACTTATCGTTTCTAATTCCGACGAAACGTATAGACCGTTTCAGAGTATCTTTGCCCAGTGATTGGGGCGATGGTTATGACCATGTCGCTATTGCTTGTACCGTAGAAAATCAAGACAGGGCGAATTATCGGTTGCCTCTTTTTCGTTCGTTGCCTATACGGCATAAACTATTGTTTTGTGCTCCCTTGTTAGGAGCGTTGGATTTGTCTGGCTATCTCGATGACGATATAGAGGAAGTGTCGGTCGGAGGAGAGTCGGGTATGGATGCGAGGGGTTTGCGATTATGATTGGGTGTTGGATATACGCCGACAATGTATAGCAGCCGATATCCCGTTTAGCTTTCACCAAACCGGAGCCCGATTGCGTAAAGGAGGGAGGGTATATCGTATTCGTCGGGAATTCCAGCATTCACAGGCGCGACGTGCGGGGATAAATTATAAAATCGATAGGTAATTCTTTCCAAAAAAGCAAAGTAATTTCTCGGTGGGTGTATGAAAAAATTTATTCGCTCGATCTATATTCGCTGGGGAGAGTCCGGTTTGGTGCTTAAAATATTTCCCGAAAAACGATTGAGTCGAAAAGTTCAAATGATAGGCGATGTCCTGTATACTCATGCCCGAAAATTTCAGAAGATTTTTGGCTTCGAGTATTACATAATCATCGATCCATTGAGCCGCTGATTTTCCTGTTTGTTTCTTTATCAGAGTCGAAAAATATTTGGGTGTGATACACAATTTTTCTGCATAAAAAGTAACGCTTCGTTCTTGTGTGTGATATTGGGTGAGTAGGGCGATGAATTTTCCGAAAAAAGATTTCCTGTCGACTCATTTTAATTTCATTATTGGAGGGTGAATCATGGGCAAGTATCGTATCATGAATTTTATACATAAGAGCAGAACCGAGTCTTAGGAGCGTTGCAGTCTTCTTGGGTGTATCTTGTGTGTGGCAAATGAGCTGCATGAGAGAGAGATAAACTGACAAAAAATATCAGTATCTTCGTTAGATAAATGAAAGCAAGGTTCTTTTTGTATTTGCATGTATAGAGGAATCATGTCTCGCGCGTCGAGGAAGGATTGTTCGAAGAAAGCACTTGAAACGGCTATTCCATAAAATTTACGATTGCCTATATCTTTTACCTGTATAATATTTTCAGGAGTGTTTATAATCATCATGTTGGTAGTGATGCGATATTCCTTTAAATTAATATTGCATATTAGTTCTCCTTCTAAACATATTACAGCTACCAGAGCATCAACTCGACAAGGATATTTGAACAATTCGGTGTTCGGTAAATTTTCTCCGATAATGATGAAGTCATCATCTAATCCCGTGGGATTATTTCTTTTTATCAATTTCGAAAGTTGGGCAAGAGTGAAACTTTCGATGCCTTTTTATCCATAAATACGATATTTTGCCCAAATGTAACTAAATAACTTAGAATTTTAGCTGTGAATATTATTTAAATACGACTTTTAGAACATCAACTGTGAAAAAGAGGACTTTTTGTCGATGGAGGGCTTTGCGTCATCTTTGTATCAAAATTTAATGGAGAAAAGTATGAAAAGGAATGGTAAAGCATTTGCTTATTTGTTTTGGCGGTATGGTCAATGACGAGTATAGGATGTACGTCTTCGAGTAAGGAAGAACGAGCTGTCAGGGAGATTCCGGTGAAGACATGGACGGTGTCTCTTCGAGAAGGAGTCTATACTCGCAGTTATATAGGAGAAATTGAGGGCGAATCTTCTTCCTCGTTGAGTTTTCAAGTCCCGGGGTATGTAGAGTGTATATATGTAAAAAGAAGGTCAACGGGTGGAGCGAGGCGAGCTGTTGGCTCGATTGGACGAGACTACGTTACAAAGCACTTATGATGCGGCATTGTCTACTTTGAAACAAGCCGAGGATGCTTATGCTCGTATGGAGCAACTGCATAAGAGCGGAAGTTTACCCGAAATTAAGTGGGTAGAGGTTCAAAGTTCTTTGCAACAGGCTCGTAGTATGGAGCAAATAGCCAAGAAAAATTTGAAAGATGTCGAGTTGCGAGCTCCATATTCGGGGATAATAGCTCAGAAAAGTATAGATACGGGGAGTACTGTGCTTCCGGGAGTACCGGCATTTAAACTGATGAAGATTGATTGGGTGAATGTGAATATTTCTGTTCCTGAGAATGAAGTTGCCGATGTGAAGATGGGAGCCGATGTAACAGTTACAGTAGCTGCTTTGGGTGGTAAATCTTTCTCTGGAAAGATTACGGAAAAAGGAATTGCGGCCGATCCTCTGGCACACACTTATAAGGCGCTTGCAAGGATAGAAAACCGGCAGGGAGAGTTGTTGCCGGGTATGGTGTGCGTGGTTAACATGGGAAGTCGGAACAATTCGCAGATAGTGATTCCCAATTCTGTTGTACAGGTAGATTATAATGGCGATCACTTCGTTTGGCTTTGCAACGACGGGGTAGCGGTGAAACAGACTGTATCGGTTGGCGCTTTGTCGGGGAATGGTGTCATTATTTCTTCTGGTTTGGCAGTCGGTGATAAGGTGATTGTCGAGGGTGCATCGAAAGTGAGTGAAAATATGAAAGTATCGGAACAATGAAAACAAAAGGAGGTATTATAGAAGCTGCGATGAAATATCGTCAGATTGTCATTCTGATTGTTTCATTGATGTTTTTCTTGGGTATATATGCTTTGATAAAGATGCCCAAACAGGAATTCCCTGTTTTTTACGGTGCGTCAGGGAGTAGTGATAGCCGTTTATCCGGGAGCCACTTCCGATGAGGTGGAAGAGCAGGTGACTAAACCGCTTGAAGATTTTATTTTTGAGTTTAAAAGAAGTAAAAAGTCTAAGACCCATTCACTCAGTCGAGATGGCATGGCGATCGTTTTTTTGTCGAGTTGAACGACGATATAACCGATAAAGATGAATTTTGGGCTAAATTCAAACATCGGGCTGCGGTTTTTTAAATCCGAGTTGCCGACCGGGGTATTGGCATTGGTTACTAACGATGACTTCGGCGATACGTCAGCCATGTTGATAACGATCGAATCGAAAGATAAGACCTATCGGGAACTGGAAAATTATCTCGACGAACTTAAAGACCGATTAAGGAGTATCGATGCGGTAAGTAATTTACGAACATTCGGTGTGCAGAAAGAACAGATAAGTGTTTATCTCGACCCTGCGAAACTTGCCCGATATGCTATCGGTAACACGACATTAGCAACAAAGTTGTTAGCGCAAGGTTTTACGACGATGAGCGGGGCGGTTGATAATAGCAAGTTTGTGGCTCCCATTCACATATCCGAGGCATATGATTGTGTGAATGATGTGGCTGATCAAATAATTTTTAGCGATCCGCAGGGGCATGTTATACGTCTAAAAGATGTGGCGCGTGTCGTGCGGGAATATTCCGAGCCGGATTCTTACATTACGAACAACGGAACGAAATGTTTGGTCCTCTCTATGGAGATGCGCGAGGGGAACAACATCGTTCAAATGGGTGAGGACGTCAATAAGGTATTGGAAGAATATGAGAAGGAATTACCCGATGATGTTTCTATATTTCGTATTACCGACCAATCACAGGTGGTGGGAGATTCAGTGACGACTTTCCTCAGAGAGTTGTTGATCGCTATTATTGCGGTTATTATTGTAGTTATGCTGTTAATGCCTTTGAGGGTCGCTTCGGTGGCTGCATCGACGATTCCTATTACTATTTTTCTGTCCCTGTTGGTATTTTATGCTTGTGGATTGGAATTGAATACGGTGACTTTGGCGGCGTTGATTGCTACATTGGGTATGATTGTCGATAACTCCATAGTGATTATCGATTGTTATATGGAAAAATTGGATAGCGGAATAGACCGTTGGACTGCTGCGATAGAAAGTGCAAAAGAGTTCTTTAAATCGATCCTCTCGGCTACATTGGCGATTAGTATCACGTTTTTCCCGTTTTTGATAACCTCGCAGGGAATGATCAACGATTTTTTGCAATCCTTCCCGTGGGCGATAACTATTATTTTGTTTTTATCCTTGCTGGTAGCTGTTTTGCTAGTTCCTTACATACAATATCATTTTATTCATACGGGGTTTAGAAAACAGCCCAAAGAGGAGAAAAAGCAACGTCGTTCGTTCTTGACGATTCTTCAATCTTCTTACGACAAATTGATTGTTAAGTGCTTTGCTCATCCGATTCGGACGATGGGGGTGGGACTTCTTTCTATTGTTGCTGGTGTTGTTATATTTTTTATCATTACCGATGAAGTTAATGCCGTTTGCCGAGCGTAATCAATTTGCGGTGGAAATATATATGCCTTTTGGTACGGCACTCGAACAGACAGCCGCTGTGGCGGATAGTTTGGAGTCCATACTTCGGCAAGATAGTCGAGTTGTTTCGGTAGCTTCGTTTAAAGGTGGCGGTTCTCCTCGTTTCCATACTAGTTATGCTCCTCAAATGCCGGGTTCTAATTATGCCCAATTTATTGTCAATACCATTGGTAATAAAGCTACGGAAGAGATGATTGCAGAATACAAGGATAAATATCTCAATTACTTCCCGAATGTCAGAGTCCGGTTTTAAACAACTCGAATATTCCGAAGCAGCCTATCCGATTGAAATGAGAGTGAAAGGGAATAATCGGGATAGTTTGCGATTGGCGGCCGATAAGGTAAAAGTCGGTAATGTCCGAATTTGATGGACTTTCGCTGGTTCATGATAATTGGGAAGGGCAACTTCCCGGAGTATCGTTGCGATTGAAAGACGACGAAATGAGCCGATTGGGTATTAACAAGGCATTGTTATCGACCGGTTTGTCCATGCATTTGGGGAATGGGTTGCCGGTAACTACCGTATGGGACGGCGATTATCCTATCGATGTGGTCCTGAAAGATGGTGGCAATATAGAACCTTCATATGAAGATGTGGGCAATCAATATGTATCGGCATGGGGGGGGTACGGTTTCTGTCCCGGTAAGGCAGATTGCCGACATTGAGCCTGACTGGCACGATGCCCAAATCGCGCATCGTAACGGTATACCGTCTATTTCGATACAATCCGATGTAAAGGAGGGTTCCAATGCGGCTGCATTGACTAAGGGAGGTCGTAAAGGCGATTGAAAAAATCGATTTGCCCGATGGGGTTGATTTTGAAGTCGGTGGTAGTGAGGAGACAGACAATGAGATGTTGGATATGATATTGAGCGGTCTGTTTATTTCCATTGTTGTTATATTCTTTATTTTGCTGTTTCATTTCCGCCGAATCAATATGGCGTTGCTTGTTTTGGGCTCCATTTCATTGTGTCTATTGGGTGCGGCTCTCGGCATTTGGGTAATGGGACTCGATGTGAGTGTGACAGCCGTATTGGGTATTGTGAGCTTGATGGGTATCCTTGTACGTAACGGCATTATTATGCTCGACTATGCCGATGAGCTAAGGGAAAAAGAAGGTTTGACGGTTAGGGAAGCCGCTTTGCACTCAGCGAAGCGTAGAATGCGCCCTATTTTTTCTTACTTCTGCTGCTGCATCGATGGGAGTTATTCCTATGATTCTTGGCGGTAGTCCGTTGTGGTCCCCTATGGGTTCGGTAGTGTTTTCGGGACTATTGTTTCTATGGTACTGACTGTAACGATATTACCCGTAGCCTATTGGTTAATATTCAGCAGAGCCGATCGCAAAAGTATAAATCATTGAAAGAAAGAACAATTATGAGAAATCGAATTATATATCCTGCGTTATGTTTGATGTTAAGCGTGGTATCTTCAAATGCGCAGAAACTTTATACACTCGAAGAATGTAGAACATTGGCATTGGAAAATAGTGCAAAAATGAAAAACAGCCGTTTTGAAGTCGAGGTTGCCAAACAAACTTCCAAAGAGGCTTTTACCAATTATTTCCCGAATGTGTCGGCGGTAGGTGCGATTTTCAAGGCCAGTGAAGGAATGGCTCAGATGGATATGGCACTGCCGGTTCCGGGAATACCGCCTTTATCTATGGAGATGTTGAAGAAAGGGAAGACGGCAGGGGTGACTTTGGTTCAACCTGTATTTATGGGTGGTCGCATTGTCAATGGGAATAAGTTGGCAAATATAGGAAAACAAGTGAGTGAATATCAGCTTTCTCTTACAGAAGATCAGGTAGAAGCCTCTGTTAATCAATATTATTGGCAGATTGTCGCACTAAAAGAGAAGTTGCGTACGTTGGAGACGTTGGAAACTCAACTCAAAGGAATATATAAAGATGTAAAAGCTGCGGTTGATGCGGGGCTTACTACACGAAACGATTTGTTAAGAGTGGAGTTGCAACAGCAAGACATTATGGCGAATCGATTAAAAGTAGAGAATGGTTTGTCAGTGACAAAGATGCTATTGTGCCAACTTATAGGTGTCGATAAGAGTGAATTCGATATTGCTTTCGATGATTTTCCTTCGGCTGTATCTCCGTTGGACTATTATGTTGCCCCCGAGACGGGACTTGAAAATCGTGCCGAAAGTAAACTGCTCGATAAGAGTGTGGAGGCTGCTAAATTGCAACTGCGCATGAAGCGAGGAGAAAATCTTCCTTCTGTGGGGGTAGGAGCCGGGTATATTTATCATGATTTGATGGAAAAAGATACCGGTTTCGGAATGATTTTTGCCAGTGTGTCGGTTCCTATTTCTTCATGGTGGGGAGGTTCGCACGCCATTAAACGGGAAAAAATAAAAAAGCAGCAAGCCGAAAATACCCGGCAGGATTCCCGGGAAATGATGTTGGTTGAGATAGAAGTCAAATGGAACGATTTACAGGAAGCCTATCAGCAAGTGCTTCTTTCCGAGAAATCCATAGAATCTTCTACCGAAAATCTTCGTCTCAATAACGATTATTATATGGCGGGGGACTGTCTCTCTGTCCGATTTGCTCGATGCTCAGTCGCTTATGCAGCAAAGCCATGATCAGTATGCCGAGGCATGTACGGCTTACCAACAGAAACTTACAGCCTATTTGCAGGCTACCGGGCGATAATTAGTTGCGTTAGATTCGTGTAAAACAGTCCGGCCGATAATGAATCTATATCGGTCGGACTTGTTTATTGTATGTAAGAAGAAGTTTTTTTTTTGCAGGGACGTTTATAACGAAATTTTCGAATGGTATCGCTTCTCTCCTTGAAGAATCTCTATAATATAAATCCCCGGTTTCAATGAGGTGAGAGGTGAAACGATAGAAGACCTGTTGTAGCAAGATGAATGAACTAGCGCACCTGATGTCGTATATACATTGGCTTTTAGTGGCGTTTGATCGTTCGTGTCGATATACAACATTTGGTTATAACAATAACATCGTAAAGATGTATCGGTTTTACCCGTTTCAATATCGCTTCCTCCTGTCGATTGACGTTTTTGTGCGAATATCCAAGATAAAAAGTCTTCTCTTTTAAAAAACCTCGTCCCATACGAAATGGCTTTGCACCGGGAACTTCTATATATTCTGCGTCAGCTTTGATATTTGTAAGTTTCTGGTAGGCTTGGCGGGAATTGTTTACGGAACGACTCCGTCTGCGTCGCCGTGGAAAAAGTCGCCAATATATGTTTTTTACCTTGTTGTCTAGTCTTTCTACATTCACTCCGCCGCAAATGGGTATAGCTGCGGCGAAAGTCTCGGGATACCGGCAGGCTATATCGAATGTACCCATGCCACCCATCGAAATGCCGAGGATATATATACGGTCTTTATCGATTTCTTCCATTTGAAGGTAAGAATCGATAAGTTCTTTACCAGTTTGATCGGTGTGGAGGTTGGATAATCGATTGGGAAAGTTGTAGCATCATAAGAGGCCGGTTGTGACTCGAATGGCCAAAAATTGGACAGAGGACATTGTGGGAATAGTACGAATGCAGGATAATCTTTTCGGTTTTGGGGATTTGCGAACATTTCAGAACCGTATCTCAGCTGACTTTCATTGTCTGAGCCTCTCTCCCGCACCATGCAGGAAAATAACTAAGGGATACTGTTTACCCTTTTCTATGGTTGGTGGTTCCAATTTCCTGTAATTTAGCGACCCTTCCGAGGTTGAATGGAATGTTTCTTTGGTAAATACAAGATTGGGATCTTCATAATCGGCGATTTTGGTGCATTTCATCTTCATGGACGATGTATTCACTTCTATCGTATATATTCCGGTTTCCGCTACTTGGAAAGCGTTATCCGGTTTACTGTCGGTTTCTAATTTTATGTATAAATCATACTCTCCGCCCGAAGTAATTATTTGATGGCCTGCTTTTTCCAAGTTACAAGTCAGTGAGGTTGTCCAAGACCGTGCTGTGAGTAATTTAAATCGTTCTTGATTCCCGTTGTCTTTTTTAATGGGCCGCTCCACGTAAAAAGTATTTTCACTTTCTTGAACCATGACGAGTGCTCCGTCTGGATTCCAACCGGCCGAACAAGCATTGCCTACTACATATAAATTATCATAAGTAACGGCAAATATAGAATCTAGAATAAGAAAAGATGAAAATAGATAAAAGTGAGACTTTTTTCATGGTTTTGAGCTTTTTGAATTTTGTTTATTATTATGACACAAAAAGAATGTATAACCCTTATAGTTACATTCAAATTTTTCGAACTGTAAAAATAGAAAATTGTATGGATAAGAACATGTTTAAATTTTCATATTGTCCCCGCTTGCGTTATCTTTGCATTATGCGAAGATGGGGATACAGATAAGTTGCGTTCCGGCAATTTCAAGCCTGATCTTTTATACTATTTGCATGTTATAGAAAAGAATGAGGAGTATTATGTATTTACGTCCTATATTTTTAGGGATATTTTCTTTTTTAATTTTAACGGTGGGTAGAGGTGAGATGATATCGCCTTTGAAAATTCCGTTATTGATGAGTGCTAATTTCGGAGAATTACGACCGAATCATTTCCATTCGGGGATTGATTTGAAGACACAAGGACGTATCGGATTGCCAGTATATGCTATGGACGACGGTTATGTTTCTCGGGTCGTTGTTTCTCCGTGGGGATTTGGCAGAGCTGTGTATATCAATCACTCGTCGGGTTTGACTACGGTTTACGGACATTTGGACCGGTTTGCGCCTTTTATCGATGAAATTGTTCGCCGTCAGCAGTATGAGCAAGAGGATTTTTCTATCGATTGTGAATTTGCCGAAGGTGAAATCCCTGTCGCACAAGGCGATATAATCGGATATAGCGGAAATTCAGGGATCGTCTGGTGGTCCTCATTTGCATTTGGATATACGGGATACCGATACGCAAGACCCGATGGATCCTCAGGAATGGTTGTCTCCTTTAATCACAGACGATGTAGCTCCCGAAGTTCGTAACCTCGTTTTTATACGCATGAAGGGGTGATGGGAAATACGACTCGTCGCATGGAAAGAAAAGCGGTGCGCGCTTCGGCCGGTTCTTACTCGATAGGGGAGTCGGTTCCGGTATGGGGCGATGTATCGTTTGGTATCGAGGCGTATGATCGAATGACGGGTACGACGAATAAATATGGAGTCCATCAAGTCGATTTGTATATCGATGACAGCCTGTTTTTTTCGACCTATATCTATCGTTATTCGTTTGACGAGACTCGTTATATTAATAGCTTTGCCGAAGAAGGAGTGATTATGCGCACTTATATTGCACCGGGTAATCGGTTGAAGTCTATTTATAAACAAGTAGAAAATAGAGGCATTCTTCATGTCGATGAGGAGCGAGCCTATCGTTGTCGGTATGTTTTGACCGATTATGACGGGAATAGTTCCTCTGTCGAATTTTCATTGATTGGAAAATTGCAGGAACCTCCACTCCCTAAAAAGAGGGGATATATTTCTCTTATGCAGTAGATAATCTCTATAAAAAGACGATTTTGGCATTTTTTTGTGCCGGCCGGAGCTTTGTATGAAAATCTCGATTTTACGAGAAGAAAGATTCCTTCGAGAAAATATTGTTCCGATATTCACATTATTGCACCTTCTGTACCCCCTTTGCATAAAGCTGCCGAAATTTCTGTACGGTTGACCGAGGATAAATTGTCAGATAAAAGGCAATATTATTTGGTTCGTTTGGACGATGATAGATCCTATCCGGTTTGCGGGGAGTATGCAAATGGTTGGTATAAGGCTAAAATTACGGAGTTCGGGTCTTATGCCGTTTCGGTAGATACATTGCCTCCGACGATACTTCCGATCGCACCAGACAAATGGTCGACTCGGGAAAAAGTCATTTTGAAAATAAGCGATGACCAAAGTGGTTTGAAAAGTTATCGGGGAGAGATCGACGGGAAATTTGTTTTGTTCGAATTAGACAGGGAAGACAGATAGAATTTCATATCGTCTCGAAAGTAACAGGGTAAAAAGGTAGTGAGCATACGTTGCACGTTGTGGTTTACGATATGTGTGGCAACGAGCAGTCTTATACGAACTCTTTTGTGTGGTAAATAAAAATTATTTGATATGAAGAAATTGCGAGTTTAGTTTTTTTTTACGGTAGGATTTTTTGTCCACGTGTGGGCTTGTACGGGAGTGATTGCCGGTAAGCAGGCTACTGTCGATGGTAGTGTATTGGTTACTTATTCGGCAGACTCTCATACTTTGTACGGAGCTTTGACTTCTTCTCCTGCTGCCGATTGGCCAAAAGGCTCTATGCGTTCGATTGTAGAGTGGGATACGAATAAACCATTGGGAGAAATAGAACAGGTAGAACATACCTACGCCGTGATAGGCAATATGAACGAACATCAGCTTACTGTTGTGGAATCGACATGGGGTGGTCGTCCCGAATTGGTCGATACGACAGGCATTATCGATTATGGCTCGTTGATGCAACTTGCACTCGAACGGGCGAAAACCGCACGCGAAGCTATAAAGGTAATGACCGGACTTGTAAAAAAATATGGATATTATAGTAGTGGAGAATCGTTTACGATTGCCGATCCCAATGAAGCATGGATTTTGGACTTGATCGGCAAGGGCCCCGGACGCCGGGGAGCCGTTTGGGTGGCGGTTCGTATTCCTGACGATTGTATCGCCGGTCATGCCAATTATCCTCGTATTCACAAGATTCCTATGGACGATAAAGAGAATTGCCTGTACTCTCCCGATGTGATTTCTTTTGCTCGGGAGATGGGGTATTTTGATGGGCTGAATAAAGATTTCAGTTTTGCGCGAGCCTATTCACCCGCCGATTTCGGAGCTTTGAGAGCTTGCGATGCTCGGGTGTGGTCTTTCTTCCGTAAGTACGATAGTTCGATGGACAATTATTTGCCCTATGTCAATGGAGAATCGGCTGAACCGTTTCCGCTTTATGTTAAACCCTCGCGAAAGTTATCTGTACAAGATATGAAAGAGGCTATGCGTGACCATTTCGAAGATACGCCTTTCGATATGACGCAAGATGTAGGGGCTGGGCCATTCAAAGTCCCTTATCGTTTCCGCCCCATGTCATTCGAGGTAGATGGCAAATCCTACTGCATGGAACGAGCCATTGCCACGCAGCAGACCGGATTTACGTTAGTCGGACAAATGCGGAATTGGTTGCCCGATCCTGTCGGTGGTGTACTTTGGTTCGGAGTCGATGATGCCAATACATGTGTTTATATCCCGATGTATTGTGGTATTACACAGGTTCCCGAATGTTTTAGTCCGGAGAATGGATCGATGTATGATTTCTCATGGACCTCGGCTTTTTGGATTCATAATTGGGTGGCGAATATGGCTTATGCTCGTTATGAGCCTATGATAGGGAGATATTCGCAAAGTCCAGTCGGCTGTCGAAACCTCGTTGAATCTCCGTCAGCCGGCGGTCGATAAGGCTGCTGTCGAATATAGTTGCGATGCCGCCGAAGCCTCGACCGCTCGTTGGAAGAAGCTAGGTGAGTATCTTATGGTGAAAATTCCTCGATGGAAATGTAAAGCAAGAAGAAAATGGAAAATTCAAGGATAATGGTTATGGATTGCCAGATTCTCCACTTTTCCCCGGATATTCCCAAAGAGTACTATGAAGAAATCGTGCGGCAGACGGGCGATCGCTTTCTCGAAACGCCTCCGAAGTATTGAGCCTTGTCGGGAATTGTTTGGGAGAGTGAGGTAGCTCTTGGATTACTGAATGTTAAATTAATGAGAAACTTTTGCTTAAATAGTGTGGTGGTCTCGTTGAAATAACTAAATTTGTGACAGAAGATAATTAACTATTGAATTCTTTACGATATGGGAAATGAAGATTTATTGAAACAGGTGACCGCCAAAGCTCAAATATGGTTGGGCGATGGCTATGACGAAGAAACAAAGGCCGCTGTGCGTGCCATGCTCGATAACGAAGATAAGACCGATTTGATAGAGGCGTTTTATAAGGATCTCGAATTTGGTACGGGTGGTCTGCGTGGTATTATGGGTGTAGGTAGCAATCGTATGAATATCTATACGGTGGGAGCTGCTACTCAGGGATTGTCCAATTATTTGAAAAAGGCCTTTGCCGACCTGCCCCAGATAAAGGTTGCTATCGGTCACGATTGCCGGAACAACAGCCGCAAATTTGCCGAGGTCGCTGCCGATGTTTTTTTCGGCGAATGGTATTAAAGTATATTTGTTCGATGCTTTGCGTCCTACTCCCGAAGTTTCTTTTTTGCCATTCGAGAGTTGGGGTGTCAGAGTGGAGTGATACTTACGGCATCGCATAATCCCAAAGAATACAATGGATATAAGGCTTATTGGAACGACGGGGCACAGATGATAGCACCTCACGATAAGAATACCATAGACGAAGTAAATAAAATCACTTCGGTGAAAGATGTGAAGTTCGGGGAAATGCAGAGCTGATCGAGATTATCGGAGAGGAAATAGATCGTCGGTATCTCGACCGTATTAAGACTCTATCGCTTAGTCCCGAGGCCATTGCTCATCATCACGATATGAAAATCGTATACACGCCTATACATGGTACGGGAGTGAAGTTGATTCCTGCTTCGTTGAAAAACTTCGGATTCACCAACATCATTCACGTTCCCGAACAAGATGTTGTGAGTGGAGATTTTCCGACTGTCGTTTCTCCCAATCCCGAAGAACCTGCGGCTCTCGATATGGCTATTAAGAAAGCCATTGAAACCGATGCCGAGTTGGTCATGGCTTCTGATCCCGATGCCGATCGTATCGGTATCGCTGTGCGTAACGATAAAGGAGAATTCGTTTTGGTGAATGGCAATCAGATTGTGATGATATTCCTCAATTACCTGATGACCCGTAATAAAGAATTAGGGCTGCTGAAAGGTAACGAATATATTGTTAAGACTATTGTGACGACCGAGACTATCAAGACGATCGCCGAGCAGAACGGATTCAAAATGTACGATTCCTATACAGGCTTCAAATGGATTGCTTCTGTTATTCGTGAGAACGAAGGCAAAGCCCGCTATATAGGTGGTGGAGAAGAAAAGCTACGGATTTTTTGCCCGAAGATTTCGTTCGCGACAAAGACTCTGTATCGTCTATTTCTTTAATGGCCGAAATCGCCGCCTGGGCGAAAGACAAAGGTATGACTATGTACCAAATGTTGCAGGATATCTATATTAAATATGGATATTCCAAAGAAAAAGGGTATCTCGGTCGTTCGTAAAGGGAAATCGGGAGCCGAGGAGATAGTCGCCATGATGAAGAATTTCCGTGAGAATCCTATGAAAGAACTCGGTGGTTCTCCTGTGATTCTTATAAAAGATTATGCATCGCTTGAAGCTACCGATGTGGTGAATGGTACGAAATCGAAACTCGATATGCCTGTAACTTCCAATGTCTTGCAATATTTTTCGGCAGATGGTTCCAAAGTCTCTATTCGTCCTTCTGGTACAGAACCTAAAATCAAATTTTATATCGAAGTGCGTGGTATCAAGATGGATAACTATGCCGATTATGATGCAGCCAATGCAGCGGCCGATGCTCAAAATCGAAGCGATTAAAAAGAGTTGGGTATTTAATCGTTTTTGATTGAAATAGAGCCTTCTTGGCAGTAGAGAGAAATTAAATTTTGAAACACTCTCCAGTATATATCCCCGGAAAGAATTTCTTTCCGGGGATTTTTTTATTAAATGACTTTATTAACTTTTTTCTTACTGTTCTTGTAATCGAGTTCAATAGTCAGCATTCAAGTATGGTTAGTTCCGTGGGATTTTCTCTGTATCGTATACATATAGGCTTTATGTAATTAGGAGATAAAAACACAATATAAAACTTGTTTTTAATTTCCCTTTACACTATCTTCGCCAAGTCGTTCGGCTGTTTGGTCTGTTCGACAGACATTTTTTTTAAAGCGTTTTGTTTTATCCTTTACAAGAAAACGACCAATTTTT
>VOFI01001485.1_pt1 | contig 84723 bp, 96 predicted proteins | sample 5384131 | NCBI WGS metagenome assembly VOFI01 (sample SAMN12384728, study PRJNA508395) | human gut metagenome | isolation source: healthy gut H | host: Homo sapiens
CCTGTAACGGTGTGTTGCTGAGCAGCCGCAGGAACTGACATTCCGTTTCAATTTTTTTCGGCATCAGATTCAGCACCAGCACCCGCAGCGGACGGATGTCCTGGTGCGCAGCACGGTCGCTGTCCATGACGAAGATGTTCTCCTCGGACAGAATATGAAATGCCGGAAGATCCGGTGAAATACAAATTGGCATTGCCTGTTCCTCCTCTCAGAATTTTTTCAAGGGCAGCCTTGCACAAGGCGTGCGTATCTTATCGGCGCTTGCCCTTTGCGGTCGATGCCTGCTCGCCGGCACCTATGGCATTGCGGATCGCACGCAGTTCCTCTGCGGTCAGATCCCGATAAGTACCCGGTTTCAACATCCCCAGTTTCAGCGGACCGATGCTGGTGCGGCGCAGACGTGCCACTTCCAGTCCGACGGATTCACACATCCGGCGGATCTGGCGGTTCTTGCCCTCGTGAATGGTCATAAGCAGTACCACACGTCCCGGCTCTTTGGTCTTTACCACAACCGTTGCCGGCTGGGTCATTTTGCCGTCCAGCTCCATGCTGCTGGACAGGGTGATAAGCTGTTCTTCGGTCACATCCGGACGGACGGTGACACGATAGGTCTTGCTGATATGGCGGCTGGGGTGCATGATGCCATTGGCGAAGTTGCCGTCGTTGGTCAGCAACAGCAGTCCCTCAGAGTCCTTGTCCAGCCGTCCCACCGGGTAGACACGCTCTTCCACGTCCTCCAGCAGATCCATCACGCACCGCCGGTTCAGTTCGTCAGAAGTTGTGGTCACATAGCCCCGTGGTTTGTACAGCATCAGATAGCGATACTGTTTCTTTCTGGGCAGATACACCCGCTCACCGCTGACAGTAATCAGATCTGCCAGCGTTCCCTTTGTCCCCCAGCTTGACCGGGTGACCGTTCAGCGTTACTTTTTCCGGCAGAGATCAGCTGTTCTGCCTGCCGCCGGGAACAATAGCCGGCATCTGCCAGCAGCTTTTGAATTCGAATTTTTTCCACTTCCGGTTCTTCTCCTTTTTTATCTTTTGCAGCATCCGTTTCCACCAGCTCTGCTGCTGCGGTGCTGCGGATTTTTTCTGATATACAGCGCTTTCTCCGGCGCAAAGCCTGCCCTGCGCCGCAACTCTGCCGCCGCAGAGCGCTTTCCATGTTCCGGCATCCTGTCCGGCAGTCACCGGCGCATAGAGAAACGGCGCAGTCTCCAGCTGAAACTCCAGCGCCGGGGCTTTTCCGTCCCTTGTCCCTGCCACGATGGTGCCTTCGGGAATCAGTGTTACCTGCTGAGCAGTTCCGCCAGCCACAGCAATGCTCCAGTCCGTCGGAAAGGAAACCTCTGTGGGTGTCAGCTGCCCGAACCCATAGTCGTACAGGCGCTCGTGATCCTGCCAGTCATCCCGGTCGTTCAGCGTCACGCAGATCAGCATAATGCCGTTTCGCACCCAGGCAGACACCAGACAGCGCCCTGCCTCGTCGGTGAGTCCGGTTTTCACGCCGACCACCGTTTCATCCATGGTGAGCAGCTTGTTGGAATTGGTCAGCCACCGCTCATACGGCGAATTCCCGAAACAGACCTTTGCAGAGGGCTGGCGGCAGATCTCCCGGAACGTCTCATTCTGCATGGCTGCCGCCGTCAGCAGCGCCATGTCATACGCCGTGGAATAGTGCTGGTCGTCGTGGAGACCGGACGGGGTGACAAAATGGGTCTGGGTCATCCCCAGCTCCGCCGCCTTCTGGTTCATCTGCTCCGCAAAGGCGGCATAGTTCCCTGCCAGTTTCACTGCCGCAGCGCCGGCGGCATCGTTTCCGGACGGCAGGAGCATCCCGTAGCACAGCGCACGCTTAGTCACGATGTCGCCCTCGACCAGCCCCATAGAAGAGCCTTCCACGTGAATGGCATCCGTATCCACGGGAAATTCCGTGTCCAGATCGCCGCTTTCCAGACAGAGCAGCGTGGTCATGATCTTGGTCGTACTCGCCATGGGACGCTGTTCCTGCGCCTGTTTCTCATAGAGGATCTCTCCGGTCACAGCCTCCATTAAAATGCAGGACTGCGCCGAAACTGCCGGCTCTGCCCCGGAAACGCACAGCGCCGGCATTCCGGTCAGCGTCAGACACACCGCCAGAAAGCCGCCGATCCACCGCCGAAAAAATGTACTGCCCATACACAATACCTCCCGTTTTTAGTACAGTGTATGTGGGACAGGACGGTTTCATGCGAAATGCCGCCGGTTATGCCTCAGCATCTTCCGGCGCATCGCCGTCTTTTTGTCCTTTTTGAAGATGCTGCCCAGGCGGTCTACTACCTCCGGCACAGAGCGGATGGCGCTGGAAAGGGCATCGCTGCCCTCATCCATTTGCAGCAGACGCACGCCGTCCTCCTGCACCACCAGGAAAGCCACCGGCTGGATGGACACGCCGGCACCTGCACCGCCGCCGAACAAGTCCTTGGGATTGGACTTCACCGGCAGATCCGATCCGCCGGAGGCAAAGCCATAGGACACCTTAGACACCGGAACGATGGTCACCTTTTCCGACACTACAATGGGGTCGCCGATGATCGTCTGCACGTCCACCATTTCCCGCATCTTTTCCATTGTGATTCCCATGAGATCCTGGATCGGTTTCTTTTCCTGCATTTTTTTACCTCCTGTTTATCGGGCGGCAGCGTGTTCTTTTTCCGCCGCCGGTTCTTTCTCGGCATCTTCCTGCCGGTTTTTCTGCATCACATAGCCCATGGCAAAGCTGCCCAGCGCCAGAAGTGCGGACAGCGGACAAAAAGTGCAGCCTGCCACGGATCACCCAGCGGCTGCGTTCCTGCCCGAAGGCACACTGCACCGTCAGCTGTTCCAGGTGGACACGCATGGCACTGCTCAGCAGTCCTACCGCAGCGTATACTGCTGCATTCGCCGCACCATACGCCAGAGCGCATTCCTTGGCATCAAATCTGCCCACCTGGACACCCACAATCAGATGCCGGAGCGACAGCCCTTTCCACAAACGCCGCAGCGGTTTCGGCAGCACAGAAAGGCTGTTCTGTGCGATTTTCCAGTACCGCTTTAGCTTGCCCTTTTTTGTCGGTGTGTTCCGGTTTTTCTTCTGTCTCCGGTTCTTTGCGGCGTTCCTTTTTCTCCGGCTTTCCCGTCTTTTTTCCGGAATACGCCTTTGCCCTCGCTGGAGAGCAGCGGAATGCCCAGCCAGGACAGTTTCCAGAAAAAGCGGTCTTTTCGGGTCGTCATAGTCTAAGGCAAACACCAGCGGTGACAGCAGCAGTCCCAGCAGCAGCGCCAGGATGCCCAATACGATCAGCCATCCGATCATGTGCCGCTCGCCTCCTCTGCGCTACGCCGTGGGTGTGTCCGTTTCTTCGGTCTCTTCTGCGGTTTCCTGCGGCGCAGCCGACACCGGCAGCGGCGGCAGTTCCTCCAGGGACTGCAAGCCAAAGCAGCGCAGGAAATGGGGTGTGGTGGCATAGGCGATGGGCTTTCCCGGCACATCCAGCCGTCCTGCCTCCATCAGCAGTTCCTTTTCCACTAAGGTATTTACCACGGAGCTGCTGTCCACGCCACGGACGTGTTCCACAAAGCCCCTTGCTTACCGGCTGGTTGTACGCCACAATGGTCAGTACCTCCATTGCCGCCGCCGAAAGCGGTGCCGCCTTTTTGGTCTCCATGGCACGCTCGATCACTGCCGCATATGCCGTGTGGGTACACATCTGCCAGCTGTCGCCCAGCTGCTGCACACAGAGCGCACTCTTTTGCTTTTCATACCAGGCAGACAGCTGTTTCAGCGCCGTCAGCACCGTGGATTCCGGTGCCTCGCACGCCTGTGCCAGCCGAGAGAGCGTCACCGGCTCGCGCGCTGGCGAACAGAACCGCCTCCAACATAAGGCATAGCGGTGATCTGGTGTTTCTTTCCATTATCATTCCCCGATTCTGTGGATTCATACCATGACGGCAGATTCTGCATCTGCCCTGGTTTCTGCGCCGTGTTTTCTGCGGTAGTCCGTCCGGCGGTAGAGATACGTGCCGTCCTCACTAATGCCGATCCTGCCGTGCTTGGTGAGTTCCAGCACCGCCAGGAACAGCGCCACCCGTGCGGAACGTTCCCGGATATCGGCGTAAAGCGCACCCAGGTACACGTGTTCGTCATGATAGACCTTCCGCATGACGTAGACCACCTTGGACATGACAGAGACCACCGGGCGTGTTACCACACGCTGCAGGCGGTCCCGTGCCTGGTCCTCCGGGGCAAAGCGCTTTTTGCCCATGGCGTTCCAGGTCTCCAGCAGCACATAGGGCAGGTGCGTCCGGGCGTATGCCGCCGAAACTGCAATTTCCATAGGCGGACGGGTGTAGATCTTTCCGCCCACATAGCGCTGCGCCAAAACCTGCGCCGCCTGTTTGCAGAGCGCATATTCGATCAGTGCGCCCTGGAGCGCCTGCTTCTCCTTTTGCGCCTCTTCCGGCCGTGGCAAAAGGGATGCCGTCTTAATATAGATCAGCCTTGCCGCCATTTCCAGGAACTCTCCGGCAAGCTCCAGATCCTGTTCCCGGCATTGGTCGAGATACGCCAGGTACTGCTCCAGCAGACTGGAGATCTCGATGTCGTAAATATTCAGCTTGTGCTTGGAAATCAGACTGAGGAGCAAGTCCATAGGTCCTTCAAAGACTTCCAGCTTAAACGAGATCTTCTGCATGGAGTTACATCACCATCTGTACCAGCGTACCGATCCACTGGGTCGCCCAGGTGAAGAAATTCATGATCCAGTAAGAAAGGTAGCCCAGCGGTACGTTCAGCACGCCGACCAGAATCAGAATCCACAGCACCAGTGAGAGCTGCTGCTGGTGGCGCTCCATCCACATTCCCTTTCATAGGGCAAGAGCATCATCAGAACCTTTGAGCCGTCCAGCGGCGGCACCGGGATCAGATTGAACACTGCCAGGGAAATATTGATGTTGGCGAACCAATAGAGCAGCAGATATATGCCGGTCAGCACGGCGTTCGGGTTGGCATGATAAAACGGAAATACGATCTGCATGAGGATCACGCCCACCAGCGCCGCCAGCAGATTGGACAGCGGTCCGGCGAGGGATGTCCAGATAATGCCCTTTCGGGGATGGTTCATCCGAGCCGGGTTGATCGGTACCGGCTTTGCCCAGCCGAAACCAGTCAGCAGCAGCAGCACCGCACCAAACGGATCCACGTGCGCCAGCGGGATTCAGCGTCAGCCGTCCGGCAGCCTCGGCGGTGTCATCACCGCACTTCCGTGCCACCCAGCCGTGTGCAAACTCGTGCAGCGGCAGCACCAGCAGCACGATCACGATACGTGCCAGGATCTCATAGCGGTTCAGATTTGTAAAGCTGCTTAGAATTCCCATGTTTTCAATCCTTTCTGCAATCCGGAACAATGCCACACTGCGCCGTTTCTCCGGGCAGTGCCGTCCACAATGTGTTCCTTTTATTATACATGATTTTGCGTCAAATTTCAAGTGTATTTTGCCCTGCGGCATAAAATTTACAAGATCCCGGTGTGATTTTTTGGATGCTGTAACGCAGGTTATTTCTAATCCATTCCGTTTATAAATCAAATACATCAAATTATTTTTCTATCTTGCATCTTGTCCTATGCTTTTTTAAGATTTTACGCACAAGAATATTTTTTCAAAGAATCCGAAAAAAAGCTTGCATTTTGCCGCAGAATTTGATAAAATAGATATGTTAGTTTGCGGACTGCTATACCCCGGTACGGCAGTTGGCAGCAATGCTAGGATGAGGAGGTGCAGTAGAATGGCAAAGTGTGAAGTTTGCGGAAAGGGTGTTACTTTTGGTATCAAGGTATCTCACTCCCACAGACGGTCTAACAGAACATGGAAGCCGAACGTAAAGCGTGTAAAAGCGATTGTGAAGGGTACTCCTTGTCATGTATACGTTTGCTCCAGATGCCTGCGTTCCGGCAAGATCGAGCGTGCGTAAGCATTCTTTAGACAGTTGAATATGAAAGTCAGCCGAGATCTGCGATAGAAATTGTCGCCGGATTTCGGTTTTTCATTTTTGTATCCAAACCAAACAGAAAAGCCGCCGTCCGGTCAGTTTCAGCACCGGGCGGCGGCTTTTTGTCAGCAGTTACTTGGCGTCATTCACCAGTTTCCGCAGTTCCTGATAGGACGGTTTCAGTTTGTGATAGAGTTCCTTCACCTGCTTGCCGTCATGACAATGCCGGTACAGCAGGTTGTTCAAAGTCAGCAGATCCGGAGAGGCAGCCAGAATCGCACAAATGCGGTTCACAGTTCGCTTGTCGTCCAGATCCAGCAGCTCCCGAACCTCGGACTGCATTTCCTTGGGGAACATCGCCACAGAGTTGTTTCTCTTCTTCCGAGGTGTTTCCGGTACGTTTTCTTCTTCCGCAGAAGTCGTATCCGCCGTCTCCTCCTCCGTCTCTGTCAGCATCTGTTCTGCATTCGTTTTGGGAACGCCTTCCAGGGCATTCTCGATGGTGGTACAGATCGCCAGGGACGCTTTTCCCGTTTGCAGGTACTGGTCAAAGAACGTCAGATCCAGGTCGAAGTCTGTGTCCTTGCTGATGATATACAGCGGTTCCTTGGGACGGCTGCCCACCAGGTAACCGATATACATGGAAAGCTGGAGATCCAGTGCGTTTTTCACCGTGTTCTTCCGGGTGGAAAGCGCAGTCACCTCCATCAGCCGCAGCTTTGCCTTGCAGGAGATCAGACGCTGGTGCAGTTCAAAGGTCAGTCCGCAGCGGTTCTGGGTGTAGAAGATCACCACCTCATCCCGCTGTGACAGACGTTCCAGACCAGTCAGACCCTCGATATAGACGTTTTCGTAGTCGATCAGATAAGTTGCCATAAGATTCCCTCCTTTCCGATAAAAATGCAATGGTGCGATAAGAGCCTGCCTCGCATTCATCCAAAGGAACACGGGACAGGCTCTGGGCAACGGACTGCATTCCCAGGCTTGTCTCCATGAGATATAAAAAAGAGAACGCCTTTGCGTTCTCATTCTCATGGAGGCGCCATCCAGATTTGAACTGGAGGATCAGGGTGTTGCAGACCTATGCCTTACCACTTGGCTATAGCGCCATTTGGAGCGGATTACGAGGCTCGAACTCGCTACCTCCACCTTGGCAAGGTGGCGCTCTACCAGATGAGCTAAATCCGCACTGGCGATCTGGATGGGAGTCGAACCCACGACCTCTGCCGTGACAGGGCAGCGTTCTAACCAACTGAACTACCAGACCACTGGTGGAAACTATAGGGCTCGAACCTATGACCCTCTGCTTGTAAGGCAGATGCTCTCCCAGCTGAGCTAAGCTTCCATCATTTTTTCTCAGTGTCGCATCTCTCAGCGACGTATATTATTATACACCATTCCAAGCGATTTGTCAAGGGTTTTTCAAAAATTTTTTCGAGTTTTTTTTTGAAACAGAAAAAGTACCGAAACTGCGTTACTTTTTCCCATTCCACTCAATCGTTTACAAAAAGTTAATATCTAAATCGGAGAAAAATTTCTCCCCGGACAGCCATGTTTCCCTGCCAGAGTGCTGCACCCAGAGCATCTGGGAAAGCAAAAAGCCGCCTGCACCGCAAACCGGCACAGACAGCTTTTTTCATCTCTGGTGGAAACTATAGGGCTCGAACCTATGACCCTCTGCTTGTAAGGCAGATGCTCTCCCAGCTGAGCTAAGCTTCCGTTTCAGCGACGTGTTCTATTATAGCACATCTTTTCCCACGCCGCAAGGCATATCCGCAATATTTTTCAAAATGTTCACATATGGCATAAACAAAAACTGCCCGTACCAAAACGGTACAGGCAGTCGGTCTGCAAATTCGATGCAGTTTTGCTGCTTACATACCAGTTACGTTGAAAGTAACTTCGATGGTTGTCCAGTCACCGATAGCAGACGGATCCAGGATAGTTGCAGAATAATCGGACTTGTTTGCCAGATCTGCAATGTTGCCCTCTGCACTTCTTGCATCGCCCGGCAGGCTGTCGTCCGGTACCCACTCATTAAAGATGTTGGAACGAACGTTGGAGTGCTTGGTGCCGTCGATCTCGGTGTCCTCGGTGTTGGTGAAGCTCTTCTTGGTCAGCGGGATCTCTGTGCCGTCAACCTTAACGGAAGTAACGTCGATCACTGCGTTCGGTGTTGCGGTTGCGCCGTCCATGATCTGTACTGCCATGAAGGAAGTGCCGTTTGCGATCAGTTCGCCGTTGATGTCGCCGGTTGCATCGTAGCGGACAGCGTTGGTGTCAACGGTTACGCTGACAGTGTATTCGCCGTTGCCGGTGATCGGAGCAACGCCTGCGTCATAGCACAGATAGTCCGCATCGCTGCCGGTGTACTGAAGCCACCACTGACCGTCAGCCATGCTCAGATAAGCTTCGCCAGCCTGCGGTACGACTGCCTCTTCGAAATCGCCGGTCTGTACCTGCTGCGGTGCAGAGCTTTCGTCTTCATCTGCGGCGGATTCCTCAACGGAATCTTCGCTGGACTCCTCACTGGATTCTTCGCTGGATTCTGCCTTGCTGCTAGATTCCTTGGAATCTTCCGAGCTGCCGCAGGCAGTGAATGCTGCGGTCATCATTGCGGATGCCAGCAGGAATGCCAGGATCTTCTTTGTCTTTAACATAAGTGTTTTCCTCATTTCTTTCCATGGAAAACAGATTCTGCTTTCCGGAAGTCTTTCGTTCAGGCAACCTGTATCTGGCACAGGTCTGCACATTATCTATGATACTCGATTTTTTTCCCCGGATGCAAGATGCTTTTTACACAAATTTCACCTTTGCTGCAATGCCACAATTTGTGCAAATTCCACCACAGGCAGGAAATTTCCCGGCGCACCGCCGCATTTCCTGCACCCTGCGGCATGGGAAATGGATTTCTCTATTATAATAGTATAGCATCCGGGTATGAAAAACGGCACGTACCTGCATACGTGCCGTCTGGAGCGAGCGACGAGAATCGAACTCGCAACCTCAGCTTGGGAAGCTGATGTTTTGCCACTAAACTACGCTCGCATCATCAGAACGCCGTCCAATGATACAAAAATGGAGCTGGAAACGTGACTTGAACACGCGACCTGCGCATTACGAATGCGCTGCTCTACCAACTGAGCTATTCCAGCACCGGTATGAATTTATGACAACTGGTACAGCGCAGAGAATACCCCACGTTCTGTACCATTTTATTATACCACAAATTCTCCGTTTGTCAAGAGGTTTCAAAAAATTCTCAGAAAAATCAAAAAAAACGATTGAAATTGCCGGGAAGATGTGCTATAATGATAGGGTACTGTAAAAATGCCGTCAGTCGGACAGGCATTCCCCCTGCAGATCCTGCACTTTTCTGCAAAAAGTTGAAAAAAACAATTGAAATCGCAAAAGATGTGTTATAATAGGGTGAAAAGCATCATTTTGACTTCATAAAAGGTAGGTAGCATTATGAAAAAGAAATCCAAATCCATCCTTGCTGTCGTTCTGGCAATCCTGCTGATCCTGGTGGTCGCAGTGTCCCTGACCACGAACATTCTGTTTTCCCGGAAAGATACGCCGAAGATCTTCGGTCACTACATCTATCTGATGGAATATGACACCATGGAGGCAGGTGCCGCCGCAGTTGCCACCGGCACAACGGATCTGAATGCTGCCGGCACGGTAGACAGTGAAAGCGCAGCAGCGTCCATTCACAAGCACACTGCCGTCATTGCCACCGCTTATCAGGAATCCGACCCCATCGCCAAGAACAATGCGGTTCTGTGCGTCCTGGCGCCGGATGACACCTCCACTGACATCGACTCCGACCGTGTGGCTGTCCGCCGCATCTACAACATCGAACAGGACGAGACCGGCGTACTGAAATACTATCCCACTACCATGAAAACCAACGACGTGAACAGAACCGCCCATCACCGTGGACAGCATCCTGGGCAAGTGCGCTTATGAAAGCGGCGAGCTGTACAGCTACGTGACATTTGCTACCGGCGTTCCGGGTATCCTGACCCTGCTGGTACTCCCCAGCGTGATCCTGGTCATCATGCTGATCGTTGCCATTGCACGTGCCAACGGCAAGCACGACGACGAGTATACCTTTGAAGAAAACTACGATGAAGTTTACAGCGAAGATTCCTACGATGACGACGATTCCGCTTATGATGATGAGGAACTGGGCGGACGTTCTCCTCTGTTCCGTCCGTCTGAGAACACTGCACAGAGCCGTTCATTTGAGCAGAAGCGTTCTTCTATCGCTGAAAACTTTGAGCGCAAGCAGGTCAACCCCAACTCTCCGTATCAGAAGGCACGCACCATGCAGTTCAAGGCACAGCATGACGTACCGATCTACACCAATCCGGCAGATCAGATCCCGCTGGACGGCGCAGGACAGAACAGCCAGCCCACCGGAAACACCGGCACCTATGAGGGCGCACACGCAGGCAGCGTTTCCAACACATCTACATTTGGCACACGCAGCAATCTGAACAGCACCGATACCTTCCGGACACCGCCGATCGAGAACAACACCCCGGATGAGACCGCAGCTCCGGTTTCCACTTACCGTGGCAGCCACGAGGCAAGCTCTCCGGAAGAGGCACGGAACCTGGGTGACACACCATTCCGCAGCAGCCGTGCAGCAGCACCGGAACAGAAACCGGCAGCTCCGGCAGTACCGAAAACCCGTGAGGACAAGATCGCAAACGCATCTGTGGATGAACTACTGGCAATGATCGAGGACGAAAAGAAAAAGCTGTAAGCAACTTTTTCGAAAATACAAGCGGAAAATAGAAAACCGGAGAGGGCGAAATGCTCTCTCCGGTTTTTGTTATGTCATATCTTCTTCTGTTATCCCAATTCCTCTTCCAGCAGGATCATCTGCTCCATAGTCTCATCCATCTGCACACGCAGTTCCTCCATGCGCTGGCACTTCTCCTGCATCAGCTGGTAGTCACTGCACACCGCCTCGTCCGTCAGCTCTGCGGTAAGGGTGTCCAGCTCTTCCTGCATCTTGTCCAGCTGCTGTTCCAGGCTACGCAGGTCGGCACGCATTTTCGCCTGCTGCGCACGCTGTTTCTTGGAACGGTACGCCGGCTTTTCCGCAGGCTTTCCGCCGGATGCGGCTGTCTTTGCCGCCGGCGTCTCCTCCGGTTCGGGCTGTTTCTGCTGCGCCTCCAGCCACTTCTGGAATCCGCCCTGGTAGGTGACAGCGCCGTCCGCTTTCAGTTCCAGGATGTGGTCTGCCACCTTATCCAACAGATACCGGTCATGGGAGAGAAACAGCAGCGTCCCCGTAAAGGACTGCATTGCCTCTTCGATGACCGCCTTCATGGCAATATCCAGGTGGTTGGTGGGTTCGTCCAGAATCAGCACGTTGCCGTGTTCCAGCATCATCACCGCAAAGCAGACCTTTGCACGCTCGCCGCCGGAGAGAACACCCACCGGTTTGAACACGTTTTCCCCGGTCAGACGCACCTGCCCCAAAAGCTTGCGCACTTCCAGGTCTGTCCAGGACGGTACACGGTCGTGAATCTCCTGCATTACCGACTTTGCCGGATGCAGGTTGGTGCTTTCCTGCTCGAAATAGGAGATCTTGATGTTGCTGGTCCAGCGGACTTTTCCCTGGTGGGGCAGCTTGTTTTGCAAAATCTTCAGCAGGGTGGATTTCCCGATGCCGTTATCCCCGATAATGCCCCATTTTTCGCCACGACGCACCTCAAAGGACAACTCCGGCAGCAGGGTCTTTCGCGCTGCACCCTCGCCCACGGAAATGTCGATATTCTGCACTTTCAGCACTTCCTGCGGCGGCTCGATCTCATAGGTGAACTGCACCCGTGCCTGTTTCTGGGCAGAGACCGGCTTTTCGATGCGCTCCATCTTTTCCAGCTGTTTCACTCGGCTCTGTGCGCTCTTCGCCGTAGATGCCCGGGTGAGGTTGCGTGCCACGTAGTCCTCCAGCTTGGCGACCTCCTTTTGCTGCATCTCGTATTCTTTCCACTGGCGTGCCACAGCCGCCTCTTTCAGCTGGGTAAAGGTGGTGTAGTTGCCCTTGTACCGTGTCAGTGTGCCACGCTCGATCTCGCAGATGCTGGTGCAGAGACGATCCAGGAAGTAGCGGTCATGGGACACCAGCAGCAGTGCGTCCTTGTAGTCCTTGAGGTAATCTTCCAGCCACATCACGGTTTTGAAGTCCAGGTGGTTGGTCGGCTCGTCCAAAATCAGCAGGTTCGGCGCTTCCAGCAGCAGCCGTGCAATGGCAAGCCGTGTCTTTTCGCCGCCGCTGAATCCGGAGATCACCCGGTCATAGGTCTCCTGTCCGAATCCCATACCGTTGAGGACGGTGCGTATTTTCACGTCGATCTGATAGCCGTCGTTGTCCTCGAACCAGGTTTGCAGGCGGTGGTACTCCTCTGCTGCAGACATATCCCCGGACTGCATCTGCTCTTCCAGCTGGTGCAGGCGTTCCTGGGTGTCCAGCAGCGGACGGAACACGCTGCGCATCTCCGCCCAGACCGTGCTTTCCCGATCCAGACCGCCCATCTGTTCCAGGTAGCCGATACTGGTCTTGGCGGACTTGGCAATTTCGCCGTCGCCCTCCAGCAGATGGTCGGGCAGTTCCTGTCCCGTCAGAATGCGCAGCAGGGTAGATTTTCCGCAGCCGTTCACACCCACAAGCCCGATCCGGTCGTGGTCTTCTACCGTCAGAGAGACGTGGGAGAGAACCTGTCTGCCATTATAAAATTTATGGATATCTGTCATGCGTAACAGCATATTGTCTTTTCTCCTTGTTGTGATTGAGATTGCTTTTTGGGCAACACTTTTTTTTTATTGTAGCATATTTTCCGGAAAATTACAACCTGTTTTTTTTTGAATGGCTGCGCAGGTCAATTTTCCCATGCCGAAAAGCCTCATCTGATATTGGATATGTCCGACATCAATCGGGTAAGATATCATTTTAGAACATATCCCCCTGTTCAAGGTGAACTCTTTTCGAATATCTCCCACAACAGAAAAAGAAAAAACACCCCGTGAGTCTCTCACAGAGTGCTTTGTGTGGTTAAAAAGAAAAACCACCCAGCCGTCTTGCAGCGAATAAAACCAAGCTATAATAGCAAGGTGGGTATCTTCCCTTCCGCTTCACGCTCCCTTCGTCCGTTACGGTCATTGCCGTAAACAGGAGGTCTGCAATCCACAGACGGAGTCAGATTCCCTTTCAAGGAGTGTTGGATTATAAAAACCGCAATGTCTCGAACTGGGCAGTAGTTTTCACTTTTTTCAGAACTGATGTTTCAGTTTCTATGTTTATTATAACACGATCTTTCACAAAAATCAATAGGAATTTTGTGAAAATTTTTCTGGTCGGTTTGTGGAAAACGGCAGTTACTGTGCGTCCTGCTCTTCCTCATCCTCATACAGATCGCTCAGATACTGGATGAACAGATTGCCGACTGCATCGTATTCGTCATCGTCCTCGATGGTGCAGAGCATTTCCTCACCGTCTACCATCTCACGTTTCAGTACAACGAATTCGCCGTCATCTTTCAGCAGATCTTCTTCGTTCTCATAGTACGGGATCAGTGCGCAGTAGTTTGCGCCCTCGTATTCCATCTCGCCCAGGACCTCAAACTCCTGTTCGTTTCCCTCTTCGTCTTCCAGGGTATACAGCATTCCCTGCATACTCTCATCCAGCATATTTTCCTCTGCCATGGGTAAAACTCCAATCTGCCATAGCGGCGTTTGTTCCGGGATCTTGGAAAACACTGAATAAAGCCCGCCTGACGGCTTTGCACGCAATCTGCGTGCAGTGTTTCCCCTTGTTCCCGCTCTCATTATACATGATTTTCCGGGATGTGTCAATAGACGTTTTTGTCTCCGCTCAGTCTACCATGCCACGGAGGATCCAGTCGTACATTCCCTGGTACTGCAAAGCGGAGCTGCTCCAGGAGAAATCCTGCTCCATGCCACGGCGGACGATATCATCCCAGTCCTCACGGTGGTCGAAGTAGATCTTCTTCGCATAGTTGATGGTGTACAGCAGATCGTCTGCGTTGTAGTGGGCAAAGGTAAAGCCTGTGCCGGTCTTTTCATATTCGTTGTAAGGTACGACAGTGTCCTTCAGACCGCCGGTCTCCCGAACGATCGGCACCGTGCCGTAGCGCAGGGAAATCAGCTGGGTCAGACCGCACGGCTCAAACCGGGACGGTACCAGCATAGCATCTGCCGCAGCATACAGCTTGTGCGCCAGCGGATCAGAATAGAAAATATTTGCCGAAACACGATCCGGATATTTGTTCTGATAATAGCGGAACATATTCTCATAGCGAGCCTCGCCTGTACCAATGATAACGAACTGGGTGAATTCGTCTGTAATGCGGTCGGCGATCCAGTCCACCAGATCCAGACCCTTCTGGTCGGTCAGACGGGAGATAATGGCGATCATGAACTTGTTCTCGTCCTCCGGCAGTCCCAGTTCTTTCTGGAGCGCCAGCTTCGCCTGCTTTTTCTTTTCCACAGCATCCTTGACAGAATAGTGTACGTCGATCTTCTTATCGGTCTGCGGATTGTATACCTCATAGTCGATGCCGTTCAGAATGCCACGGAGCGAACGGGAACGTGCGCAGAGCAGACCGTCCAGCTGTTCGCCGTAATACGGTGTCTTGATCTCTTCGGCATAGGTCTCGCTGACGGTGGTGATATAGTCTGCATAGACCAGACCGCCTTTCAGCATATTGGCATCGCTCTTGAATTCCAGCTTATCCGGCGTGAACATATAATCCGGCAGGTTGGTGTTATAGACAAAGTGACGGATGTCCCACACGCCCTGGAATTTCAGATTGTGGATGGTCATGATGCTCTTGGTTCCCCAATAAAAAGCTGTGGGTCGCAAAGGTGCTTTTGAGGAATACGGGGATCATGCCGGTCTGCCAGTCGTGGCAGTGAATGATGTCCGGATGGAATCCGATCACCGGCATTGCCGCCAGGACAGCCTTTGAGAAGAAGATAAAGCGTTCAATGTCCCACTGGGTGGAGTCGCTGTAGGGACGGTCACACTTGAAGTAATATTCGTTGTCGATAAAGTAGAAATGCACGCCCTCATAGACGTATTCCATAATGCCTACGTGTACATTCTCCACGTGTCTGCCATAGTCCATGTAGAAGTGGCTGACATAGCGGAACTGACTCCGGTATTCCCACGGGATGCAGGTATAATTCGGAATGATAACACGGACATCGTACTCGCTGCGGTCCAGACTCTTGGGCAGTGCGCCGACTACGTCTGCCAGACCGCCGGTTTTAATGAAAGGGACGCATTCAGAGGCAGCAAACAAAATATTTTTCATGATCCAATCTACAGTGCCGAAAAGCGGCACATACTCCTTTCCTATGTATCGCGAAAGCACGCCTTTTGCGGCGCTTTCTATTTGCAGTGTCTGTGCGGCGGCAGTTCCGCCCATGCACAGTTTTTTCCTACTCCTCTATTATACTCTTTTTCGGGCAGTTCGTCAAGGGATTTCGCAAAAAATGAGAAAACATTTCCACAAAAAACTGTCGTAATTTGTAGGTGTTACACAAGATGCAGGAAAGTGTCGAGTTGAAATTGTATAAAATTCCGCAGAAAACAAAGGATATCTGTGACAGGCGGCACGTTCGGAAGCGCCGCACAGAGAAAGGAGCGAGATCATGCAGCAGCTGAAAAACCGTCTGGCATTCCTGCGTCTGCTATTGGTGCTGCTGTTCTGCACAGCGGCAGTATATCTGGCATGGCTGGTGCAGAAGCCGGAGCTGATACAGACCGCCGCCAGACAGGGCACGTATACCTGCACCGCCGGGACTGCCCGGGGACGATCTACGACCGGAACGGCGTGCCGCTGGTGAATACCAAAACCGCCTGCATCGCAGTCGTCAGCCCCCTACGCCTGCGGCAGCCGAGGCACTGCTGTCCCACGTCACCGACACCGCAGCGTTTTATGAAAAGCTGGCACAGGGAATGCCGTTCACCTGCACGGTAGACACGGCAGACATCGACTGCCCGGATGTGACCATACTGCAGATCCCCCAGCGCAGCACGTCGCCACAGCTTGCCCAGCACGTGATCGGCTATACCCGGGAGGGCAGCGGCGTAGCAGGACTGGAAAGCGCCTATGATGCCATCCTGCACAGTGTGGATTCCCAGTGGAGCGTGACCTTTTCGGTAGACGGCACAGGCACGCCCCTTGCCGGAGAGCCGAAACAGATCCGCTACGGCGCAAATCCCACCGCAGGCATTATGACCACCCTGGACAGCCGCATCCAGCGCATCTGCGAATCCGCCGGCAGCGGACTGGAAAAGGGCTGTATCGTGGTCATGGACGTGGAAAGCGGCGACATTCTGGGGCTTGCCAGCTTTCCCGGTTATTCTGCCGACTCCCTGGGCGATGCCGTCAGCGACCCCGACAGCCCTATGATACAGCGTGCCTTGTATGCGTATCCGGTGGGTTCGATCTTCAAGCTGGTGACGGCGGCGTGTGCCTTTGACCAGGGCGTGGGCTACAATTTCACCTGGGACTGTGACGGGGCGATCTCTGTGGGAACGCAGCGATTTCGCTGTCACGAATTGCAGGGACACGGCGTGCAGCATATGGCAGATGCCATGCGCAGTTCCTGCAACCCCTATTTCATTGCCTTGGGACAGGCGCTTTCCGGGTCAGACCTGCTGCAAACGGCAAAGTCCCTGGGATTCGGCACGGAGATCATGCTGACCTCAAACATGATCGCATCCGGCGGCACGCTGCCCACATTACAGCAGCTGAAACTTCCGGCGGAACAGGCGAACTTTTCCTTCGGGCAGGGCGTTCTGACCGCATCGCCCCTGCAGATCGCCAGAATGACCTGTGCCATCGCCGGAGACGGCACGCTCCCGGCAGTGCGGCTGGTGCGTGGCGTCACGGATGACGGCAGGACGGTGCTGCGGGAAGAGCGTGGCATCCCGGAATCGGGAATTGCACCGGAAACAGCGGCGTTTCTCCGCCGGCTGATGTGTTAGACTGCCGCCGACGAGGACTTCCAGGGCAGACCGGCGCACGTCTCTATGGGTGCGAAAACCTCCACCGCCCAGACCGGGCGCTGTGACGTTGACGGGACCGAGTACTGTCACGGCTGGGTAACGGCATTTTTCCCGGCGGAACAACCGAAATATGCGGTGACTGTTCTGGCAGAGGACGGCGGCTATGGAAATCAAGCCGCATCGCCCATTCTCCGGCAGATCGCAGGAGCGATCATGCAGGTGGAATAAGAACAGCACTGCACACAAAAACACCGCACCGTTCTTCGGATGTTTCCGAAAAGCGATGCGGTGTTTTGATTTGACAAATTTTGACGCGTCTGGTATAATGGTTAATCGAGGGCATACCTGAAACGGTAGGCGGTCGATTCCAGCTCCCGGAAGGGAGTGAGTGCAAATGAACATAGACATTCTCGTCAAGTGCATTAGCATGGTTTGTGAAGTATTCAAAGCATATCTTGCTTACTTAAACTTCAAGGAACGGAAATAACCGCCCCACAGCTTCCAACTAAAGGCGGTTATTTCAAATAATCACGAATGGGAGCAAACCGTCTACTGGTAGGCTCTTTCTATTTCTATTATACGCTATCATGCCCCGTTTGTCAAGGGCTTTTTTGATTTGACAAATTTCGATGCGTCTGGTATAATGGTTAATTGAGGGCATACCTGAAACGGTAGGCGGTTTGAATTTTCTTTTGTTTCCACTCCCACTGCTGAATTTACAACAGTTGGGAGGTGGTTGCTATGATGGATCAGTACGTCACTTTTGACGACTTGCTGAAAATTTGCAGTATTCTGTTAAATCTCGCAAGTCTGATCTTTTTTACATTTACTATAATCATAAAAATAGTAATGCAGATCACCGCAATGACGAGAATAAAAAGAAATAACCGCCCATAGTCTCCAAACCTGTGGCGGTTAAATCTTTTTTTAATCTAAAGCAGTGGGAGCAGACCGTCTACTGGTATGCTCTTTCTATTTCTATTATACGCTATCACGCCCCATTTGTCAAGGGGATTTTTTCAGAAAATGCAATGTGTACAGCAGCCATTTTCACCAACTGCGAAAGCTCCGGTCTGCAATGTTTCCGCAGACCGGAACTCTGTTTATCATAGAACAAGTTGAACAAATTGAAAGTAAAATGACACTGCGTCACTCATAGCGCAGAGCGTCAATGGGATTCAGGTTGGATGCCTTGATGGACGGGATCAGTCCAAAGACAATGCCCACCACCATGGAGAATACCACGGAAACCACAATGGACAGGGAACTGATTGCCACCGGCACGGATGCGATCTTGGAGATCAGCTGTGCCAGCCCGATACCGATGCCCACACCGATGATGCCGCCGTGCTGGTCAGCACAGATGCCTCTGTCAGGAACTGCGCCAGGATCTTTTCCCTTTTTCGCACCGATCGCCTTTTTTCAGACCGATCTCACGGGTACGCTCTGTTACAGATACCAGCATGATGTTCATAACGCCGATGCCGCCGACCAGCAGGGAAATGCTGGCGATCCAGATCAGCATGGTATTGGTGGAAGAGCTGAGCTTTTGCAGGGACTTCGCCTGTTTCAGCAGATCCTGGCTGTCATATTTCACCTGGCTGCTGTCATTTTTCGCCGCCGGCGCTGGTGGTGCGGATGGTGGCGTTCATCAGTTCTGCCACCTTTTTTCCCACAGCCGGCATACTGTCAGTGTCCACTGCCTTTGCCAGGCAGTTTTCCGGTTCGTCATACTGGTACGCAATGGGCCAGGACTGGTTCGGAATGAACATCTTGCCGCCGCTGTTTCCCATATAAGTCCAGTAGTCCTCTTCGGAGTTGATGACCGGTTCGAAGCTGTTCACCTCAGCCACCGTAAACGGCTCGCCGTTGATGTCGATGACCGTTCCCACCGGATCTTCGGAGGAATACAGGCTCTTGACGGCGGTGCTGTCCAGGATCACTGCCTTGGCGTTGTCGGTGTATTCCCTGCTGAGGAATCCTCTTCCCTGCTGCACCTCATAGCCGGCTGTGTCAAAGTATCTGGCATCTATGCCGAACATGGCGCCGCTGAACTGGGTGTTCTGATAGTATACGTTGTTGCAGTAGGAACGTGTGCGGTAAAAGGATGCCGATTCCACATTGTCCAGTGCGGCGATGTTGTCCCGCACTGCCTGGGAGATGACCGGCACGCCGTCCGGCGCCGACTGATAGGTGAAGTCATAGGGGCTGTCGCCCTGGTACAGCTGGACGCTGACCGTGTTGTTTCCCGCACCGATCAGATTGTTCTTGATCTGCTCGTTTGTGCCTTTGATGGTGGAAACAATGGCGATGATCGCCGCAATGCCGATGATGATGCCCAGCATGGTGAGAATGGAACGCACCTTATGGGACAAAATGCCCTGTAAGGATAAACGGATGTTTTCCAGCATATTCTGTCCCTCCTTTAATATTCCGATGTGCCGTTGGTCTCATGGACCAGCGCACCCTCTGACGCATATTTTCCATAGGGAAAACAGATGTAGTCCTCCTGGCTGATGCCGGACAGGATCTCAATGGCGCTGCCGCCGTCGATGATCTTTCCCGTCTGGATGTTCTGCCGCTCCAGCTTTTTGTCCTTGGATTCCCGCATCACATAGTACTGTCCGTTTTCCTGCCGCACATAGCTCATGGGCAGATAGAACGTGCTGCTGTCCACCTCGCTGGTAAAGCTGAGGCTCACATAGCTGCCCACGGAAAGGCTGGTGGAATCGGTCACTGCCGCCTGGAACGGATAGGTGCTGTTGTTGGGGTTCTCGCTGCCGTTCTGGTTGGTGTAGGCAGTCGGCGTTGTGCCGATCTCTGTCACCTCTGCGGTGAGCATTTCTCCGGTATCCCAGGCGTTCACTGTGATCTGGGAACCGACCGTCAGCTTGTCCAGGTTCATCTCGCTGACATTGCCCTGTACCATGATGCCGCCGCTGCCCTGTACTACCAGGTACGGCTCGTTGGTCTCCAGGGATTCCACAGACTCTGCCACCTTTGTGACAACGCCGTCGATCTTCGCCAGTTCCTGTCCCTTTTCCTGCTTTTCCACTGCGCCGTCATAGTCGATCTGCGCCTTTTTCTCGTCGATCTCTGCGGACTGAATGGCGATCTGCTGTTCTGCCGCCTTCTGTTTCAGCTGCGCACGGTGTAGACATAGTTGTCGCTGTCCGATGCAGCGGATGCCATGGGCTGTATTGCCGCCATAGGCGTTATCACAAATCCGCCCCTGCATCTGTGCAGTGGGTGCAGCTGTGGTGTCCGGTGATGTGGTCTGCGTTCCCGGCGCAGACGCTGCGTCATCCGAAGTCCCCGGTGTGGTGTCTGCCGGCTGTGTTGTATCGCCGGATGAATCATCGCCGCCTGCCGGGTCATAGTCGAATGTACCGCCCACCTGGAGCGTACCGTACCAGACGCCGTTTCCGGAGATCTGCACGCCGCCGTCCTCGGTCACGGTAACATTCTGTCCCAGTGTCCAGTCTCCCGTAGCGGTCAGCTGGCTGCCACGCACCAGCCAGCCGTACAGCACTTCGCCCTGGTCGCTGTATACCACAAAGACAGCGCACTGTCCCGATGCTTTCAGCTGGTCCAGGACTGCCTGCTTGACCACCTTCGTTCCGGTGCAGGCGAACTGGAACGGGTCGCTCTCCGAGCCGCTGCCGGCTGCCGCCTGTGTCAGCGCCGTCACCGCCGCCAGGGTATCCTTGGGCGTTCCGGGTGTGTCCGGCGTATCCGGTTCGTCTGGCTCGTCCGGATAGTCGGGATAATCCGGGATCACCGGCGCCTCTTCTGACGGTTTCAGTTTCTGGATGCGTTCCAGTTCCTTCTTCGCCTGGCGCACGTTGTCCTGTGCCACGGCGAGCGCCGTCTGTTTCTGTGCCACTTCCAGTCCCACCGCCGTCATGTCATATTGCAGCAGCGGCGTTCCCTTTGTCACATGGTCGCCCTCTTTGACCAGCACCTTTTCCACCAGCTGGTCGTTGGACGGTGTCACGTTCTGCACATCGCCGGAGACGACCTGACCATCCATCGACAGATCATCGCCCCAATAGTACTGCACCATGTTGGCAACGGGCATCACATCTACCTCATGCTTTTTCGCCTGTCTGGAGCGATACAGAAGCGTACCGCCTGTGCCGCCGCCGGCAGCTACTGCCAGGCAAACCGCTATGGTCACGATCTTTTTCACCTTTGTCATGAAGCATCGCCCTCCTGTTCTGTCCGGCGCTCTCCGAAACCGCCCTGTTCCAGTCTGCCGTCACGGATGGTTACGATCCGCTGGGCGTGCTGGGCAATTTCCAGTTCGTGGGTAATCATTACGATGGTCACACCTTCTGCGTTCAGCTGGGCAAACAGTTCCATGATCTGCTCGCCGGAACGGGTGTCCAGCGCACCGGTGGGTTCGTCCGCCAGCAGCAGCCGGGGATGGCTCACCATGGCACGTGCGATCGCCACACGCTGTTTCTGACCGCCGGAAAGCTGGGTGGGCTTGAAGTTCACACGATCTTCCAGTCCCACACGGGTCAGCATCTCTTTGCCCGCACCAGCCGGTCTTTTTTCCGCACGCCGGCATAGAGCAGAGGCAGCGCCACATTTTCCAATACCGACTGACGGGGCAGCAGGTTGAAGTTCTGGAACACAAAGCCGATCTTCTGGTTGCGTATCCCGGAAAGCTGGTTGTCGCTGCACTGCGCCATGTCCTGCCCGTCAAAGAAATAGCTGCCGCTGGTCTGTTTGTCCAGCAGACCGATAATGTTCATCAGCGTGGATTTTCCCGAACCGGACGGTCCCATGATCGCCAGATATTCGCCCTCGTCCACCTGGAGCGTGATGTCATGCAGCACAGGGACAGGCTCTTTGCCCTGCAAATAGGACTTGCAGATGTCATGCAAATCAAGTACCATCTGCCGCACCGCCTTCCGCTGTATCTGCTCCGGCTTCATCTGCCGGCATCTCGTCAACACTGTCGCCGGCATCTTCTCCTGCTCCGGAGATCACGCTGTCTGCGGTGTCGCCGTCTGCACCGTCGCCTGCCATGCCGGCTTCATCATCTGCTCCGCCGATCACGCCTTCTTCCACAGAGCTTCCGCTTTTGTCGTAGGAAATATCCTCATTGCTGCTGTCGTCCACGGTATCATCTGTGCCGTCATCTTCCGGTGTGGCTTCGTCAGGGTTGGTCGTGGTTTTCATGCCCTCCTGGTAGGAGTCGGACGGGAAAGCGATCATATCGTCCTCGGACAGACCGCTCTTGATCTCGCAGTCCCCTGCGGTATCGTCGGTCTGTCCCACTTCCACTTCCCGTTTTTCCAGGCGGTCTTTCTTGTCTGCCGCCCAGACGTAGCTCTTGCCGTCCTCATCGGTGAGAACATAGTCCGAATACAGCCAGATGCCCGACTTGTCGATGCTGTCGTCCGACATATCGTCCATGGAGACCAGCAGGTGCTGTCCCAGCATGAGACCGTCGCTGGAGTCCAGTGTCACATAAAAAGGATACTTGGACGCTGTGGTCATATCATCGCTGCTGCCGTACATCATGCTGTTGTTCTAGCTGTTGTCCGCCTCGGTGGAGATCTCCGAAATGGTGCCTTTCCAGCTGGAATCGTCCACACGGGAGCGCAGCACCATAGGTTCATCCTGGTAGATGGACTGGATGTTCTGCTCGCTGATGGTGCATTTCACCCGGAACTCGCCGTCCGACATAATTTTCATCAGCACATCCGTGCCGTCCGACTGGAGCTGCTCCACGGTTTTCAGGGACTGCACCGTCCCGGTGATCTCCGCCTTGACTGTGGCGTTGTTGATGGTATTCTGCAGCTTTTCCAGCTCAATCTTCTGGTCTTGATGTCATATTCCGACTTGGCGATATCCGTCTGCAGCGACTGGATCTGGGTGGTATAGGTCAGCTTGTCATCCGCACTGGCATTCTTTTTTCCGACTCCAGCTGTGCGATCTGCTGCTTGTTGGATGCGATCTCGTTTTCCATCCGCTCGATGTCCACATTGCCCTGCTGGAGTTCCAGCTGCATGGATTCCACATCATAGGTGAAAAGCGGATCGCCGGCGTTCACATGGTCGCCCTCCTGCACCGCAATCTCCGAAACGGTCTTTGAGGTGTCCAGCTTGATCTCCTTGGTCTCCTGGGGTTCGACCACGCCGGAGAACTGTAAGTCGGAGACTGTATTCGCCGCCGAGTTCACATCCCGGATGGGCATGACATATGCCACGCCGTCTACGCTGCTGCTCTTGCTGTGGTGATGCCACACCAGAACGCCGCTGACGCATACCGCCGCAGCCGTAACACCGGCAACTGTGCCGATGATGATTTTCTTGGATTTTCCCATATTCCTTCCTCCCTTTGCCGTCACGCAGATTCATTTTGCATCTCTTGAAAAAGGAATGCTGCATCAGTTCACATAGGCTTTCTAACAAGGCACCCGTAGGGCGTGCCTTGTGCTGAGATGTCAGCGTAAGCTTACAAGGAGACTGACCCCTCAGTCAAGCCTACGGCTTGCCAGCTCCCCTGTTAGGGGAGCCTGTTAGAGGACTTGCTAAAATTGAACTGCGTACTTTGCCGTGCCTTTGGTCAAGTCAAAACTGCACGATTCTGGTAACTGTTTCAACTGTTGTATTCGTCATACAACGGATTGGCTTTAGTATAGCACACCCGCTCCCCGTTGTCAAGGCATTTTTTGCATTTTTCAGCGGTTTTCCGGAAAAAACACCGGATTCAGCGGAATGCCTAAAAAAGCGGCATTCCGGAAGAAAAGACTGGCACTGTTTTGTCCCCGCTCCGGAAGTATTGCAGGGCGTTTTTTGTGAGATCAGACAAAATGAAATGTCGCTTTTTGTGGAAGTTCACGTTAGAAAAAGATTGACATTTTTGAATATATGATGTATAATAAAAATGAAAACATCAATACACTGTTCCCTGTAACAGTTGTATATGATGATTAAAGGAGGGCTTTATATGAAAATGAGAAAGGTAATTTCAACCGTACTGGCAGGTGTGCTGGCATTGTCCGCACTTCCCATCTCTTCCATGAGTGCCGGCGCTGAGGGAGCATATGCGCCGGGCGATGTGGATATGGATGGCTTTGTGACCGCACATGATGCGGCTGTTGTCAGCCGTGCGCTCTATGTGGACAACAACCTGCTGACCAGCGAGCAGAAAAAGCTTGCCGATGTCAACGGAGACGGAAAAATCACACAGGAAGATGCAGACTGGATTCATGAAAACCAGGTGTACAACCTGGGACAGCTGGACGGATCGTCAGATCACCTGGATTCTACCGGAATCTTCTACCAATTCTACTATGTGGCAAGAAAGGGCGCGCGTTCCTTTTGAAGTAGTAGATAAATCAGAAAAACTTCCGGAAAACCTTCTGGGTTCTTCGTTGGGGAAGGATTTGGACAACAGCAAAAATGCCGCAGCTTTTCTTCAACCTGCTGGATGTGGATGGTGATGGAAGTATCACAGTAAATGATATTTACGCATCGGTATTCTCCTGCGCACTGTGCGGTGCAGGCTTGACAAAAGAAAACAATTTTGTACAGGGTCGGTATGACTTGAATGCAGATTTGATCAATGTGATCTGCGAAGAAGATGAATCCGGCAGTCTGGCATATTCCCGAGATCATACTGTTATGCCGGATGATATAAAAGCAATGTTAAACGTGGATTAAGTTTTATCTTGTCCCCGTTTTAAGTGTGAAAAAGAGCCGCAGGCAGAAACGCCTGCGGCTTTTTCATTTGCGTAAAACCGTGACCGCCGCAGACAGACACAAACAAAACGACTCCTCACCAACTTTCCGGTCAGGACAGCCGCTAAATCTGGTATGCAAAAAAAACGCAAAACTGGTAATTGTAATAGTGCCAATTCTGTGATATCCTAAAGGAAGTAGCTTTGGAAATTCCAGAGCAAACCGAAATTGATGGAGGAATCACCATGGGAAATCGTTATGAACTGAACAAAGAACTGGCCAAGATGCTGAAGGGCGGCGTCATTATGGACGTCACCACACCGGAGCAGGCGAAGATCGCCGAAGCAGCCGGCGCCTGTGCGGTTATGGCGCTGGAGCGCATCCCGGCAGACATCCGCGCCGCCGGCGGCGTGTCCCGCATGAGCGACCCGAAAATGATCCGTGGCATCCAGCAGGCCGTCAGCATCCCGGTCATGGCAAAGTGCCGTATCGGTCACTTCGCAGAGGCACAGATCCTGCAGGCGATCGAGATCGATTACATCGACGAGAGCGAAGTGCTGTCTCCGGCGGATGACAAGTATCACATCGACAAGACCAAGTTCGACGTGCCGTTTGTCTGCGGCGCAAAGGATCTGGGCGAGGCACTGCGCCGCATCAACGAGGGCGCATCCATGATCCGCACCAAGGGCGAACCGGGTACCGGCGACGTGGTACAGGCCGTACGCCATATGCGCATGATGCAGGCAGAGATCCGCCGTCTCCAGTCTATGGCAGAGGACGAGCTGTTCGACGCTGCCAAGGAACTGCGTGTACCGTATGATCTGGTACAGTATGTTCACGACAACGGCAAGCTCCCGGTCGTCAACTTTGCGGCCGGCGGCGTAGCTACTCCGGCGGATGCCGCACTCATGATGCAGCTCGGTGCAGAAGGTGTCTTCGTGGGCAGTGGTATCTTCAAGTCCGGCGATCCGGCCAAGCGCGCCGCAGCGATCGTAAAGGCTGTCACCAACTTCCAGGATGCCAAGATGCTGGCAGAGCTTTCCACCGACCTGGGCGAAGCAATGGTCGGCATCAACGAACAGGAGATCTCCCTGCTCATGGCGGAGCGTGGTAAGTAATGCGCATCGGTATTCTGGCACTGCAGGGTGCATTCGCAGAACACAGCGCCATTTTGCAAAAGCTGGGTGCAGACAGTTTTGAAATCCGGCAAAAGCGTGATCTGGCGCAGCCTATGGACGGGGCTTATCATTCCCGGCGGCGAAAGCACCGTCATGGGAAAACTGCTGAAAGAGCTGGACTGTTATGACGAAGTGCGCAGCCGCATCGAAAACGGACTGCCGGTATTCGGCACCTGCGCCGGTTTGATCCTGCTGGCGAAAGAGGCAGAGGGCGGAAAGGTACAGCTGGGAACCATGGACATCGTGGCCCGGCGCAACGCCTACGGCAGACAGCTGGGCAGCTTTTCCACCACCGCAGAGATGAAGGGCGTGGGCGAAGTCCCCATGGTATTCATCCGTGCGCCCTATATCACTTCCGTTTCCGGCAGCACAGAAGTTCTGGCAGAAGTGGACGGCAAGATCGTGGCAGCCAGAGAGGGCAGCCAGCTGGTTACGGCGTTCCATCCGGAACTGACGGAGGATACCCGTGTGCATGGCTATTTCCCTGCACATGGTGGAAGAGGCAAAGGCGTGACCTGCTCCAAACGATAACATAAAATGAGAAAACCGCATCGCTTTTCGGAAACATCCGATGAACGATGCGGCTTTTTGTTTTGGTATCAACCAGTTTTTTCTCTGCCGCTTTCAGTTGCCGCAGATAGCGGTTCAGAAAGGCGTAAAAGCTGCACACTGCCTCCTGCACTCTGGCGTGGCGGTGGAGCTGTAGGATGATGGCACGCTGACAGGTCGGCTCGGCAATGGGCATCAGCCGGATCTGTTCCATGCTGTCTGTACTCCAGGTATAGTGCGGCCAGAATCCCACGCCAAGACCGCTGGCGATCAGGTTCTTTACCGTGTCGGGGCTGTCGCTCTCGTAGATGATGTGCGGCACAAAACCTGCCTGCATACAATAGCGGTCACAGATGGTGCGGATGCTCCGGGAACCGGACAGACTGATAAAGTCCTGGTGGGCGAAGTCTTTCAGCCGGACGCTCTCTTCGCTGGCATAGGGCGAATCTGCCGGCACTGCCAGAAAGATGCGTTCCTTGAACAGCTCATAGCGGTCTTTGTTGCCGGCAGGAATCTGGAAATTCTCCCGTGTGAAAACCGTGATGTCCGCATCCTCGCACTGGGAGTTCTGGAAAAGCTGAAAGTTCAGCCCGTCGTGATCTTTCTTATAGGAGATCAGCGCCTGGGTCACCAGCGTCGATGCCGCCAGCACGTTCAGACGGATGGTGGTCTCCCGTTCCTGCGCCAGCTGCTGGAGCTGGTTCGGAATCTGGTGCAGCGTCTTTAACACAGGAGTCAGCGCCTCCTGGAGTGCGACGCCGTATTCCGTGAGCGCAATGTTTCTGCCGCTGTGATAGAACAAGGGTACGCCCAGTTCCTTTTCCAGCCGGCGGATGCTCTGGGTCAGAGACGGCTGTGCGATGTGCAGCTGCTCTGCGGTACGTGTCATATGCTGGTTCTGTGCCACCGATAGAAATATTCCAGCTGCAAAAAGTTCCATGGCTTATTTCCGCACGGTGTCGCAGCTTGTGCCTGCGCCGGCAAGCTTTTGCAGCTTTACAGCGCACCAGCCGGATGCCTCACGGCGCTCCAGGACGGCGAAGTCATAGGCAGTCACGGTATCCAGCACCTCGTCTGCACGCTCTGTGATGATGCCGGACAGAATGAGGATGCCGTTGTCTTTCAGAAAACCGGGGAAAAGAGGCGCCATGCCCTTGATGACATCTGCCACGATGTTGGCAGTTATCACGTCATAGCCGCTGCCGATCTCCTGCCGCAGTGTCCGTCCGAAATGATGTTGCCGCAGGAAATGGTATAGCGCTCCGGATCCAGGTGGTTTTCGGCTGCGTTCTCCCTGGCGATGCGTGTAGCGTTTTCCTCAATGTCCACGGCGTATGCCTCTTTCGCACCCAGGAGCATTCCCCCGATGAACAGGATGCCGCTGCCGCAGCCCAGATCCAGCAGGCGGGTGGAATCGGGAACGATCTCGTTTTCCATCAGCTCCAGGCACAGCCGGGTGGTGTGGTGCTGTCCGGTGCCGAAGCTGCTCGCCGGGTCGATCTCCAGGATCGTTCTGCCCTCTGCCGCAGCGGTGGGTTCTTCCCAGCTGGGCTTGATGTACAGCTTTTTCCCCACCGGGAAAGGCTTGAAGTACTGTTTCCAGTTGTTCGCCCAGTCCTCTTCCCGGATGCCGGAGCAGACTGCCTCCAGTCTGCCGTACTGTCCTTCGGTGTCCTCGGCTTTCATCTGCGCCAGCATCGCACGGAGTGCCGCCAGCGTCTCTGCGCCCTGGGCATCCTCCGGCAGATAGACGGTGACGCAGGTCTCACAGCTGGCAAGCTCCATGAGACCGTCCTCCAGATAGTCCCACTTGCCGTCCTTTTGTTCCAGGAATTCCTGGAAGTCCTCAGCGTCCTGTACCATGCAGCCACGGATGCCCAGATCCTGGAGCCGCACGCTCAGCAGGTCAATGGCAGGGGGTGGCGGTGTAAATATCTACTTGTGTCCAATTCATGCGAGTTCTCCTTTTTTGTTCCTGCCGCTTGCGGACATTTTCTTCCTGGATCTGTCTGCCCTCGGCGATAAGATATTGCAGCCGTTCTTCGTCACGCTGTTTCAGCGCATCCCGATAGTCGGTCAGGTTTTCGATGAGCAGATCCAGGTGGTACAGCAGGTTGTCCCGGTTGTCCAGGAACAGCAGCGCCCACATGGACTCATCCATGGTGGCAACACGGGTCATATCCTGAAAGCTGCCGCCGGAAAAGGAAAGGGCATCGTCCATGCAGAAATCCTTGACATAGGAGCTGGAAACCACGTGCGCCAGCTGAGAGGTGTAGGCGATCATGTTGTCGTGCCACATCGGGGTCGCCGTCACGATCTTGCCGAATCCCATCTGCTTTGCCAGTTCCTTGACGGTATCCAGCGCCGCCTCGTCTGTGCCGTCCACAGGCGTTACGATCAGATTGGCATTCTGAAACAGGTTGGGGATGCTGGCATAATAGCCGTTTTTTTCTCCCTGCCTGCCATGGGGTGCGTTCCCACATAGCGCACGCCGGCTTTCTGGCAGCGGTACGTGAGATCACGCACCATGCGCCCTTTCAAGCCGCAGGTGTCCACCAGGATCGTCCCTGCCGGGATCTTAGGCAGCGCCTCCTGTACCATCTGCACGGCGATGCGGTGATGCAGGCAGAGAATGATCATATCGTATGTGCCGTCTGTCATGGTGCCTGCGCCGTCGATTGCGCCGTCTGCCGCAGCATCCTCCAGGACTTTGGGCTGTATGTCACAGCCATAAACGGCATGGGATGTGGCGGCTTTGATGGATTTGCAGATCGAACCGCCGATGAGTCCCATGCCGACTACTAAGATTCGCATGATACGTTCCTCCATAATCTGTTTGGTATAATAGTATTGTAGCACGAATCGGGGAAAACGTCAAGGAGGCGGCTTGAATGCGGCGCAAATTCCCGTTCCCTTTCGGCACAGGGGCGCAAAAAAGCCGCAGACGTTGTGCCTGCGGCTCTTGAAGTTGCATTCAGTTCAAAAAGCACTTACTTAACCAAATCGCTAAGGTCATCCTTGACAAGAACAGCATCTTTCGGTGTTCCGTAAATTTTTGCAAATTCTGTGATATCATAATCATATCGACCGGTTTGCAAAGTAACGGCTCAAATCAAAACCCGCACCTTTATGTCCGATATAAGCGCCTAAACCATTGATATCATCCAGATCAATTTTTCCGTCACCTGTTACATCCAGCAGATTAAAGTTTTTCTGGGAGATTTTAAGGTCAAAAATCTGCTCAGTGGATATATCCTCATCTACAATCGTAAAGTGATTTCCAGCACCGGTATTTGCAATGTAAACCAATTGATAGAAAAGAGATGTTGGATTAGGCACACTTATATCGCAGGCACCCAGTTCAACTTCTTCATTCTCATGAATCCAGTCAGCGTCAGCCTGGTCAACAACGCCATCGCCGTTGACATCTGCCAGTGCCAGCTGGTCTGCGTTCAGCAGAGTGTTGTCCACGTGGAGATATCTGGAAACCACTGCTGCATCATGCCCGGTGATAACACCATCCATATCCACATCGCCCGGCGCATATGCTCCCTCAGCGCCGGCGCTCATGGCAGAAATGGGAAGTGCGGACAATGCCAGCACACCTGCCAGTACGGTTGAAATTACCTTTCTCATTTTCATAAAAATACTCCTTTTCGGTGAGAGCGTTCACACGCTCCGTTTTTCCCTTTCTTAGATAAATTTTCCCGGTTTCACGGGGATTTTTATCTATTTTTATTGTAGCACTTTTTGATTTGGTTTGTCAATGGTTTTTTGGAAAATTGACAAAAAATGAGCAGGATTTTCTCCTGCTCATGATTTAATGTGTATCGTTGTTTTATGGCGACTATAGCCAGTATTTTTAGAGCGATTTTATGTGTTATACATCGGCTTTAATCGAAAAATCCACTGAAATCAACTTCTGCATTTTCATTTGTAGTTGTTGTATCTTCATATGCTTCTGTTTGTACTTTCAAAATCCTATCTAAAGATTCCAAAATTGATTCCTGAAAACTCTCTGCGTATACATTATTTTTAATCGCAATGGCATAACGTTCAAGATCTTCAACCGGAACATTCTTTTCTGGTGTGAATAGTGTCAATATTGTAATGTTTAGATTTTTTCCAAATTTCTCTGCGTGAAACAGCATTGAAATACAACGATTTCTCTCGGAAATAAAATGAAAGATCATTGCATCAGAATATCTTACATTTTTTGTGTTCAAAGCTACTGCATCTTCTCGAGTCAGCGTTACTTCTCCATCAAAATCGTCTACCATCTTGCTAAATTCTGCATACAGAGCATCTGCACTATATTCCTGTCCAGTTTGTAACGGATATGTTTTTGTCCATTTTTTTCCGAACGAGAGAATATTCCAATGGAATGTTTTTCATTTTTATCTTTCTAAAGAATACATCAATCTCATTATCCTTCCATTCAGCAGCACTTGTATCAAACGAAAAGACATTTTCTACAGGCGTATAAATCTGTACGTTTGCTGTACCACCAGAAGATAAAAATTTCAAACGTTCCTGTGCATCTTCCCAGAGCTGTACTTTTTAGATCTACAAGTTTTTTCAAAACCATCAATTCAATATCATACAATTCCATCCATGCAAGTGCAGATACAAAATGGTAGAAAACTAATGAACCATACTTTTCCCCAGTTTTTGGTCTGAGAAATACTGCGCAGTTTCCTCTACCCAATTCAAAATATCTCGACTATATTCCTTGACAACATTTGCGCCGCCAATAGATTTCCAGTTGTATATCCGTACAATCATTACCTCTAAGGACTGAATTTCATCATAGCTTATATACCACGAAGAAATTTTACAAGCCTTTTTCAAATTTGGAAACATCAAATGGTTTATTAGCAGCAAAAGCACCACATCGCTATAGCACTATTTCTATAGTCAACGTCTGTTATATATTCAGCCAAAGATTTGTATATCTGGAAATTGACACCTTTTTCCTTTCCGATTTCATATAATTGTGAGAAATGTTCTTCAGCTTTATCCATATCTGAACTTAATATTTCTGCTGATAAATCTTCTGGACGTACTTCCTCATCGCTACTATCTTCCAAAAATGAAAAACGCCGTATTCATAGCAATTACGCTCGTCATTGAATGGTTGATCGATATAATATGTACTTTCAAAAAAAGATTTAGTGTTTTTGCTGTTTCTTTTAATTTTTGAATTGTATCATCATAATCGTTTGTGTTTACAACAAGCTTTATGATTTTCAAATATCTAGTGATCCATTCAATGCGTACTGATAAAAGCATTCTTTGATAATGGGCAGCGATACTTGAAATCTCACTTTTTATATCATCGTCGATCGTTGTAATAAATTTTTTGTATTCCTCACCCCAAATTTGCATTGTTTCCTTCTGTTGCATTGCACTTTCCCGACAAGAAATAAATTTTTTATACGCCGGTTCATCCGTTGAGATAAATGTATTTTCATCTTTCATTCCCATATCATAAAGTTCACTTAGAACATCCGCATATTCTTTATGTTTTGCCTCGGCAAATTCCTTTTTTCTTTTGCTATGCGCTCTGCCTCAAGACGTTTTGCTTCCTGTTCTTGCTGTTCTCTTGCTATTCGTTCATTTTCTAATCGGCGCTGTTCTTCCTCTTTTTTTCTTTTTTGACTATTCACAATAAAGTATATTGCAATTAATACACCTACAATTAAAATAAATGCCAGCATTTCTTTTTTTTTTCCTCTTTTCTTTATCTTCTGTAATATGGAATCATATTTTCTTCGGTTCTGCCTTCGCTCACATTAATTTGTTCTGCCAATCGATTATACTGCTCTAAAGCAAGATTAGCATACTTAGAATTATCTGTATTGATTGCGCACTCATAGTAATATAATGCAGTTCCCAGATTCCCACGTTTTTTAATAAGGTATTCGATGGTACATACTGTGGAGGTCTGTAACAATCAAAATAGTAGCCCAGCATACACAACGACTCTGGTGTTCCTTTCTGTCCTGCTACATACAATGAAAGGCAATAACCTTTATAGTTATCTTCCTCATATAAAGTAGAATCAAGTATATATAACCGCCCTAGTTCAGCCAGAGCATTCCACTCCATCTGGTAAAATTCATTTCGCTCTTCTTCCGTCACAGTCGAAAAATCAAAGAGTTGATCTGCAACACTTAATTTTTCAAGGCACTCTATTCGTTTTCTTAAATCACGTTCAATTTTTAAGCCATACAAGTCATTTCCACTATACAACAATTTCAGAAGGTTAATTGCGTGTGGATAGCCTAAGTCTGATGAGATTTTCAAATATTCAAACGCCTTGTCTGGATCTTTTTCGGAACCCATTTGTTCCCTTCAAATAATTAGTGAACAAGCGAAAAGCTGAAAACGCATCACCGCAATAGGTTTTTCTTGAAGCATCTCTTCAAATGCCTGCTGCTGTTCTTTTGTCAGTGTTCTTTCTTCATTCATTTTAACATCACCTTCTTATTAGTCATAAATCGATGCAGAATTTGCGGTCAATGAAGAATCAATTGCCTGCAAAATTGATTCCAGGAAACTTTTTACATAAACGCTGTCTTTTGCTGACAGTGCATACTGCAACATATCATCATAACTCATATCACTGTCTGGTAAAAATGTAACTAGAATATTCAGTTGTAAATTACGTCCGAATTTCTCGCATTCAAACAGAACATTTACACCACGATTTCGTTCAGAAGTAAAATGAAAAACATATGACGTATCATAATTCATGTTGTTTACATTCAGAGCATGGGCAGATTTTTTTTTCTAAAAGAACCTCTCCGCTAAAATCTGACAAAAGATTTTCAAATTCTCGCTCTAACGCTTCAATATGAAATTTCTTTCCATACTGAATGGGAAAAGGTTTATGCCACCCTTTTATAACAAGTGCATAATCCAATTTTGTGTTGCTTGCTTTTTAGCTTACGAAACAGCATTTCAAATTCAGCACTACCCCATTCAAGTGAATGTGTGTCAAAAGCAAAATGCAGATGGATCATCCACATGATATATTTTAATTGCCGCTGTTTTTCCGCCGTCAGCCAGAAACGATAAACGCTTTTGCATTTCTTCTGACAGTTGGATTTTATTTGCCACAGTTCGTTTCAAAACTTCATACTCAAGATCATAGCATTCCATCCATGCAAGAAAAAGAGCATAGGCTTCTTGCATATCCGGGATTAGAAACTGATGCCTCTTTCAAAATCTCATCTAGGTTTTGAAGAACAAGCTCACTTCCACCCAATTGGTTTTTTTACATATAGTTCCGCCAAAACAACTTCAAAATCATTTCCTGCTGTTGCTGTAAAGAAATTTCGATTTTCGACTGCATCGTTAAACTTTTTTTGATCAAACGGTTTTTGCATTGCATAGTGCCAAAGGTTTACACTCGTGTTTTCTATAAGTGAAGGAATCAAGTACTTTTTCATTCCTTCAAAAAATCCGGTTTCATTGTCAGATAAATGCTGTCTTGCTTCTATAACTGCATCTTTTGCCATAGCAGCATAGGTGTGTCCATCATCCAGAAGTTTATCTCCTATGTTAATATTAAAATCTCCATATTCATTTTCTGAAAGCGCATTCAGTAGATACAGATTTCGTTTGCAATATGTGGAGACTATTTCCATCATATCATCGTACTTAAAATCGTTTGTGATTTTTTTCAGCAATAAGAAAAGATAGAAACCATCTATTAAGAACATTGATATTCCCACAAAAGGTATTCTTTTTTGTCTTGTTTGTCAGTGTGGCATAATACGTCGTTTCCCTTTAGATTTTCCGTAATCACATTTTTTATTTCGTTGACCCAAGATTTTTGTACTTCGTTAAATATAGTTTTATATTCTGAACTTTCCTGTGCTTTTTTTAAGTAAGACGTTTCTTCTTTGTCCAGGACAGCATTATAAATTCCATCCACATATTTTGCTAATTCGCTAAGTTCTGCATTATTGGTTAAGAATCTATAATATAGATTAAATGCTTTTTGTTCTGACGCCTGTCGTTCCAATAAATTCAGTTATTTGATGCGTGGCTTTTTTAAGCCTTCCTGATAAAGTTCCTCTGCTTTTCTTTTTTTCACGTCATTTGCAGCAGCCGTCCAATTGGATCGCATTTGCACAATTGAATTTGTAACTGAATCTACAGAGGTACTTGTTTCTTGTGCGATTTTATCCTCCACTGAGGCATCATACGCTTCTTTTGCTACACTTGCTGTGAAATTCACCGCACCACCAATTGCTTTTCCTGCTAAATCTAATAATCCCATAAATAAAAAAGCCTCCTTATTGATTATTTTTATTATTCCATTCTCGCCATCGTCTGCGTTATGTCATTTGCAAAAAATGGAAGAACATGAATACACGCATTGTGACTTTTCACAACATCATTCAGATGTCCCTTTGAAGAATCTGACATTTGATAGTAGTCTGCTGTTACCATAACGACCTTGTGAAACTTTTACAGATTCGTCTTGTCTTTCATAAACATCAAATCCACTTAATTGCTTATCAATGTGCGATATTTGAGATGAAAGATACGCCGCTTCTCCGCACTTAACTTCAACACCCATAGACTCTCCTTCTTTTATAGAGATATCCCCGATCTGAATATTTTGATTTGCATGGGTTGCTATGATATCCGATTTGGTATAGGTGTTTTTTTCCAGATCTATTTTTCTCTGTGTTTCAATTGAAGAGAACTGATCCTTTAGGGAATAACAAACCGCTTCCTCAGTCGCATTTCCTTTTGCAACTTTTATATCTGAATATGCTCTTTGAAATGTCTTTTTCCCCCAAAGTGTGCGAGTTCTGGTCAGATGAGATCTTTCCATCCGGATTCCATATGTTCTGATCTCTTTTCAAACGTCCATAAGAACCTGTATCTTCTGCGCTTTGCTGTTCTTTTATTGCAGCAGATAAAACATCCGGGTTTAACATAGAAGACATTCTCTCTGTGAACGTCATTGCAGAAAAAGATTCATTTCACAAAGTACCCAATTTAGTTGCAATATCTTCTGCATTTCCCATTTTTTCAATTATTTCATTTAACAGATTTTCATTTCCTCTTATATTGCTGTCTAAGCTCTTAGATTTTGGAACAATAATCCCATGTTCAGAGCAAGTTCTTACCAGATCATCTTCAGAACTTTTCGCATTTTTTGAGCTGCTTCCAGCGATTCATTTGTTTCATTTCTAAGATCTTCTAATTCTTTTAAGTCTTCTCCTACCTCACTAGAAACTTCTGAGGCTTCTTTTGAAATTGCTTCATATCTTTCGTTTGAGACTTCACTTGCCTGCTTTCTTTTTCTTCTTCGTCTAAATTTTCATTGTTTTCTATTTGCATTCTCCATTCTCTTGCAGCCTCTTTAGCCTCCTGCAATTCTGAAAGTCTTTCTGACTTTTTTTTTTCAATATTTTGCCGATTTCACTCACCTTGTTTTTTCTGGTTTCTAAGCTTTTATTTCCAGCCATATCTATCATTCCTTTCTCTTTAGCCGTTTAATCTAGAACAAAACGCACCATACGCCTTCTTAAATCTCTGTCCAATACTTCTATTTACGACATAATAATCCGTAAATATTCCTTGATCTAAGAAATCAATTTCACTAAATAGTTTTTGATATTCTATATCGATTTCATTTTGCTTTTTCATGATTTCAACAAAAATATTCGAACAAGATTCTAAATACGGCTTTGCAACTGACCTGGATATTCTTTTATTTTCTTCACTTCGAAACAGTTCCTCAATCATATCTGTTTCTTCTTTATATAATCGATCTGTTTCTTTTTTCAAAGCATCAAACGCATTATTGACTCTTCTTTTTCTGCAAGTTGCTAAATCCAGGTTTTTTCTGCATGATTTCAAACAATTCTTTGTCATTTGGAGTTTTCTCCATGTTCTTCTACCGTGCAAACTCGCATTTCAAATGGTTTTAACAACTTTTCGTAGCTAAATAACGCTTGTCCAGGGAGATATGTAGCCATATTCTCCATTTGCAACGGACTAGCCGACATTGTGCTGCCAACCAATTCTCTGTCATCGCCCGATGTTAAACGATGGACCAATTTAATATTCGTGTTTTTATAACTTCCGGCGCCATAGCCGTTGGCAGCTGATCTGCAATAATAATTCCTTCTCTTAATGCACGTACTTCTGCAAGCATTTTAACAATAAATGCAGTAGCCGCTATTTTGGGGTTAGAATCTTCTGCATCGACCTGTGCCTTTTGAGCAATTAAATTATGTGCTTCTTCGATAAAAATAACGTGACGTATCTTCTTTTCCTTTTCCTTCAAAGGATCTGCCTTTAACGTTTCTCTTATCAATGTACACAATAAAAGTGTTACGAAATTTGCAGGGCCCTCACCTAAAGACTCCAACTCAATAATAATTGGTTTTGTGAGCCATTCTTCCGGGTCAATCACAGATTTTTTACATCAAAAATTTCTTTGCGTTCACGTTCCAGCAGACTTCCTATTCGCACTTGAAGAACTGCCTGCACATTGCCCTTCATTTCCCCATCATATGATGTCTTGGACATTTCTTCTTCGAATTGCTTATACAATTCAGATAATGTAGGGTATTCTTTAGTACCTGTGTTTACATCTTTATAACTCCATCCATGCTTTTCATAAACAGCCTGAATAGAAGTACTCAGTATTTTGGGAGAAGGCGACGGCATAGGAAAAGCGCCTTCAAATACTTTACACAAACTTTCAATATGTTCTGACAAGGTCAATCCCTTTAGGAAACTCAAAGGGATTGATTTCTAACGGAAAATTTGTATTTGCCGAAGGAGAAAAAATCAGTAATTCCGGAATTTGAAATAACGATAATTCCCGATACTCTTTCTTAGCTGGCTCTAAAACAAGAAAAGGTATTTTTTCTTCCACAGGCTGTTTGCCAAATGCAGCATTGTGTTGGTTTTTCCTGATCCAGGCACGCCGCAAACGAACATATGTTTCACTAACATCTTTTCCGGGATCATTATCTCATGAAGATTATTGTCATTGCCTAAATAGATGCCACTAGTTTCAGCCACCATTGCGGTTTCTTTTTGGTATCTCAACCGTTTCTCCATCATACAAAACAGGTAAGCACGTAAATGCACAAAGTTCTTCAACTGTAAATGTAGTTGTCCAGTCCTGTAAAGAAACTGGTGCATTTCCAAGATGATACCCTTCTGGATAGCTATTCCAATTTGAGAAAGGCGTAAAACTTCCTTTTTTCTAATTTTGTAGCTGCATTTCCACTTTCAATTGATTCCGTTATAACCGCATTCAAAAGGATTATACTAGTAGAACTGCTGTCCGAAAGTGATTGTATCCTACAGCGATATACTAACGAAGTATCAACTTTTTTATCCAGTCCTCATATTGTTTTATAACTTCATCAACATTAGGATCTCTTCGATTTTTTTGACTTTTTTAGCATCACTAAGTGCAGGACCATCTTGAGTTGAATAGTTCCTCAAAAAGCTCAAAGGCTTTTCAAAACTTTTATGTACATCTTCTACGATATTAAGCGGAACTCCAAAATCAACGCAATAGCAACAACGCTCATTCAGAGATGCCATTAATGTAATCAAGTTATACAAACGAGCTTCCTCGTTAATTTCCCAATTTGGAACAACATAAAATTTTTGCGTCTGTTCTCCAACATTTACGTCTAAAGAGCGCTCTTTTTTATACAGAACAGACCGATACACGTATTCTTTAGATGGAATTAAATCATCAGAGACTTCCTGAAAGAAGAAGTACTTCGAAATATTTGATGAAAGTACAATCTTCTTTAGCTTTTCTTCAATGACAGATGCGGTGTCATTTTCTTTTGAAAACGCAATATAAATGCTCAAACGATTGCCTAAACTTTTTTCTGGATCATAATCAAAAATATAGTGGACATGAATACGGTCCAACGCAATAATTCTATGCACCATTCGAATGAATTGCAGTTGTGTTTTTATCATGCCCTCAACGCCTGATTCTGCATAGGCCTGATATTTGCTTTAGAGTGATATCTGGAATTGCAGCTATTTTGTACACTATCATTTTAATCATTCCTCTCACATTATTTTAATTCAAATAGTATAAACAAGCTAACGATTACAGTTTTAATTTTATGCACTTTATACAAAAGTCCAATATAATTCCAACTTTATTTGTCAAATTAAGTATACCACATTGCCCTAGAAATGTCAATACATATATTTACATTTTCTAACAGCTTATGTAGAATCGTCACCTTAAAATTTATGCAATCTGCTCAAAGCAAATGTAAAACTAAAATAATGTGTTATATACTATAAATAAATTAACTGCATAAGACTGCACAACTGAAGTATCATACTTTGAATATACAATGAATTACACAAAGGAGAAATACTAGGTTTTTAAGAGTCCTCTCAGTATGCTATGGATATGCTCCATAAATATAAGACAAGATGAAGAATGTGAAAAACTCGGTATAAAACAGCAATACTTTGCCGCCTAATTCAGAACGCTTTATAGAAAAAATTTTCCGTTTTTTTCTGCTTAATTTCAACAAATCCGGACAAACTGCCTGCATAAAGGACAAATAAAGGACAGCCCCCGTTCTGGTGCGGATGACAGGACTTGAACCTGCACGCCGGAGCAATAGAACCTAAATCTATCGTGTCTGCCAATTTCACCACATCCGCAAAATATCTGTGGGAAAGAACGTACAACTAAGTATACCACGCTTTCCTGGTTTTGTCAAGTGAAAATGCGGATGCAAAAAACGACTCCCCTGCTGCGGCTCTCCCGCCGGAGTGTCTGAAAGGCACGCCCCTGCGCTGCGCCGGGAAACCGCTTTTCCGGATACGACAAAATTTGACTTGAAAATCTTCGGGGAATATGGTATAATGAAAGCACTGCCGCATCCGCTCCGGAATGGATTTCGGATTTGGACAGACCGCCGGCTTATTGTGCGCAGAAAATGCACAGCAGGCGCTGATGCGGCAATTCTGCAAAGAAAGGAACATCTGTCATGAGCGAACCGAAAAAACCGATCAGTCATGCAAAAGAACCATCCCCGAAACCGGATGTGGATAAAAAAGCAGCCAGAAAAGGAGGCAGCCACGCCAGAAAACGCAAGCTCCGGCTGGACCGCATCGCTGCGGTGGGCGTACCGTTTCTGCTGATCGTCCTGCTGATCGGCGCACTGTGTTTCCACAGCTGCCAGCGCCGGAAGTCCCCGGAGGAGTCCGGCAGCACACCGGTGGCAACAGCGACTACTTCTGCCGAAAAGGTTGAAAACAGCGAAAAGGATACCCAGACCGACGCACCGGATGTGGCTACGGACACCACAAAGACAACGCAGGCAGAGGAAAGCAGTCTGACCGACGGCAAGCAGATCACACTGGCTGCCAAGGGCGTGAACAAGGGCGATCTGATCCTTATTAACAAAGATCACTCCTACGATTTCCCCACTGGCGACCCGAAACTCAAAAGTGTCTATGAGAACCGGAACAGTTCCTACAGCGTCAGCGATATGGAAGTCCAGCTGGACGCTGAGACGATCCAGCATCTGAACGAGATGATGGCGGCATTTGAAAAGGAGACCGGACTGAGCGGAATGCAGGTATTCAGCGGCTATCGGGACAAGGCAGACCAGGATGCACGGTATGCAGACGGCAGCACCGACTTCAAAGGCGGCACATCCGACTATCACAGCGGCAGAAGCTTTAATCTGAAGATCAACTTCGGAGACGGCACTTCGGACTATTATAATGCGGAGAAATATCCGCAGTACAGCTGGATCGCTGAACACGCCGCAGAGTACGGCTTTGTGGTGCGCTATCCGGACAGCAAGGAAGAAAAGACCGGCGAGGACAGCCGCAGCTATACCTTCCGCTATGTGGGCGTTCCCCACGCTGTTTACATGACAGAACACAAGCTGTGCCTGGAAGAGTATGTGGACAAGATCCACAGCTACACCCCGGCAAATCCGCTGGAGATCACAGCGGACGGAAAGCAGTATAAGGTATTCTATGTGGGCATCGGCGGCACAAACGATGTGGATGTGACCATCCCCGGCAAGACCTATACCGCATCCGGCGACAACATCAGCGGATATATTGTCACCTGCGAATGAATCGGATAAACCAGGAAACGCCATCGGGCATCACCGCCCGGCGGCGTTTTTTTTTGCGGCATAAGGAGAAAATGCCGGATTTGTTTTTGATATATTATAGTTCTGACTTTATGCTGTTTTGCAATGATTCGAGAAAGAAAGTAAAGTTTCAATCCGCATGATTTTTTCTTTTTTCGGAAGTCAAAAAAAAGCGTTGACAAGTCCCCATATCTGTGCTATAATAATATACGTTGAGTCGCCCAAAACGACAAAAACAAACAAAATCAAATGCTGTTATAGCTCAGTTGGTAGAGCACTTCCTTGGTAAGGAAGAGGTCACCAGTTCGAATCTGGTTAACAGCTCCAGGAATTTGCACGCAATTTCGGGAAGTTTCCGGGGTTGCGTGCTTTTTGGTTTTAGGGTGGGAAATACGCTTAGGGCACTATCAGGACACTAAACCCCTCGAAAAGTCCCTGCAAAGTCCAACAAAATCCGACAAAAAAAAGCCGCTGCAAGGTGTATCATGCACCCTGCGGCGGCTTTTTGTTATGCCCCGGCTTTCGCCTGCTTTGGCTCTGCCGCTGCCTTTGTCTGTGCCTGCTCCGGTTTGGGCTTTCGGCTGACTGTCAGCATACTTTGCAGCACGCAAGCCGCCTCCTCGTCTGCCTCCTGCAAGCAATGCAGGTACTTGTTTGTGGTTTCGATATCCCCATGTCCGAGCCGTCCCTGCACCTGCTTCAGACTAACACCGCCGTATAAAAGCAGCGTCGCCGAAGTGTGCCGCAGTGCGTGAAATTTCCGGTGCGGGAAGTCATGCCGTTTCAGAAACTTTGAAAATTGCTTTGTGGGCGTTTGCGGGTTCATCATGTCCCCGTTTTCCTGTGTAAACAGCCAGCCGCCCTCGTTCCAGTAGCTGCCCAGAGCCCGCCGCTGTGCCCGTTTCTCCTGCTCCAGTTTGTCCACAAGTTCAATACACGCCGGCGTAACCGTTACGCTCCGTACTTCATAATCTTTCGGCGGTTTGATCTCCGGCGGCTGACCTGTTCGCTTGATCGCAGCCCGTTCAATGGTGATTTTGCGAGTTTTCCGGTCAATATCAGAAAATCGCAGTGCCACCAGCTCCCCACGTCTTGCACCGGTAATAATAGCAAGCTGTATCAGCACTTGAAATTGCAGCGGCTCCTGCTCCAGTGCCTCCAGCATGACAGCTGCCTCTTGTTTGGTGAAAATATCGATCTTCGGGGCAGTGGCTTTCGGTATGTCCAGCAGCTCCGCCCGTGCTGGGTTCTCGCTGATAATCCGCCGCTTTACGGCAAGTTTTAACATAGACTGCAACACTGTAAGATACCGCTTGACACTGGCAGCCGAAAGCTTTTTCTTCGCTGTCTGAGCCGTCCCGGTTTCGCTTGTCTATGCTGCACAGCTGCTGGATAAATGCTTGCACATGGACTGGGCGAAGATCTTGTATTTTGTGATGTCCCAGAGCAGGCAGTATTTTTTGATCGATTACCCGGCAATACATTTCAAGAACCATCGGCGAAAGTGTCTGCTGTTTCTGCTCCAGATATACCGGGACAAATTCCGCAAGGGTGATGCGGCTTGCATCACCAGCAAGCCCGTTTTTGCACTGCTCCTCAAATAGCAACGCCTGCCGCTGTGCCTCTTTTTTCCGCCTGTCGGGGTGTCATGCTGGGGCTGGGTTTCCACGTCATTTCGTGGGGTTTCAGCTTGTTTCCCTCGCTGTCGTAGCCGCGGCTGACACGAATTCGGTAGGAGATCACCTCGCCGGCTTTATTCTTCCGTTGTGTGATGTTGGGCATGGTTGTTCGCCTCCTGTTCTTCGTAGTGCTGCCAAAATTCCGGCTCTATCAATAAATTTACTTCTCTACCCACATTGTTTGAACTATAGCGGTCAAGAAGTGTTGTTTCAATGCTGCTAGTCCCTATAACTTCGGGGGGTAATTTGAGACCATGTCATCAACAGAACTTTCAGCGTCCAACGCCTCTCCCTCTGTCAAAAGATTTCCGAAGTCAAAACAATGCCCCTTAAATCCGGTGACAAGTCTTTTTATACAATCATTGTACATTTCCCTCGTAAGCGTTCCGCTCCTATACACGAAAAGCAGCTGCTGCACTTTGTAACAAAAGAGCAATTGCCGGGTTCTCAATGTATATTGTTGCGTGTCCGTTTTCTTTGTCGTATTCGCTTTTCACACTCATTTCATACAAAGCAATCGCAACACTTTTCAAGTAGTCCTGCAAAGAAAAGCTTGTCACGTCGTCCGGTGTGGGCTGACCGTTTCCGCAAATCCAATCAAGAGAAACACCGAGAGCCTTTGCAATCTTCTGTGCGTTTTCCAGTGTCGGATTTTTTCCGTTTCCGTCTGTGCTTGCTTTTTCATAGGCTGAGATCGTCGCCGGGGTAACGCCAACAGCTTTTGCAAGTTCATTCTGTTTCATGCCTGCTCCGGTTCTCGCTTGTTTCATTCGCTCTGCAAAAATCGTCAATGCCATAATAAAAACCACCTTATCTGCAAAAATCATCTATTTTGCAATTTTATTTCTTCTATTGCATTATATCATTTTCTGTTGTTGTTGTCAACCAAAAAAATATTTACATGGTTTATTTTATTCTATGGGTTGACTTTTCAACTTATTTATGCTAAAATATTGTTGTTGCAAGGAAAAGAGGTGATACCATGACCGGAACAGAAGTAAAACAGCTTGCAAAGCAGAACGGCGTTTGCCTGTGGCAGATTGCGGAAAAGCTGGGAATCAATGACGGCAATTTCAGCCGAAGCTGCGAAAGCCGTTGAGTGAGGCAGACGCTGCAAAGGTGCTTGCCGCCATCGACCAGCTAAAAGCAGAGCAGGCATAAAAAACGCTTTCCAAAAATGGAAAGCAAAACCCAACGAACAAAGAGCGAACAGAGAGACACCACTGTTTGCCACTATTTCGGAACGACCGGCAGAAAGCGAGAGAAAAACCATGCACACTACAAGACACCCACCAAGGCAAAAGAAAAAAGGCGTGTACCCGCTACCAACAGACACACGCCCGTGCATTTCGCACGTTAAATTTCAAATAGACTATTCAAAAATAGCCTGCTCCTATTATAGCATATCCGGAGCAGGTTTTCAAGAGAAAGGAATGAATCAATGAATAAAGATTTTACATATACCGTTCCCCACATGGAAAGCATTGACACCACAGCAAAAGCGTTCGGGCTTTCGTCCTACGCTGTGCGGAAACTGGCGAGAAGTCGGCGGGGTGCAGCCTCTACGGTGAAGATCGGCAGCCGCTACCTCATTAACCAAGACAAATTTGCGGCGTTTTTGAACTGCGAGGCTGTAGGGGGACGATGTCCACACCGTCCCGCCTGAACAGCACACCGCCGGCATTCAGCCTGTGCCGGTGCGTCTGTGAGAGGCGGTGAGAGCCGGTGAAAGCAAAAGAAGAAAAACCGCTGTTTTTGCAATATGTGGATATGATCTCACAAGGAAACTGGCGGGGATATATTGAGGGGCTGCCGGCTGCGGCGATCGCAAGCGAACTGCACACACTGTGCCACGCTGCACTTTTCAGCAAAAGCAGTGCGGAGGCTGTGAAATTTCTGGAGGCGACGCAGGCAAAGCTGGTAGATGCAAAGGCAATTCCGCCGGAACTTTGCAGCCTGCTCAAAAAAAGACAATGGAAAGAGCCGATGCTGTCATGAGCGAGGGCGGCTGGCAAAAAAATCACAGAAAAACAGCAGGAGAAAGATCTGCAGCCGGTTTTCCCTGCGGGCGTGTTTCCGCCAGTGATTGAGGAGTATCTGGATAATGTGGCGAAGCAGGAGCAGGTGCGGCGTGAAATGGTTTATCCGGCAGCTTTGGCGGCTCTGGCACTCTGCACACAAAGGGAAGTACAAAGTGGAGTATCCGGACGCTACCCGCTACCAGCAGCATTTGTGCTTGTATATCGGCATTGTTGCAGACCCCAGCGAAAGAAAAAGCCCGGTGTTCAAGAAAGTGATCTTAAAGCCGTTTTACAAGTGGTACAACGACGTAAAGGGCGACTATGAAGCAGAGAAAGCACGATATAAGGCAGAGAGAAAGGTGCTGCTGAAACAGCTGGAGGCAGCGGAAAAAGGCTGCACAAGCAAAGAAAAAGCTGCAACAGCAGTTGACGACATCACCGGACTAGAGGAACAGCTGGCGGAGAAGAAACCGCCACGGAATCCCTATTGCTTATTTGATGATACAACGCCGGAGGCTCTGGCGAAAAAGCTGCTGGAATCCGGCGAGAACGGCGGCATTTTCCGAAGAAGCCGCTTTTATGGAAATACTGGCGGGGCGGTATACAGACAAGGGCAAAAACCAAAGCCCCGAACTGGTACTGAAAGCTTACAACGCCGAGCCGGTGCGTGTCAACCGTGTTTCCCGTGAGGAACTGGTGCTGGAGCGTCCGCTGCTGTCTATGTGTCTGATGTTGCAGCCGGAACTCTATAACCGCATCATTGCCAATCAGAATTTGCAGGGGCGTGGCTGCATCGCACGCTTCTTGTTTTGTGTTCCCGAAAGAATGGCGGGCACACGAAAAGCGATCAACAATGATATTTTTCAGTTGTCCGGCGGTGAAATCTACGAGGGAATCCTGCGGAAGTTTCTGGACATGGAACGACCGGAAGAGCAGGCAGTGCCGGTGCTGCGGTTTGCAAAGGAACTGTGCAGCGAATCTTCCAATCTCGGAAAATATCTGCAATGGATTGAAAACACAATGCAAACCGGTGATGTTATGGAAAAGCAATCGGCTTATACCGGAAAAGCCGGTGGAAAGCTGATTCGTATTGCCGGGCTGCTGCATCTGTTGTGGGGATATGACCAGTGCACGCCGATCTCTGCCGAAACCGCAGACCGTGCCGTGCAGATATGTCAATTCTTTTCGGTGAAAAACTGAAAGAAATGCAGACCGAAGAAAATCGAGAGGAAAAGCTGGTGCAGCGTGTAACGTGTGCCCTTGTGCGGCATACGCTGGAAAAAGGGGCTGCATATCTGCCGCAGCGTGATTTTTTACATGAAAGTAAAAGGCGGCGAATTAAGCAGCATGGAACAGTTCCGGGGTATTCTGGAAACGCTGGAAGAACGAAATGTGCTGCAAACCGTCTGCACCGGGAACAAAAAAACTTGTGTACGCATCGCCCTTTTTATATGCAGATTTATAAAAAAGCTTCCCACACTTCCCACAAAGCCGCTGAAACTTAAAAAACATACCGAAATTGCGTGCTTTTCCTGTGTGGGAAAATGAAAAAAGGTGTTTCCCGCAGTTTCCCACATTCTCCCTCACTGTGGGGGTGTGGGAAAGGTGTGGGAATGGGTGTGGGAAGTCTGAAAATTGCAAAAGCGACGCAATTTCGGCGGTTTTCAAAAAGTGTGGGAAGTGTGGGGAACAATTTTCAAGAAACGGAGAATTTCATGGAGTTTCAAAACGTGTTTCAAGAGATGCTGAACGTAACTGCTGCCCCGCCTGCTCCGCCGCCAAACCCCGCCGCCGCAGCCCTCCAGCGTGCCGACATTCCCACTGATGCCCCGTACTATGCCGGAGCGTTCCGGAACGTGGAGCAGGCTCTGGCAAGCCGCAAGCCGCAGTCCGTGGCGTTCTGGCAGGCGTACTTGTTCTTAGCTTGTGCGGACATCTGGAGCGACTGGAACGAGAGGCAGAGCCGGAGGACAAGCCGCAGGAACGCCAACAGCTGCGGGGCGGGATTCGTACTGTGCAGGCGGTGCTGTATGCGTTGCAGGAAACGGAACGAACAGAGAACTAACCGAGAGAAACCGACTAGGAGGTAACTTTTTATGTACATCATCAACAAACAAATGAGAAGAATTTTCAACACAGATAATTTGCAAGTTGTTCTGATCTCACCTGACGACAGCACAAAAATAGTTGGTGTCATGGTAGACTATGAGGACTACGTTGTAATTTGTGAGTGTCCGTCTTCTTTTGTAGCACGGACAAAATGGGAAAGCCTTGCTATCTCACTGCGTGAAGGTGACAAGTTCTTCGATATCGACTGAACAGCCTATTTTGACGTTTGTTGACATCGTCACACGCACGGGAGAACGAGAAAAGCGGCGTAAACTGACATCGTCACACGCACGCACGAGAGCAGGTGAGCCGGAGAGCGTGGGGGTGTGAAAATCCCCACGGAGCAGGCTATGAAAAGACCGGAGCCCAATGCCGTGCAGGAGATCGCAGAATGAACGGGCGGGGGTATTCCGGAAAAGGGAGGTTGCTGGAATGACAAATGAACAGCTGGCGGCACTGGCACAACAGCCGGAAAACGAAGAACTCGTGCCCCTACTCTGGGAGAAAGTAAAGCCGTTGCTCTGGTTGAAAGCCAAACAAACCTATAACGCCCGCCAGAGCGTTTTCCAGCAGTGCGGCGTGGAACTATGGGACATTCGGCAAGGCTGCTATACGGCGTTTCTGAGTGCTCTCAAAGGGTACAAGCCGGAAACAGGCATTAAGTTCATCAGCTACTTGTCTTATCCGTTCCACACGCTGCTTGCAGAGCTGACGGGGACACGCTCCACCAAACGGGAGCCGCTGAACGAGGCTGCCTCTTTGGATATGCCGATCAAGAACCAGTCAGAGGAAGGCAAGGTAACGCTTGCGGACATCTTGCCAGACAAGGGGACAGACATTGAAACGGCGGTATTATCTCAGCTGGAGCAGGACGAAGAAAGCCGCCTTGTGCATGAGGCAGTGGACAGACTGCCGGAACGTCTGCGGGAAGTGATTGAACTGTATTTCTTTCAAGGTGTTTCCCTCGTGGACATCGCCCAGCGGTGGGGCTGTACTTACCAGAATGTTTCCAACAAGAAAAGCAAAGCTTTGCAGGAGCTGCGGCGTTCTTCGGTGCTGCAAGAACTGCGGCGGGAATACCAAGCACACAAGCGGTGGAACGCTGTGCAGCATATGGAATACTTGCCAGATCGTTTCGATCTTGTGCAGCAGTGCAGAGAATAGCAGAAAAGCCGGCTGCGGGGTGTGTGCCCTGTGCAGTCGGCTTTTTTGTGTGGTATGCGGTTTTCGTTCTATGCCTGCTCGTTGTCGTCCTCTGTGTACTCCATGAGATCGCCGGGCTGACAGTGTAGCACTTTGCAGAGTTTTGCGATTGTTCTAGTGTCAATATCGCCGCCCTCCATGATTTTCTTATACGTTGCTTGCCCTATGATCTTATCCCGTTTTATCGTGTAGCTTGTAATGCCTGCTTCCTGCATACGTTTGATTAGCTTGTCATACTTGATCGGCATTGTTTCCACCTCTTTTCCACGGAGCAGGCTTATTCTTCGTCGTTGCCTTGCTTTTTGCATCTCCGTGAAACCATCTTTTTCAGCTGTTCGTTAATGGCGTGTTTTACATATCCGTTGATACTGCCGCCCGTGGTTTGTTCTGCGGCGGCTTTAATAATGGCTTTGCTGCCTTTGGGGACAACAATACGAAGGCTATCATAGTTACTTGCGGCGTATTTGTTTTTAGCCCTTGTGCTTGCGTTTCCTGCCATTGTTTTTCCTCCTTTATAAACGGGTGCTTTGTACAGACACCACTCCTATTCTACAAATATTATACCACAATTCAAGAACTTGTACAAGTATAAAAATCACCAAATATACTTGTACAAGTTTGTTGATTCTGCCAATTGATATACTTGTACACGTATGATATAATATAGACAGTGAAAGCGACAGGCAGCGGAAAACTCACCCAGAGAGCAGGAGAAAACCGAAACGGCTTTTGCGGAACAAAAAGCGAGGTGATACTATGAACCAGACAGCAGAAACGTGCACAATTGCCGGAACAACATACACGGTGGAGGAATATGCACAGGGCGTGCCCGTGATCGAATTGAAAATGATGAGCGATTACAAGTGGCAGCTCCGGTGCTTGCAATCACGCTTGCAACACCCGGAACTCTACGACGGCGAAGATGTACAACAGACCACCGCAAAGCTTGTGCAGTGGCTGAAAGAACACAGTACGGAGGCTTTATCGCTGGAAACAAGTGCGGCGTTTGACCTGCTCCAGCGATAACCAAAAGAAAAGCCCTCCTGCAAAACCGACCAAGGAACACAGGAGAGCCAAACCATAAGCACTGAAAAAATGCTTGATAGTGATTATAGCACGTTTTTTGGTGTATGTCAAGGAGGAATTTCTACACATGAAAAGTATTTTGCAGCTGGACAGAGAAACCCAGCTAGACCGGCAGCGGCGGCTTTTGTTCTGCTGGTGCTACACAGAGGCAGCAAAGACGTTTAGCCGTCCGAATACGGCTACAGACATGACCGCTTTCAGATGCTCTATGAAACGCTACGCATTTTCCTTTTCCGTACCGTAAAGGTGTATTATTCGCATCATTGCTATATTCCGAACGCCGTTGCAGTGCAGACGTTTTTGTGGTTTGCCCATGGTGGGAAGTTTCCGGCAGAACTGCGGGGATTCGACCAGCCGCCGAAAGTGTGTGCATGCGTTCCTATTTCCGTTCAGTACCGTGTGGCACAGCAGACAAGGGAAGAAATACTGTGTTATTACCGCTTTCGGGCGAACAATGTTGACAAGGATTTCACCGACGCAGAGCAGGCAGCAGCACAGGAAAAGCTCCGGCAGCTTTCCACACTGCCTGTGGAACTCTGAGCATCAAGACACAACACACAAAAGGCAGGCGGCAGCGTCTGCCCTTTTTTTTGTATTTTTGAAAACCTCAACATTTCTCAACATTTCCGCACGCTGTACACCCTTGTAAGCCGTCCGTCCTGCTCCACGGGAAAGCACCCGACCGGCACAGGAAAACACCGTACAGAGCCGCACAGAGGCTCTCTGCGTGGGTGCATGCCTCTGAAAAATCCAGAAGTTTATATTTTTCGTGCTGCCGCTCTGGACAGATGCACGGAATCTGGTTCCGGTCAGCAGAACAGGGTGCGGAATTTCGTTCCTACCCTTTGCGAGGGTGTCGCGTTTCGCTACTCCCTTTTGCACTACCCCGTTTCAGGGTGTCCGCCAGAGTTACGCCCCTTGTCGCTGGGGACTGGGCGACAAATTGACGGGTTGTAGTTTCGTGTCGCTCCGCAATTTGTGGAGTGGGCACAATTCTGTGCCGATCTCACGCAAAAAGGCAGCAGAGCAGAAAAAGCCGCTTGTACACAGAAATACACATAGACACCTCCACAAGCCCCGCAGAGCCACCTTGCGTTTCCTCTGGTTCCTTTCCGAAAGAGCAGGCAGAACGGCTCAGAGGGGGGCAGCACGGGGCTTTTCTGGGGCGGGGTTACGCTAGGTTAGACTGTGGAGCCTGCCTTGCCGTCAGACAATGAGCAATAGCCCCCTTTGCGGGATTTCACCACGCACAAAGCAAGCTGCTCAAAAATGGGCGGGTTCGCCTTTGCGGGGATATGCAGCAGGCACCGCCGATCAGATCGAGGACACTGCGAGGACACTATGAGGGCACTAAAAGCCGGTTAGGGCACTACAGATGGCAACAGATTTCAACAGGCGGGAACGGGAAAAGTGCGGGAAATGCGTTGGTTTCAGCAGAATTGAAAAGAGTTGAAAAGGTGTTTCTTCACTTTGGTAAGGAAGAGGTCACCAGTTCGAATCTGGTTAACAGCTCCAAGAATTTGCACGCAGTTTCGGGAAGTTCCCGGGGTTGCGTGCTTTTTGGTTTTGGGGTGAGGAGTGCGTTTAGGATGCTGCATCTTTGAAAAGTCCCTGCAATAAAAACACATTGCAAACAAACCCGTAGGGGCGAACATCGTTCGCCCCTGGGTTTCCAATCACATTGCACAGGGAAAGATTTACACGATCGAAACGCCGGACACCACACAATTTGTCAAACAACAAAAAGCCCTTGACAAACGGGGCATTCCGGCGTATAATAGAAATAGAAAGAGCATACCAGTAGACGGTCTGCTCCCTTATAGCGTTTTTGAATAACCGCCCAGGTTTAGCAGTCGGGGCGGTTATTTCCGTTTGTTGTCGTTGTTATGGAAAATATCGTGCATCACTGCTATAATAGCAACGATCAGGATACTGTACTGAATCAAATCTGACCAAGTTACGTATTCCATACTACTCACTCCCTTCCGGGAGCTGGAATAGACCGCCTACCGTTATTGGTATGCCCTCAAAAACCAGTATACCACACTCTGCAAAAATTGTCAAATTTACCACAGAGACGGGCAGTGTTCGCCCACATGATGCAAAACCTTTTCACAAAAGCCCTTGACAAACAGAGCATTCCGGCGTATCATAGAAGTAGAAAGAGCATACCAGTAGACGGTCTGCTCCCAAGGTAAGATTATTTTAGAAATAACTGTCCGAGTTTTGCAGTTCTGGGGCGGTTATTTCTTTTTTTGATTATAGTGTGAAAAATCAGACTTGCAGGATTTGCAGCGTGAAATCCGTAGGGGTCGATGCCCAGCCCGTCGCCCAGCGGAAATGGCGACGGCAGACTTGACCAAGGATAGCAAGCCACATCGACCCGACCTTTTTCCAAAAAGAAAAGGCATCCCAACGGGCGAACAGCATTCACCCTACGATGAAAAATTCACGCCATGAAAACGCCGGACACCTCGCAGTTTGTTCCATCAGAAAATGCTTGCCTTTTCCGAAAAGCCGTGGTATAATAGAGGACAGGGGTAACTGCACCGGGATACGCTTTGGCTGGTGCAGCGGAGATCCACGGTGCAGGGGGACGCTGTGCAGCGCTCTGAGGGGAATGCACCGGGATCGTGACAGAAACACGCCCTTTGTGAAAGGAGTTTTCATGCAAAAAGAAAATGATGGCTGCCTTTGCTGCACTCTGCACCATGGCGGCTTTGATGACAGGCTGTACAGACGTTTCCGACGGCAGCCAGACCCAGGTGGACATGAATGCGGCAACTACCGCCGCCGAGACCACTGCTCCGGCAGAGACCGCCGAGACCGAGCCTGCGGCAGAAACTGCCGAGACGGACACCGACCTCTCCGCATCGGAAGAGGAAAGCACCGCCGAGACCACAGATGCTCCGGCGGCACAGAGCCAGGAGACCATCGGCGACACCGGCATGACTGCCGACCAGTGGGTGGCGCAGGCACAGCAGATCTACGACACCGCCTGCCAGACCTATTACACCTATCGCGTCACCAGCGTCTGTTTCACCTATGACAACAGCGACACCACCGAGGACGGCTATGTGCGCATCACCAGCTGCGACTCCATCGAGGCGGCAGAGGCGGAATACTATTCTGTCTTTGCGCAGTCCGGACATGAATCCGACTTCGACGGAATGTTCCAGATGGTAGACGACAAGCTCTACGGCAGACTGGGCGACCGTGGTGCCGATATCTCCTATGTCTCCGCAAAGGTGACGGCGCTCACCGCAAGCACAGACAGCACGCTGACCTTCTCCGTCACTGCCTCCTATGAAGAGCCGGACAGCGGCGACACCTCAGAGCAGACCGACACCTTCACCCTGGTCATGGAGCGTGGCGCATGGCGTGTGAGTCAGTTCACTATGCCGTATTAAGGAGGCTGTACCATGTTTCAGAAATTGTTGGCAGGCATCACTGCCGCAGCGCTCTGCTGCACCATGCCGGGACTGTACTGGGCTGCGTCCGCTGAAGAGCAGCAGCCCACGGTAAAGACCATCCAGCTGGACAAAAGCGACCGGCTCTCCGGCACAGGCGGCACAAAGCCCATCCCGGAAAGCCAGATCACAGGCAGGATCAGCATATCGGTGCAGGACAATCCGGTGCATCTCAAGGTGACCAAGTATTCCTCCGAAAAGCCGTCCGTCTACTACGATCTGGACTTAGCGCCGGCGGAAGATGCGGATATCACGGAATACGTGCTGCTGCTGGACTACAACGAAGTGCCGCTGGATCCGTCGCTGTTCAGGAATACATACACGACCCAGGCGCTCACCTGCACGTATGCGTCTGTCTATAATGTCACCATCAGCGAGCCGGCAACGGACGACGCTGTGTTCGAGGACAAGAACGTCATCATCGCTGACCCCAAGTCGGAGGCATCGGTGGTGGGAAACAGCACCTACTATTATAGTGTCACATTCCCGGACGGGATGGACACACCGGTCTCTGCCACCTCTGCCCGGTCGGAGATCACAGATGACGGGGACTGGAACGTCAGCCGTGAAATTTCCCTGCTGTATCGTCCCTATGCCCTGGGCGACGTGGACAACAGCGGCAAGATTGATGCCACGGACACCTTTTTATCTGATGTATTACATCGCCCTGCGTGCCGTGGGACAGGAGCCGCCGGCAGAGGTCGTTCCGGAGGCGTGCGACATTGACAAGAACGGCACGGTGGACTCTACCGACCTGTTCTATCTTATGGTGTATATCGCATACGGCGGCGCAGGAATGCCGCTGACGTTCGACCAGATCGTTTCCGGAAACTTCTGAGTTCCGGATGCTCTGCAAAATGCACAAAAAGGAATGGTCATATTTTGTTGAAGTTCGCATCATAAAATGGTTGACATTTTCGGGGAAATAGCGTATACTATAAATAGAACCTGGTTTTGTCGAATTTTGTCGAACCATGTCGAAATGTGTCGGAAAAAAGTTCACGAGATTTTGTCGAATTCTTCTTTTTCTATTGACTTTTCGAAAATCATAGTGTATACTAAAGATAGAGAAAGGCGCTTTTCTAAAAACAGGATTAGAAAGGGATTCATTGATATGAAAAAGAAGATTTTATCGAAAGCCGCTGCTGTTCTGGCAGTTGGCGCAATCGTAACCGGTCTGTCCGGAGCAATGGCTGTTCCGGCGAGTGCGCTTACCATCAATGGTCTTAATACCAAGATGGAGTATACAGTGTACACCACAAGGGTATCTGATACGAGAATCAGATTAACAATAAAAATCACAAACAATCCAGGTATTGCAAACTATTCGATTGCAGTTAAATCTGACCCTGCATTTAAGGCTAAACAACACACACAAGAAGACCCGAGATATTCTGCTCCTGAAGATGCATTAATTTCAAATTATTACTATAATGAAGAAAATCATCAAAGTTTTCTCATTTGTGTGATGGGCAAAACATCTTCCGGAGTATTGGAAAATTATATCGAATACGATATTGATAAGAACGATAAAGGAACACATGAATTTAAGATTGCTTTTGTGGATTACAGTTGCCCAAGTGAATCGAGCAATAATTATAGGTATGAACCTGATGAAGATTTTAGTTCATCCGATGCAACAGTCAAGGTTTCACAGAATGAGTATGTCAGATTAGGAGATATCAACTGCAACAATAAAGTCGATACAACAGATATCTTCTACTTGATGCAGATGGTTGCTGAGGCAAAAGATAATAAGATAAGCACAGTTGAATTAGATGCAGAATTAAAAAAACAAAAACAGTAGTTGGTATAAAAATTATTCCTTTTTGAAGTGTGCAGCAGTTGCAGATGTTACACAAGATGGATGGATTAAAGAAGATGACAAAGACGAGTTGATGTTATACGTTGCACAAAAAGGGTGCAGGTAAAGATATTACAAATGATAAAATCGATACCTTATTCCCTGTAACATATGTGTACAATGGTTAAAGGAGGAATTCATATGAAAATGAGAAAGGCAATTTCCGCTGTACTAGCTGGTGTTCTGGCTCTGTCTGCACTTCCCATTTCTGCCATGAGCGCCGGCGCTGAGGGAGCATATGCGCCGGGCGATGTGGATATGGATGGTGTTATCACCGGGCATGATGCAGCAGTGGTTTCCAGATATCTCCACGTAGACAGCAATTTGCTGAACGCAGACCAGCTGGCACTGGCAGATGTCAACGGCGATGGTGTCGTTGACCAGGCTGATGCTGACTGGATTCATGAGAATGAAGCAGTTGAACTGGGTGCCTGCGATATAAGTGTGCCTAATCCAACATCTCTTTTCTATCAATTGGTTTATATCGCAAATACTGGTGCTGGAAATCACTTTACAATTGCAGATGAAGATGTATCCACTGAGCAGATTTTTTGACCTTAAAATTTCTCAGAAAAACTTTAACCTGCTGGATGTAACAGGTGACGGAAAAATTGATCTGGATGATATCAATGGTTTAGGTGCTTATATCGGACATAAAGGTGCGGGTTTTGATTTGAGCCGTTACTTTGAAACCGGTCGATATGATTATGATATCATGGAATTCGCAAAAATTTACGGAACATCGAAAGATTCTGCCTATGTCAGTGATGATCTTAGCGATTTGGTTAAGTAAGTGTTTTTGAACTGAATGCAACTTCAAGAGCCGCAGGCACAGCACCTGCGGCTCTTTTTTGTCATTTTTCCAAAAATATATTGACAAACCACACCAAAAGTGCTACAATAAAAGTAGATAAAATTCCCGTGAAACCGGGAGATTTTATGTGTAAAAGGGAAAACCGGAGCGTGCAGGCGCTCTCACCGAAAGGAGTATTTTTATGAAAATGCGAAAGGCAATGTCAGCCGTACTGACAGGTGTGCTGGCTCTGTCTGCACTTCCCATTTCCGCTATGAGCGCCAGTGCCGCTGAGGGAGCATATGCGCTGGGCGATGTGGATATGGATGGTGTTATCACCGGGCATGATGCGGCTATGGTTTCCAGATATCTCCACGTAGACAATACTCTGCTGAGCGCAGACCAGCTGGCACTGGCAGATGTCAACGGCGATGGCGTTGTTGACCAGGCTGATGCTGATTGGATTCATGAGAACGAGACCATTCACATCGGCTGCATCAAAAACAGTCCTAACGGTATTGACTCAACAACTGTATATTACCAGATGTTTTATCAGGTAATGACGGCAGTTGGTATACACGTTCAAATTGTGGATGGAACAGATTTGGATACAAACTCCTTAGACAATCACGAGATTTCAAAGGTGGCTTACAATTTGATGGATGTCAACGGTGACGGCGTCTTGAACTTGACAGACTGCTTAGACGCTATGGTATACTGTGGATACAAAGGTGCAGGTTACTTGAGAGACGACAACTACGCAAAAACCGGTCGCTATGACATCGAAAGCAGCTGTATCGTAGCATTCTGCCAGGCACAGGATTAACGAAAAAAATAGATTACATAACAGAGAGAGCCGCAGGCACAGCACCTGCGGCTCTTTTGCATTTTTTATGAATTCAGCAAGGTCATTCTTCTGTCGGCACGTAGGAGAACCGGCGGAACTTCGCCGGCGCCGTCATGTCCGTTCCGTTTCCGGAGGCATACAGCGCAATGTAATTGCCGGTAAAGCAGCCGCCTGCCTCGGTGGTGAGATACTGGGTCTCGCCTGCGCCGATCTCCTGCATCGCTCCGCCATCTTCCGCAAAGGCAAACCGATACCAATAGCGGTCGCAGCTCAGCCGGAGCGTTACCGTTCCGCCGTGGCACGGCACAGCCTTTTCCACCGCACAGAGCGCACCGATGCGCCGCCGCAGGATGATGCAGTCCACGCCGTCACGCATGGTCCGGGCGATCTCATAGTGATGCCCCGGATTCATGTACACGGTGAGACCTGCCTCTTCGCCCTCCTGCCCCGGCACAAACGCAAGCTCCGTCTCGGCGGTACAGCAGAAGTGTTCCTGCCGCCGTCCCAGCCACGCCTTCGGCGCATCCTCCCAGAGAGAAACGCCGTTGCCGTGCAGTTCCAGTCCGTTTCCGGTACACTGCACCATTCCCGGCACCGGGTTGTAGATCAGATTCCACATGGGGTGCAGCGTCTCGCCCTGGAACTCGTCTGTGACAGCGCTGCCCGGTACATAGCCGGATGCTGCCCAGGCTTTCGGCGCATGGGCAACGGTGAATTCCGGCAGAACTGCGCCGTTTTCCCCGGCATACAGCCAGCCGTTTTCCCACTTTGCCGGAACGAGCATGGTCTCCCGTCCCAGATTGTGCCGGAACGGATACGCCAGCGGACGGATGCCCAGGCACACTGCCCACCAGTTGCCGTCCGCATCCTCCACCAGGTCGGCGTGACCTGCCGCCTTGATGGGCAGGCTCTGCCCGATGTTCGTCAGAATGGGGTTGTGCGGACAGGGTTCATACGGACCGAGAATGGACTCGCTCCGTGCCAGCACTGCCATATGGCAAAGCTCTGTACCGCCTTGTGCCAGCAGCAGATAGTACATCCCGTCGATCTTGTAAAGGTGCGGTCCCTCCGGATTGTTGGCAGTCCCCTGCCAGAGCCGGTGGGTCTCGCCGATGGCTGCCCCGGTGGTGATATCCATTTCGCTGAGGTAGATGCCGCCGTCTGTCCCCAGGTAATAGACCTTGCCGTCCTCGTCGAAGAACAGGGACGGGTCGATTCCCGGAAACGGCAGAGCGATGGGGTCAGACCATTCCCCTGCCGGGTCTTTGGCAGTGATGATAAAGTTGCCGTGATTGTCCCCGGTCACATTGGTGACGATCACATAAAACAGCCCGTCATGATAGCGGATGGTGGGCGCATAGATGTTCAGACAGTTGGGTGCGCCGGTCACCAGATGCACCTGAGAATCCCGTGTCAGACAGTGTCCGATCTGCTCCCAATGCACCAGGTCACGGCTGTGATAGATGGGGAGTCCGGGGAAATACTCAAACGAGCTGGTCACCAGATAGAAGTCGTCTCCTACCCGGCAGATGCTGGGGTCCGGGTGAAATCCCGGCAAAATGGGGTTCTGATACTGCATAATTTACTCCGTTCTGCCCGAAGGCGTTTCTTTTTATCCGGTATACACCGTGTGGTTCGCCCAGTCAAAGGATTCGAATGGGGTGGGGTTCATGCCGACCGCACGCATCGCACAGTACAGCATGGCGGCGTAGACATCGTCCGCCTCGATCCTGCCGTCCCCGTTGATATCCATGCGCCGCTGCGTTTCTTCGCTCAGCGTGCCGTCGTGCAGGATATCCTTTCCTGCACCGATCCGGGCGGCGGCGTACATGATCTCGAAAATATCGGTGGAATCAATGCTGCCGTCATCGTTCACATCGCCCAGCGTGTGTCGTGCGAGCGATGCTGATGTGGAAACCGTGGTCGTCACAGACGTTGCGGTAGTTTCTGACGCTGTGCTTTCCGTCTGCTCCGTGGACGACGATGACGATGCAGATTCTTCCGCCTTTGTCGTGGTCGCCGTGCCGGTTTCAGAAGAGGCTGTTGTCTCTCCCGTAACAGTCTGCGTCGTGGTTGCCGGAGCAGTCTCCGTCACGGTAATATACGGCGGCATGGTCATGGTCTCCGAACCTTTTGTGGCGGATGCCGTGGTCTGCGCCGTAGTGTCCGTTGTCACTATAGTGGTGGCTGGCGGCGTTGTGGTCATGACTGTGGTCGTGGTTGTCGTTGGAGGCGTAAGTGTGGTGTACTCCAGATGGAATGCGTCCGCATACTTCTGCACAGAAGTTTCTTCTTTTCCCAAGCCCGCTCTGTTTTCCACCAGGATCGCTTTTGTCGGAAAATAGAATTCGTCCAGATTCAGCGTACAGTGATTATCGTAGAAAAATACCACCAGTGATACCCGACAACTTTCAAAAGCATAGTTACCCAGACTGGTCAGACTCGCCGGCAGCGCAATATGGCGAATACTTATGCAGTTTGCAAATGCCTTTTCGCCGATGTACTGCAAATTCGTATTGGACAGATCAACTGTCCCTCCATCTCCCATTGATATACATCCATAGAATGTGTGATCCGCGATCTCAGTCAAACTATGGGGAATGGAGATCTCCACCAGGTCAAAACAATCCTGGAATGCGTGGCTGCCCAGTCTGGTCAGCGTCTCCGGCAGTTCCACCGTAGTGCAGTCCAGGAACGCCTCTGCCTCGATGCGGCTGACACTGCTGCTGAAATTGACCTGCGTCAGAGACTCACAGCCTGCAAACGCTCCGGGAGAAACAGATTCCAGCCCATAGGACAGGGTCACATTTTTCACCTTGCTGTAATTGGAAAGAAATCCGCTGGCGATCAGACGAATGTCGCCCGGAATGATAATGGAAGTCTCCTTGCCGTCATACGCCAGCAGCACGCCGTCGCAGATCTTCCAGTCGTCCGTCTGTGCCTCCATCCAGCCGGTGTGGAAAAAGGCATCCTTTCCGATGCGTTCCAGCGTCTCCGGCAGCTCAAAGCTGTTCAGATTGGTACACATGGAAAAGGCATATTCTCCGATGGTTTTCAGCCCCGACGGCATTTTCAGACTCCGCAGGCTGGTGCAGTTGCTGAACGCATTGCTGTCGATTCTTGTGACAGAATCGGAGATCCCCACATATTCCAGCATGGTACAGCCGCTGAACGAATTGCCGGGGATCTGGGTCAGACTGCCCTGGATGGCTGCCATACTCAGCGAAGTACAGTTCCGGAACACGCCTTCATACATCTGATTCAGTGATGCCGGCAGGGTGATGGAACGCAGAGCGGTGCAATCCTCAAATGCGCCGGAAAGCAGTATCTGCAAATGGGAATCTGACCCAAACTGCGCAACGTTCAGGGCAGTACACCCCTGAAACGCATAGAATCCGATCATCCAGATACTGGCAGGGAACTGGATCGCCTTGAGCTTTGTGCATCCGTAAAACGCATAGCTGTCGATCACCATCAGATTTTCGTTGAGAGAAATGCTTTCCAGATTCTCGCATTTTATAAAGCACTTCTCCCCCGATCCGTTCCAGGCTTTCGGGCAGTGCAACGCTTTCCAGACTGCTCCGCTCCATAAAGACGCCGTCTGCCAGCCGGGTCACGCCGTCCGGGATGGTCACCTGCGCCGTATCCGGTGCAGCCACAGCCACCTTTCCGCCCAGCACGCCACTTCGTCCTGCCGATTTTTCAGCCAAGCCGTGTTTTCCATTACATCAAAGCCAATGTTGTCCAGCGACTCGCCGCCTTCTACCTCCGACAGGTTGGTACAATTTCGAAAAGCATGATTCCCCAGCGCTACCACACTGGACGGGATCACCACCTTCCGGATGGACGTTTCTCCGTCAAAAGCACAGTTTTCAATGCTGATCACAGAGCGGCCGTCCACCTTTGCCGGGATCACCACTTCTTTGAGGGTGTCCTCCAGACCGAGAACGGATGCTGTGGTATTGCTGATGCGGTACATCAGTCCGTCATAGGTCTGCAAGCTGTCTGCACTTACTTTCCAGGCTCCCTCCGGAACATACAGCAGCATAGAGAAAGCCATACAGAACGCCAGAAAACACGCTGCAAGTCTCCCTCGTTTCTTTTTCTGCATCGCAGAAAACACCTCTTTCCTTTCCTAAAAATGGATTAGTCGTCTTCATCATTTTCTGGATCTTCCACCAGAACGCCTGCGCCACGCATGGCGAGGTAATACATCAATTCAAAAATATCTGTTGTGTCGATCACGCCGTCCTGATTATAGTCGGCACAATATGTCTGAGCGGCTGTGATGTCAACTGGTATCCCTGCGCCTCGTCTGGCACAGAGATACATCAAATCGAACTGATCCGATGTATCGACTACATCGTCTCCGTTCATGTCGCCCCGTTTTCGATCCAGGGCATGAAATGAGCGCTGGTATTTCTGCGCATAGATCTGCGCCGTAGAAACCGCATATCCGTTGATACGAACGCTGGGTTCTACCGTTTTTTCCGCATCATAAATGCGGCACGCCGGGTTCAGAATCACCAGACGTTTCAAAGCCGTGCAGCCGGAAAAGGCGTTGGAGCCGATCTCCTCCACCGATTCCGGCAGCGTGATCTTCCGCAACTGCGAACAGCCGTCAAAAGCATAGTTATAGATCACCTGGACGCCGTCCGGGATCTGAAGCTCTTCCAGACTGGTGCAGCCCTGGAACAGGGTGTTGCTGATCTGTGTCAGCCCTGCCGGAAGAGATATGCTTTTCAGTGACCGGCAATAGCTGAACCCGTGGTTGCCCACCGTCGTCACCGTATCCGGAATCTGTACCTCTTCCAGCGCCGTACACCAATGGAACGCATATTCCCCGATGGTTTTCAGATGCGCCGGGAACTGCACCTGGTGCAGCCTGCTGCAATTCAGAAACGCAAAGGCATCAATGGTCTGCACCGAGTCCGGCATCACCACGTTTTCCAGGGTGGTGCAGCCCTCAAAGGCATAGCCGCCGATGGTGCTTACCGTATCCGGGATAGTGACCGTAGCGTCTGCTCCGGTATACGCCAGCAGAAATCCCTTTCCGGCGATCACGAACTCCTCTGTCTGGTTGTCCAGCCAGGGCGTTCCCTGGACGATGCCCCAGCCGATGTCTGAGACCGTATCCGGGATGGAAATGCGCTCCAGCCGGGTGCAGTCCTTAAAGGCGAACTCCCCGATCCTGCGGATGGTGTCCGGCAGGGTCACCTGTTTCAGCCGGGTGCAGTCCTTAAAGGCATAGCGTTCGATCTCCGTCACCGGACAGCCGTCCAGCTCTGCCGGGATGTTCGCCTCCGTCAGTATCGCACGTGCGCCTGTGATCGTCACCTCGTGCATAGGCGTGATGGTGTAGTAGATCATGTCCTGGTACACCTTCTGCCCCGTGTCATCGGCAAAGCCGCAAACGGACACGCCGCAAAACAGAAAACCAGCGCCAGAGCCAACGCCGTCAAAAGCGACAGCCAGCGCCGCCATATCCTGTACAATTGTACATCCCTCCTTTCTATGTGATTTTAGAAGTTGTTCTTTTAGGGCTTGTTTGAAAAATCCGTACATTTGTCAAACAAGCCCTAGAAAGAAGCATCTTTTCAGCAAATTTCGAGAACAACCTTCTGCATTTTTATTATAGCATAGGATGGGGAATGCCGTCAATATTTTTTCGCATTTTTTCCACAATCGTCTGCCGCTGTCCCATCCTGCACGCAGATATGCAAAAAAGCGGCATGACGAAACCGCCATACCGCTTTCATTTTGCAAATTCATAGACAGAACAAATCCTGTCTGCGAGAATCCGACGCTAACTTATGCCAGTTCAGCGAAGAACTTAATGGTGCGAACCATCTGGCTGGTGTAGGAGTTCTCGTTGTCATACCAAGAAACAACCTGTACCTCATATAAATCATCGCCAATCTTGGAAACCATGGTCTGGGTAGCATCGAACAGAGAACCAAATCTCATACCGATAACGTCGGAAGATACGATCGGCTCTTCGTTGTAGCCATAAGACTCAGTAGCAGCAGCCTTCATCGCAGCGTTGATGCCGTCAACAGTAACGTCTGCGCCCTTAACAACTGCGGTTAAGATGGTGGTGGAACCGGTCGGTACCGGAACACGCTGTGCAGAACCGATAAGCTTGCCGTTTAACTCTGGGATAACCAGGCCGATTGCCTTTGCAGCACCGGTAGAGTTCGAACGATGTTAGCTGCGCCGGCTCTTGCTCTTCTCCTTTCTGTGCGGACCATCCAGGATCATCTGGTCACCGGTATACGCGTGGATCGTGGACATGATACCGGACTGGATCGGAGCGTAGTCGTTTAATGCCTTTGCCATCGGAGCTAAGCAGTTGGTGGTGCAGGATGCTGCGGAGATGATCTTGTCATCAGCAGTCAGAGTGTTGTGGTTTACGTTGTAAACGATTGTCGGCAGATCGTTGCCAGCCGGAGCAGAGATAACGACCTTCTTTGCGCCTGCGGTGTTGTGAGCCTGCGCTTTTGCCTTGGAGGTGTAGAATCCGGTGCACTCTAATACAACGTCAACACCGATCTCGCCCCACGGAAGCTCTGCAGCGTTAGCCTTTGCATAGATCTTCAGAGTCTTACCGTCAACAGTGATAGTACCAGCTTCGTCATCAGCAGAAACAGTGTGCTTGTTCTCACCGATCTTGCCTGCATAACCGCCCTGTGCGGTATCATACTTCAGCAGGTGAGCCAGCATAGACGGTTTAGTCAAATCGTTGATTGCAACGACCTCATAACCATCTGCGCCGAACATCTGGCGGAATGCGAGACGACCGATACGGCCAAAACCATTAATAGCAACTTTAACTGACATTGGAAATTACCTCCTAATATTTTAGAAAGCACTGATACACATCCCCGGACATCTGCCCGATTTTGCCCCAGTGATTCCTTGATAATTCTATTCTACACCATTCCGGAGAAAAATTCAAGCACTTTCGCAAAAAAAAGCAGGGGGTAAAAAGGCAAGTTCTCTTATTTTCCACGTTTTCCGCAAAAAACGGGAAACCATTTTATGCAAAATGCACAAAAAATTGAAAACAAGACAAAATTATCACTTTTTTATTTCCCTGTTCTGAAATATGTAGTATAATAATAGCATAGAATAAAGACAAATGCGGATGCAGTGAGGAGAGATGACAGCGATGCAGCAAAGTGAATTTCAGCAGATCCGGGAATGGTATCAGCAGTTTGAGGATGCCGTCCTTTTCTACCGCATGGACGGCACGCCGCTCTGGCAGAACCACGCCGCCACCTTGCGGCAGGATCAGGACGGCGCATCCCTGCCACGGTATGCCCCGGACGGCACGCCGGAGACCGGCACGTTTTCCGTCCGGCAGGGCAGTGTGCTGTATCTGCTCCGGCAGAAACAATGCCGCATCGGCGGCACGCCGGTGATCCTGGTGCAGATCTGCGCACAGCCGGAAGAGGAACTCTTCTGGTCCGACCCCGACCGATGTCACGAGGAAGAAAAACCGGATCGCCGCCATACGCCAGAAGGTATTTGGCATCTCCAACGCCGTCAGTGCGCTGTATCAGGATCTGGATGAATCCAGCGACCAGATCCCCAGGATGATCCTGGAAGAACAGCTGGAACAACTGAACATTATTCAAGGCAACTGCTGCCGTCTCATGCGGTCTTCGGTGCTGCGTCTGGAACAGCTCAAATATTACCAAAATTGCGAAGTCTCCGGTGAGGCGCTTTTTCTGGACCGTGAATTGTCGAATTTTGTCGAATCGTGTCGAATGGTGCTTGGCAGGGCCATCCGGATGACACTGAAAACTGCGCCCCCACCTGTGCATTTTCGTCCACCGCCGGCGGCTGCGTGTGAGCCTGCTCTGTCTGATTTTACAGCTGCGGCAGACTATGCCGTCTGCGTCCCATTTCACCTGGCAGGCAGAGCAGCAGGAAAACGAGGCAGTGCTGCGCTGTACGGCAGTCTCCGACGGCACAGAGCCGCAGTCTCACCGCCACAGCATCCCGGAGCAGCTGTATCAGACGGGGCTGCGCACGCCGGAGGAACAGGTCGTACAGCACTTCTGCCGGAAGTATCACGCCGTCCTGCTCACCTCCCAGACCGACACCCAGGCACAGTGTACCCTGCGCTTTCCCCTGCACCGGGACATCCGGAATCTGTCCCTGGAAAGCAGCCGCCGGGAGATCGACGACGGCATCTTTTCGCTGTATCAGATCTTCCTTTCCGACATTTCGGACTACCGGTTTTATTAAACAGCACATTGCAACACATTCTGTAAAGCCATTCAGGAGTTGCCGCCTATGCGGGAATTCCTGAATTTTTTGTTAAAAAGAAGAAGATACCGTTTCACATTTTACAAAGAGTATGCTATAATAGGTAGAGGATATTCCTCCGGACAGCCAAAAACGGCGTGACCGGAGTACAGCAGACTTTCAGAAAGGAACCGATCCCACCATGGCAGAACGATTGATTGCAATGCAGGACAACAACCAATTTCAGACTTTATGCGGCAGTTTTGACGAAAACCTCAAGCTGTTGGAACAGCGGTATCATGTGCAGATGATCTGCCGTGGGGACGAGCTGCGCATCCAGGGCGACGGCGCAGCGGTAGAGCTGGCTGCCGGAGCGGTCACTGCACTGCTGAAAATGATTGCCGCCGGACAGGCTGTGACGCCGCAGTCCATCCACTACGTTTCGGATATGGTGGACGAGGGCGCAAGCGGACAGCTGGCGGAGCTGGCAGATGACGACACCGTCTGTCTCACCGCCGCCGGAAAGCCGGTGCATACCCGTACTGTGGGACAGCGCAGCTATGTCCGTGCCATTGCCGAAAACACCATCGTGTTCGGGCTGGGTCCTGCCGGAACAGGAAAGACCTATCTGGCGGTTGCCATGGCGGTGCGTGCGTTCCGGCGGCACGAGATCAGCCGCATTATCCTCACCCGTCCGGCTGTGGAGGCAGGCGAAAAGCTGGGCTTTCTGCCCGGCGACCTCCAGGACAAGGTAGACCCCTATCTCCGTCCGCTGTACGACGGCTTGTTTGAAATGCTGGGTGCAGAGGCGTTCCAGCGCCATCTGGAGCGTGGCTCTATCGAAGTCGCTCCCCTGGCGTATATGCGTGGACGCACCCTGGACAACGCCTTTATCATCCTGGACGAGGCGCAGAACACCACCGGTGAACAGATGAAGATGTTCCTCACCCGTCTGGGCGAGGGCAGCCGGATGGTCATTACCGGAGACACCACCCAGATCGACCTGCCGGACAAGCAGAAAAGCGGTCTGGTCATCGCCTCCCGTATCCTGCGGAAGGTGGACGACATCGCCGTCTGCGAATTCACCAACCGGGATGTGGTGCGCCACAAGCTGGTGCAGGATATCATCCGTGCCTACGAGGCGGCAGAGCGCCGGCAGAATAGTGACAAAACGGAGCGTTCTGACCGAAAAGGTACTAGAAAGCACTAAATTTGAAAACCTCATAACTAGGCTCCCTTGAAAAGGCACCCGAAGGGCGTGCCTTGTGCTGAGCTGGCAGCCGCAGGCTGACTGAGGGATTTTTGTAAAATCTAAAACAAAACACAAAGAAAAGGCATCAGCAGACTCCCTCCACCAGCTTCGCTGGTTCCCCTCTTTTTCAAGGGAGGCTTATTCCTGTTGCTGTTATTGTGTTAGACATTCCATAATACAATTACATCCCCTATAGAAAGGGTTTGATCGACATTGCCAAAAATATAAAAAAATTAAGATATATGTGAAATCTCATGAAAGGAGATCGTTCATCATGCCAAAAGTAAAAGTCATGGTAAAAAACAATCAAACAGAAGTACGGGTCCCGGTAGGAATCCGAATGCTCATCCGCCGCTGCTGCCAGGCAGTCCTGGTGGCGGAGCATTTCGGGCAGGATGCCGAAGTCAGCGTCTCCTTTGTCAGCAACGATGAGATCCACAGACTGAACAAGATCTATCGCCAGAAAGACCGTGCCACCGATGTGCTTTCCTTTCCCCTGGGACAGGACGGCCACTATGACACCAACAAAGGAGACCGGCTGCGCACTGCTGGGCGATGTGGTCATCTCTCTGGAAATGGCTGTCAAGCAGGCAGATATGTACGGTCACTCCCTGGAGCGTGAGATCGGCTTTCTGACCGTTCACTCCATGCTGCATCTGCTGGGCTATGACCACGAGACCAGCCCGCTGGAAGAGCGCAAGATGCGGGAAAAGGAAGAGGAAGTCCTGGGCGAACTGGGCATTTCCAGAGAAGCCACCTTCACCAACCAGCCGGAGGATACTGACGCATGACAAAATCGGTTTTCGTGACCCTCGCCGGACACACCAACGCCGGGAAGTCCTCCCTGCTCAACGCCATCATCGGCGAAAAGATCGCATCCGTCAGCCCCAAGCCCCAGACCACACGCACACGCATCACCGGCATCAAGACGGTCGGTGAAACGCAGATGGTCTTTATGGACACGCCGGGTCTGCACAAGCCCACCACCAAGCTGAGCGGTCATATGCTGAAAGCGGTGAAGGACGCTGTGGCAGACATCGACGCCGTGCTGTTCGTCCAGGACTGCACCAAGCCCCTTTCGGAACAGGAAGAGGAGCTGCTGCACTCTCTGGAAAAGGCGAAAACGCCCACCATCCTGGTGCTGAACAAGATCGACCTTTGCAGCGACAAGACCAGGCTGATGGGGACGATCGCCCGGCTGAATGCGGTGCATTCCTCGCAACCATTCCGGTGAGCGTCACCGAATCGGACGGCATCGACCTGGTGGAACAGGAAGTCATGGCGCTGGCACAGCCGGCACCCACTATTTCCCGGACGAAAAGTTCACCGACCAGCCGGAGCGTGTGCTGGCGGCAGAGATGATCCGGGAAAAGATCCTGAACCTGCTCCGGGACGAAGTCCCCACGGCATCGCCGTTTCCATCGAGCGCATGAAAGAGCGGGACGACAAGGATCTGCTGGACATCGACGCCACCATCTACTGCGAACGGGAATCCCACAAAGGCATCCTCATCGGCAAAAACGGCACCATGCTCCGGAAGATCGCTACCCTCGCCCGGAAAGACCTGGAACGCTTTTTCTACATCCAGGTCAATTTGCAGTGCTGGGTCAAGGTCAAGGAGGACTGGCGCAACAAGGAAGGTCTCATCCACAACTTCGGGCTGGACAACCCGGAATAATCTGCCACACATAAAAAAGCAATACCCCACGCAACATAATGGTATCTCAGTAAGGCGGCAATTTTCTCTGAAAAATTGCTCTGCCCTTTCCAACAGGAGGTACACAATATGGACGCATGGGATATTTTCTGTATGACCGGACGGATCGACGATTATCTGCACTACCGCCGTGGACTGGACGGCAGCGTGCAGCAGACGGCACAGGCAGTGCAAAAGGAGGTTCCCACACATGGAGATCTATCGGGGACTGGTTCTGGCGGAACGGAGCGCCGGAGAACGGGGAAGTTTATTGACGTTCTCACAGAGCATAACACGGTCCGGGAGATCTATGTCCGGGGCGCAAAGAAAAACACCTCCGCCGGACTCTCTGCCACCCAGCTGTTTTCCTATGCCAATTTCAGCATCCGGAAACAGCAGAAGGGGCTGTATCTGGACAGCGCCGAACCCATCCGCATTTTCTACCGTCTCCGGGAGTCTCTCTCCCGGCTGAGCCTTGCCATGTATTTCAGCGAGCTGGTGCGGCTCAGCGTCCGGGAACATCAGACCCCGGAGGAAAACTGCTTTGTGATGCGGCTGATGCTGAACACCCTCCACTATCTGGAGAACGGTGAGCGCTCTGAGGCACTTCTGAAATCGATCTTCGAGCTGCGGCTCATGACGGAGCTGGGCATGATGCCCGACCTGCTCATGTGCCGCAGCTGTGGTGTATTTTTACCAAAACGGCTCTATTTCTCCGTGGAAGAGGGCTGTTTTTCTGTGCGGACTGCGGTGCGCCGGAGAATCTGCGCTCTCCGATCCTGCTCCGTGCGCCGGTACTGCAGGCGATGCGGCACATTCTCTTTGCGGACTATAACCGGCTGTATCAGTTTCAACTGGGACAGGAAAATCTCCGGGCGCTGGGCGAATGCACCGAGCGCTTTGTCCAGTACCACCTGTCGCTGAAACCCAGGGCGCTGACATTCTACCAATCCGTTGCACACCCGTCCGCACCGCCCAATGTTACATGATATCTTTAACAGGAGAAACTCCCATGAATAAAAATCTGGAAATTCTGGAATTTCATAAAATCTTAGAAATGCTGGCGAATCTCTCCGCCAACGAGATCACCCGTGAGAAAGTACGCACCATCGTCCCCTGCTCCGACCTGGCAGAGGCACGGACAGAGCTGGAAAAGACCAACGATGCGTTCCAGCTGTCCGTCCAGTTCGGCGCACCGCCGTTCCACGCCTTTCAGGATATGCGGATGGGACTGCGCCGGGCAAAGTCCGGGGCGAGACTGTCGCTGAAAGACCTGCTGGAGATCGCCACGGTACTGCGTCAGATTCAGTCCCTCAGCGACTGGTACGACCGCTGCTCCGGGGTGGAATCCTCCCTGGACGACCTGTTCAGCCAGCTGGCGCCTGTGCCGTATCTGCTGGAAAAGCTGGATCGCTCCATCCTCTCGGAAGAGGAGATCGCCGATGCCGCAAGCCCGGCGCTGGCAGACATCCGCCGCAAGATCGGACGCTCCCGGCAAAAGCTCCGGGACACCCTGGACAGCATGATGCGCAAACAGGATGTGCAGGACTGTCTCCAGGACAGCCGTGTCACGCTCCGTGACGGACGCTTTGTCCTGCCTGTCCGTGCGGAATATCGCAGCAAGATCCCCGGTCTGGTGCATGACACCTCTGCCACCGGGCAGACCATCTTTATCGAACCCATCGCCGTGGTGGATGCCAACAACGACATCCGTCTGCTGGAACTCCAGGAGGCGGAGGAGATCGAGCGCATCATCGAGGAACTCTGCACCGAGTGCGGCACATGGGCAGACGCCATCATCCGTGACCACGAGGTCTGCGCCGAGCTGAACCTGTATTTCGCCAAGGCACGCCTGGCAGAACAGATGCACGCCTTTCCGCCGGTGCTGACTGACGACGGCGTGATCGTGCTGAAAAAGGCACGCCATCCGCTGATTCCCTATAAAAAAGGCAGTTCCCATCAGCTTTACCCTGGGCGGCGAAAACAAGGCGCTTATCATCACCGGTCCGAACACCGGCGGTAAGACCGTAGCCCTCAAGACCTGCGGTCTGCTGACGCTGATGGCAATGAGCGGTATGCTCATCCCGGCGGCAGAGGGCAGCCAGATCTCCGTGTTTGACCACGTGCTGGCAGACATCGGCGACACCCAGAGCATTGAGCAGAACCTTTCCACATTCTCTGCCCATATGCGCAGTGTCATCGACATTCTGGAACAGGCAAACGACCGCTCTCTGGTACTGCTGGACGAGCTAGGCTCCGGCACAGACCCCATCGAGGGTGCGGCGCTGGCAGAGGCAGTGATCCAGCGGCTGAAGGACAACGGCGCAAAGCTTATGGTCACCACCCACTACCAGGAACTGAAACTCTACGCCACCGAACAGCCCGATGGGCTGAACGCCTCCTGTGAGTTCGACATCGAAACGCTCCGTCCCACCTACCGGCTGATCCTGGGATCTCCCGGAAAGTCCAACGCCTTCGCCATCTGCAAGGGGCTGGGACTGTCGGACGATATCATCTCCCAGGCGGAGACCCTGGTGAGCCAGGAAAACCTGCGCTTTGAAGAGGCAGTCTCCAAGCTGGAAGAGACACGCAAGGCACTGGAACACGACCGCAGCGCCATGCAGCAGGCACTGCACCAGGCGGAAGAGGATGCGGCAAAACTCCGGGAAGAGGTACAGCGGACACGCACCGACCGGGAAAACGTGATGGAACAGGCTCGGCTGGAGGCAATGCGCATCGTAGAGACCACCAAGGCACAGTCCAACGAAATGATTACCGAGCTGGATCAGCTGCGCCGGGCAAAGGAAAAGGCATCCTTCGGGGACGATGTGATCCGGGCAAAGGGCAACGTCAAGCGTGGTTTCCGGAAGATGCACGAGACCGCCAATCCGCTGACCGAAGTCCCGGACGAAGAATACGTGCTGCCACGGGAATTGCAGGTAGGCGACACGGTCATGATGGCGGATACCAAGCAGAAAGCGGTCGTCGCCGGAAAGCCGGACAAAAACGGCACGGTCTTTTTTGCAGATCGGCGCTATGCGCACGAAAGTTCCCCAGGAAAAGCTGCGTCTGGTGGCAGGCGTGGAGGAAAAGAAAAAGAGCCAGCAGAAACAGCGCCAGACCGCCGGCAGAGTCTCCGCACAGGCGGCACGGCGTGGCACCATGGAGCTGGACATCCGTGGCTGCACCTGCGATGAGGGCGTATACCAGATGGATGCGTTCCTGGACAGAGCCGTCATGTCCCATATCGCCACCGTCACCATCATCCACGGCAAAGGCACGGGACTGCTGCGCAAGGCGATCCACCAGCGGCTGAAACAGCTGAAATACGTGAAGAACTTCCGTCTCGGCACATTCGGCGAGGGCGAGGACGGCGTGACCATCGTGTCCCTGGGTAAGCCATGGAGACGAAACCATCACAGCGTGAACGGCTGCTGCGCTATGCGGCGGAAAACTACGGCACAACGCCGGAATATCCCTGGGACGGCACGCCGGATGCGGCAGTGCTGCGCCACCCGGGAATCAGAAATGGTACGGTCTCCTCATGCGCATCCCGTCGGAAAAGCTGGGGCTTGCGCCGGACGGAACGGCAGACATCCTCAATGTGAAGTGCAGTCCCCTGGAGACCGGCTCGCTCCGGCAAAAGCCCGGCATTTTTCCGGCATACCACATGAACAAGACCCACTGGATCACCATACTGTTGGACGGCACACTGCCGGAACCGGAACTGTTCTGGCTGCTGGACGAAAGCTATACGCTGACCATGCCAAAACCACGGAAACGAAAAAGAGGTACATCCATGAAGATCTGGAACGCAACCATACATACCATGACCGATGCCGGCATTCTGGAAAACGGCTATGTCTGCATCGAGAACGGCAAGATCACCGAAGTCGGCACAGGCACACCGTCAGTGCTTGCGCCGGAGGATATTGACGCAGGGGGTTCGGTTCTGCTGCCGGGCTTTATTGATGCGCACACCCACCTGGGCATTATCGAAAACGGCATCGCCTTTGAGGGCGACGACTGCAACGAGGCGACCGACCCGTTTACGCCACATCTGCGTGTGATCGACGGGGTGAATCCGCTGGATCACTGCTTTGCTGAGGCAAGGGCAGCCGGCGTGACAACGGTCATGACCTCACCCGGCAGCGCCAACGCCTGCGGCGGCACCATGGCAATTCTGAAAACCGCCGGACGGATGGCAGACCGGATGCAGATCGGCACGGGCGTGAAGTTTGCCCTGGGCGAAAATCCCAAGAGCGTCTACAACGACCGGGACGAAACCCCCATCACCCGCATGGCGACAGCTGCCATGATCCGGGAAGGGCTGGCGACAGCGCAGCGCTATCAGCAGGAACTGGACTTTGCAGAGAGCGACCCGGACGAGCATATGCCGGACTATGACGCAAAGTCTGAGGCACTGCTGCCCCTGCTGGAACGGGATGTGAAAGCCCATTTCCACTGTCACCGGGCAGACGATATCTGCACCGCCATCCGCATTGCCAGAGAGTTCAACCTGGACTATGTCATTATCCACGGCACAGAGGGACATCTGATTGCCGACATCCTGGCGGAGGAAAATGCCAAGGTCATTGCCGGTCCGATCCTGTGCGACCGCTGCAAGCCGGAGATGCAGAACCTCACCATCTCCGGGCCGTCTGTGATGCAGAAAGCCGGGGTCAAGCTGGCGCTCTGCACCGACCACCCGGTCATCCCCATCCAGTACCTGCCCACCACAGCGGCTCTGGCAGTGAAAGGCGGCATGAAACGGGAAGATGCCCTCTATGCCATCACTGCCGGCGCAGCGGAGATCCTGGGCGTGGAAAACCGTGTGGGCAGCATTGCGCCGGGCATGGACGCAGATATACAGCTGTACCACGGCGACCCGTTGGACCTGCTGTGCGACCCGTGGATGGTGCTGATCGACGGGAAGAATGTATTGTAATGCCCGAAAATTTGCCGGAAACGTCATGTCATTTTTTATGGCGGACGAACCCTGTTCCCCACGATAAAACGAATCAACATCCAAAAAAGCCGTCCCTGCCGGGCGGCTTTTTCTGTGGGTGAAAAAAATTTTTCCGAAAGTGAGATATTTTGCCCCTGCCGATCGTTATAGGGGTGAAGCGCTTCAAAAAAGAACCTGTGAAAAAGGAGGTGTTCCGCATGGACGAGGCAGCATTCCGCATCAAGCTAAAGCAATACAAGGATACCGGTTACCGCATCGCCTATACCTATTTGCAAAACACCGCAGACGCAGAGGACATTTCGCAGGAGACCTTTCTCAAGTTCTACCTCCGGGAGACACCCTTTCCGGACGAGGGCAGCGAAAAGGCGTGGCTGATCCGGGTGACCATCAACGCCTGCCACGATCTGCGGCGGTCGGTGTGGAGCAGAAACCGGACGGAACTCCCGGAGAATCTGGCAGATTCCTTTGAAACGCCGCAGGACAATGCACTGTATGCGGCAGTGTTCTCTCTGCCGGAAAAATACCGGGTGGTCGTCCTGCTCTACTACTACGAGGACTATTCCATCCAGGAAATTTCGGAGATGATTCAGCGCAATCCCTCCACCATACAGACACAGTTGGAACGAGCAAGAAAAAAGCTGAAAATGCAGCTGGAACAGAAAGGTGGGTTTCACTATGGACAAACGGCAATACAAGCGTGTCATGGAACAAATTCAGATGTCTGACGCCTGCGAGCAGCGTATCCTGGACGCAGTGCATCGGCAGGAAATGCCGAAACGGAAAAAGACAATCACCCTGCGGAAAAGAGCCGGCATCGCCGTTGCGGCGGCAGCCTGTGTGGCAGCGGTCAGCGTCTTTTCTGTGGCAGCCGCACAGAACACCAGTCTGCTGGAGATGCTGTTCCCGTGGGCAGAGTCGGTAGATACCCCGGAAACCGCAGTGTTCACCAACGGGCAGATCGAATCCTTCACCGTAGACGGCATGGACGGTCTGGACATTACGCCCATCGGCGTGGTCAACGATGCGAAATACGTTTATCTGATGATGCGTATTGTTCCCAGTGATCCTGATTTCAACCCTGCAGAAAGATATATCAGCACTTACATGGACTTTACTTCCAATCTCGTATATCCGCAGATTGAGGGAATCGACAACATTTATGCGTTAAAAGATGATGATCCCTATCGAGTGGAGGAAAGCGGCTTTTCCGTACAAACAGAAGTACCGGAATCAGACGGCTCGTATACTGCATTCTATCAGCTGAAATTTGCAAACGGCATTACTTTCGACCATCTCAATTGTATCATTGGACTGACCGATATGACAGAACTATCAGAAGCGCAAAACGGATATGCAGAAGCCGATCAGACCGAACTTATGGGAACCATTTCCACTTCTTTTACGCTGGACGATTCTTTGCAGGATCAGCAATGCGACTTTGAAGAACCCATCGCCGTTCCAAATGACAACGGGACCGGCTATCTGAAGCATCTGGATATCCAGGCATTTTCTCTGCACCTTTCCGGCACCGGAGAGATGGCGCTGTTCGGTTCCTAGCAACCATCACATATGCAGACGGCAGTACGTTCACACCGGATTGCAAAAACAGCGGCTTGACACAAACCTATCTGGAGAATACCCTTTGGGAATACAACATTGATTTCGATAAGCCCATTAATCCCGAAGGCATCGTCTCCATCGAATTTGGCGACACAGTCATTCCTATCCACTGACAACTCCATATACTCTTCCCGACACCCTGCTTTTTCTCCGGCAGGGTGTTTTTTCTGTCTGGGCAAAAAAATCCCCGGACAAACATCCAGGCGATGTCTGTCCGGGGATTGGTTTGGTGTTATACTAAAAAAGTAGACAAGGAAAAAGAAAAGTAGTATAATAAAAAAGCAAACACGAAAGAAGAAAAACCAAGGAGAAAAAAATGATGACAAACAAACAGCCGCAATACGATGAAACTTTTAAAAAGAACATCGTGGCATTACACCAGAACGGAAAAACCCAAACTGAGCTTTCCAAGGAATACGGAATATCGGTAAGTGCGATCTCAAGATGGATAAAGCTTTATTCGGAAGTCAGGGTCGACGACAATACTGTTATGACAGCAAAGCAGATAAAGGAACTACAAAAAAAGAAACGCACAGCTTGAGGAGGAAAACATCATATTAAAAAAGCACTTGCCATAATGACTCCACGCTCAGGGAAAGAATGAGAGCTGTACATTTACTTCGGCACGAACATGCAATAATAACCCTATGTCGTGTTCTGAATGTAAACCGCAACAGCTATTACAAGCATTTTAACTCTAAAGAACCTAAAAGAACAATTGAAAACAGGAATATAAAGAACTGTATTTTACAGATTTATTCCGAAGCAAAATGCCGTTACGGAGCTCAGAAAATGCGCAAGGTTCTTGAAGTTAATTATGGCATACATATTAGTCAGGGAAGAGTGTACCGACTGATGAAGCAAATGCAGCTTCCTAAAATGTCAACTGTCAAGCCGAAATTCAAAGCCGCAAATAAATCCAGTGACAGAGATTGTCACAACATATTAAAGCAGAATTTTAATCCCAAAGAGCCAAACAAAGCATGGTGCAGCGACATTACATACATAAAAGCCGGAGGAAGATTTTATTATTTATGCGTTATCATTGATCTTTTTTCAAGACGTGTGATAGCTTATAAAATAAGTAGCAAAATCGATGCCAGGCTTGTCCTGGATACATTTGAATCTGCTTTAAAAAACAGGAATTATCCTGAAAATGTGATTTTCCACTCAGACAGAGGTTCTCAGTATACCAGCGATGAATTCCGAAAAAAGGCTGGACAGAGCTTCTTTTATTCAGTCGTTTTCTAAAAAAAGGGGCATCCTTATGACAATGCCGTAGCAGAAGCTTTTTTTCAAGTTTTTGAAACTTGAAGAAACTAACCGCCGTTCATATGCCTCTTTTGATGAATTGGAATTGTCTGTTTTTGAATATATTCACTTTTACAATTTCAAACGACCTCACTCTGCTAATGACCTTTTATCCATTCAATTTGAAGAACTCGTTTTTGACAAAGTCGGTCTCTTTGTCTCCGGCACTTCGGTGGTGTACTGGTCGTGAATGTCGATCTTGCCGAATTCAGCCATGCCCGTCGCCTCTACCAACGCACCCAGGATAAAGTTGGGCGCCATCCGGTCCTTGCGTCCGGCGTTGATGTGTACCCGAACGGTTTTCGCTCCGGCACGCTTGCCCTTGCGGATCGGCTTTGGCACATCGAATGTGGGCAGGTTCTTGGTGGCTGCGTCCAGCTGTTTCTGCACCAGCGCCGCCAGCAGCTGTTCCGGAGACGATGCCTGTGCCAGCAGTTCCTGCGCCAGCGCCAGTGCCTCTTCCGATGACGGCTGTGCCGCCAGTTCCAGCAGCTGGGTGCGTGTCTCTTCCGTTGCCGATGCCCGGAGTTCCTTGGAGGTCGGCACAGGAATCTCGGTGATGTCCGCCTTGGTATACCGGGAGATGTCACGCATCTCCATTTCCTGCTTTCTGCCGCTGAGGATATTGTACGCCGTACCGGTCTTTCCGGCACGTCCGGTTCTGCCGGCGGTGGATATAGTACTCATGATCCTGGGGCAGGTCGTAGTTAAACACGGCATCCACGCCCTTGACATCAATGCCACGGGCAGCCACATCGGTGGCGATGAGAATGGTATTTCTGCCGCTCTTGAACCCGTTCATGACCTGGGTGCGCTGGAGCTGTTTCATATCGCCGTGGAGACCTGCGGCAGAAAAGCCACGGAGACACAGCGCCTCAGTCAGCTCGTCTACCATCTTCTTGGTGTTGCAGAAGATCATGGCAGACTTGGGCTGTTTCGACAGCAGGAGCAGCTGGAGCGCATCGGTCTTGCGTCCCATGGGAACGCTGACGGAAAACTGGGCGATGGCATCCACCGTCCGGTGTGCGCTCTGGATCTGCACCAGCACCGGGTCGTTCTGATACTGCTTGGTGATCGCCAGGATTGCCGGCGGCATGGTAGCGGAGAACAGCACAGTCTGGCGTTCTTCCGGAATCTGCGCCAGGACAGACTCGATGTCCTCCCGGAATCCCATGTTCAGCATTTCGTCCGCCTCGTCCAGGACGATGGTTTTCAGATTGTCCAGTTTCAGCGTCCGGCGGCGGAGATGGTCGAGGACACGTCCCGGCGTGCCGACTACCAGATTGGCGCCGTTTTTCAGCTGGTAGATCTGGCGCTCCATGCTGGCGCCGCCGTAGACAGCCACGGGCTTTATCTGTCTCTGGAACCGGGAAAACTTCCGGATCTCGTCACAAGCCTGCATCGCCAGTTCCCGTGTGGGGCAAAGGATCAGAGCGCACACATTGCGGCGCTCCTCCTGGGGCATCTGTCCCATCTGTTCCAGGATCGGGATGCTGAAGGCAGCAGTTTTCCCGTGCCGGTATTGGACTTTCCGATCACGTCTTTGCCCTCCAGCAGCAGCGGAATCGCCTTTTCCTGGATCTCAGTCATCTCGGTGAAGTCCAGCTGTGCAATCGCCTCCAGCAGCGGTGCGGATAGATTCAGTTCTTCAAATCGCATTCTTTTTCCTTTCTGTGCTGTTCCTGCTGGTACTGTCGGGCATGGGATACCCAGTCCTCTCTGCAATCTCACAATAGCCGTCTTTTCACCGCCGGGCGAACCACGTTTCGCCCCGCCGTCAAAGCTGCATTTCCACACGATGTCTGTCATACCATAAACAGCAGTTTCTCTTCTCTTTTTCTCTTTTCACAAAAAAACGCATCCGGCGCCGCCGAGGCGAAACCGGATACGCCAATTTTCTGTTTGAGCCTGTCGGCTCTTCGACTACGCCTGTACCTGCGCCGTGCTTATTCCTCTTCCGGCATATTCCAGTTGTGGAATACGTTCTGCACGTCGTCATCCTCTTCCAGATTCTCCAGCAGCAGGTTCATCTTCTTGACTGCTTCTTCGTCGTCCAGCGTGGTATAGGTGGACGGGATCTGCATAACTTCTGCGGACAGCACGTGATAGCCCTTTTCGGTCAGACCCTCACGCAGACCACGCAGGGCTGCCGGAGCGCAGGAGACCTCGATGACCTCTTCGTCATCCATGGAGAAATCGTCTGCATCGAACTCAAAGCAGTCCTCCATGACCTGGTCCTCGTCCAGACCGTCATTTTCCAGCACCAGCACGCCTTTTTCGCTGAACATAAAGGATACACAGCCGGATGTTCCCAGATTGCCGCCGAACTTGTCGAAATAGTGGCGTACATTTCCTGCAGTACGGTTCTTGTTGTCGGTCAGACACTCTACGATAACTGCCACGCCGTTGGGACCATAGCCCTCGTATACGATGGATTCGTAGTTGTTCTTGTCGCCCTCGCCGGCAGCCTTCTTGATGACACGGTCGATGTTGTCGTTCGGCACGTTGTTGGACTTTGCCTTTGCGATCAGATCACGCAGCTTGGCGTTGCTGTTGGGGTCGGGACCGCCTTCCTTGACGCAAACGGTGATCTCTCTGCCGATCTTGGTGAAGATCTTGCCCTTGATGGCATCGGTTGCTTCCTTTTTCCGCTTGATATTATTCCACTTCGAATGTCCTGACATTGGTAAACACTCCTTATTCTTCCGCAGACGCACCGTCTGCATTCATCAATTTGAAATAATTCTTCCAGCCGCTCCTGCGCACCCATCAGATGAAGATAGCCGAACAGGCTTTCCAGCCCGGTCGCCTTATGATAATCCTGTGCGGAGGTATGGCGTGGAACGGTATTGTTGGCGTTTCTGCCACGTTTATAGACGCCGGTCTCGTTCTCGGTCAGAACGGGCAGCAGACGGTCTGCCGCCGCCGCTTGAAAGCCTGCACAGACCAGCTGTACCTTTTGGTCATGCAGCTTTGCCGCCGGCTGATTTGCCGCACGAAGGAGATATTCCCGCACCATCACTTCATAGACGCTGTCGCCCAGAAATGCCAGTGCCATGGGACTATACTGTCTCGCCTCTGCTTGTGTCAACGGTTTCATACCCTCACCTCATTACGGCACGAAGTCAAATTCAAAGCCCAGGATATCGACGGTGTCGCCTCCTGGATGCCCTTTTCTTCCAGTGCATCAATGATGCCGCTGCTGCGCAGAACACGCTGGAAGTACTGCAGCGAGGAATAGTCCTCCATATTGACTGTGCGGAGAATCGGCTCTAGCCACATGGCGTTGACATAATACACGCCGTCCTCTACTTCGATCTCGAAACCGCCGTGGGCATTTTCTGCCAGTTCCTCCGGCGAAGGCGCCTCTGCCTCATACTGGAGAATCGGCGGCAGGGTCTGTAACATGGCTGCGGTCGCCTGTACCAGTTCCGCCGTTCCCTGGGTGGTAGCTGCGGAGATCTCATAGAACGGCAGTCCCTTTTCTTCGATATACTGCCGGAACCGTGCGATCTGTTCCGGGTCAGCCATATCACACTTATTGGCGACCACGATCTGCGGCCGCTCTGCCAGATCTTCCCGGAAACGCTCCAGCTCGCCCTGGATGGTATCATAATCCTCGATGGGGTCTCTGCCCTCACTGCCGGAAACGTCCACCACGTGGAGAATCAGACGGCAGCGCTCCACATGACGCAGGAAGTCGTGACCCAGTCCCACGCCGTCACTTGCGCCCTCGATCAGTCCGGGGATATCTGCCATGACAAAGGACTGTTCCTCTGCCACACGCACCATGCCCAGCACCGGGGTCAAGGTGGTGAAGTGATAGTTGGCGATCTTGGGCTTTGCGGCGCTGACCACGGAGATCAGCGTGGATTTACCCACATTTGGAAATCCTACCAGCCCCACGTCCGCCAGCAGTTTCAGCTCCAGTGTGACATCGAACGCCTCACCGGGAAAGCCCGGCTTTGCGAAACGGGGGATCTGCCGGGTAGAGGTGGCGAAGTGGATATTGCCCTTGCCGCCTCTGCCGCCCTTTGCCAGGATCTGCGGCTCGTCCGTGGAGAGGTCTGCCATGATCCGGCCGGTCTTTGTCTCCCGGACGACCGTACCACGTGGCACACGGATCACCAGATCCGGTGCGCTCTTTCCGGTGCAGTTTCTCGCACCGCCGTTTTCGCCCCGCTGGGCGGTGTACTTTCGCTTATAGCGGAAGTCGATCAATGTGGAAAAGTTATCATCCACCTGAAAGACCACATCGCCGCCTTTTCCGCCGTCGCCGCCGTCCGGGCCGCCTGCCGCCACATACTTTTTCCCGATGGAATGAAACCGCTCCATCGCCGCCGTCGCCGGCTTTGATCGAAATTCGTGCCTGATCGACAAACATCTCTCACATCTCCTCTCATTTCACGGTGTATCTTTCACACGTCACAGCTATACTTCACACGATTGCAAAAGACACATTTCTGCCCTGCATCTTTTTGCAATCACGTGAAGTATAATAAGAAAATCCCAAGCACACAAACGCTGCTCGGGATTTCCTGTCGTTCTTCACGCAATCCGACAAATTATGTCGTTTTCGTTACTGTGCAGCGTATACGCTGACCTTCTTGCGGTCACGGCCAACACGCTCAAACTTTACAGTACCATCAACGGTAGCAACAGGGTATCATCAGAACCGATGCCTACGCCTGCGCCCGGATGAATGTGAGTACCCTCTGGCGAACCAGGATGTTGCCAGCCTTAACGAACTGACCGTCTGCACGCTTTACGCCCAGACGCTTGGACTCAGAATCACGGCCGTTCTTGGTAGAACCAGAACCCTTCTTATGTGCAAAAAAAACTGTACATTAATCTTCAGCATGACTTACACCTCCATGTGTGTGACTTGAATATTCGCAGGAAACGCTTTCGACAGTTCTCCCAGCTGTAACGCCAGCCCCGCAAATAAACGGTGGGCGTTGCCGGAATCATCTTTACCCGAAAGCCGGAGCGATACCCTCGCCGGTTCTTCGGTCTCCTCCGCCGAAACGGGAAGCCGGAAGATCTCCGTCATGAGATTTGCCACGGTCTGCACCCGCAGCTGACACATAGGCACAGATCACGTCTGTTCCCTCTTCCGAATAATCGGCGTGTCCGGTGATCTCACAGCCGGTATACTGCTCTCCTGCAAGAAAAAAAAACGTGCGGAAATCATTTATGCCTCAATGGCTTCGATCTGCACCTGGGTATACGGCTGTCTGTGACCCTGCTTCTTCTTTTCGCCCTTCTTCGGCTTATAGGTCATAACCGTAATCTTCTTTGCCTTGCCATTCTTGATGACCTTGGCACGTACAGAAGCACCGTCAACATACGGAGTGCCGATCTTTCAGACCGTCCTCGCCGCCAACTGCTACAACCTTTGTCAAAAACAATGCTGTCCTCTGCTTCAACGTTCAGCTTTTCGATAAAGAGTGTGTCGTTAGCCTTTACCTGATACTGCTTTCCGCCGGTTTCAATTACTGCGTACATAATTCTTGGCACCTGCCTTTTACAAAAACTCGCTGCCGAAGGCACACCGGTGTTTTGAGACCTCCACGCAAGCGGCTTTTTTATTATAGCATACTTTTCACGGCTTTGTCAACCGTTTTTGAAAAAAATCTGCCGGCAGAACCCGTCCGCCGGCAGCGTTTTTCTGGCGTTCCAGAGGTGATTCGAACACCCGGCCTACCGCTTAGGAGGCGGTCGCTCTATCCGGCTGAGCTACTGGAACATCACAGAGACGGGGTCATGAAACCGCCCGTCTCCTTTTTGTATGCCTTTGTTGGTCTGGCTTATGCCTTTACGCCGTACTGTTCCCGATAAGCCAGCATTGCGTCCAGGTGTTCCTTGCCCGGGATGACCTCATCCCGGATGCCCTGGATGATATCTTCCATGTTGACGATGGAATATACCGGAACGCCGTACTTTTCATAGACGGACTGCACAGCGGACTTTTCGCCCTCCAGCGCACGCTCCATCCGGTCTACGGTGATGACCATGCCGGTGATGTCTACATCTGCTGCGCCTTTCAGCTTGGGATATACCTCAGCCATTGCCTTGCCGGAAGTCATAACGTCCTCGATGATGACCACCTTTTCGCCGTCTGTCAGCTTTTTGCCGACGAACATACCGCCTTCGCCGTGGTCCTTGACTTCCTTGCGGTCAAAGCAGAAGTTTACGTCCTTCTGGTACTTGTCCGCCAGAGCCACAGCTGCTGCGGCTGCCAGCGGAATACCCTTGTACGCCGGACCGAAAACGGTCTCTACCGGGATGTTATGCTCTGCGATGCAGGCAGCGTAATAGCGTCCCAGCTCCATCAGCTGTGCGCCGCTGTGATAGTTGCCGGCGTTGATGAAATACGGTGCTTTTCTGCCGCTTTTCAGCGTAAACTCGCCGAATGTCAGCACGCCGCAGTCTACCATAAAGCGCAGGAATGATTCTTTGTATGTCATAGGTCTGTTCTTCCTTTCTGTTTTTCCGTCGGTACAGCACTGCTGCTGTCTGTACTATTATTATAGCGAAAACCGGAATCCTTGTCAAGAAAATTTGGTGTGAATCAGCCTCCCCTGAAAGGGGAGGTGGGCGGCTAAAAAGCCGCTCGGAGGGGTTCAAATCACGACTCCTCTGCCCTGTCGGGCATCTCCTCTAAAAAGAGGAGACATTTTAAGAGGAAACTCTTTCGAGGTATCCCTCTGCACAAGCAAACCTTACTTCTGCAATGTACCGCTGGACAGGGCTTTCAGATAGGCGTTGATAAAGCCGTCCAGGTCGCCGTCCATAACTGCCTGGATGTTGCCGTTTTCAAAACCGGTACGGTGATCCTTGACCAGGGTATACGGCATGAATACATAGGAACGGATCTGTGCGCCCCAGGCGATCTCCTTCTGCTCGCCCTTGATATCGGAGATCTTCTCCAGGTTTTCCCGCTCTTTGATCTCCACCAGCTTTGCACGGAGCATCTTCATCGCATAGTCCTTGTTCTGGTACTGGCTGCGCTGGGTCTGGCAGGATACCACGATGCCGGTGGGCAGGTGGGTCAGACGAACGGCGGAGCTGGTCTTGTTGATGTGCTGTCCGCCGGCGGAAAGACATCCATCTTGATATCTTCCGGACGGATGTCCACTTCCATGGACGGTCGTCGATTTCCGAAGCATAACATCCATGATGGACGCACTCTTCAAGCCAGCCTCGTCGCCGTCCAGATAGTCCAGCAGTTCTGCCTTGAAGTTGTGGCGCTCTGCCCAGCGGTTGTACATCCGGTAGAGCATTTCTGCCCAGTCCTGCGCCTCTGTGCCGCCTGCGCCGGCGTGGAATGTCAGAATGGCATTGGAGCTGTCATATTCGCCGGTCAGCAGGGATGCCAGTTTCAGCGATTCCAGTTCCTTGACGAAACTGTCTGCCTCTTCGTTCAGCTCGGCGTTGGACTCTTCTTCGCCCTCTTCCATGGTCAGTTCAATGAGGGTGAGGATGTCATCCAGCGTCTCTTCCATCTTCTTATACTTGTTGATGCGGTTTTCCAGGGACTTTACTTCCTGGAGTACCTTCTGGGAATTCTCCAGATCGCTGTAAAAATCCGGGTCTGCCACCTGCTTTTGCAGTTCGTCATAACGTGCCTGTGCCTTTTCAATGCCCAGCACCTCGTACAGTTCTTTCAGGTCTTTGCGGTAGTCACTCATTGTGACACGCAGTTCATCTAATAATACCATAATTGTTTCTCCTTGTTCGAAAGACAAAATCACTATCTCTTTTATTATACTACAAAATCGGAGAAGATGCAAATATTTTCTTTGGATATTGAAAAAAATTTTCTCCTGTGTTATAATATAGGGAGCAAAAAGGCGATGCTCCGCATTCTGCCTTAGAAAAGAGGGATACCCTATGGGAATACACACGGGAGAAAAGTGCTTTGTCTGCGGACAGGTATTCACCGACAACGATGACGTCGTCGTCTGCCCGGACTGCGGTACGCCGTATCACCGTGCCTGCTGGCAGAAAAACGGCGCCTGCGTCAACCTGCCGCTGCACGAATCCGGAAAGAGCTGGCAACCGGAGAAAAAAGCAGAGGAAGAGGCGCAGATGATACGCATTTGCCCGGACTGCGGCACCAGCTGTCCAAAGGATGCCACCCACTGTCCGCACTGCGGCAAGCCGTTTTACGGCCGGAAGAGGAATCCGACACGCCGCCGGCAACCTTTCGGGAACAGCTCCGGGAAACCGCACAGCGCATGGGCGCACAGGATGCGACCTGCGGACTGGACCCGGCGGAAGACCTGGACGGCGAACGGCTGGAAGATGTGGCGAACTTCGTAGCGCAGAACAACCTGTACTATCTGCCAAAGTTCCTGCGGTTCAGTAAGGGGGACACCGCATTTCGCTGAACTTTCCCTGCCTGCTCTTCCCACGGAGATCGCCGGGGACTTTCACGGAGACACGTTTTTCCGCCGCTGCCGGCAGGACAGTTTGCACGAACCGCAGAGGAGGCGCCACGGCGGTGGGATTCCGTATGTGTATGTGACGTACCGGCGAAAATGGTGAGGTTTGACAAGTAAGGCTCCCCTGAAAGGGGAGCTGGCAGTGCGTAGCACTGACTGAGGGGGCTCCACTTATACTGAAAAAATTTTTATGAAAGAACCTCTCCACCGCCTAACGGCGGTCCCCCTCGTACTGAGCGGTCCCCTCTGCCCTACGGGCATCTCCCCCCCGGGGAGTCACCCCCTTTCAGGGGAGGCTATCATGAAAATTGTTCCGCATGGGCGCAAAAATTAACTATGGACAAATACTGAAAAATATGCTATACTAGAAGTAACAAATCATCACATGAAAAAGGAGTCGGGTGAAACCCATGCAGCATGAAAAGTCCTGCGGTGCTATCGTCTACCGCAAATCCCACGGGAACACGGAGATCCTGCTGATAAAGCACATCAACAGCGGTCACTGGTCGTTTCCCAAAGGGGACACATGGAAAACGGCGAAACAGAGATCGAGACTGCCATCCGGGAGATCCGGGAAGAGACCTCGGTGGAGGTCATGATCGACCCACATTCCGGGAGACGGTGTCTTATTTCCCCGAAGCGTGACACGCAGAAAACGGTGGTGTATTTCATCGCTCGTGCCAAAAACTATGACTTCGTGCCACAGGAGGAAGAGATCGCCGAGATCCGCTGGGTGGACATCGGCTATGCGTCCACCATCCTCACCTATGAAAACGACAAGAACATCGTGAACAAGGCGAAAGCCGCCATCAAAGGAGTTCTGAGCCGAACATACAAAAAGCGCATCTGACTTTCGCCGGATGCGCTTTTTGCGGTATTTGATTTTTGCCGGTTACGAAATGACGTAATCCCAGCTGACCTTCTGCCCTGCGCCGTGCAGTGCCACATAGTAGAGCATATAGTAGTGGAGTCTACCTTTCCGTCTCCGTCGATGTCTGCGGCGGCGATCTGTTCGGGCGTTGTGCCGCTGTCCAGACCTGCGCCCTTATATGCCACGTAGACCATTGCGGCGAAGATGTCGCTGGTGTCGATCTTGCCGTCGTTGTCCAGGTCACCCTTGGGGTATGACGGAGTCTCCGGTTCGGTGGTCGTCGTGGTGGTCGTAGTCACTGTGACGGTGGTAACAGTGGTTTCTGTTGAAGTTTCGGTGGTTGTCTCGGTGGCAGTGGTTTCCGTTGTGGTTTCGGCTGTGGTGGTTTCAGTCGTGGTGGTTGTTTCAGTGGTAGTTGTTGTCGTCTCGGCAGTAGTGGTCGTCGTGGTTGCCGGGTCTTCGTATACGCTGTTATAGTGCATTGCCGCATCCTCTACAGCGTCGTTATAGGACTCGATATCCACGCTGTTCCACGCCTCTTCGAACCGCCGAAGTAAACGTCCGGCAG
>VOFI01002479.1_pt1 | contig 84654 bp, 147 predicted proteins | sample 5384131 | NCBI WGS metagenome assembly VOFI01 (sample SAMN12384728, study PRJNA508395) | human gut metagenome | isolation source: healthy gut H | host: Homo sapiens
AAATCTCTTATAAATGACACTGTAGTGTGATTCTTTACATTGTAAACAGCTTCACTGCAGTGTTTTTGTATATACATAAGAAAGGAACAGAAATGAAAAAAATTTATAGGAGATAAAGCATTTTTATAAGATGGTGCTGCTTGTTGCAGTACCGATCATGGTACAGAATGGGATTACGAACTTTGTCAATCTGTTAGACAACATCATGGTCGGACAGGTTGGAACAAACCAGATGTCAGGTTGCTATTGTCAATCAGCTCATAACGGTATTCAATCTCTGTATCTTTGGTGGAGTGTCCGGCGTTGGAATTTTACGGCACAATACTATGGCAGCGGAGATGAAGAAGGGGTACGTCACACGCTTCGTCTGAAATTAATGGTGGTTGCTGTCTTAGTTGGTATCTGGTTTCTGGTATTTGGAATCTTCGGAGATGATCTGATCCGGATGTTTTTAAAAGGAGATGCACAGGGGAATGATGCGGCATTGACATTTGAATATGCAAGGGAATATTTGCATATTATGATGGGATGTCTGATCCCGTTTGCACTGACGCAAACATACAGTGGGACCCTGCGTGAGACCGGAGAAACGATTGTCCCGATGAAAGCAGGAATCGTTGCTTTTTTGCAAATCTGCTGTTAGATTACAGTCTGATCTTTGGAAAATTCGGATTTCGGAACTTGGGGTACGCGGAGCAGCGATAGCAACCGTGATCGCACGAATCGCAGAAGTGGCGGTTGTCATGGCGTGGGCGCACAGTCATACGGCAGAAAAACCGTTTATACGCGGTGTGTACCGTTCTTTCCATGTGCCGATGGATTTAGTAAAGGAAGTTATCAAAAAAGGAACCCCGCTGCTGTTAAACGAGACGTTATGGGCGGGCGGAATGGCAATGCTGGTACGCTGTTATTCCTCGAGGGACTGGTGGTGGTTGCAGGGATTAATATCGCAACGACATTATCCAATATGTTCAGTATTGTCTATATCGCAATGGGAAGTGCGATCGGAATCATTCTAGGACAGCTTTTAGGAGCAGGAAAGATGGAAGAAGCAGTGGATACCGATAGAAAACTGATCTTCTTTTCTGTGGCAAGCTGTTTGGGTGTTGCCATTTTAATGATCATTGTATCTCCATTCTTTCCGCAGATCTATAATACCAGTGATGATGTCAAATATATTGCGGCATGGATCATCCGGGTGCTGGCAGTCTGTATGCCATTGAACGCATTTATGAATTCAACCTATTTTACTCTGCGTTCCGGCGGAAAGACGATCGTTACCCTTTTATTCGACAGCTTCTATATCTGGGTTGTAGACATTCCGGCAGCTATTTTGCTCATCAATTATACAGACTGGAATGTGATCCTTGTATATTTCTTAGTGCAGATGATGGAAATTGTAAAATGTATCATCGGCTATGTGCTGGTAAAAAAGGCGTATGGCTGAACAATATGACCATCAAAGCAGCAAACAGTTAATTTTCATGGAATGGAATCTCAGAGCCGATGCCGGAGGACTTATGAAGTGTAAAATCTTCAGTAATGAATACGGCTTCGGCTCCTTTGTATTTTCAATCAGTTTCATCCCATCTTCTAAGCCGAGTGCAAAACAGGTGGTACTGAGTGCATCGGCATCAACAGACGAATCCGTAATAATGGTAACACCAAGTAGGCCATTCTCATAAGGATACCCGGTTTTTGGGTTTAAAATATGATGGTAGCGTTTACCGTCTTTTTCAAAATACCGTTCATAGACCCCGGAAGATACAAAGAGAAGCATCAGTAATATCAACAGATGCGATCGGAGAACCAGAATCATCGAATGGTTTTTGTATGCCGATCTTATAAGTATCGCCGGATTTTTTCGGACCAACGGTTAACACATTGCCGCCAAGATTAATGATCCCCTCGGTAATGCCATCTGAACGAAGTTGTGCCTTCATCTGATCTGCAATGTAGCCTTTTGCAATCCCACCAAGGTCGATCTGTGTTTTCGGATTTTTTAAGGTTACGGTATTGTCTGATATCTCAATATTATGATAGTCCACGGTAGGAAGTGCGGCATTAATGTCTTTTTTGAGACGGAACAGTATCCTTATTTTCACCAAAATCCCAAAGAGAAGAGAGTTCGCCGATCGTGATATCAAAGGCACCATCGGAAAGCTCGCTGTAATCAATGGCTTTTTGAAGCATGGAAATAGTTTCTTTTGAGACTACTACCGGTTTTCCTTTTGCATGGTTGATATTCCAGATATCACTGCCTTTTTCGTGGCACTTAAAAGTTTTTCATACTTGTCTGCAAGAGCAAAACAGGACTCTAATTCTGGTTCGGCATCCGCGTCGTAAAGAGTGACTTTTATGACAGTATCAAAATAGAAACCCGTTTTAGACACAGAGGTATCCTGTTTTTGGCAGGCAGCAAAAAAGAGTGCACTCAGTAAGCATACAAAAATAGTCAGATATTTTTTCATCAGAAGTCTCCTTAATCTAAAATCTGTTTTCGATATTTACTTCGTATTATAACATATGTGCATGAAAAAGTCTGTGTTCAGCGAGCTTCCGACGATTATTGCAAGTTTCCTTGTGTTAAACATTCCGCTGAACCTCCTTCAAAACAGGAAGCGTGTTCGCCAGAGGGCTCTACGCTTCCGGGAGTTTCATCTCCATAGCACAAAAAGAAACTTTTCATAATCGTCGGGTGCTCGCTGGGATACACGTTGTCTAATGCGGTTCGGGAAGGAAGTTGTTCTACGTTGAGATTTTTGGGCGGATATTACAAGTAGAGTGATGCAGATTAGATGTGGTATTGGATGTTATTTACATAGTATTGTCAATTTGTTTAATATTTTTTAAAATATTGAATAATTTCACAAATACAATTCTTTTTATAAGTTATTTTAGGATTTTCTATGCCGTACCGCTGTCCTCGGCTATTCCACAAACAGTTGCGAGGCTTCCGTCGCGAGGAGCACACTGCCGCTCATGTTTTGTGTCTGTCTAAGTCCGTAGGGCGAGTTACACAAAACATGAGCAAAAAGGCATGGCGGCGAACAGGAAACGCAGCATGTCTGCGGGGATAGCCGAGGATAACACCAGCGTATAAAGAAAAATACTCACAATTGCATTCAAACTCGGTTGTAACACTTTTCCCACCATGCTATAATACTCTCAAAGCATATTTTCTTATATAAGGCGGCAATTCTGCCGTAGTCTATTACAAATCTTATTCAGATCAGAAAATTCATGCTTTTCCAACATTATGAACAGCGGGAGTTTTCGAGAAAATAAGGATAAGAACTCCAAAGACAATTTCACACAGGAGGTAATACTATGACAGAAACCCCAAATGAAATCCATGTTGCAAGAAACCACAAGGACAGACTGTTCCGCATGATATTCCGTGAAAAGAAAGAGCTGTTAAGTCTTTATAATGCAGTCAACGGAACATCTTACACAAACGCAGAAGAACTAGAGATTGTAACCTTAGAAAATGCCATCTACATGAACATGAAAAATGATCTGGCATTTATTATGGATTCCTATTTGAACCTTTATGAGCATCAGTCCACTTATTCTCCAAATATGCCATTACGGGATTTGTTTTATATCGCAAAGGAACTGCAGGGACAGGTTGATCACAGGGATCTGTATCGCAACACACTCATCAAAATCCCGACACCGAGATTTCTAGTATTCTACAATGGTTCGGAGGAACAGGCAGAAAAGAAATATTTAAGGTTGTCAGATGCGTTTCAAAAATCGATGGACGATCCGGATTTAGAATTAGTGGTAACCATGCTAAATATCAACCTCGGAAAGAATAAAAAGTTAGTAGAACAATGCCAGACCTTAAAGGAGTATGCGATTTATGTGAAGAAAGTACGAACTTATGCAAAGAATATGAAGAATGTAGAAGAGGCAGTGGACAAAGCGGTGACAGAGTGTATCCACGAAGGAATCCTCGCGGGAGTTTCTGCTTCGAAACAGGAAAGAGGCGGTGGAAATGAGTATTTTTGAATATGATGAGGAAGCAGTCTTTTGAGATTGTCCGGAAAGATGAATATGAGAAAGGACTTCAGGAAGGTCTGGAAAAGGGGATTGAGCAAAGGGATCGAAAAAGGCATAGAAGAGGGGAAGAGAGGAGGGTTTTTCAGCCGGAAAAGCAGATGCTATCTTAGAATTATTAGAAGATATCGGCACGATACCGGAAGAAATCCGCAAAAAGTCTGTAATGAAAAAGATATTAAAATCCTGAACGGTTGGTTAAAACAGGCAGCAAAAGGCAGAATCTATAGATGAGTTTATATCGAAAATGTAAGTAAATGAATCATATTACTCATACTATTTATATAAAGATTTTTTTGTATTGCACAGTAAGATTTCACCAATGCTTCCGAGTTTCATCTCCATAGCATAAAAGAAACACTCCATCATTGGTGAAATCTCACTGGGGTATATACTTTCGAAAGGAATGAAGAAAAATTCAGGTTCTTAAAAAAATTCACAAGGAAAGTGAGTGTATAACGAGGATATAAGCAAAAGGTGTTGCTCAAATGAGCAGCATCTTTTGTTTTAGAACCTTATTTTATAGTAACCAAAACACGACAACAGATCCGTACCCCAAATAACTCAGCATTTTATTAGGTGAATGTTATTTGAAGTCACTAGATGATCTACCAAAATGTCATTTTTTTCATTACATTATTTCAAGATTTTCTATGCTGTATCGCTGTCCTCGGCTATTCTCACAGACAGTCTCGAGGCTTCCGTCGTGAGGAGCACACTGCCGCTCATGTTTTGTGTCTGTTTGAGCCCATAGGGCGAGTTACACAAAGCATGGGCGAAAAGGCGTGTGCGGCGAACAGGAAACGCAGCATGTCTGCAGGGGGATAGCCGAGGACAGCACGATCACATAAAAAATGCATTACACCACAAAACTCCCCTACAACAAGTATAGTTTTTTTTCACAAACTATGATAAAATATATAATTGTGTATCACATAAGAGGAGTTAAGAATAAAAAATGAAAAAGAACCGTTTCAAAAATAAAAAAAGAGTTGTTGTAAAGATCGGATCATCCTCACTGACGCATCCAAAGACAGGAAATCTGGATTTTATCAAATTAGAGCGTCTGGTGCGGGGAATTATGTGATCTGAGAAATCAGGATATTGATGTGTGCCTGGTAAGTTCCGGTGCTATTTCCGTAGGAAGAAAAAATGATGGGGATCAAAAAACGTCCCAAAAGAATCGCCGTTAAGCGAGGCATGCGCGGCAGTCGGACAGGCAAGTCTGATGATGACATATCAGAAATTATTCAGTGAGTATCACCAGACCTGTGGTCAGGTATTAATGACCAAAAAGACCATGATAGATAATGTATCCAGAAAAAATGCGGAAAACACCTTTGAAGAGCTGTTCCGTCCGGTGTCATCCCGATCGTCAATGAAAATGATACCGTCAGCACCTATGAGATCCAATTCGGTGACAATGACACCTTATCTGCCATTGTTGCATCCCTGATCGGTGCCGATCTGTTAGTTCTTTTGTCAGACATCGACGGACTGTTTACCGATGACCCGCATACAAACCCGAATGCGGAACTGATCGAGACGGTGGAAAAACTGGATGAAAAATACCTGAATATGGCAAAAGATACCACCGGAAGCGATGTCGGTACCGGAGGAATGGCAACAAAGCTGAATGCAGCAAGAATTGCATCCTATTCCGGTGCGGATATGATCATTGCCAATGCGAAAGATGTCGGTGTATCGCATAAAATATTTGAAGACGACTTTATAGGAACCGTCTTTTTATCCAACAAAGATGAAGATTTTTACATACCTGATTTTATAGAAGAAAAAATATGGGTTAATTAGGAGGATTTATGGATCAGAAAAAAATAGACAGGATCAATGCACTCTATCACAAATCCAAGGCAGAAGGATTGACTGAAGCAGAGAAAAAGGAGCAGCACTCCTTCGAAAAGAGTATATCGCATCGGTCAGAAGCAATTTGAGGGCACAGTTAAATAATATCGATGTCAAAGAAGCAGATGGAAGTATTGTAAACCTTGGTAAAAAATATGGTAACAAAGGCGCAAATTAGAAAAGAACTGTTACAAAAACGGGAAGAACTTCCCCGAAAACCTGTGCAAGGAATTGTCAACCAATACAAAGGGACAGTTGACAACCTGGGAAGAACTGCAAAACAGGGGATATTTTTACGCGTATTATCCGTTGGGAACAGAATTGTCTCTGCTTCCTCTGATACAATGGCTGTTAGATACCGGCAGACGTGTCGCACTACCTAAAACAGACGGTGACAACATGGATTTTTATGAAATACAGGATTTAAATGAGGTGCGAAAAGGACAATTTGAGTCATGGAACCTATCGGTGAACAAAAAGTCTGTTGGGAAGATGCTATTTGCCTGACCCCCGGAGTCGGTTTTTCTATAGATGGCGGGCGCATCGGACATGGAGCGGGATATTATGACCGATATTTTGAAAGACATCCCAGATTACTAAAAGTTGGAATTGCATATGAATTTCAGATTGTAGATCATATTCAACAGAAGTTACTGATATTCCCCTGCAATGGATCGTAACACCGGATAGAACGATAAAACCACAAAATCATGAAGAGAGGAGAAACACTATGAAAGCAGAATTAATGGAAATTGGCATAAAGGCAAAAGAAGCTGCCGGAAAAATGGCACTTCTTGAAACCAATAAGAAAATGAAGTATTAAATTGTGTTGCAAAGAATCTGATCAAAGATGCAAAGACACTGATCGCCGAAAATGCAAAAGGACATGGAGGCAGGAAAAGCGAACGGAATGCCGGAAGGACTCTTAGACCGTCTCTTATTAACTGAAAAACGTATTGAGCAGATGGCAGAAGGATTAGAACAGGTAGCCGCTTTAGATGACCCAATCGGTGAAGTCCTTTCCATGAAAAAACGTCCAAATGGTCTTAGGATCGGTCAAAAACGTGTACCACTTGGCGTTGTCGGCATTATCTATGAAGCACGTCCAAATGTAACGGCAGATGCCTTCGGACTCTGTTTTAAAACCGGAAATGCAGTGATCTTAAAAAGGAGGAAGTGATGCGCTCCACTCAAATATCGCAATCGTTGCCAGTATCCGACGTACGTTAGCGGAGTGTGGTGTAGATGAGAATGCCATCGCATTGATCGAAGATACCTCCAGAGAGACCACGACAGAATTTATGAAAATGAATGGATATGTAGATGTTTTGATCCCACGCGGTGGAGCCGGACTGATCCGTGCCGTTGTAGAAAATGCAACCGTACCGGTAATCGAGACAGGAACCGGCAACTGCCATATCTATGTAGATGAGAGTGCAGATCTGGATATGGCAGTGAATATCATCCTCAACGCAAAGACTCAGCGGATCGGAGTCTGCAATGCCTGTGAGTCCTTAGTTGTCCATGAAAATATCAAGGATGCACTGCTTCCGAAATTAGCAGAGCGTCTGAAGGAGAAAATGTTGAGATGCGTGGCGATAAGGCAAGTCAGGAAGCATGCAGTGACATCATCCCGGCATCAGACGAAGACTGGGGAAAAGAATATCTGGATTATATTTTATCCATAAAGACTGTAAAATCAACGGCTGAGGCGATTACTCATATCAACCGTTACAACACAGGACACCTCGAAGCTATCATTACCGAGAACTACACAAATGCAGAAAAATTCCTAGACGAAGTCGATGCCGCGGCAGTTTACGTCAATGCATCCACCCGTTTTACAGATGGATTTGAGTTTGGGTTTGGTGCCGAGATCGGAATCAGCACCCAGAAACTTCATGCCAGAGGTCCGATGGGATTAGAAGCACTGACCAGCACCAAATACATCATCTATGGTAACGGACAGATCCGTCCATAGAGAACCTCTAAAGAACACAGGAAATCAGAAAATCGCAAACGATTAGAAATCAGAAAGGTAAAACTGTAACACATGTACGAAAATATAGATTTTGATAACATTGATTTAACACAGAATCCACCACAGGAAGAACCGGACCGGCAGTATTACTATATAGCAAAGGCAAGACAGTATGTGCAGGGAAAAAAAGCCGGAAAAAGGGACGGCCTCTTACATTTTGCGTCAATACCTTTGGATGTCAGATGAATGCGAGGGATTCCGAAAAATTAATCGGGATATTAGAACAGATCGGATATGTAAAAAAAGAGACTGAAGATGCGGATTTTGTGATCTATAATACCTGTACCGTTCGTGAAAATGCCAATAACAAAGTCTATGGCCGCTTAGGATACCGCACAGCCAGAAAAAAAAATCCGGATATGATGATCGGGCTTTGTGGATGCATGATGCAGGAGCCGGAAGTTGTAGAAAAGATACGGACAAGCTATCGTTTTGTGGATCTGGTATTTGGGACACATAATATTTATAAATTTGCAGAATTGATCGTAGCTGCATTTGAACCAAAGGAATGATCGTTGACATCTGGAAAGACACCGACAAAATCGTAGAGGATTTACCGGTAGAACGTAAATATGCATTCAAATCCGGAATTAATATTATGTTCGGCTGTAATAATTTCTGCAGCTACTGTATTGTTCCATATGTGCGTGGAAGAGAGCGCAGCCGCGATCCAAAAGACATTATCCGTGAGATCGAACGGCTTGTAGCAGACGGTGTCGTAGAAGTCATGCTCTTAGGGCAGAATGTCAATTCCTATGGCAAGAACTTAGAGCATCCGATGACGTTTGCACAGTTGTTAGAAGAAGTAGAAAAAATCGACGGTTTAGAGCGGATTCGTTTTATGACTTCACATCCGAAGGATCTCTCCGATGAATTGATAGAAGTGTTAGGAAAATCGAAAAAATCTGCAAACACTTGCATCTTCCGTTACAATCCGGCAGCAGCCGCATCTTAAAAGAGATGAACCGCCATTACACGAAGGAGCAGTATCTGGAACTGGTAAAGAAAATTCGTGCGGCAGTTCCTGATATTGCACTTACGACAGATATTATTGTCGGCTTTCCGGGTGAAACAGAAGAAGATTTTATGGAGACGATGGAAGTGGTAAAAGAAGTGCAGTATGACAGCGCGTTTACCTTTATTTATTCAAAACGTACCGGAACTCCGGCGGCGACAAAAGAAGATCAGGTGTCGCCAGAGGTGGTAAAAGACCGTTTTGACCGGTTGCTACATGTCGTCCAGGAGATCGGAAGTCAAAAAGCCGGTGCATTACAGGGAACGGTACAAAAAGTTCTGATTGAAGAGATCAACGCACAGGATGAACATCTTGTTACCGGAAGACTGAGCAATAATTCCGTTGTCCATGTACCGGGTGGTGCGGATCTGATCGGAAAGATTGTAAATGTTTCCTTAGATGAATGTAAAGGTTTTATTATCTTGGCACTTTAGCAGAAGGCAGATAGGACATGGATCACACAAAAAAAGCGTTTTGGAAAAAAGGATGCTGTTTTTATCGGACTGCTTCTGATCATCGCCATTCTCATCTTTTTTCTTTACGAACTATTTTCAAAAAGAAACAGGTGCTATGGTAACAGTGACGGTTGACGGCAAAGTCTACGGAACTTATGATTTAGAAAAAGAGCAGACCATCGATATTAAAGCGGGGATAAAACCACAAATATCTTAAAGATTTCAGACGGAAAGGCAAAAATGCTTACCGCCGATTGCCCGGATCAGCTCTGTGTCCACCAGCAGGCGATTTCAAAAAAAATCAGACCATCGTATGTCTGCCAAATAAAGTAGTAGCAGAAGTCACCGGAAACACGAAAAAAGATTACGATGCTGTTGTGCAGTAAAGGAGTACTATGAATAAAAAGACCGCATATTTAGGGTTATTTTTGGCATTGGCATTGATATGCAGCTATATTGAAAGTCTGATACCATTCTATTTCGGAATCCCAGGTGTAAAGTTAGGGCTTACCAACATCGTGGTAGTGATGATGCTCTATTGTATCGGTGCGAAAAAGAAGCGTTGCTGGTTTCTTTACTGCGGATTGTTTTAGCGGGATTTATGTTCGGCAATATGTTCAGCATCCTCTACAGCCTTGCAGGCGGGATATTGAGCTTTCTTATCATGTATCTGCTGAAAAGATATACCGGACTGCACGTCATCTCTATCAGTGCCGCAAGGCAGGATCAGCCACAACATCGGACAACTGTTCGTTTGCAGCACTTTGTAGTAGAAAATTATAACATCCTTTACTATGCTTCCGTACTTATCATAGCCGGGATCATTACCGGAATTATGATCGGCATTGTGGCACAGGAAGTCATCCTGAGACTGAAACAGCGGATTGATTTTTAAACAGAAAAGGAATACATTATGTATGCATATATCAAAGGAATCCTTGCAGAAATCACAGAAGATGCGATCATCGTAGAAAATCAGGGCATCGGCTATGAGATAGCCGTTCCGGGACAGGTATTTGATTACCTTCCGTCCGTCGGTGAAAGAGGTAAAAATCTACACCTATCACTATGTGCGTGAAGATGCTATTTTACTCTACGGATTTCTGACCAAAGAAGATGTGCGGATCTTTAAAATGCTCATCGGAGTCAGTGGCATCGGACCCAAGGGAGCACTTTCTATCCTTTCCGTATTATCAACCGATGATCTGCGTTTTGCCATCTTAGGAGACGATGCAAAAGCCATTGCAAAAGGCTCCGGGAGTCGGTGCAAAGACCGCCCAGCGTGTGATCATCGAGTTAAAGGATAAATTGAGCTTAGAAGATGCTTTTGAACAAAAACTTGCAAATCAGGCACAAAAAGCAGAGTTAAACCCGGCTGTAGGTGTAAAAAATGAAGCAATTCTTGCATTAACTTCTTTGGGTTACTCCCAAAGTGAAGCCTTAAAAGTATTGCAGGGCATTGAAATTTCACCGGACGATCAGGTAGAGGATGTATTAAAAAATGGCATTAAAACAGATGGCATTTTTATAAACTTCGCATAAAAAGGAGAGTTACTCATGGAAAAACGGGTCATATCCACCCAGATTCAGGAAGAAGATTTAAAAATTGAAAAGAGCTTGCGTCCGCAGACTTTATCGGAATATATCGGACAGGAAAAAGCAAAGGAAAATCTGAAGGTCTATATTGAGGCGGCTAAAAACCTGGGGAATCCTTAGACCATGTGTTGTTCTATGGACCTCCCGGACTGGGCAAGACCACGCTGGCAGGAATCATAGCAAACGAAATGGGTGTCCATATGAAGGTAACCTCCGGTCCGGCAATCGCAAAAACCGGGAGAGATGGCTGCAATCTTAAGCAATCTGCAGGAGGGCGATTTATTGTTCGTGGATGAAATCCATCGGCTGAACCGTCAGGTGGAAGAGGTACTGTACCCGGCCATGGAGGACTATGCCATTGACATTATGATGGGAAAAGGCGCCTCGGCACGTTCCATACGTCTTGACCTTCCGAAATTTACCTTAGTCGGTGCGACCACAAGGGCGGGACTGCTTTCCGCACCGTTAAGAGACCGATTCGGTGTCGTACATCATTTAGAATTTTATACGCCGGAAGAATTAAAAGTGATCATCCGGCATTCCGCCATTATCTTAGGTGTTGAAATTGATGAAAAAGGCGCTTTGAATTAGCCAGACGTTCCCGTGGAACACCAAGACTTGCCAACCGCCTGTTGAAAAGAGTCCGTGATTTTGCGGAAGTCAAATACGATGGAAAGATCAATGAAGAAGTTGCAGCCTTTGCACTGGATCTGTTAGAGGTAGACAAACTCGGACTGGATACAAACGACCGCAATATCCTCTATACGATCATAGAAAAATTCAACGGCGGTCCGGTCGGTTTAGATACACTTGCGGCAGCGATCGGCGAAGATTCCGGCACGATCGAAGATGTCTATGAGCCATATCTTGTGAAAAACGGATTTATTAACCGAACACCAAAAGGGCGTGTGGCAACGGATTTTGCCTATCATCATTTTGGTATTGCGAAACCATAGGAAAAACAAGTATAATGTACTACATATAGTAGATGCGTGAGAAAAATACATAGATATGGTCGATGGGAGAGAACAATGTCAGCAAAGACGAATGCAGAAGTTGTAATGGAGGAAAAGTATATACATTAAGCGGATTTGAAAGTGAAGAGTATCTGCAAAAATCGCCTCCTATATAAATACGAAAATTTCCGAAGCGGAGGAATTGATTCCTTTAAACATCTGACACCGGATATGAGGGCAATCCTGACAGAATTAAATACTGCGGATGACTATTTCAAAGCAAAAGCACAGGTCGAAAAATTAGAACTGGATTTAGAAGCAAAAAGAGCGTGAGATCTACAATCTGAAACACGATCTGATCTCGAATCAGGTGCAGACGGAAACAAATACGCAAAGGATTGAAGAATTAGAAGCCGAAAACAAAGGAATTATTATTAAATAAAAACCAAATTAGAGGCTGCATTAGAAGATTCCCTGCTAGGGGAAAGTAACCTCCGCAAAGACGGATAAAAAAGAAGAAAAAGGAAACCACTTGAAAGCTATAGAGTTATTGTCTCTGCGGAGCCTATCCAATTTTAAAAAGCAGTCATCGGGGCGGGCGCAGATGCGGTATATGTCGGCGGCCCCGCTTTTGGTGCAAGAGCTTATGCCGATAATTTTTCTAAAGAGGAACTGTTAGAATCCATTGACTATGCTCATATTCATAACAGAAAAGTCTATCTGACGGTCAATACACTGCTCAAAGAACGTGAAATGGAAGAGCAGCTTTTTGACTATCTGCTTCCATACTACGAACAGGGACTAGACGCTGTCATTGTACAGGATTTTGGTGTACTGACGTTTATCCGTGAAGCATTTCCACAACTTTCCATCCATGCAAGTACCCAGATGACGGTAACCGGAACTGACGGAGCAGCATTTTTACAAAAACAGGGTGCTTCAAGGATTGTAACTGCAAAGGGAATTATCCTTTGAAGAGATCCAAAAAATAAAATCAGATACAGGTGTCGAAATCGAGAGCTTTGTACATGGAGCGCTCTGTTATTGCTATTCCGGCGAATGTCTCTTAAGCAGTATGCTAGGAGGACGCAGCGGCAACCGTGGAAGATGTGCGCAGCCCTGCCGGCTTCCATATGAAGTTTTAAATGCAGCGGGAGAACGTCTGACTAGAGAGGCGACCCACATTTTGAGCCCGAAAGACCTCTGTACCATCGGTATGATCCCACAGTTAGCAGAATGCGGGATTGACTCTTTTTAAAATCGAAGGCAGGATGAAGCAGGCTGAATATGCGGCGTGTGACCTCCATTTATCGTAAATATATCGACCTCTATGAACAATATGGACGCGAAGCCTTTCATGTAGATAAAAACGATGAGAAAAAATTAGAATCCCTTGGCAGCCGCAGTGGATTTACAACCGGATACTATACCAGACATAACGGTTCGGATATGATTACCTTTTCAAAGCCAAATCATACTAAAACCGACGAAAAACTGCACGAAACCATACGGAAAACCTATTTACAAAAAAAGATCTTCAAAGAAAAATTAAGGGAAACTTAAAGCTCTTTTGCGGAAAAAATGCTACACTATCGGTAGGCACCGGAGAAGCAGAAGTGCAGATCTTTGGTGAACCGGTAGAAGCCGCACAAAAGAAGCCGCTGGATAAAAATACCGTATCCGAAAAAAATGCAAAAGACCGGAAATACATCCTTTGTTTTTGAATCCTTAGAAATAGAAATGGATGATGATATTTTCGTTCCGATCGGGCAGCTCAATGCGTTACGAAGGGATGCACTTCATGCATTAGAAGAAAAACTGCTCGCAGATACCGGAAGGATCGGAATGGCAGTAAAACCGGAATCCCATAAATCAGACATTGGTACAAGAAATGTCAGGACAGCAGACATCCACACAGCAGATTTTTTTCTACAACGGTGTCCGTGCAGACCACAGAACAGCTTGCCTGTGTCTGTAAGACAGATGATGTCACACGCATTTGTTTAGATGCGGATACTTTTTGCGGACAGAAGATACAGCGGATTTACAAAAAGCATATCAGAGTATTACGGCAGTCGGAAAAGAAGCCTGTTTCATACTGCCTGTAATCTTTAGGGGAACATACCAGACAACGGTATGAAAGACTTTATGATACGGTCTTTACCATCCCATTTGATGGAATCATCGTGAAAAATTATGAAGAGATCGGCTTTTTACAAAGACATGCCTATACAGGAACAGTCATGGCAGACCATGATCTGTATACCTATTCAAACCGCACCCAGGAGGCATTTGCCCAAAGCGGTATCTGTAGGAACACGGTACCTTTGGAATTAAATTACAAAGAACTCCGTCACAGAGACTGCTCTAACAGCGAACTGTTAATCTATGGATATCTGCCGTTAATGGTCAGTGCCGGCTGTATTTTTAAGAGCCTTAAAAAGTGTCAGAAAAAAAGAAAGTCTCTGTTACTTAAAAGACCGCTACGGAAAACATTTTGCGGTCAGAAACTACTGCACGGATTGTTATAACATTCTTTATAACAGCAGTCCGTTAGCACTGTTTGGCATGCGGCAGGAGGTGGAAAGTATCCATCCGAAATCCTTAAGGATGCAGTTTACCACCGAATCTGTGAAAGAAACAGAAAAAATATTATCTTTTTTGAGAAAATATATATACAAAAGGGAAAAATGGGAACAAAATGATTGGAAAGACTACACCAACGGACAGATGAAACGAGGTGTAGAGTAAGGGAAAGTTATGGTACATTTAATTATTGAAGTCTCGAAATATCTGATGATCGTATTACTTGCGATCTATACTTACCAATGTTTTGCGGTATTTCGCAGACGTTCACCGGAACGGCAAAACCGAATATTTAACAGTCAGGCATCCTTGATCTACCTGATTCATTTAGATGCGTTTTTAGTTATTTATGCATCGACTTTGGATTTGAAGGTCATTGGGTTGTATTTAGTACAGTTGATCTTACTTGTGATCATCCAGCTCTGTTATAAAGTATTCTATCGAAAAGCCTCCAGACTGGTCGTCAATAATATGTGTATGCTCTTAGCCATCGGTTTTATTATTCTGACCAGACTGGATTTTGACAAGGCAATGAAGCAGTGTGAGATCGCCGTTGCAGCCATCGGGATCACACTCTTAGTACCGTTTATTATCCACAAATTGAAGTTTTTTCACAAATTGACCTGGGTTTACGCAGAGTCGGACTTGCACTCTTAAGCGTAGTTGCGGTACTCGGTGCAAGGAGTTATGGAGCAAAATTATCCTTTTCCATTGGCGGGATCAGCATCCAGCCATCGGAATTTATCAAAATTCTCTTTGTATTCTTTGTAGCCTCGATGTTCTATGAATCTACAGAATTTGCACAGGTTGTAAAAACCACGATCGTCGCGGCACTCCATGTTGTGATCTTAGTATTATCCAAAGATTTAGGTGCGGCACTGATCTTTTTTGTAGTCTATTTAGTCATGCTGTATGTAGCAACCAGAAAACCATCCTATGCCTTAGCCGGACTTGGAACCGGGGCGCTTGCATCATTAGTGGCATACAAATTATTTAACCATGTCCGTGTGCGTGTCGTTGCATGGAAGAATCCGTTAGGTGTCATTGACAAAGAAGGCTATCAGATCTGTCAGTCACTATTTGCCATCGGAACCGGCGGCTGGTTCGGAATGGGACTCTATCAGGGAATGCCGGATAAGATCCCGGTCGTAGAGCGAGGATTTTGTCTTTGCAGCAATTTCCGAAGAGCTTGGCGGTGTCTTTGCACTCTGTCTGCTCTTAGTCTGTGTCAGCTGTTACCTGATGTTTTTAAATATAGCGATGCAGATCAAAGATCAGTTCTATAAGCTGATCGCGTTGGGACTTGGAACCGTCTACGGATTTCAGGTGTTCTTAACCATCGGCGGTGTGACAAAATTTATACCGTCTACCGGTGTAACACTGCCACTTGTCAGCTATGGCGGAAGCTCCCTGCTCAGTACCACGATTATTTTTGCAATCATCCAGGGTCTTTATATTTTAAGACAGGATGAAGAAGGAATGAAACAACATGAAGGAAAGAAGAAAAAGAAAGTTAACGTTAAAGAAAAACGAACAAAACGGGAACCACAACGAAAACCTGAACCGGCTGCAAGACCAACTTCCGGAAACGGACGCAAAAAACCGGATTCGACCAGGACATCGAAGACCTCGACTAGAAACCGGGAGTTCGTGGTCATTACCTATGCGTTTTTAGGTATCTTTATCGCCTTAATGGGATACTTTGCCTATTTTGAAACGGTAAAGAGCGAGGATTTTATCAATTCGCCTTACAATGCAAGACAGGATTCGTTTTCGAGCAGTACTGTCCGTGGAAAAATTATGGGTTCCGGCGGTGAGATACTTGCAGAGAGTAACGTGGATGCCGAGGGAAAAGAGACCAGAACCTATCCGTACCGGAACCTGTTTGCCCATGTGGTCGGCTATTCCACCCACGGCAAATTAGGTGTGGAATCTGCTGCAAACTTCAACCTTTTACGCTCAAACAGCTTTTTCTTAGAACGTATTGTCAATGAGATCCGTGGGGAAAAGAATAAGGGAGACGATGTGGTAACCACATTAAATGTCAGCTTACAGCAGGCAGCCTATGATGCACTTGGAGAACACGATGGAGCAGTGGTGGTCATGGAGCCTTCGACCGGAAGGATCTTAGCTATGGTTTCTAAGCCGGATTTTGACCCGAATGAGGTAGCGGCAAACTGGGAAGCAATATCAGGCGATTCCGAAAGCTCTGTTTTAGTCAACCGTGCGACACAGGGACAATACCCGCCGGGTTCTACTTTTAAGATTTTAACTACTTTAGAATATATGAATGAAAACAGCAATTATAATGAATACTCCTTTCAATGTAACGGAAAACTGAATGTGGATAATTCAGAGATTCACTGCTTTGGCGGGGAAGTACATGGAAGTGAGGATTTAAAGGCTTCTTTTTAAAAATTCCTGTAATACCTCATTTTCTAATATCGGACTGAGCTTGGATAAGGCGGCTTTTCGGAAGTTCTGTAAAAAATGCTGTTTAATCAAAAACGTCCGGGAGATTTAGACACGAAAAGAGCAGTTTTTCCTTAGATGCTTCTTCCGGTACCGGAGAAACGATGCAGACAGCCATCGGACAGGGAAAGACACTGGTTTCCCCTTATCATATGATGCTGATCAGTGCTGCGATCGCAAATGACGGAGTATTGATGACCCCTTATGTCATTGACCATACACAGAACAAAGACGGCACTTTAGTCAAACAGTTTGAGGCAGCGGAATATGGAAAACTTTTTGAGCAAGGAACAGGCACAGACCATCCGCGAGTATATGCGGGGAGGTTGTAGAGAGCGGAACCGCAAGCGCTTTGAAGGGACAGAGCTATACAGCGTATGGTAAAACCGGTTCTGCCGAGATTAACAGCAAGCGTGACAGCCATGCCTGGTTTACGGATTTGCAACTAAAGCAGACTCCGGTAAACCGGATATTGCGATCGCTGTCATTGCAGAAGAAGCCGGAACCGGTGGAAAAATTGCGGCTCCGATCGCCAAACAGGTATTTGATGCATATTATGCACAGTAAATCTTCGGCTTTTTGTTGCAACTTTACTCAAAAAAAAGGTTATACTAAGGATAAGTGAACAACCACATCAGGAGGGATTGCAATGATACAGGCAACAAGTTGTGGTGGTGTGGTAATATTTCGTGGAAAGATACTGGTCTTGTATAAGAATTATAAGAACAAATACGAAGGCTGGGTTCTTCCCAAAGGAACCGTAGAACCCGGAGAAGAGTATAAGGATACTGCAGCACGAGAAGTATTAGAAGAGACCGGCGTAGCGGCAAACATCATTAAATACGTTGGAAAGAGCCAATACACTTTCACGATACCGGATAACACGGTGGAAAAAAGTGTCCACTGGTATCTGATGATGGCGGACAGCTATTACAGCAAGCCCCAGCGGGAAGAGTACTTCATCGATTCCGGGTATTACAAATTCCATGAGGCCTACCATCTGTTAAAATTTGCCAATGAAAAGCAGATTTTAGAGCGGGCTTACAATGAGTATGTGGATTTGAAAAAAAAGAGCAACTTATGGGGAAATCGCAAATATTACTAAGAGAAAAGCAGTTTGTTAAGAACTGCTTTTTTTTCACACAGAAACAGCACCGTGAGGGATATTCATGATTTGGTATGACGATTTATATCTATCGGAAAACATTGAAAAAAAAGCAGATAAGATCAAGTGGAAAATCACGCACAATGCCGGAATGCTGCATATGTATGTGATCAGCCTGCCACAGAACAATGACAGTCTGTTAGAGATCATCAGTACCAAAGAGCTGATGCAACGGTATTATCCGAAAAAATCTTGTGATCGTAGGCATCGCAAAGGGATATGAAGAAGCTGTTACCATGGCAGCGACCATTGTTGTAGAAACCATGAATTCACTTGGCAGCACAAATGTAAAGCAATATTTAAAGGAAAAACGTAAGGAGAATCAAAAAGAACGATGAGTATATTCCTATCTATATTGAAGATCATCGGGATCATCCTTGGAATCCTGCTTGCGATCTTGCTTGCATTAGTGCTATTGATCGTATTTCTTCCGATCTGTTACCGGGTAGAGGGTGATTTTCAAGAAAAAATGAGATCAGCGGACGATTATCGTGCCTGTTTTTTATCCGGGTAAAGTTTTTGGCCGAAGGAAAAAAGATATCTGTCCGGCTTTCGATTTTAGGATTCAAAAAGTCCTTTATCCGGCAGAAGAAAAAGCAGCGCGCAAAGCTAAAAAACAACGCAGATCAAAGAAGCGGACGCAAAAACATACAACACCGGAAGAACAGGATACCGTAAATACGGGTTTTGAAGATGAAGTGGAAGAGCATGACGGGTTAACCGTTGATGACGATTCTGCATCGATCCAGACAGCAGAACTTTTATCCTCATCCGCTACGGACAAGTCCTATACCACAGCAGATGAGAACTTTACAGACTCGGATTTTTCAAAGAAAAAGTCCTTGCCAAAGTTTCGTCCATGGCATATGATTAAAACATGGATTCAAAAGATTAAAAAAATTCATTCTTTCATTAAAAGAGAATTTTTCCAACATAAAAAAGGAAGTATCGGATGAAACTAATAAAAATGCGGTAAGTCATATATTTTTAAAGAGTTAAAGACGCTGCTTCATCACATCGGACCAAGGCGTGGAAAGGCGCAGCTTTCTTATTCGACAGGAGATCCCGCAACAACCGGAGAGCTGACCGGAGTACTCAGTATTATGCCTCTTTTTATAAAAAAGGCATCCATGTGGTTCCGGATTTTACCTCGGACAGGTTCTATATCCAGGGAAACTTCCGGGTAAACGGTCATTTCAGGTATTTCATCTGCTCGGCATTTTTATCCGGGTATATAGAGATAAAGATTTAAGAAAATTAATGCAAAAATTCAAATAGGAGGGTAACTATGGCAGACAACAGTTTCAGCTCAACAGTAGCATCATTATTTAAGGGAATGGACAGCTTTATTACAACTAAGACCGTTGTAGGAGATGCGGTACACATCGGTGATACGATCATTCTTCCGTTAGTAGACGTGTCTTTTGGTGTCGGAGCAGTGAGCATTTTCCGATGAAAAGAAGAACAACGGCGGTGGCGGTATGGGAGGAAAGATCACTCCAAGCGCTGTACTGGTCATCCAGAATGGTACCACGAAATTAGTCAATGTCAAAAATCAGGACGGAATCACAAAAGTCTTAGATATGGTTCCTGATTTTGTAAACAAATTTACATCCAAAGATAAAGAGCCAAGCGAAGGTGAGAAAAAAGCAGCAAAAGAGATGGAAGACATCTTAACCGATGCAGTCAATCCGTCTAAGAAGAATAAGTACAAAAACAGAACAGAAGCGTAACATTTTAAGCGGGGAGCATATATTAATCATAATATATGCTCCCTGTTGGTGTGTGCTTATGAAACGTGTTTGTGGTTTTGGGCTGTTCTGTTGTTCTCTGGGTATGATTTTGATACTCCTGATCGGAAATGAGATCATCGGATTTATCCTTGTTTTCCTGTGTCTGATCATCGGCTACAACCTGTTTTGCTGCCGGTGAAGTACCACAAAAAGACCGCCCTATGAAATAGGACAGTCTTTTTTATTCGTTTCTTCATCAAAGATAAAAGTTTTATCAAGCTAATAACTAAGCTCTTTCAACTTTTCCGGATCTCAAACAAGAAGTACATACATATAATCTCTTTGGTGTACCGTTTACTTTACACTTAACAGATTTGATGTTTGATTTCCACATTCTATTAGATTTTCTATGAGAATGGCTCACATTGTTACCGAAGTGAGCGGCTTTTCCACATACTGCACATTTTGCCATGACGTTGCACCTCCTCGTACATTACTAGATTCACATTATATAGTGAACCCACAACAATCATATTCTAGCAGATGGCGTCGTATAATGCAAGGAAAAATTAAAAAATTATAAAAAACAAAAAAGAAAGGTTTTCTTTTACTATAAAAACAGTTATAATAACCTAGAATATATATGTGCAGTATATGTGTGCAAACATGATATGGAGGTAAATAGATGAAGGGGAACGATGAATACCCAGCTTGGAAGAATCGTCATTGATACGGACGTAATTGCAACATATGCGCGGGCTCCGTGGCAGTTGAATGTTTCGGTATTGTTGGAATGGCAGCTGTCAATATGAAGGATGGTCTTGTAAAGCTGTTGAAAAAGGATTACTTAAATCATGGTATTAATGTCACACTGGATGAAGATAATAAGATTACCATTGATTTTCATATGATAGTGGCTTACGGTGTAAGCATTCTTACGATTTCTGAAAATCTGATGGAAACCGTAAAATACAAAGTAGAAGAGTTTACCGGAATGCAGATTGATAAGATCAACATTTTTGTTGAGGGCGTCCGTGTGATTGATTAAGGAGGGTAAACAGTTGGAAATCAGTACAATAGATGCTTCCCAAGTAGCAAAGATGTTTTTAGCTGGTGCAAAGAATTTAGAAGCAAAAAAAAGAATGGATCAATGAATTGAATGTATTTCCGGTCCCTGATGGTGATACCGGTACAAATATGAGCATGACGATCATGTCTGCCGCAAGAGAGGTCAGTGCATTAGACAATCCTGACATGAAATCCTTATGTAAGGCCATCTCTTCCGGTTCCCCGCGTGGTGCGCGCGGTAACTCCGGTGTTATCTTATCCCAGCTTTTTTGCGCGGATTTACCAAAGGTGTCGCAGAATACGATGAAATTGATGTCATGATCTTAAGTGAGGCTTTGCAAAAGGCAGTCGATACTGCATACAAGGCAGTTATGAAGCCAAAAGAAGGAACCATTTTAACGGTTGCAAAAGGGGAGCCCACAGAGCATTAGAGTTAGCAGAAGAGACCGATGATCTGGTATATTTTGTCAGTGAGGTCATCAAAGAAGCGGACCGCATGCTGCAAAAGACTCCGGATATGCTTCCGGTCTTAAAACAGGCCGGTGTGGTAGATTCCGGCGGACAGGGCTTAGTGGAAGTGTTAAAAGGTGCAAATGATGCACTTCTTGGCAAAGAAATTGATTATACGATCGAAGGTGCTGCATCCGCAGGAACCGTGACAAAGATCACACCACAGGCAGAAGCAGATATCAAATTTGGTTATTGTACAGAGTTTATCATTATGCTGAACAAGCCGATGACTGACAAACAGGAACGTGATTTCAAATCCTATTTAGAGTCGATCGGAGATTCTATCGTAGTCGTAGCAGATGACGAGATTACCAAGGTACATGTACATACGAATGACCCTGGTCTTGCAATCCAGAGAGCGTTGACGTATGGTGCACTGAGCAGAATGAAAATTGATAATATGCGTGAGGAGCATCAGGAAAAACTGATCAAAGATGCTGAAAAACTTGCGCAGCAGCAAAAAAAGAAGAAGAGGAAGAAGCCAAAAAACAGGCAGAACAGGAAGGACCTGTCGAAGAAAAAAAGACATGGCGTTTATTTCTGTGTCCATCGGAGAAGGGATCAATGAGATTTTCAGAAGCCTCGGTGTCGATGAGATCATCGAAGGTGGTCAGACCATGAACCCAAGCACCGAAGATATATTAGAGGCGATTGAAAAAAGTTCATGCAAAATCCATTTTCATCCTTCCGAATAACAAGAATATCATTTTAGCAGCAAATCAGGCAGCAACCTTAGTAAAGAGAAACATGTCATTGTCATCCCGACAAAGACCGTACCGCGGGAATTGCCGCACTGATCAACTATATTCCTGAGAATACACCGCAGGGAAAACGAAGCTGCCATGAAAGCAGAGATTGAGAACGTAAAGAGCGGTCAGGTTACTTATGCCGTGCGTGATACGATCATCAACGAAAAAGAGATCAAGCGTGGGGACTATATGGGAATCGGCGACAGTGGTATTATTTCTGTCGGCAAAGACCGTGATGAGACCTTAAAAGAAATGCTTTCTAAATTAGTAGATGAGGACTCAGCATTGATCAGCCTCTACTATGGCGATGAGATTACCGAAGAAGAAGCCGAAAAAGTAGGCGCTGAACTTGGTGAACTTTATCCTGATTTAGATGTAGAAGTAAATTATGGCGGACAGCCGGTTTACTATTATGTAATTTCCGTGGAGTAAACAAACGATGAACTTAGATTCGCAGATTCGAGAATTAAAAGGCGTCGGAGAAAAAAAACAGAAACATTGTTTCAAAACTTAGGAGTATACACCGTGCGTGATATACTCCTTCATTTTCCACGCGAATATCATAAATTTGAGCAGCCAAAAAGTGTCGATGAAATATCCGAAGGAACCGTAATCGCAGTCCTTGGCAGGATCAAAAAAGACACCCTTAGTCCGTCGTAACGGAAGAATAGCAGTCACGAGCACACAGATCGAAGGCGGGGAAAAAATCCTTTCTCTGATCTGGTTTCGAATGCCTTATTTAAAAAAACACGTTAAAACCGGGCATGCAGTATGTATTTTACGGAATTGTGAAAAAACGTAAAAACCAGCTGATCATGGAACAGCCAAAGATCTATACGATCACACAGTATCAGGAGCTTTCCGACAGTCTTCAGCCGGTCTATGTATTGACGAAAGGACTGACAAACAATCTTGTGCGTAAGATGGAAAAACAGGCATTAGAATCCATCTGTCTGCTGGATGATTTTTTACCGGAAAAACTGAGAAAAATACATGATTTTTGTGAATATGGACAGGCTGTAAGGCAGATGCATTTTCCGGACAGTGCGTATGCTTTGAAAAATGCGAGAAACCGTCTGGCATATCAGGATTTTTTTGAATTTATCCTGATGATGCAGATGTCAAAAGAGCAGCGTGTTACCGCAAAAAATCAGTTTACCTTTGAAGAAAACGGAATCGTAGAACAGATCATTTCCAAACTGCCTTATCCGTTAACCGGTGCGCAAAAGCGGACGATCGACTGCATTCATAACGAAATGCGTGGAGATTATGTGATGCAGCGGCTGATCCAGGGAGATGTCGGTTCCGGTAAGACCATCGTTGCATTTTTAGCCATGATCGATGCGGCATCCAATGGCTACCAGTCTGCCATCATGGCACCGACAGAGGTACTTGCAAGACAGCACTATGAGAATTTTTACACAGATGTGCCTGGACTATGACTTAGACTTTCCGGTGATCCTGCTGACCGGCTCCATGACGGCAAAGCAGAAAAGGGATGCCTACGAAAGGATGTTACTATATCCAAACGCACTGATCGTCGGAACACATGCTTTGATCCAGGAACGCGCCGTCTATGAAAATCTTGCACTTGTCATCACGGATGAACAGCACCGCTTTGGTGTCAGACAGCGGGAAACACTTGGAAAAAGGGAGAAAAACCGCATATTTTAGTGATGAGTGCCACACCGATCCCAAGAACACTCGCCATTATCTTATATGGAGATTTGGATATTTCTGTAATTGACGAAGTTCCGGCAAAACGGCTCCCCGATCAAGAATTGTGTAGTCGGTACGGAATTTCGCCCAAAAGCCTATGAATTTATAGAAAACAGGTAAAAGACGGACATCAGGCATATGTCATCTGTCCGTTAGTGGAAGAGAGTGAGAATACCGAAGCAGAAAATGTCACAGACTATACGAAATTATTAAAAGCAGAACTTCCGGATGTACGGATTGCCTGCCTGCACGGAAAAAAATGAAACCGGCAGAGAAAACCGGATCATGGAAGAATTTTTAAATCACGATACTGATGTGTTAGTTTCCACTACCGTAATCGAAGTCGGAGTCAATGTCCCGAATGCCACGGTCATGCTGATCGAGGATGCACAACGTTTCGGACTGGCCCAGCTGCATCAGCTCCGCGGAAGAGTCGGACGCTCCGATCTCCAGTCCTACTGTATCATGATGAATACCTCCGAATCCAAAGAATCCAAAAAACGATTAGACATTTTAAATCGTTCCAATGATGGATTTTACATAGCCAGAGAGGATTTAAAACTGCGTGGTCAGGGAGATTTCTTTGGTGTACGCCAAAGTGGTGAAATGGAATTTGCCGTCGGAGATATCTTTGCAGATGCGAGGGCTGTTGCGGAAGCCGCAGAAGACGTAAACGCTCTCTTAGACAAAGACCCAGAACTATCAAAAGAAGAACACCGGGCATTAAAACAACACATGGAAACCTACGGCGAACAATGGTTCGAACAACTAAATCTCTAATAGTATCAAAAAAATCTAACTAAAATTAACAGTTTTCCCATACATTTGTAAGTCTAGAAAACCCGAAACCACATATACTAGCATTGTAACAAACAAGTTACAGCTTACAAAAGTAAAAGGGGGGAAATGATTATGGCACGTTCTAATACCACAAGTGTACCGGAAGCAAAAAGCGCAATGAACCGTTTTAAGTATGAGGTAGCAAGCGAGTTAGGAGTACCGTTATCTGATGGTTACAACGGTAACCTTACTTCTAAGCAGAATGGTTCCGTAGGCGGATATATGGTCAAAAAAATGATCGAGGCTCAGGAACGCCAGATGGCTGACAAATAAGCATACCCGACACAACAGGAAAATGAAGAATCAGTAAAGGCGAAAAGGCCCGGATGGAGAATCCGGGCTTTCGTCATGTTCGCTAATCTATTTGTTGGATTTCCCTGCAATATCAGCTTCACTGACCATTGAGTAGTTCGTGTAATAAACCACAAATCCCGGTGCCGCACCGTTTGGCTTTTTTAACGTTTTTTCCTTTTGCAGATAGTCAATCTCTACCTTTCCGGCTTCTTTTCCCTTAGAATAATAGGCAGCCAGCCGTCCGGCTTCTTCAAAAGTCTGATCCGGCAGTTCGTCGCCATTCGTTTTTACAATGACATGGGAACCCGGCATTTCCTTTGCGTGGAACCACCAGTCATTTCCGGTTGCCATCTTAAAAGTCAGTTCATCATTCTGATAATTATTTTTTCCGACATAGATATCATATCCATTGGAAGATACATAGTGGAACGGTTTACTTTTTAGCAGATTTCTGTTTTTTTCGTGCTGTGCTTTTTAATATAGCCGCTTTCCGTCAATTCTTCCTTGATCTGGGAGAGGTCGCTTTCACTCGTTGCAATATCTAAAGACGTTGCAATGGAATCTAAATGGATGATCTCCATTTTGGTTTCTTCGATCAGGCTGCTGAGTGCCTGATAGGTACGTTTTAATTTGTTATAGCGGTCAAAATATTTTTTGCATTCTCTAAAGCCGACAGATCGCTGTCTAATGGGATCGTGATCATCTCATTGGTATAATAATTCAATGCCTCTAGGCTTTTTGCTCCTTCCGGGGCGGTATAGCCATAAGTATTGAGCAGTTCGCCGTAGACTTTATATTTTTTGCGTTTTTCCGTATCTTTTAACTGTTTTAGCTGTAGGTCATATTTTTTCCGGCTGCGCTCTAGGGCAGTGGTTACGATCCTTCGTAGATCTGCGGATTTTTGCCGCATGTGAGTGTAAACATTTTTTGCCGCATAGAACTGTTCAAGCACCTGTGAGATGGAATCGTAGGAAATTGTCTCTAAATCTGCGTACTGTTTTAACAAAAATGCCGAATATTCCACCGGCTCTTTGCCGCGCATCACAATATTCGGTGTAAAATTCCCTTCTTTTTTACATCTTCCATATACCAGAAGAAATTATTCGACAGATGCAGTTTTTCATCTTCCGACAGGGCAGAAGTCGATGCATCGGCATCTAAAGATGCGCGATAGCAGATTTCTCCGGCTGCTAACGGACTGATCCCCGTATAAGAGGAATAGATTGCCTTTCGGATAGTTGTTGGTTTTTCCATGATCTCAAAAAGAAAATGTTCACGGTTTTCCGTCAGCGGATTGAATTTTTTCACTGGTCTTTGGAATGAAATACTCCCCCGCCCCGGCAGCACCTCACGCACAGAACTGACCTCGCGCGGAAATATGTTTGATACTGTCGATGATCTTGTCATTTTCATCACAGAAAATAATGTTACTGTGTTTTCCCATTACCTCAATGATCAGAGATTTTTACATAAATCCCCTAAATCATCTAAATGCTCTATCTCAAAGCGTACAATACGCTCCATTTCCGGTTGGAAAATCTTCGTGATCCGTCCGTTTGCAATATGTTTGCGTAAAAGCATACAAAAATTCGGTGCATTCATCGGACTTGGTTTATTTGTGTCTGTCAGATATATTAACGGAAGTGATGCGGAAGCGGAGAGCAGAAGACGTGCCTGTCCGACGTTTCCTCCCTTGATCGTTAAGATCAGCTCATCCTTTTCCGGCTGTGCGATCTTTTGCAATGCGTCCGTTTAAAATGGTCCGGTTTAAATCATATACAATATTTGCGATGGTAATACCGTCAAATGCCATGGTGTCATACCTCCTTCCTTCCTAGCCTAATTGTTGACAGGAAAAAAGTCAAAGAATATTTGACGAACCCTTCATTTTTTTGTATATAATAAAGTATCTATGCATACAGGTATCGCAAGACGGATAGAGAGATGCACAGAAGAAATCAGACAGGAGGCTTTTATGATCAAAAAGTATGACCGGTTTTGGCCGGGCAGAGGTTATGGAGGAAAACCGGAAGTTTACGGTTGAGATCAAATCCGTCAACCACCGGTACTTTGATGTCAATATCAAGATGCCAAAGAAATTGGGCTTTTTTGAAAGTACCATCCGTAATCTCCTAAAAGAATACATGCAAAGGGGCAAGGTCGATGTCTTTATCACTTACGAAGACTACAACGAGAACAATGTAGCTTTGAAGTATAACGAAGAGATTGCCCGAGAATACTTTAACACATCTGAACGCCATGGCAGAACAGTTTGATCTGCAAAACGATATTACCGTCGGCAAATTGTCCAAATATCCGGAAGTGTTCACGATGGAAGAACAGGATGTCGATGAAAAAGAACTGTGGAGCGTTTTAGAAAAAGCACTCAGACAGGCATGCGAACAGTTTGTTGCATCGAGGATCACTGAGGGAGAGAATTTAAAGAAAGATTTAGTGGAAAACTCGATGAAATGTTAAAGAACGTAGATTTTATCGAGGAGCGTTCCCCCACAGATCCTCAGTGATTACCGCAGCAAAGCTCGAAGCTAAGGTCAAAGAGCTGTTAGAAGATACGCAGATCGATGACGGCGGGATTGCGGCAGAGGTTGTCATCTATGCGGATAAGATCTGTGTAGATGAAGAGACTGTCCGCTTAAAGAGCCATATCCAGGGTACCAAGGATGCCTTAGAAGAAGGCGGCAGCATTGGAAGAAAATTAGATTTTATTGCACAGGAGATGAACCGGGAAGCAAATACGATCTTATCCAAAGCAAACGACCTTGCCATTTCAGATACCGGTATTGAACTGAAGACGAACATTGAGAAGGTCAGAGAACAGATTCAGAACATTGAATAGCTTTACATAACCGATATTTGAAGAGGAAAATACGATGAATTTAGAAAAAAAAAAAAAAGGAATATTAGTTGTCGTTTCCGGCTTTTCCGGCTCAGGAAAGGGAACGATTATGAAAGAACTTTTTAAAAAGTATCCTGAGCAATACGCACTTTCCATTTCGGCAACGACAAGACAGCCAAGAGAAGGCAAAACAGACGGCGTAGAATATTTTTTTAAAGAAACCAAAGAATTTGAGCAGATGATCACAGACGGCGAACTGCTTGAATATGCACAGTATGTTGACAACTATTACGGCACACCAAAAGCCTATGTGGAAAAGCAGTTAGCTGACGGCAAAGATGTCATCTTAGAAATTGAGATACAGGGCGCTTTAAAAGTCAAAAACAGTTCCCGCAGACCTTGCTTCTTTTGTAACACCGCCATCCGCCGAAATCTTAAAGAACGGCTGATCGGCGAGGGGCACAGAGGATATGGAGATCATCAACAAGCGTTTAAGCCGTGCATGCGAAGAAGCCGAGGGCATTGAAAATTATGACTATTTAGTCATCAATGATGATTTAGACATCTGTGTCGAAGAAGTACACCAGATGATAAGAAACGAGCATCTTACGATTGCAAGAAATGAAAAAGCGATTACACAGATGCGTGAAGAATTAAAGGGATTTTTGAAAGGAGAATAACTATGATACATCCATCTTATGTAGACTTAATGAAAGTAATGAACAGTGGTGTGGAGTTTGGAGAGGAACCGGTTGTTAACAGCCGTTATTCCATCGTAATCGCCGCTTCGAAACGTGCAAGACAGATCATCGCGGGAGATGAGCCGTTAGTAGAAGGAGCAGCCGGAAAGAAACCGCTTTCTACTGCAGTGGGGGAGTTATACGAAGGAAAAGTAAAGATTATCGGAGATGACAACGAGGAAGAAGAGGAAGTATAATGAAAATTCTGTTTGTATCTCTCGGATGTGATAAGAATCTCGTAGATACGGAGTATATGCTTGGTATCCTTGGCAATGAGGGCTATGCCTTTACGGATGATGAGCGAGGAGGCAGATATCATTGTGATCAACACCTGTTGTTTTATCAACGATGCCAAAGAAGAAAGCATTAATACCATTTTAGAAATGGCAGAGTACCGCGAATCCGGGAACTGCAAAGCGCTGATCGTAACAGGATGTTTAGCACAGCGTTATCAGGAAGAAATCGAAAAAAGAGATCCCGCAGGTGGATGCCATCCTTGGAACGAATTCTTACGATGCCATTGCAGAAGCCGTAAAAAATGTTTTAGGCGGCAGTCATTATGAGAATTTTAAGACATTAGAGGGACTTCCAGCCGTTTCCGCAAAACGTTCCCTGACCACGGGAGGACATTATGCCCATTTAAAAATCGCAGAAGGCTGCAACAAGCATTGTACTTACTGCATTATCCCAAAAATCCGTGGCGAGTACCGCAGTATCCCGATCGAAGAATTAGTGGAATCTGCAAGAGAGTTAGCGGCACAGGGCGTAAAGGAACTGATCTTGGTTGCACAGGAGACCACTCTTTACGGTATCGACCTGTATGGAGAGAAATCTCTGTACAGACTTTTAGATGAACTGAATAAAATAGAAGGAATCTACTGGATCAGGATCCTTTACTGTTATCCGGAAGAGATTGACGATAAATTGATCGCTTCCATAAAACGCAACGAGAAAGTCTGCCACTACTTAGATCTGCCGATCCAGCATGCCGATGATATGATCTTAAAACGCATGGGAAGAAGAACTTCACAGGCGGATTTACGCAGTATTGTCACAAAGCTTCGAACAGATATCCCGGATATCGCACTCCGTACCACACTGATCTGTGGCTTCCGGGAGAGACGGAAAAAGAACATGAATCACTGATGTATTTTATCAATGAGATGGAATTTGACCGCCTTGGTGCATTTACTTATTCTCCGGAGGAAGATACTCCGGCAGCAGCTTTTGACGATCAGGTAGATGAAGAACAGAAGAAGCAATGGCAGCAGGAAGTCATGGAACTTCAGGAAGAAGTTATTATAGATGCCAACGAGCGGATGATTGGCAGGGAACTCTATTGTATGATTGAAGGTCAGGTTTCCGGTGAAAACACCTATGTGGGAAGAACTTACCGGGACGCACCGGATATCGACGGTTACATTTTTATCGATACGGATGAAACGCTGATGAGTGGTGATTTTGTAAAGGTAAGGGTAACCGGAGCTTATGAATACGATTTGATAGGAGAGATTGCATGAATTTACCAAATAAACTGACGATATTTCGAGTAATATTAATTCCATTTTTTGTATTCTTTTTACTTGCACCATATTTTCCGGAATATGGAAAATACATTGCAACCGCCATTTTTATCGTGGCAAGTCTGACCGATATGGCAGATGGAAAAATTGCAAGAAAATACAATCTTGTGACAAATTTCGGGAAATTTATGGACCCGTTAGCAGATAAACTCTTAGTATGCTCTGCCATGATCTGTCTTGTGGAGATCGACCGGTTAGCAGCATGGATCGTTATTGTTATTATTGCAAGAGAGTTTATCATCAGCGGATTCCGTTTAGTGGCATCGGATAACGGTATCGTCATTGCCGCAAGTTACTGGGGCAAATTTAAGACCACTTTCCAGATGCTTATGATCATCGCGCTGATCTTGGATTTCCAGAACCGCTACTTCCAGATGCTTGCAACAGCACTGACCTATATTGCATTAATCTTAACGGTCGTTTCCCTGATCGACTACATTGCAAAAAAATAAGGAGGTATTAAAAGAGCAGAAATAACAGGAACTAAAATAAAAAATAAATCAGAACGGCAATGATGAATAAATCCATAGAAGAGATAGTAGAATTTTTGATTGACAAAAATTAACGATTACAACTGCGGAATCCTGTACCGGTGGGCTGATCGCATCTGCGATCGTGGATATTCCGGGCGTATCTGAGATTTTTCACGAGGGATATGTTACCTATTCCAATGATGCAAAGGAACGACTGTTAGGGGTTGCCCCCAAAACCATTTCCGATCATGGGGTAGTCAGCAGCCAGACCGCTGCCGAGATGGCTACGGGTGCCGCAAGAACGGCTCATACCACGATTGCCCTTTCATCCACAGGCGTTGCAGGACCGGACGGCGGTACGAAGGAGCATCCGGTAGGGAGACGTATATCTTGGCTGCTGTTACAATGACAGCGTTTTGACACACCATATGCTCGGATGCGGCAGCCGCACCGAAATACGACAGACAGGTAGTAGCAGCAGCATTTTCACTCTTAGAAAAAAAATGCTGACAGAGGAGAAGATACTATGAGGATCATAGCAGAACGGCAAGAAGCCTTCCACTGAAAACGATTGAAGGAAAAGACACCAGACCAACCACAGACCGTATCAAAGAGACTTTGTTTAACATCATCCAGATGGATGTTCCAAGAGCTTTTTTTAGATCTGTTTGCGAGTGAAGCGGAGCCATCGGACTTGAAGCATTAAGTCGTGGCGCGAATGAAGCCGTATTTGTGGAAAATAATAAAAAAGCGGCAGACTGTATCGAGGAAAACATCCGTTTTACAAAGTTTACCGAGGAATCCACACTGATGAGGACCGATGTGCTGACGGCACTGTGTCAGTTAGAGGGACGCAAATATTTTGATATTGTATTTATGGACCCGCCTTATGGCAAGGAATTAGAAAAAGAAGTGCTGATCTATCTTGCAACGTCAAAGCTGATCGATGAAGACAGCCTGATCATTGTAGAGATGTCAGACCGGACAACATTTGACTATGTACATGAGCTTGGTTTTACCGTAGAGAAACTGAAAAAATACAAGACCAATATGCATCTGTTTTTAAAACGGGCAGGTCAGAAAGAGGACTGATATGAAAAGAGCAATATATCCGGGCAGCTTTGATCCGGTTACTAACGGACATGTAGACATAATCCACGCGTTCTTCTAAAATTGTGGACAAGCTGATTGTCGGCGTTTTAAACAATAGTGCAAAAAATCATTGTTTTCGGTTGAGGAACGTGTTAGTATGATAAAAGAGTTAACAAAAGATTTACCGAACGTAGAGGTTACTTCTTTTGATGGACTTTTAGTTGATTATATGCGGGAAATCGATGCAAGTATCATTGTCCGCGGACTGCGTGCCGTAACGGATTTTTGAATATGAATTGCAGATTGCCCAGACAAATCATATCGAGAATACCGATATTGAGACGATATTCTTAACAACGAATCTACAGTATTCCTATCTGAGTTCCACCATTGTGAAGGAATTCGCATCCTACGGAGGCGATATCTCCAAGTTTGTTCCGGAACAGTTTGTGGATAGGATTTATGAGAAGTATAATATCAAAAAAATAAGGGGTGAAACCATGAGCAGTAAGATTGAACAGATCATTGATGAGATTGAAGAATACATTGACAATTGTAAACCTCATAATTTTTCCAGCAGTAAGATCGTTGTGAATCGTGATGAGATTGACGAACTTTTTAACAGAACTTCGTATGAAGACTCCGGAAGAGATCAAGCGTTATCAGAAGATCATCAGCAATCAGGAGGCGATTTTAGCGGATGCCAAAGCAAAGGCAGAGGCAATTATTGCTCAGGCACAGATTAAGACGGATGAATTAGTCAGCGAGCATCAGATCATGCAGCAGGCATATGCGCAGGCAAATGAGGTTGTTATGATCGCAACAAAGCAGGCACAGGATATCTTAGACAATGCCACAAATGATGCAAATAATATCCGTATGAGTGCCATTGCCTATACCGATGATATGCTCAAGAATTTAGAAGCAAGCCTGACAGGTGCGATCGAGACTTCCAAAGCCAGAAGTGAAAGCCTGATCGGTGCTTTGCGGGGGCTTTTTAGATATTGTTACAGCTAACCGTGCAGAGCTTGTTCCTGAACAGATTGAACACAGCAAAAGCGAGGGGAGCAAAGAGCAGCCGGCAGAACAGTCCACAGAGGAGTTGCCGGAAATCGATGTAAGTGCAGATCTGTTACAGTAGACGCTGTTATCATTATAATAGATAAAGGTAACAGAGAGCACATCCGAACGTCATAACGGAAAAAAGAACAGTTTATCCCTGATATAAACAGACATAGACAGGTTCGTGTCTGAGATCATTGAACTGGTCTGGGCAATACCACAGATTCCTCCAAAAGAGGTACAGGTGGTACAGAGTAAGAACATTGCTTCTTTAGAAAAGCCATACCCGGCAATACAGGAGATACCGTTTGTAACTTCTAAGATACTGCCAAATAACAGGCTGACAAAGGGAATACTGTTTTTTAATAGTGAAAGCGGTTTGCATAGAATAGAAAAAAATCACAATGTAACCGCATAGTTTGAGCAGGGTTTCAAAACCGTTCATAATTCCGGCATCAATGATTTTAAAGGTAATTTGAGATCTTGATGCCTCATTTTTTTTTATCAGAAGCCGTTCCTTTTTAAAAACCGCAGCCGGATAGCTGCAAAAAAAAGCGGCGGCAGATAAATGCACAGGATCGCGGTAGCATATATGCATCACATCCGATACACTGGTGTACCATATAGCCGGTAATAAAGACCGGACTGATGTTGTTACAGACAGAGAGCAGGATCTGTGCTTCCGATGATCTTAGTTGTCCGTTTTCGGATAACTGACCGATGATTTTACTTCCTAACGGGAAGCCAAATAAAAATCCCGCTAACAGCGGATAGACACCGTCCGGCGATACAGGAATGAGTTTTTTGATCACAGGATGCAAGATTCTGCTGAAAAAGACAGATTATCCGATGCCACCAGAATATAGGAAATAATGGAAAATGGCAGTAATGCCGGTAAAATGCGGTCATACCAGAGTAAAAGACCATTTTTACACCTTCCATTCCATGCACGGGGTCTATTAACATGTAACACAATATGAAGATAAGTAAGAGTATAAGGTATGATTTTTTTCATAGTTAAATATATTAAAAATTAAGAAAGATATGAATTCAGGAGGTAAGAATATGAGAGTATTAGAAAATGTGCAGCCACAAAAAAAAGTATTTTATTATTTTGAGGAACTTGCGGGGAATCCCACGGTTCCTATCATACAAAAGCCATCAGTGACTATTGCATGAACTTTGCAAAAGAACGGGAATTAGAGGCTTATCAGGATGCATATAATAATGTGGTCATTATCAAAGAAGCTACCCGCAGGATATGAGAGTGCAGAACCAATCATCCTTCAGGGACATTTAGATATGGTCTGCGAAAAAAAAACGACACGGAGATCGACTTTGAAAACGAAGGACTGCGTCTTTTTTATAGACGGTGAATTCGTAAAGGCAAAAGGAACAACCTTAGGCGGCGATGACGGCATTGCCATTGCTTATGCCTTAGCCATCTTAGATTCTGATGAAATTGCACATCCACGTTTAGAGTGCGTCTTTACCGTAGATGAGGAAGTCGGCATGTTAGGTGCAGAAAAAATTGACCTTTCCATGTTAAAAGGACATCAGGTATTAAATATTGACTCTGATGTAGAAGGAATATTTTTAACAAGCTGTGCGGGCGGAGTGACGGCAGAGTGCAGTTTTCCGTTAGTCTTTGATGAAGCAGAGGGCTTACAATATCGTCTGACCCTGACCGGATTAATGGGCGGTCATTCCGGTGGTGAGATTGATAAGGAACGTGCCAATGCCATTGTAGAGATCGGAAGAATTTTAAAACATTTAGATGATACATTAGAAATGGGCATCTGTGCATTGAACGGTGGCCTTAAAGACAATGCCATTCCAAGAGAGTGCATCTGTGATATCTTAGTCACTCCGGAGGATGAGAAGAAGTTAGAAGATGCAGTTTTCGCACTAAACCGTACGCTGCAAAAAAGAATATCAGGCAAGTGATCCTGATATCGTATTAAAATCCGAAAAACTCGGTACAAAAAAAGACACAGGTGCTTGGTTACCGTTCCCAGTCAAGAATCCTTTTTCTTCCTGCGGAATATGCCAAACGGCATTCAGCATATGAATATGGAGATTCCGGGACTTCCTGAGACTTCACTCAATGCCGGAATTATGAAAATGACAGAGGAAGAATTCTCCGTATCATTTTCCGTAAGAAGCAGCGTCAAGAGCAGAAAAGAAGAAGTGATGGATCGTCTTTCCTATTTATCTGAATTCTTAGGCGGTACGGTCACCTTTACCGGTAATTATCCCGCATGGGAATACAAAAAAGATTCTAAAGTCCGTGAACTGGTTTTAGATGTTTACCGGGATTTATATCAGAAAGAACCAAAGATCGAGGCAATCCATGCCGGCTTAGAGTGTGGAATCCTCTCCGAAAAGATTGAAAATCTGGACTGTGTTTCATTCGGACCGGATAACTTTGACATTCATACACCAAAAGAGACTTTCGATCTCATCTACCGAACGTGTATGGAAATTCATTTTAGAGTTTTTGAAAAGAGCAAAATAATTTATGTGGTATCGAAAATTTGCAGTGATCCTGCTGTTTATCTGCCTTGTTGCAGCTGACAGTGCGAGGCGTACAGAAGATATTGCAGATTTCTAAAGAAAAGGGAACTGTTACGGAATACAAAGACCCTTACCATACGATCAAAAAAAGAAGTATCCTATTTTCCGGTAGCGGAGTCAAAATGGGATGAACGCAAGACGGTCGCTTACGGAGACAGCTTTATGATGGAGCGTACCTACGGTGGAAAAAGAGGACATGAAGGATGTGACATCATGGCATCCTACAACCACAGGGGCGTGTATCCGGTAGTCAGTGTCTGTGACGGTACCTTAGAAAAGATCGGCTGGCTGCCCCAGGGCGGATGGCGGCTTGGCATACGCAGTAAAACCGGTGTCTATTATTACTATGCACACTTGTCCGATTATATGAAAGAATACCAAATCGGAGAGCAGATTCGGGCCGGGGAAGTCATTGGCTTTATGGGAGATACCGGCTATAGTGAGATAGAAGGAACCACGGGAAATTTTGATGTGCATCTTCATTTTGGCATTTATCTAAATGATAAAAACGGAAAAGAATATGCCATCAATCCCTATCAGGTTTTACAGAAATTAGAAAACAAAAAAAGAACACTTACATTCTAGGAGTATTATGATCCGACTGGACAAATATTTAGCCGATATGGGCATTGGAACCCGTTCGGAGGTAAAAACATCATACGAAAAAACAGGTCAGCGTCAATGGCATGCCGATAAGCAAGCCCGAAGCAAAGGTTGACATAACAAAAGATACCGTCTGTTATCAGGGAAAAACGGTTGCCTATGAACCCTATGTCTATTATATGTTAAACAAACCGGGCGGCTGTGTTTCGGCAGTCAAAGACAATCTGTATCCGACCGTCCTTTCTTTTATTGAAAATCCAAAGGGCTATAACCTGTTTCCGGTCGGCAGGCTGGATCTTGACACGGAAGGACTCTTGCTGATCACAAATGACGGAACATTAGCCCATGAGCTTCTAAGCCCGAAAAAGCATGTGACAAAGACCTATTTTGCAAAGGTACAGGGAAGAGTTACGAGGGAAGATGTCCAGCGCTTTTCCCTTGGATTAGATATCAAAGAAGAGAAACCGACACTTCCTCGCAACCCTTGTTATTGAAAAATCGGATGATATTTCAGAAATCCGTGTCAGCATCACAGAAGGGAAATATCATCAGGTCAAGCGGATGTTTGAAGCGGTCGGAAAACAGGTTCTTTTTTAAAACGGCTTTCTATGGGAACGTTACAATTAGATGAAACCCTGACTCCCGGAAGCTACCGGGCACTTACCACAGAAGAATTATCTGCACTGAAAAACAGAACAATATAGAGGAAAAACAATGAGTAAAAATATGTTAGAAAATATCCGGGCAGTCATTTTTGACCTAGACGGAACATTAGTAGATTCCATGTGGATGTGGGAATCCATTGATATTGAATTTTTAACCGCACGCGGTTTAGAAATGCCGGAAAATCTGAAATATGAGATAGAAGGTATCAGCTTTGCGCAGACTGCCGACTATTTTATCAAGCGGTTCAACTTAAAGGATACTCCACAGGAACTGATGAAGATCTGGAACGGCATGGCTTATGAAAAATACTGCAAAGAAGTGCCGTTAAAACCGGGAGCGAAGCAGTTCTTAGACTTATTAAAAGAAAAAAGAAATCCGTGTCGGCATCGGAACAAGCAATTCCTATGAACTGACCAGAGCCTGTCTAAAGGCACATGATATTTTAGAGGATATTGATTATATCTTAACGTCAGATGAAGTCCCGAATGGGAAACCCGCACCGGACATCTATCTGATGGTAGCAGAAAATTTTAATGTTGCCCCGGAGCACTGCATGGTCTTTGAGGATATTCCAAACGGAATGCGGGCAGCGATCAGTGCCGGCATGAAAGTCTGTGGCGTAGAAGATGAATTTTCCACCGAGCAGAATCCATTAAAAAAAAGAACTTTCTGATTATTACATTACTTCCTATGAGGAAATTTTAAATGGCACCTATGAGGATCTGACATGAAAAATAAATTTTTACCCATTTGTAAAAAAGATATGGATGAGCGTGGTATTCAGCAACTGGATTTCGTCTATGTGATCGGCGATGCCTATGTTGACCATCCATCCTTTGGACATGCCATCATCAGCCGGGTACTGGAAGCACATGGATATACCGTTGGGATCATTTCACAGCCGGACTGGAAAGATGATCACAGTATTTCTATTTTAGGCGAACCAAGACTCGGCTTTTTGGTTGCCGCCGGAAATATGGACTCTATGGTAAACCACTATACCGTTTCTAAAAAGCGACGTTCCACAGATGCCTATACACCGGGCGGAGTCATGGGAAAGCGGCCGGACTATGCCACCATTACTTATTGTAATCTGATCCGACGCAATTATAAAAAACACCGATCATCATTGGCGGGATTGAAGCGAGTCTGCGCGGCTTGCCCACTATGATTACTGGTCAGATTCCTTAAAACGTTCCATTTTATTAGATTCCGGTGCGGATCTGCTCTTATACGGAATGGGAGAGAGAAGCATTGTAGAAGTGGCAGATGCCCTAAACAGTGGGCTTTTGGTTCGTGATATTACATTTATTGATGGAACTGTTTATAAAACAAGAAAAAAGAAGATATTTATGATGCGATTTTTCTGCCAGACTATTCAGAACTGAAAGCAGATAAAAAAGAATTATGCCAAAAGTTTTTATGTGCAATATCAAAATACCGACCCGTTTTCGGGAAAGCGTTTAGCGGAAAGCTATGACTATAAAACCTTTGTGGTACAAAATCCACCGTCTAAGCCGCTGACGATCGAAGAAATGGATGATGTCTATGCACTTCCCTATATGCGCACTTATCATCCTTCCTATGAAAAAAGCAGGCGGTGTGCCCGCGATCAGTGAAGTGAAATTCAGTCTCGTCAGCAACCGTGGCTGTTTTGGAGGGTGCAGTTTTTGTGCCTTAACCTTTCATCAGGGCGGGATCATTCAGGTACGAAGCCATGAATCCATTATCGAAGAAGCAAAAATGCTTACGAAGGAACCCGACTTTAAGGGATATATTCACGATGTCGGTGGTCCGACAGCGAATTTCAGGGCACACGCCTGTAAAAACAGCTCAAACACGGAGCATGCCCAAACAAACAGTGTCTCTTTCCAAAACCACGCGACAATCTGATCGCAGACCACAGAGATTACCGGGCACTTTTAAAACAGTTAAGAGCACTTCCGGGGGTAAAAAAAGTCTTTATCCGCTCAGGTATCCGCTTTGACTACACCTTTGCCGATAAAGACCAGAGCTTTTTGAAAGAATTGTGTGAATATCATGTTTCAGGACAGCTTAAAGGTTGCCCCGGAGCATATTTCGGATGCTGTTTTAAAATATATGGGAAAACCGGAAAACAGTGTTTACCGCCGTTTTGTGCAGTCCTATCAGAAGATGAACGAAAAGATCGGGCGAAAGCAGTTCTTAGTACCTTATCTGATGTCCTCGCATCCGGGTTCTACCTTAAAAGAAGCCGTGGAATTAGCAGAATTTTTACGGGATTTCGGATATATGCCGGAACAGGTACAGGATTTTTATCCCACGCCTTCCACGCTGTCTACCTGCATGTATTATACCGGAGTAGACCCGCGGACCATGGAACCGGTCTATACGGCAGTGAACCCACACGAAAAAGCCATGCAGCGGGCATTGATCCAGTATCGGAATCCAAAGAATTACGAACTGGTATCGGAGGCACTCCATAAAGGCGAGGCAGAACGGATCTGATCGGATTTGACAAAAAATGTCTGATCCGTCCGAGAAATATCCAGTCTTCATCATCCACACAAAGGGTGCTTCCGCCAAAAAACAGCAGAAATCGCAAAAGCAAAAAAACCGCAGCAGAAAAAGACTATTCGAAATGTCCATAAAAAGAAAAAACGGAAAGCGGGCAAGAGAAGCATGAAAGAAATTGTGATCAACGAAAATGAAGCCGGACAACGTCTGGATAAATTCCTAGGCAAACTCTTAAAAGAGGCTCCTGCCAGCTTTTATTATAAGATGCTCCGAAAAAAGAATATTGTCTTAAACGGCAAAAAAGCAACTGGAAATGAGAAATTAACTGCCGGAGATTCGGTAAAATTATTCCTTTCGGATGAGACTTTTGAAAAATTTGCGGGGAAAACAACAGACGAAAGATCCGGTTGTTTCCGTTCCGCATATTTCACTAGAAATCGTCTATGAGGATCACGATATCCTTGCCATCAACAAACCGGCGGGAATGCTTTCCCAAAAAGCGAAAAAAAAAGAAGATATTTCCGCAAATGAATATATATTACGATATCTTTTTAGAAAGTGGTACAATAACAAAGAGAGCCATTGCATACGTTTAAACCATCGGTCTGCAACCGGTTAGACCGCAACACATCGGGAATCTTAGTTGCGAGGAAAGACCCTGAATGGATTGCAGCAGATGAGCAAAGCCTTTCGGGAACGCAGTATGGAAAAATATTATCTTGCGATCGTCGCAGGGCATATTTCAAGCCAAGACGGATCGAAGGTTTTTTAAAGGATGAGAAAAACAATCAGGTCACCATACTTTCTGAGCCTTCTAATGATGCAAAGCCGATCATTACCGAATATCGTCCCTTAAAGCTCGTTGGTCAGGTAACTTTACTTGAAGTTCATCTGATCACCGGAAGAAACCATCAGATCCGTGCACACTTAGCATCGATTGGTCACCCTGTTATTGGCGATACCAAATACGGAAATCCGAGGCTTAACCGGGAATTTTTAAAAATGCGGGTGTGACACATCAGTTATTACATGCATACCGCCTGTTTTTAGCCGATGGGACCAAGATACAGGCAGATGCCCCGAAAGAATTTGAACGTGCCTTAGAATGTCAAAAGACAGGCAGAGAAAAATAAGAGGTGGAGAACATGAATATTTATATCTTAAGACATGGAGAAACCAACGGAAACAAAGCGGGGAAGAATCCAGGGAAGTACCGATATTCCGTTAAATGAATACGGCATTGAATTAGCTAAGATCACAAGGGACGGCATCGAAAAGAGGGACTTCAATTTGATATTATTTATGCAAGTCCGCTATCAAGAGCCCGTAAAACGGCTGAGATCGTCCGTGGTACACATACAACCCGAAATCGTCATTGATGACCGGATCATTGAGATGAATTTTGGAAAAGCAGAAGGTATGCTGATAAAAGATATTAATGAAAAACCGGAAAATCAGAATCTGAAATACTGTTTTAACATTCCATCGAAATATCAGGCAAAAGACGGAGCCGAAAGCTATGAACATATTATGGCAAGGGCCAAAAGATTTCTTAGAAGACGAACTGCGACCGTTAGAGCATACTTATGAAAATGTACTGGTCGTCTGCCACGGAGCATTGATCCGTGCTTTATTACTCAACGTCTTAGGTTGGGATATTGACCGTTACTGGGAGATTCATCAACCAAACTGCTGTATGAATTTAGTGACCTTAAAAGACGGAAAATTTAACCTCGCCTATATGGAAAAAAATTTATTACGAAGGTGATATTGCCGCGAAAGGAATCCTGTAATGCCAACTTGGAATTCAAAGAGGTTTAAGAGGTTCAACCTTAGAAGAATTTATCAACCGCACCAATGAAAAATATGCCGAACACGGACTTGCCCTGATCCAGAAAGTACCGACACCGATCACACCGATCAATATCGACAAGGCAACCAGACACATTACCCTTGCTTATTTTGACCAGAAGAGTACCGTAGACTATATCGGTGCCGTACAGGGGATTCCGGTCTGTTTTGATGCCAAAGAATGTCATACAGATACCTTTCCGCTTGCCAATATTCATCCGCATCAGGTGCAGTTTATGGAGGATTTTGAAAAACAGGGCGGTATCTCCTTCCTTTTGATTTCCTTTACGCACAAAGATGAATTCTATTATCTGCGTCATCAAAAAGCTCATGGAATTCTGGAATCGTATGGAGACAGGCGGACGGAAAAAGTTTTCGCTATGAGGAATTAGAAAAGACTTCTTTTTAAAAGGAAAAGGCGTGATCTTAGTTCCGTATTTAGACGGTATCCAAAAAAGACTTAGAAATTCGGGAATAAACGTAAGAAGGTTGAGGGATTGACTTTTTTTCTAATGTAACATATAATAAATCAAGTTTAATATATTATCAAGGTAGCACGTTACCACAATAAAGTGTCGGAGGAAAAAGCATGAGAAGAGAATTATTACATACACCGGAAGGTGTCCGCGATATCTACAACGGAGAATGCGATAAAAAACAGCGCATAGAGCGGGAACTCCACCAGACGTTTTTAAGTTTCGGTTATCATACGATCCAGACTCCGACGTTTGAGTTTTTTGATGTATTCAATCGGGAGATCGGCACCATCCCATCCAAAGATTTATATAAGTTTTTTGACCGTGAAGGAAATACTTTAGTACTGCGTCCGGATATGACTCCATCCATCGCAAGAGCAGCCGCAATGTATTTTGGCGAGGAAACTATGCCGATCCGACTCTGCTATGCCGGAAATATTTTTATCAATAATAACAGTTATCAGGGCAGATTAAAGGAATCCACACAGCTTGGTGCAGAGCTGATCGGAGATGACTCGATCGAAGCAGATGCAGAAATCCTTGCGATGGCAGTCGAATGTCTGAAAAAAGGCAGGCTTGGAAAAAAATTTCAGATCAGTATCGGTCATGCCGGATTTTTAAAAGGACTGATGGAAGAAGCAGGACTAAATGAAGAACAGGAAGAGGAACTGCGGGAACTGATCTCTAACAAGAATTTTTTCGGTGTGGAGGAGTTCATCGGTACACTGGAGATTGCCGAAGACTTAAAGGAACTTTTTACCCTCTTAGGCGGTTTTTATGACAGTCCAAAGCAGTTTGATAAGATTCAGAAAAAAAGCAGCACCATATCAAAAGAGTGCTTCTGCTTTAGCTTACTTAAAGGATCTGCATGAAGTGTTAAAACTCTATCAGGCAGAACGTTATATTTCCTATGAACTTGGTGCGCTCAGCGACTACCATTATTATACCGGTATTATTTTTTCCGGCTATACCTTCGGAACGGGAGAACCGATTGTAAAGGGCGGACGTTATGATACACTCTTAAAGTATTTTGGCAAGGATGCACCTGCCATTGGTTTTCGCCATTGCCTCCGACCAGCTTTTAGCCGCTATCCAGAGACAAAAGACAGAAATAACAACAGACAAAGACTATCAGCTTTTGCTTTATCCGAAACAGCTTCAAAAAAAGAAGCCATCCTAAAGGCACAGGAATTGAGAAAAAACGGAGCTTTGATAGAATTGTTATGTATGGATGAGACCAAGAGCAAAGAGGACTATCAGGCATATGCCGGCAGAACCGGAATGACAAAGATTACATATATGGACGGAGAATAAAAATGGAAGATATGAGATATTTAACGTTTGCTTTAGGGGAAAGGCAGATTAGCAAACCAGACCTTAGAAACCTTTGAAAAAATAGGCATTACATGTGAAGAGATGAAGGACAAAAAAGACCAGAAAGCTGATTTTTGTCAATGAAGAATATAAGCTGCGTTTCTTCTTAGCCAAAGGGCCGGATGTTCCCACCTATGTGGAATATGGCGCCGCGGACATTGGAATTGTCGGAAAAGACACGATCTTAGAAGAAGGACGCAACATCTACGAAGTCTTAGACTTAGGCTTTGGAAAATGTAAAATGTGTGTCTGCGGACCAAAAGAAGCCGAAGAACTGTTAAAGCACCGGGAACAGATTCGTGTTGCAACCAAATATCCGAAGATCGCAAAGGATTATTTTTATAATAAAAAACATCAGACTGTGGAGATCATCAAAATGAACGGCTCGATCGAGTTAGCCCCGATCGTCGGACTTTTCGAAGTGATCGTAGACATTGTAGAGACCGGTTCTACTTTAAGGGAAACGGACTTTCTGTCTTAGAAGAAGTCATACCGTTATCTGCAAGAATGGTGGTCAACCAGGTCAGCATGAAGATGGAAAATGAACGTATTACAAAGCTGATTACCGACTTAAAGTCCGTATTGAGCAGTCAGGAGGTTTAAGATGAAGATCTTAACGTTAACAGAAGAAAGTAAAACAGATATCTTAGAAAATCTTTTAAAGCGTAGTCCGAACAGTTATGGCAAATTTGAAAGCCAGGTAGCCGAGATCATAGAAAATGTACGGGCAAAAAAAGACGCTGCATTATTTGACTATACCAGACGTTTTGACGGTGCCGACATCAGTGCCGATACCATTTTAGTCACCGATGCGGAAATCAAAGAAGCCTATGAAAATGTTGATGCAAAGCTGTTAGAGGTCATCAAAAAGCATTGGTCAACATCCGTACCTATCACGAAAAACAAAGACAGTACAGTTGGTTTGATTCGGAAGAAAACGGCATCCTCTTAGGTCAGAAAGTAACGCCATTACAGAGAGTCGGTGTCTATGTACCGGGTGGCAAGGCAGTCTATCCATCCAGTGTACTGATGAACGTCATGCCGGCAAAAGTAGCGAGGCGTGGATGAGATCATTATGACCACCCCTCCGGGAAAAGACGGTAAAATCTGTGCTTCTACCTTAGTTGCCGCAAAAGAAGCCGGTGTAGACCGCATTTATAAAGTGGGTGGTGCACAGGCAATCGCAGCACTTGCTTTTGGAACCGAAAGCATCCCTAAAAAGTAGATAAGATCGTAGGACCGGGAAACATCTATGTAGCACTTGCAAAAAAAGCCGTATTTGGTCATGTCAGCATTGATTCGATCGCGGGACCGAGTGAGATCTTAGTCTTAGCAGATGAGACTGCCAATCCGCGTTTTGTTGCCGCAGACCTGTTATCACAGGCAGAGCATGATGAAATGGCATCTGCGATCCTTGTGACCACAAGCAAAAACTTTAGCAGAAGAAGTCTCTAAAGAGATCGATGCATTTGTAAAACAGCTTTCAAGAAAAGAGATCATCCAGAGGTCTTTAGACCAGTATGGTTATATTTTAGTGGCAAAGGATGACGCAGAGGCGATCCAGACCGCAAACGAGATTGCTTCCGAGCACCTTGAGATCGTGATGAAAAATCCATACGAAGTTATGACGAAGATCCGCAATGCCGGTGCTATTTTCTTAGGAGAATACAGCTCGGAGCCGTTAGGCGATTATTTTTTGCAGGTCCAAACCATGTACTGCCAACCAACGGAACCGCTAAATTTTTCTCTCCGTTAAGCGTAGATGACTTCATTAAGAAATCCAGTATCATTTCTTATTCAAAAGAGGCATTAGAGCCTGTTTATAAGGATATTGTACAGTTTGCGGAATGTGAACAGTTGACGGCACACGCAAATTCGATTAAAGTAAGATTTGAGGATTAAGGAGGAATACCCGGATGAATACAGCACGAACTTCAAGTGAAGTCCGAAAGACGAAAGAGACGGACATTCAATTAGATCTGAATATTGACGGAAGCGGTGTCTATGAGGTGGATACCGGGATCGGTTTTTTTTGACCATATGTTAGAGGGATTTTCAAGGCATGGTTTTTTGACCTGAAACTTCAGGTAAAAGGGGACCTTCATGTAGATTCCCATCATACCATCGAAGATACCGGAATTGTCCTTGGAACGGCGATCAAGAATGCCTTAGGCAAAAAAGAAGGCATCCGCCGCTACGGAAGCTGTATCCCTGCCAATGGATGAAACACTTGTCCTCTGTGCCTTGGATTTATCGGGAAGACCTTATTTTTCCTTTGATGGAACTTTTTGATACACCACGCGTAGGAGAATTTGATACGGAGATGGTGCGTGAATTTTTCTATGCCATATCCTATACCGCCGGCATGAATCTGCATATGAAGGTATTATCCGGCACAAACAGCCATCATATCATTGAGGCATTATTCAAGGCATTTGCGAAAGCATTAGATGAAGCGGTCACGACGGACCCGCGGATTCATGATATACTATCTACGAAAGGCAGTCTGTAAAAATGAGAGATATATAAAAATCTGGTTGCAACCTTATATTTAAAAAACGGAAAGGCAGTCAAAAGCATTGATAATTTAGAGGAACTTGAAGACACAAAGAACCTGATCAAATTGTATAATGACAGCGGCATTGATAAGATCCTGATCTATGACCTTTCTACGGAAGATGAGGAGCACGAACTGAATATCCATACCATCAAAGAGTTAAACCGTCTGTTAGAGATTCCGCTTTGTGCGGGAGGTAACATTAACCGCTTAGAGGATGTCAAGAAACTGATCTATGCCGGATGTAAGGAAGTTATTTTAAATGGTTCAAAACCTTCTACCGCCCAGCTTGCGATGGAGGCGAGCAAACGTTTCGGTAAGGAAAAGATCATCATCTCCTTAAAGAATGTGGATTACATCTTTAAACATCAGAAAGAACTTCAGGAGAGTGTACATGAGATTCTGGTTATGAATCAGGAAATCTTAGATTCCGTAGAAAATCTGACCGACATCATCTATTTGGTTGAGCAGAACGAGCTGGATATGGATAAATTGACCACACTCTTAAAAAAAGAGACAATGTGCGTGGTATCTGTGGAGAGTTCATCAATGATTTAGAGACAGACATTATGAAGTTAAAGACAGAGCTGTCCCTGTAATGGCATCAAGATGGATAATTTTGACCCTGCGATCAGTTGGGAGAACTTAAAGAAAAATTCGGACGGTCTGATCCCGGTCATTGTACAGGATTATACGACCAACGATGTGTTAATGTGTGCTTATATGAACGAAGAAGCGTTCCACGCTACGATCAACTGTGGAAAAATGACCTACTACAGCCGAAGCCGTCAGGAACTTTGGATGAAGGGTGAGACTTCCGGACATATTCAGTATGTGAAAGAATTAACAGCCGACTGTGACTTTGATACGATACTTGCAAAAGTGTCACAGGTAGGGGTTGCCCGCCATACGGCAATCCTAGCTGCTTTTTCAATGAGATCGTCAAGAAAGAGTATATTGAAAAAAAATCCATTAAAAGTATTTGAAACGGTTTATAATATTATTGAAGACCGCAAAAAATAATCAAAAAAGAAGGTTCTTACACCAACTATCTTTTGACAAAGGGATTGACAAAATTCTGAAAAAGTGGGTGAAGAGTGTACGGAAATTGTGATTGCCGCAAAAACCCGGACCCGGAAGAAATCAAATACGAGATTTCAGATTTTCTCTATCATGTCATGGTATTAATGGTAGAAAAGGGGGTGTGACCTGGGAGGAAATCACACAGGAATTGGCACAGCGGTAGAGCCATGTCAGCAACCGTATGCAGCATAGAACATATGATAGGAAAAATATGAGAAAATTAGCATTAAGTGATGAAATTTTAATGAAAATAGACAAGCCCGTCCGATACATCGGGCATGAGTTAAACAGTGTCGTAAAGAATCCTGAGGACGTAGACATCCGTTTTGCCATGTGCTTTCCGGATGTCTATGAGATTGGAATGTCACATTTAGGCATCCAGATCCTTTATGATATGTTTAACCGGAGAGAAGATGTATACTGCGAGAGAGTCTATTCCCCGTGGCCGGATCTGCATCAGATCATGAAAGAGCAGCATATTCCGCTGTTCGGACTCGAATCACAGGAACCACTGACGCATTTTGACTTTATCGGGATCACCATCCAATATGAAATGTGTTATACCAATATCTTACAGATCTTAGATCTAGCACAGATCCCACTTTTTAGCAAAAGAGCGTGAACGGGATATGCCGTTTGTCATTGGCGGAGGACCATGTGCCTATAATCCGGAGCCTTTGGCAGACTTTTTTTGATTTATTCTATATTGGCGAAGGTGAAACAAGCTATGATGCTTTATTAGATCTGTATAAAGAGTGGAAAAAAGGAGATGCCTCGAGAGAAGCCTTTTTGCATCAGGCGGCAAAGATACCGGGAATCTATGTTCCGTCACTCTATGAAGTCAGCTATAAAGAAGATGGAACGTTAGCCTCTATGGAACCGGTATATGACGATATCCCCAAAAAAATCGAAAAACAGGTAGTAACGGAACTGACTGCCAGCGTCTATCGGACAAACCGGTCGTACCGTTTTGAAAGTGACACAGGACCGTGTCGTATTGGAGGTACAGCGTGGCTGTATCCGCGGCTGCCGTTTTTGTCAGGCGGGTATGATCTATCGTCCGCTCCGTGAAAAAGATGTAGAGCGTCTGAAACGTCAGGCAGACATCATGTTAAAGAATACCGGATATGAAGAGATTTCCTTAAGCTCTTTAAGTACCAGTGATTATCGGGAATTAGAGGATCTGATCAACTACCTGATCGAACATCATGGAAAGGAACATGTGAATATTTCCCTTCCGTCTCTGCGTGTAGATGCATTTTCCTTAGACGTTATGGGAAAAGTACAGGATATTAAAAAGAGCAGTCTGACGTTTGCACCGGGCAGGCTCCCAGAGACTTCGTGATGTCATTAACAAAGGTTTGAACGAAGAGATTATCCTACATGGATGCGGACTTGCCTTTGAAGGTGGCTGGAACAAGGTAAAACTTTACTTTATGCTTGGACTTCCGACAGAACAGGTCGATGATATGAAAGCCATTGCAGAACTTGCAAACAGGATCGCTGTCCGCTATTATGAGATCCCAAAAGATCAAAAGAAACGGAAAATGCCAGATTACGGTCAGCACTTCTTTCTTTGTGCCAAAACCGTTTACACCGTTCCAGTGGTCACCGATGTGTACCAAAGAGGAATTCTTAAATCGTGCCAAAATCGTCAACGATACCGTAAAAAGATCAGTTGAACCGCAAAGAGTATCAAGTATAACTGGCATCAGGCAGATGTTACCGTATTAGAGGGTATTTTTGCAAAGAGGTGACCGCCGTCTCAGCAAGGCTATTTTAAAAGCCTATGAAGAAGGCTGTATTTTTTGATGCCTGGGGCGAATACTTTGACAATGAGAAATGGATGCAGATTTTTGAGGACTGCGGCATTGATCCTGATTTTTTATACGATCCGCCCAAGAGAAACCGACGAGCTGTTCCCTTGGGATTTCATCGATGCCGGCGTGACCAAAGAATTTTTGATCCGCGAGGTGGGAAACGGCACGATCCGAGGTCGTCACCCCGAACTGCAGAGAACGCTGTTCCGGCTGTGGTGCAAGAAAATATAAACGAGGTGTCTGCTATGAAAATTAGAATTAAATTCCGAAAATATGGTGCCTTAAAATTTGTCGGACATCTGGATATGATGCGTTATTTTCAAAAGGCACTAAAACGTGCCGGCATCGACATGAAGTATTCCGAAGGCTTTAACCCTCATATGATCATGTCCTTTGCTGCACCGCTTGGTGTCGGGATCACCAGTGACGGAGAATATTTTGACATTGAGGTACTTTCTACGAAGTCAACGGCAGAATCCTTTAAAGATCTTAAACGAAGCCATGGTCGAAGGCGTGGAAGTGACCTCTTACGTTGCATTACCGGATACCGCGAAAAAATCCATGTCTTTAGTTGCGGCAGCAGACTATGAGATCTTCTATAAAGAAGGTTATGAAATTCAAGATCGGTTGCAGAATTTACGGAGATCTATCGGAATTTCTACGAAAAACAGTCCGAAATCCTGATCGTCAAAAAGACAAAAAAGAGTGAACGTGAAATGGACTTAAAGCCATTGATCTATGACTTTCAGGTTCAAAACCGAAACGCTGCACCGGTATTCTACTTAAAGGTCTGTACCGGAAGTGTGGACAATATCAAACCGGAGTTAGTGCTTGCTTCCATGTTTGAATCAGCGGGACTGACCTATCATCCTGAAGCAATGCAGATCCATAAATTAGAGACCTATACCAAAAATGAGCGGGGGGTGATTTCATCCCGCTGGATGCCCTTGGAGAGAACATTGTCTGAGCGGATCATCATTACATGAAAAAGCACCTTTAAAAAAAGAAGGATGGGGCAGAATTTTGGATTGCGGCGGTTTTGATGAAAAGCGCATGACGCAGATTCAGGCAGAAGCCGTCTCAAAGTCCTCGATCCTTGGAAATATCTACATCGCAAAAGTAGAAAATATTGCACAAAAACATTCAGGCAGCCTTTGTGGATATTGCAAAGGGTGTCTCCTGTTTTTTGCCCTTAGAAGAAGCAAAAAATGCTGTTTTTACGAAAAGAACGGAAAAAAAGACTTATGCATCGGTGATGAACTTCTCGTGGAAGTAACCAGAGAAAAGCAAAAGAACAAAACCTGCTTCGGTCTCTGCAAATCTGAACTTTTCCGGGAAATACCTGATACTGACGACCGGAAACCATCTTTTGGGTATTTCTAAAAAACTGCATGCGACAGAGCGGGAACGTTTGCGTGCATTGTTAAAGATCAGATCACCGATACCTTTGGGATCGTCGTGCGTACCGCCGCAAAAAAAGATGCTTCCGATGAAGAGATTTTTAAAGGAATTAGAAATGTTAACAAAGCAGTGTCACGCCTCGGCCTGCAAGGGGCAATGCACCGGACTGCTTTTTTACACGGTTGCGGGAAGCCCCGCCTTTTTATCTGCAATTTTTAAAAACCGTAATCTCACGGAAGTGCAAAAGATCACGACTGATATTCCCAGTGTACATGAAGTGCTTTTACAACACCTTCAAGATACGAAAGAGGCTGAAAAACTACACCTTTATACCGATACACAGGTATCCCTTTTTGCACTTTACAGTCTGACACATGAACTGGAACGGGCATTACACAGACAGGTCTGGCTGCCGTCCGGTGCCTATTTAGTCATTGACCCGACCGAAGCATTGACGGTCATTGATGTGAACAGCGGAAAAAACATCAAAAAAAGAAAGCCAGAGAGGAACTGGTCTTTTTCCGTGAACGTTGAAGCAGCCCATGAGATAGCAAGACAGCTTATTTTAAGGAATATTTCCGGCATCTGTATCATTGATTTTATTGATATGAAAGAAAAAGAACACCGGGAAGAGTTAATGCATATCCCATGCGGATGGACTTAAAAAGACAAAGTTCCCGCCACACTGGTTGACATTACACGCTTAGGGATTGGTAGAATTAACAAGGAAAAAAGTACAGAAAAGCCTAAAAGAACAATTACAAGGAGATGTCTCTGATGAAAAGTAAATTTCAAAAAACTTCTGGCATGTCTTTTTAAGCTTGCCGGCATTTATTATGCACTTTATATAGGAGTATGGACGATGGGAATCCATAATCTCTATGCGACGATACAGGAACTTCTTTGCGGGAAATCTGAGCATTACCAGCCCGCAATTTGTAAAAAATGTGGTTGCTTTTGTCTTTTCCCTTTCTGCAGCAGTGAGCAATCTGGTGTGTGGGCGACATTTTATGCAGCAAATTCAAGGATTCCCCTGAGGAATAGCGGTTGACCTCTATCCTTAAACTTGTTAAAATAATATTAAAGATATGATCATTTAAGTATAACTGAAGGAGTGATATTATGCCTGATACAAATGAAAAAATGAAATTCCGTTATAACAATAAGGAACAGCGGAACATAAAAAATGAATACGTTTTTGACCATGGGATTTGCTGTTTTATATTTAGAAATGGCAGCTTATCTGATCCTGCAGATGACACGGGGCAACGCCGGAAAGGTAGAAACCATTGTAAAATGCGGTATCATTGTGGCTGCGATCATAGCAAATGTCATCTGTTTTAAAGTCAGACCATCCTGGGAACAGTATAAGATCATCATGACCTTAGAATACAGTATCATCTATCTGATGATGGTCTTTGATGCCCGCAGTGAATTCTTAACGTTCACTTTACTTGGACTGCTGGCAACTTTTATTGCATATTTTGACAAAAAATTAATTTTATATCGCGGCAGGAATCTTCAGCTTTGATTATGTGGTCGGTGTGATCATCCGCTGTCAGAGACACCTGTTAGATAACGGTTTTGAACTGGCATGCACCATGATCATGTTCTTTATGGCCTTCTATACGATCATCCGGGTAGGCACGATCGCAGAACTGTTTAACACCCATGCCCTTGTTTCCATAGAAGAACAGCAAAAGACCCAGACTTCTATGTTAGACAGTATCCTGAACATTTCTAAAACGGTCCGCAGTGAAACGTCAAAGAGCAATGACATGGTGGACGGACTGGTAGAGTCTACGGAAACCGTGGCTCACAGCATGAAAGAGATTTCAGATGCTGCAAGTGTCACAGCAGAAAATATCTACGAACAGAGCACGATGACGCAGACGATACAGGAAGCCATTGACGAAACCGTGGAACACTCCAAGAATGCCGTAGATGCTGCTATGGATTCCGACCGGGATTTAAAAACAGTATTAAAATTGTCAAAGATCTTCAGACACAGGCCGAACGGATCACACAGACGAACGAAAAGTCAACACTTCCATGGCCGGATTACAGACGCGTACAAAGGCAGTGGAAGAAATTACCGGTATGATCTTTAGTATTTCAAGCCAGACAAACCTCTTAGCCTTAAATGCCTCGATCGAGAGTGCAAGAGCGTGAGAAGCCGGCAGAGGATTTGCCGTTGTCGCAGATCAAATCCGTGAATTATCGGAACAGACGAGACAGTCCACCGAAGAGATTTCAAAGATCATTCAGGAACTGAATGAAAACGCCGAAGAAGTCGTTACCATTATTGATGAATCCGTCAAGGCGGCAGACAGCCAGAGTACGATGATCTTAGATGCTGCACAGAGTTTTGAAAAAATGGATACCAATATTTCCGGTCTGATCGAAGATATCCAGGAGATCAGTGCAAGGATTGAAAAGTTAGCGGATTCTAATAACCAGATCGTAGAAAACATATCACAGTTATCTGCAACCACAGAGCAGGTAACCGCAAGTGCAGAGCGGGCAAACGGCTTAAGCGAGCACAATTTAGAGCTTGCAAAGAGTACCAAGGATGCCATTGAACTGATCGAAACGACAACCGGAGGTTTAGACCAGTATCTTTCTTAGATTTTCTGTTTGGAGCAGAACCGAAAAAACAGGAAAGGTATTGGAAAGTTACCTTGGAAATTCGGTATTGAAAATTGTAGAAAAACAGTTGACGTAATATCCTGCTTATGCTATGATAATTGAGTATGCCGCACAGCGAGGTTCTAAGTCTGCGTTTGCAGCACCAAAACTGGCGAGTAATGATAAATAGGAGGTGCCCTATGTACGCAATTATTGCAACAGGTGGAAAGCAGTATAAAGTTTCCGAAGGCGATATCATTAATGTTGAAAAACTTGGTGTTGAAGCTGGAGAGACAGTTACATTTGACCAGGTTTTAGCAGTAAGCGATAATGAGATGAAAGTCGGAAGTCCATTCGTTGACGGAGCAAGCGTAACAGCTTCTGTAGTTGAGAACGGAAGAGGAAAGAAAGTCATCGTTTACAAGTATAAGAGAAAATCCGGTTATCATAAGAAAAAATGGTCACAGACAGCCTTACACACAGGTTAAGATTGAAAAGATCAACGCTTAAGCCTGAAATCTTATGATCGAGATTACAGTTTACAGAAATCAGAACAACCTGTATACAGGATTTGACTGTATCGGACATGCAAAAGGCTATGCCAATGCAGGGGGAAGATGTGGTGTGTGCCGGTGTATCTGCACTGGTCATCAATACCATTAATTCCATCGGCAACCTGACAGAAGAAGCCTTTTCAATCGATACCGATGAAGAGAGCGGTCAGATTGTTTTCCGATTAGAAAACCGTCAGAACATGACAGCTTTTTACTCATACAGTCAATGACACTTGGCTTACAGGAAATTATGAATCAATACGGTAATGAATTTATTACATTAGACTTCGAGGAGGTGTAAGATATGTTAAAAATGAACCTTCAGTTTTTTGCTCATAAAAAGGAGTTGGTTCCACAAAGAACGGCAGAGATTCCGAGTCCAAGAGATTAGGTGCAAAAAAGAGCAGACGGTCAGTTTGTAAAAAGCCGGTAACATTTTATACAGACAGCGTGGAACCAGAATTCATCCTGGTACAAACGTAGGTATCGGTGGCGATGATACATTATTCGCTTTAGCAGATGGAATCTTAAGATTCGAAAGAAAAGGAAGAGACAAAAAGCAGGCTTCCGTTTATCCGGTTGAGAGCAAATAATCATGGATAGTTAGTAGACCCGACTGTATAGCCGGGTCTATTTTGTCATTTATTGAAAAATGAGGTAAAAAATTATGTTTGCAGACCGTGCAAAAATTATCATAAAATCAGGAAAAGGCGGAGATGGACATGTCTCTTTCCGCCGTGAAAAATATGTGCCAAACGGCGGACCGGACGGTGGCGACGGAGGAAAAGGCGGAGATATCATCTTTGTGGTAGACAAGGGTATGAATACGCTGTCTGATTACCGGCACCGCAGAAAATTCGCTGCGGAGAACGGCGAAGAGGGCGGTAAGCGAAACTGCCATGGAAAAAAGGGTGCCGATCTGATCTTAAAAGTTCCGGAGGGTACGATCATCCGGGATGCCGAAAGCGACAAAGTCATTGCAGACATGTCCGGCGACAACCAAAGACAGATCGTCTTACGGGGCGGTAACGGCGGACTTGGAAACCAGCACTATGCAACCTCAACGATGCAGGCACCAAAATATGCAAAACCGGGACAGGAAGGCATTGAAATAGAAGTACGTTTAGAGCTGAAAGTCATTGCGGATGTCGGTTTAGTAGGATTTCAAATGTCGGAAAATCCACATTTTTAGCAAGAGTGACCAATGCACAGCCAAAGATCGCCAACTATCACTTTACAACCTTAAATCCAAATCTCGGTGTTGTAGATATGGAAGACGGTGGATTTGTCATTGCAGATATTCGGGACTCATTGAAGGTGCTTCCGAGGGAGTCGGACTTGGTCATGAATTCCTTCGCCATATCGAGCGTACCAAAGTCATGATCCATATGGTAGATGCAGCTTCCGTAGAAGGACGCGATCAATCGAAGACATCCTTGCGATCAATCGTGAATTAGAGGCATATAACCCGAAATTGTTAGAAAAACCGCAGGTCATTGCTGCGAATAAGATCGATGCCATTTATGAAGGCGAAAATGAGATCATCGAAAATCTCCGTAAAAACCTTTGAACCGGAAGGCATCGAAGTCTATCCGATCTCTGCGGTCAGCGGAAAAGGTGTGAAAGAACTGTTATTTGCAGTAAAGGCACTCTTAGCAGAATGTCCGCAGGATACGATCGTGTTTGAACAGGAATTCTTCCCGGAACTCTGTCAGGAAGACGAAGAACCATACACGGTAGTCTTTGACGAAGAGGATGAAGTCTATGTCGTAGAAGGTCCAAGCATCGAAAAAATGTTAGGATATACGAACATTGATTCGGAAAAAGGATTTTTATTCTTCCAGAAATTCTTAAAACAGCGGGGGAATTTTAAAGGAATTAGAAAAATTAGGAATTGAAGAAGGCGATACCGTGCGTATGTACGGACTGGAATTTGATTATTATAAATAGAGGAAAAGATATGAACAGTAAACAACGAGCTTATTTAAAAAGCCTTGCAAGCACTATGAATCCTATTTTTCAGGTGGGAAAGGCAAGCCTGACTCCGGAGATCGTGACTGCGATCGACGAAGCACTGGAAAAAAAAAGAGAATTGGTAAAGGTATCGGTACTGAGAAACTGTATTGATGACCGCGCATCATTGCAGAGGCAATTGGAGAACGGACGCATTCTGAAGTCGTTCAGGTGATCGGAAAGAAAATGATTTTTTACCGTCCATCCAAAAAAAGATCCAAAATTGAATTACCAAAATAAGAGGTTCACATGAAAAAAACAGGGATTATGGGAGGTTCTTTTAACCCCATCCACGTCGGACATCTAGAGATTGCCGAATGTGCATGGAAAGAATACGGTCTGGACGAAATACTCTTTATCCCCAACTATTGTCCGCCACACAAGGACAGCAGTGAGATGTTAGATGCCAAAAGCCGTTTAGATATGGTAAAATTAGCGATTCAGGGACATCCCAATTATACGGTTACAGACAGAGAAATTCAAAAAGGCGGGTTAAGTTATACCTATCTGACCATAAATGAATTAAAGGCAGAAGAACCTGATACGGAATTTTATTTCCTGATGGGAGCCGATTCCCTTGCGGATTTTCGGAAATGGTCACATGCGGAGGTGATCGCTTCTAAATGCCATATCTTAGCAGCTATGCGGGATGAATTAGGCGATGAGGATGTCAAGCAGATCGCAGATGAGCTTTCTTTGGAATACCAGGGAGATTTTTCTCTTTTAAAAATTCCTCCAACAGACATTTCCTCCACGCAGATCCGAAAAGATATCCGAATGGGGAACAGTATTTCCGGAAAGGTTCCAAAAGCCGTAGAAGACTATATCTTAATACACCGTTTATACTCCCAAAAACAGAATACAGAAGGATAGGACAAAACTATGAATGAAATTTTTACAAATATTCAGATGCAGTTAAAAAGAAGAATTAGATGAAAAACGCTATGAACACACCATCGGTGTCATGTATACGGCAGCAAGCCTTGCCATGCGCTACGGTGTGATGATGCATCAGGCGATCTTAGCGGGACTGTTGCATGACTGTGCCAAAGCAATTCCAAACGATGAAAAATTAGAGCTTTGCAAAAATACGGCATTATCGTAAGTGACGTAGAGCGTGAAAATCCATCTTTACTGCATGCAAAACTCGGTGCTTATATCGCAAGAGAAAAATACGGGGTTATGGATGATGAAGTACTGCATGCCATCTATGTGCATACCACCGGAGAGCCGGGAATGAGTACCTTAGATAAGATCCTTTTTGTTGCCGATTATATTGAACCAAACCGTGACAGCCAGCCGAACTTAGAATATGTTCGTAAGATTGCTTTCTGGGACTTGAATCAGGCAATGGAGGGTATTTTATATGATACCTTAGAGTATTTAAAGAAAAGTGATAAACAGATCGATTCCATGACGCAGAAAACCTATGAATACTATGCGTCAACCAAAGAATCTTAAAACAGGAGGAATAGCATGAACCAGTCAGCAGAAATGGTAAAAATCGCTGCGAAGGCATTAGAAGATAAAAAAGCGGAAGATATCCGCGTGATCGATATCCGTGAGATCTCAACGATTGCAGATTTTTTTGTGATCGCAAACGGAACTAACGCAAATCAGCTCGCCGCTATGCGCGATGCAGTAGATGAAGAGCTCTACAAAGCCGGATATCATACCAAACAGGTAGAAGGGAATCAGAACTCCACATGGATCCTGATGGATTATAATGATATTATCGTACACATCTTTTCTAAAGAAGACCGTCTGTTCTATAATCTAGAGCGTATGTGGACGGATGGAAAACAGATTGATGTGAACCAGCTTTAATCAGCCAATATCTATCATTTTCATACATTTTTAAAAGTCCGGCTGTCTGAACAAAAAGTTCAGTATGCCGGCTTTTTTTTTTTGAAACTTTTCCCCCTTTCATTCGTATTATTATCAGATAAGGAAAAGAGAAGAGACAGGTACCTATGGAAAAACACAGTTTGAAAACTATTTTAAAAACTATTATGCCCTTGTATTTCGCATTGCCTTTTCGGAATTGAAATCCCATGCGGATGCCGATGATATCGTACAGGATGTATTTTTTAAAAGCTATTGCTTTATCAGCCGGCATTTGAAAGCACAGAACATGAAAAGGCATGGCTGATCCGTATTACCATCAATCAATGTAAGGATTACCAGAAGAACAAGTGGAACAACAGCACGATTGGATTTGAGCATATCCCGGAATCGGAAAAGGCTTACTTCAAAGTTCCGCATGTGGAATCGGATGATACACTCTGGGCAGTGTTAGAGTTAAAGGAAAGCTATCGAAGACCTCTCTATCTTTTCTATTATGAGGACTATTCCATCAAAGAGATTGCCGCACTGTTACATATTCCGGAAAATACAGTTAAAACCAATCTGAAACGTGGAAGAGAACAGGTAAAAAAATTATTAGATCTATCTGAACACAAACGCAGCCAATAAATTGCAGAAATGGAGTGAGTACGAATGACATTAAACAGAATCAGCAGTTCCTGTTTTTATGACAAAATGCAGGGAAATAAAGAACAGCAAACCTCAAAACTTTCCACAGAACAGGCTTTTTTAAATCGTTATAACTCAAAAGATACCGGAGATGTATCCGATCCGGTCTTAGAGGAAACTTCCCGCACAAACTGCCTTTCTACATCCATTCTTTTACATAGCAGCGGCAAACTCTCTATTCAGGCAACGGTAGAGTGCAGTGCCCGCCATATCAGCTATGACGAAGCAGACCATGTCAAAACTTTTGTAGAAAGCGGTTATACTTTAAAAGCACAGGTCTCCGTAACCCGGCACAAGGTTTATATTGAAAAGAAATCCGAGGATGGCAGTGTCAGCGCCTATGAAGTAGATCCGCTGCAGTTAACCTCTGATACAGAAGATCCAATTGAGCAGATGGCATTAGAAAGCTGGGAGCTCGCCAAAAGATCACTTGCCGGAGAGAAACCGTTTTTTTGAAGAGTTAGATTCATCTAACTCTTATATGAACAAAAGTATCGAGGAAGCCATCACTGATTTTTACCATTTTATTGAGGATCGTATTAAAAACGGTGATCCGAAGTATCAGACCGGTGGTTCTGAAATCTCTGTCAAAGACTGGAAGCGTCTTATGGAATACATTGATGATACCATGGAACAGGTACGCGAAGAACAGCGTTTAGATGCAGAAGAGAGTAAAGCTCAGACCTTAGAACATCGTTCTGATATTACAAACAGCATTACCGCAGAACAGATTGCAAGAAATTTTGAAGATCTGACCTCTTCCTCAGAGAGCACCTCTGACGAAGACTCTGTTTTAGAGCCTGCTCCGGCAGTCCGGGGTTCACATCTTATGAATCGGATCGAAGGGAAACAGGCACCTTACAGCTCCTTAGCAAATGAGGATGGTGTCATCGAATATAACGGTATAATTTTACAATGTGATTTTGATAATAACCGTCTGATGCTCGGTAACTGTAGTAACTTAGATAACTGTATCCGTGTTCCGCTTTCGGGCGGCGGTGAGTTCGTCTTTAACCGTGACCAGCTCAGTAATATATCCAAGATTATTTCCATGTTCTCACCGGAGGATCAGAACCGGATCATGAGAGCAATCTCATTAGATAAGCAGTGTCGGAAACAGCTTAAAGAAATAGAGGATACTGTTACAGAGTCCGTGGAAAATGTAAGTGAGAATCGTGATACTGACTAATCATCATGCCGGGCACTGCCAGAAATCAGATTGATCAAATCATCTTATATATCATAAGTGGTTTATTCTATATGAGATAATTAAATGAGGGAACAGCCGATATAAAAACAATCACTTGTATATCGGCTGTTTTTTGATACTTATCGCAGAAAACGGAAGATACCAAACACCTTTCCTAAAATCTGGCAATCCGGAACAATGATCGGTTCCATGGTATCATTTTCCGGCTGCAGACGGATATAACCGTCTTCCTTATAAAAGGTCTTTACCGTTGCGGAATCTTCCACCAGTGCAACCACCATTTCTCCGTCTTTTGCAGTGCTTTGCTGCTGTACTAATACATTATCTCCATCTAAAATACCAACATTGATCATACTTTCGCCGCGCACATGAAGCATAAATACTTCTGAATTTGGTACCATCTCCGCAGGGATCGGGAAATAGTCCTCAATATTCTCCTCTGCAAAAAGCGGTTCCCCTGCAGCAACATTACCGAGGATCGGAACATTGACCATCTCACGCCGGTTCAGGTTAAAGGTATCATCCATGATCTCAATCGCACGCGGTTTTGTAGGGTCCCCGCGGATATAACCGTTCTTTTTCTAAAGTCTCTAAATGAGAATGGACAGAAGAAGTAGATTTTAAATTCACTGCCTGACAGATCTCGCGGACTGCCGGCGGATAACCTTTATGTAAAATCTCATCTTTGATATATTCTAAAAATTTCCTGTTGTTTCGCACTGATCTTTCCGTATGCCATACAAATACCCTCCAAATATTCTTAAATTCTTTGTTTTTTTCATTGTATCACAGAACAGTACAAAAAGCAAACAAACATTCCGAAAATATGTTCGGATTTTTTCTTGACAAACAATTGTTCGGATGGTATATTATAGAGAAAAGAACGAACGTTTGCAACATATGTTTGGATTATGGGAGGTTACACAAATGAAGATGAAACATTTATTATCAATCAGAACAATTATCGCCATTCTTACACTGTTAATTATCTTAGGAGGCGTTTTACTCGGAAGCTCCTGGAGTGATGCCAGACGCTCACAGGCATCCGCTGACCATCCTATTTATAAATATTATACAACGGTTACCGTAGAGGACGGAGATACGCTCTGGACACTGGCAGATGCCTACATGGATGATCAGTATCAGAACAAGCGGGAATTTATTACAGAAGTAAAGCAGTTAAATCAGATCGATGAGAATCGCATCCACGAAGGAACCCAGTTAGTGATCCCTTATTATTCAGCGGAATACCTTTAAGACTGCTAATACCTGTCTAAAAATAATATATTCCAATCTCATGAGCAACCTTATCAGAAGGTATTGAGAAAAAATCCCATCTGTCTATTGTAGAATCTGTTGAATTTTAGAACTTTTACGGGTATAATAGTTTAGATAAGTTTGGGAGAATAGAAGAGATGTTTCGATTTATTTATGTAATTATGATGAATGTATTCCGTGCACCATATATGATTCCAAAATGCGGTATATGGCACAGCATCCGGAAAAATATTCAGAAGAGCAGCGTTATCAGATGGTAACTCATATGATTCATCTGATGCAGCGTTCCGGTCGTATTTCCACAGTTTATACCGGTGCAGAGAATCTGCCAAAAGGGGCGGATATATCATGTACCCGAATCATCAGGGAAAGTATGACGCTTTAGGGATTATTGCCTCTCATGCAGCTACATGTTCCTTAGTAATGGATCGCAATAAATCCAATGGATTATTGGTAAAAAGAATTTGTAGATCTTTTTATGCGGAAAACGCATGGACATCAAAGATGTCCGTCAGGCAATGAAGATTATTTTAGAAATTTCAGAAGAAGCTGCAAAAGGAAAACGTTTTATACTTTTCCCGGAAGGTGGTTACGATCATAACCGGAATACGGTAGAAGATTTCAAAGCCGGCAGCTTTAAATCGGCAGTCCGTGCAAAGGTACCGATCGTTCCGGTTGCATTGATTGATTCGTACAAGGTGTTTAACAGCTTTGGATTTGGAAAAGTGACAACACAGGTACATTTTTAGAACCAATTCCCTATGAAGAATATCAGGGAATGAATACATTTGAGATTGCAGCTTTGGTAAAAAAGTCGTATTGAAGCTGTGATAGAAGAGAAGACAACGGGAGAGAGTGCAAAAAAACGTGAGGATTAATGATCAATCCTCACGTTTTTCTCTTAACCGTACATATTTTGCTGCCGTTCTTCGTCTTTCATCCTCTAGGGCAGCATAGTGCTTTTTCGTTGTATTGACATCTTTATGGCCTAGCACATCTGCCACTAGATAAATATCCCCGGTTTCCCGATAAAGGTTCGTACCATAGGTACTTCTTAATTTATGCGGTGTGATATTCTTTAAATTGGTAACAAGTTTTGAATATTTTTTTACCAAATTCTCCACGGAACGTACGGAAATACGTTTGTTCTGCATCGATAAGAAGAGAGCATTTGCATGTCCCTCCACCGGAGTAAGATTTTTCCCGTTCTTCCATGTAATTTAAAAAAGAGCCTCACAGACTTCCTCGCCAAAATAGACAATGACTTCCTTGCCGCCTTTTTCGGTGTATCTTGATCCCGTTGTTTTTAAAGTCCACATCATCCATATCCAGTCCCACACACTCGGAAACACGAATACCTGTCCCCAGCATTAAAGTCAGAATTGCCAAATCCCGTACCTTTTTTCATGGTATGCCTGCTGGCGTTTTGTCAGCTTTTCACCGGATTCTACCTCATCTAAGAGGATTGCCACTTCATCCACGTCCAGCCTTACAATATTCTTTTCATGCAGCTTTGGCATTTTTACAATAGAAGCCGGATTCTGTGTAATCAGTTCATTGCGGTAATAATAGTTATAAAAACTCTTTAAAGAAGATAGTTTTCTTTTCAGACTCTGTTCATCATTAGAGTGTTCCATCCCATCCTTTACATAATATTTCAGATACATCAGATATTCTTCAATATCCATAGGCTTTAATTCATCAAGTATCTGCAATGGAAAATGGGTAATTTCCATTTTCTGATAAATCGGATTGGTTTCATGAATATACTCAAAAAAAAACCCCTAAATCGTATGCATAGGCAATTCTGGTTCTGGAAGAAGTTGTTGATTCAATTCCAATAAAAAATTGCTTACAAAAAACCGGTAACTTCGCACAAAGTTCCCTTAAGTGAACCTCGTTCCGGTTATTGACTTTCTCATGATATGCCTTTTCTTTCATCGTGTTTCTCCTTTCAGTGGCCAGCCTTCCATATTACCGGTCACAATGGCATGAAACATACGGTCTTTAACACCGGGATGATCTATATTTAACTGCCGCACCAGTTGCTTTGCATATTCCGTTTGGTAGTACCGTCTGCCGGACATGGATTTTTTTTGCAACCGGAAGCTGATATTTATTGCGGAATCCAATAACATCGACCTCCGGAACATACATCATAGGACGAATGACCGTCAACTGCATACGGTCTAAAAAGGTCTTAGGGGAGAATGCATAGAACCTTCCTTCAAAGAGAAGAGAGCATCATCCTCTCAATGATATCGTCACGATGGTGTGCATAGGCAACTTTATTACAGCCTAATTCTTTTTACCGCTGTATTCAGAGCACCTTTTCTCATCTTTGCACATAAGGAACACGGATGAGCCTCTTTACGAACCCGAAAGATGATATCCTCAATTTCCGTATCAATCACATGATATGGTACTTCAAGCTCCTCACAAAGTTGTTTTACTGCTGTAAGATCAAAGCCTTCAAATCCGAGATTTACCGTAACAGCAGTCAGTTCAAAATGCTTTGGATAAAATCGCTGCAAAGCCTTTCAGTGCATAGAGCAGTGTCAGACTGTCTTTTTCCCCCAGAAACACCGATGGCAATTTTATCCCCTTCCTCAATCATTTGATAATCATCCACGGCTTTTCGTGTATAACTCAGTAACTGTTGTAACTTCATGCATACTGCCTCCAAAAAAATCTAGTGACATTATACTATAAATCTTGTATAATTGCTATGGTGATAGGTTAGGAAAACAGAAGAACAGGAGTGTACAAAATGCGTTTTTTAATACAATGTGTAGATGAAGCATCCGTGCGGTAGATGGAAATGTCACCGGTGCCATTGAAAAGGTTTTTTGGTATTGATCGGTATCAGTGACACCGATGATACGCAGATTGCAGACCGTATGATAAAAAAGATGTTAGGGCTTCGCATATTTGAAGATGAAAATCATAAAACTAATTTGTCTTTATCCGATGTTGAAGGAAGCCTTTTATTAGTTTCACAGTTTACACTTTATGCTAATTGTAAGAAAGGAAATCGTCCTTCCTTTGTCCGGGCGAGGAAAACCGGAGCATGCCAACCAGCTATATGAATACATCATTGAACAGACCAGACAGTCCGTGTCCAACGTGCAGACCGGTATTTTCGGAGCTGATATGAAGGTTTCTTTAGTGAATGACGGACCGTTTACCATTATGTTAGATTCAGAAGAGCTGTTTTTAGAAAAAATTTTAGGAGATGAAGAGACAATGAAACACAAAAAGTCAAAAATAATCAGGGGTTTTCCTTAGTAGAATTGATTATTGTAATTGCCATCCTGGCAATTCTTGCCGGATTTTTAGCTGCCGCTTATGTGAAACATCTAAAAGAAGCAAGAGCTGCAGTCTGCCTTGAAAACCGTGACCGCCTTTATAAAGAAATGAACGCCAAATATGCGGATGGCACTTATGATTCTTTAAAAGAAGCTTATAACAAATTAATGGAAAACTATAAAAACAGAAAACTCTGCCCATCGAAGGGAACTTATTCGTGGGAAGCAAACGGAGACGGCATCAACCAGATTGTATGCAGTGTGCATGGAGCACCTTCTGATACGGACAATGGCAACAAGGATTCCGGAAAAACTTTTCCGGGTACAGATCTTGCTATTAATTCCGGTGTATGGCCAAAGTCAGAGGATTTTAAAGATAATTACGAAGAAATTCTCTATCATCCAAGCGGTATTTTTGAATATGAAGGTTCTTATTATGTGATCACAAAGGATTTAACTTTAACCAGAGAACGTGCCGCATCCGGACCTGGCGGTGAAGTATATCCTTGGACATCTACAGAGAAACTGACCGGAAAAATCTATGAAATGACTGACGATGATGAACGTATTTCAGGTATCAAACGCGGTGACCTTGTAAAAAATACAAGGATTCCTATTATGTATATAACTCCGGTGACGGTCCGGAAGGTACCTGGGCACCAAATCCGAATACCGGATCTAATGTATGGTATAAGATTCCGAAGTAAAGGGCGTAACCGGTTCTAAGTGGCATGCATCTATTCGCAAAACAATAGTTTAACGAATAGTTTGTGGTAAAAATAAATAAGCATACGGCAAAACGTTATATCTGTACGTTGGTAAATAAATCAAAATATGGTTGGTATTTTTCTCAAAATTCGCCATATAGCAGGTGCTCTAACCCAATGTTATAGTTATTTAATTGGTAAATACTTCAAAATCAAGGTGCGATCATTGGTAAATATTTCAAAATTAGGATAAAATTATTGGTAACTATTTTAAAATTAAAAATACTATTTTGCAAATAGTTAAAAATTAAAATATAGTTTTAATTTCAAATAAATACAAATTATATAATCCTATGTCTCTGTATCTTCAGGTATAAAACGGTAAATTTTGACAATATGCTTTTCATCTTCTTCAATAATGTATTGTGGGGCTTTTATTTTATGGTTTCTATGTAAAATATTTTCATCCATTAGATCAATCTCCCCTGCGTCTATTTTTATATAAAATATATTGATTTAAAGTATAAAATAGATCCTGTAGAATTGTAAATGATAAAATATAAGATTTCAAAACTAATAATCCTGAATTTTCATATGTATGATACCAATTTGTAACTTTATGTAAATCACTTAATATATTAAGTGAAAATTGGCAATAAAATTCTCGAGTTTTCCATTTATCCCATAATTCTAAAAAATATGCCGGATCATTTATGCCCGTCATTGCATATATACTTAATATTCCAGCATAAATTTCTTTATGAGAATAGGTACGTAATTGTCTGCTAGAGGGATTGCGCCACAATTCACTACAATAATCATAAAACATGTCTAAATTGCCACATTTATGATCTATAAATTTATACACAATATTTTTCATGCATAGTGCTGTTGCATCCACTGTTGGGTATGTAGTATATAATGCTTTATTGTCGACATAACATAAGGATTTAGAAGTATATTCATCTAAGGTGTTGCTTGTAACCATTTCATGGTTTTTATTGTATAAAAAGAAATAGTTCCATACTTCACAATATGTTAAATACAAAAGTTTTGACGTTTCATCTAAAATATTTTCTTTTTTAATTGCCAAAATACACTTTTTCGATGACTCTACTGAAATTTGAAAAATGTTTTTTAATATAAATTTTTTCACACTATCATAATAGCCATTACAGCTACTTATTCCATCTGTGAAATCAAACACAGAATATTTACTGTTCACTTCTGAAAGTGGTTTAACTGCTTTCAGAATCTTTTTGCGGATATTATGATTCTGAACTATTGTTTCTACAGTAACATTACTCTGCTGTTCATAAAAATCCTGTCTGCCAGAATCATATTTGGGATATTGAAACTCATAGTCAGTTTTTATTAAAGTTGTTTTCAAATGAATAAAACAGTTTTTAAATATATTCCATTGATGAAAAATAGAATGATAACCATTTATTATACATATTGGACATATATATACTTTTCTTTTCTTTCAAAAGTTCTCTGAATATAAAATGGTTTTAGACTTTTAGGAATACATTCAAACACTGACGGAGTTTTTATGATTTTTTTATCTCTATTAATTTTTGAGAAATTCGAATATTTCTCTGCATTTAAATAGCAAAATTTCGCTCGTATACTCCAATAAGATTCATATGGAAGAATATATTCTGTTTTCCAAGTATATGTAGGTTCTTTCACAACTAATCTCCTATCAAATTTGAGATATAACAAATCCGCTGCCTATAATGCTTGCAATCCATTCTTCTGTAGTTGGTGCATATAATTGTTTATTATATGCACCATATTGCCTAAAGCAATATATGATCGTGTCCATAAAATGTTTCATAAGGATCTGATCTGTCTGTATATTATTTTGTTGTTTTACAACTTCAAATGCTTTCCACAATTCTTCGACATAACTATATAATTTTAGTCCATCTTTATATGCCTCTGGAAAAAATAATTTTGACAGAATAATACTTTGATCATATCCGAAGATTTTAAACGGTTTGTCCATACTAGACAAGCAAATCGCTGCATCTTTTTACATGTAATTCCCATAAATTCAAATTCATTTACCATAAAGCGAAGAACAATCTGTTTTTTCCCAGCTCGTATATAACCGGTTTTCTGTTCCTTTAATTCCCTAGTTCCAAATAAAAAACACAGTAAACAAAATATCATTCAGATTAAGCTCATTATATATATCAATAAGCCATAAGTACTCTTTGTCGTGAAGCAAATAGGCTTCATCAACAAACAGAATTGCTCTCCGGTACTTTGTATCCAGGGCATTTACTATAATACGATTTACTATACGTTGACGCATTTGTACAGCAGTTCCTTTATGGGCATCTTCATGACCAATAGCCGTTAATAAACTTGAGTAAAAGGTCTTTTGTGTTGAAATATGATCTGTTGCACATAATGTATAAATTGGTAATTGTGTTCCATATTTCTCTTTTAGATGAGTAGAAATATACCGGATAGCTCTTTGTTTTTCCTGTACGAGATTCACCATATATTATAGCACCACAGTCATTCATGGATATCCATTCTTCCACTTTATGTTGTAAATCCATAATAGATTTGGTTGGAATGGTATATTTAATTGAACCCAAATATCGTTCTAATTCAGTTATATCAAAATTCTGTGTTATATTATTACTGTTCATCAAATAAGTCCTTTCCTATACGCTTCTTCAATTGACATGGAATCGATTAACGCCATTTCTTCTTTTTGAATATTCATTATGAGTATTAGAGCGCTTGCTATTTTTAACTTTATTGGAGTTCATCCTTTAACTTCTTCTTTTTTTTCACAATTTTCTTTTTGCATAATGTTTGCAAATGTTCGATCACGTCTGCTGTTTTTTGCATTCTTTCGCAAGTCTTCTTCAAACTCTGTAAGATGAGGTGTAAATAAAGAATTATTGTCAAGATTTTTACTCTTTCTTTTTAATGCAGCTTTATGTGTTTTATAGAATGTGGTCGTTTTCCCATTCACCAGTAGCAATCATATCTGCCAAGAAAATACCTTGTGTATCATAAAGTTTAACATGGCTTACATCCTCTGGATTAACCTCAATATATACTTTCTTTCCTACATATTGCATAGGAATTTGAACGTCAACCGCATGATAACGTACACCCAAATAAGATAAATATGGTCTTGTACCTGTTTTATATCCACCTCTCAATATCTCTCTTCAGTAAAGTATGTTAATTTTTCAATAGTTTGTCTTTGAGACACAGGGACTATATATGGTTGCATTCCTGCATGTATGCGCCTAGCCATTACTTGTAGTGGTGTTTGATTTTCTAATTTAGAATGTGCACTATTGTTGTATTCAGCTATCAAATATTCTACAAGTTCACAAATATCATTATAAGAAATTTCATATTTTACGGCTTCTTTTTCAGGATTATTTCTTTTATTATCATATATATGACTGCCAGTTGTCCCCGGGAGGCGATGGAATCCCCCATCTCTAAAGTCCTAAAAAATCTTTCTACAATACCTCTAGTCTCTGGTGTTGCTACCGATCCAAAATTAGTAACACATTTTATTCCTTCGTTTAACTTATATATAACATTTTGAGCAAAGGTGTGATTTAGCATTATCAAGCATAATCACATCAAATGCAGCCCATTTTGTTTCTGGAATACATAACGAAGGAAATCCATCGTTTTCAGGATATTTTAAAGATTCATGCGAAAAGTTTATTTTTTTATGTGGTTTAATTGCATTATAAATAGCCATGCAATACATCGTGTTGATTATAATTCTCATAAGGAGACATTGCATATCCTATGATTGCTCTTGTAGCAACATCCATGACTGTAATAAGCCACGCTCGTGTTGCCGGCATCCTTATAACTTCACCATGTTCATTTTCTACTTCTACTGAATAAATCATATCTATCTTATGACCATCGAGTTGCACAATATTATAAGGAGCAATTGGATTAATATTATATGATTCTCCGTAACTAGTAATTGCAAAATGTTGCTGACTGGTTTTGGTTGCTCTTTTTATCGCTAATTGCTGCATTTCTTTTTCTTTTTCTCTTTAGATATCTATAAAGTGCATCATAGCCATTATCTTTAAGGCATAACGGATATTCATAATCCTGAATTCCTAATCTAATACATTCTTCCCTGAATTTAGTATGTAAGGATCTTATATTCATATTATGCTCTAATGTATAATGTTTGTCCCCAAAATAATTCCCAAGCACAAAAGATTCCAATGTTGGATATTCCAAGAATAGTTTATTAAATTTCCCCAATATATCAGATGTACGATTATTAGGTAAAAGTGCTTTATATCCCGCCATATTCCCACTTTTGTTTAAATCAGAGCATCTATGAACTAATCTAATGACTTCTCCTGATGATATTCCTGTTTGTTCTGATACTTTGGATGGGGACATTCCATCAATATATAAATCTACAGCCTTTTTTCTTTGTAGATATTTGCTTTTAACATCCTCGTCCATTACTTCTAAATTTAGTTCAGACCATGTATCTCTCTTCTCTCTTAATGCAGACAAATTTATTTTTTCTGGCATAACGACACCCCCATTTTTATTATCAAGTGGTCTTTCAGCAATATTCATCGTTATAATTCCCGCACTGTATAAATAACATATGTGATTAAGCTCATTTCCAATTGGTAGTAATTTATTTGAAATTAATTCTCCTATGGTTAAAGAGCCATTTTTGATAGTATTTCTATAATGGATGGATTATAATACATGTCTTCGGTCGGTATATAACGTCGTACCCTTGAAGCAATAATACTTAAGTTATTTAAAAAGAACCGTCCTTCTATAATATCTTTTTTTTCCGTACGAATTACAAATTCTATAGAATTTTCTTTACACCATGTTTCCTCTCTACGAATTTGTTCTTGTGAACGAACAGCTTGCTTGGTTTCTCCAACCAATTCAGACGAATACTTTACTTCCCGCAATTCCTCTCTTCCATTAGAATACCGTACCCACATATCAAATATGGCATGTTTAATTTTATTGTCTTGTATAATTTCAATTTTTAGAGGTTGCTCAAAAAAAGTTTCTACTTGTGGATTGGTTTCTAATGTAAGAAAATTGTAATATTCTAAATTAGAAAAAAGGTGAACTACTCGTTTTATTTTATTACTATAAACAGAAAAATAATTATTTCCATAATGTGTACTCCTCTGCATAGCTATTGGTTTCGTGAATTCCATCTCATATCCTCTCATTTTGAATTATTTGCAAAATATGTATTTAATTTTGAACTATATGCTAATTATATTTTAATTTTGAATTATTTACAAATGTTTATTGCACTTATTTGAAAATTAGATTAAAATAAGTAAGAAAAAAAGCCGATAAAAATCGACTTTTTCCTAAAACTATATTTTGATTTATTTACCAACGTACAATATCTAAAAAACATCAGTTTTTCAAAGCGTTATACCGTATGCTTTATTGTTATTTTTTCTCTAACATTTTTTTCTCTGCATGCTAAGATCATATCTACACAGCCATCAATACCAAGCACGGAGCTGTCTAAAGTCAGATGATAGTTTCTGGAATCTCCCCATTTTTTTATTGCTGTAATAGTTGTAATAACTTGCACGTTGTTTATCCTGTTTCTGGATCATGTCTTTTGCTTTATTTACGGAGATATCCATTCGTTTGCACACCTCTTCAATGCGGACATCTTTATCTGCATGGATAAATACATTCAGGCATTTTTCATGATTATGAAGAGCATAATCTGCACAGCGTCCAACAATGACACAGGATTCGCCGGCAATTTTCTGGATTGCCTCATATTGTGCTAAAAAGACTTTCTGATTTAAAGGCATATCCAAAAACGGTGCTGTAGAATAATGATTCATGGAATAAGTATCCATAACCAAAGAATATAAAAAGCTGCGCGTCGGCTTTTCATCATTACTTTCTAGGATTTCTTCACAAAATCCACTGTCTTTTGCTGCTAATGATAATAATTCCTTATCATAGCATTTGATTCCAAGCCGCTTTGCAACCTCTTCGCCGATTTTCTTTCCGTTACTTCCAAATTCACGACCAATGGTAATTACAAAGTTACTCATAGCCATCCCACCCTTCTTTTCGTTCAAAGGAAACGTTCCTTTTTTCTAAGAGTATTATATACTATTTTACGATATTTGTATAGTTTTTTCGGAAATAATCAGAATTTTCAACTCAATTTACGCACAAGTTCTGTCATATATTCCGGAATTGGTGCAGACACTTCGATATATTCGCCGGTAGTCGGATGAATAAATCCGATGGTCCGCGCATGTAATGCCTGTCCCCGCAACTTGTACGGATTTTTGAGTTGCCATAAACCGTATCGCCCAGCAGCGGATGGGAAATACTTGCCATATGGACGCGGATCTGGTGGGTGCGTCCGGTCTCTAACTCAAATTCCATAAAAAGAAGCGCCTTTTAAGGTCTGAAGGACACGGTAATGAGTTACTGCAGGTTTTCCGTTTTTTTTCATTGAGCGTCATTCTCTTGCGGTCATTCGGATGCCTTCCGATCGCACCTTCCACCGTACCGCTTTCTTCTGAAAACGTACCGGCTACGACACCCACATAACGTCTGGTCACAGAATGTTCCTTGATCTGCTCTGCAATATTACGATGTGCCTCATCGTTTTTACAAATGATCAGAGAACCCGTCGTATCCTTATCGATACGGTGTACAATGCCCGGACGGATCTCGCCATTGATTCCCGATAAATTTCCCTGACAATGATACATGATCGCATTTACCAAAGTTCCCGTAGAATGTCCGACAGCCGGATGGACAACCATTCCCTTCGGCTTGTTAACAATTAACAGATCATCGTCTTCGTAAAGAATATCTAATGGGATGTTTTCCGGTACAATTTCGGTTGGTACGGCATCCGGAATGTCAATTTCTATAACATCTCCGGTCTTTAGCCGATAGTTAACCTTTACAATTATATGGTTTACTATTACAAAGCCATCCCTGATCAGCTTCTGAAAAAAAGGAACGTGACTGTTCCGGCAGCATTTCTGTCAGATAACGGTCAATCCTTTGATCTTCATGCTCTATATCTGCTGTAAAACAATGTTTTTCCATAAAATTCCAATCCTCTTAACAGGTTATTTCTTATTTTCCGTTTTTATCTTTTTCTTCTTCCACGGAAAGAGCAATCTGCTCATCTCATTCACATCTTCTTCTTTGTATACAAAAATAAACACGATAAAGAACAGTGCCGCTCCGCAAGTCACATAAATATCTGCCACATTAAAGATCGGGAAATTGATCAGTTCAAAATAGAAAAAATCCACCACATAATTCCTAAAAATACGATCAATAAAATTTCCAACCGCACCGGACAATAAAAGCATCATTGTAACATAGACCGGATAAAAACGTCGATCTGCCGGCAGACAATGATAGATCCAGAATACAAGGAACAAAAACACCAATGTGATCAGAACAAAAAGACTTTTTGCCCCCCCGCAAAATCCCAAAGGCAGCTCCCCGGTTTTCTAAATATTGCAGACAAAATACATCCTCTATCACAGATACCGGAATCCGGTCTTTTTAAATGGATGCAGGCTAAATATTTCGTCCACTGGTCTAAAAGCAGTAAACAGACGCTTCCTAACCAGAAAATCAAATGAAATCCCAACGATTTCTTTCCTGTATTTTGACTCATCGTTCCATAGTTCCTTTCTTTTTACTGCAGCACATACCGGATTCCGTCTGATAACATCTCATCGGACACTTCTCTGCTGATATAGGCATCGCCGATCGCATGCAATAAAACAAATTTTACGCGTCCATCCTCCATTTTCTTATCTGACTTCGTTGCAGCTAAGACATCATCAGCACTCATTTTTGCTGTTTTAAGCCGTATAGGAAGATTATAAGCGGAAATAATATGCTCAATCTTTTCTAAATCTTCCTTAGAAATATTCCCTGATTTAAAGGAAATATAAGCGGCTGCAACCATTCCAAGTGCTACACACTCTCCATGATATAAGGTAAAGTCCGATAATTTCTCGATAGCATGTCCGATCGTATGTCCGAAGTTTAACAGTGCACGTTCTCCTTTTTCTTTCGGATCATTCTGCACCACTTCCCGTTTGATCTTACAGCTTCCTGATACCGTGCGTAAGATTGCCTCCCGCTCCAGACTTTGGATCGCCTTTATTTCATCACACAGATATATAAAATATTCCTGATCCCTGATCAGACCGGATTTTAATGCTTCTGCCATACCGGAAGCAAACTGTTCCTTTGGAAGTGTCTTTAAAACATCCAAATTCATATAGACTAATTTGGGCTGGTTAAACGCTCCCACCATATTTTTATACTGTGCAAAGTCCACACCGGTCTTTCCGCCGATGCTGCTGTCCACCTGTGCTAAGAGTGTTGTCGGTATCTGGACAAAATCAATCCCTCTTAAATAGGTCGCTGCCGCAAATCCGGTCATGTCACCGACAACTCCGCCACCGAGTGCGATCAGCAAATCATTGCGTTCAAAATGGTTAATTATTAAATATTCATATAACTTTTCGATTGTGTTCAGGTTTTTATTTGCTTCTCCAGATTCAAAAACAAAGGTTTTTACAGTGGAATATCCGGATTTTAAGATTTCTTCAACTTCATTTTTGTGTATTTTTGCCACGTTCGAATCCGTTACAATACATATTTTGACATTTTTTTCATTTCGGCCTTTCAAAACCGGAGCAAGTGCATCTAAAAGTTGTCCATAAGAGGATTCTAAGACGATATCATAGATCCATTCCCCGTCATATGACACCGAAAGTCTGTTTTCTCCTTGTTTCATAAGTGTTTCTCCTAACTATATATTCTATATTTAATTTTTGTCTACCCTTTTTTGTCTCACCCGCTAAGGAATCAAAGATATATTTTCCATGGGAACGCACGGAAAGGACATCCCCCCTCCTTACAGGTATAAGTATTGTGCAGAATCTCTAATCCATTGGCATAGACCTTACCGCTCTGGATCAATTTTACGGCTTCGTTCCTAGAACAGCCGATCAGACATGCCACAATGCTGTCAAGACGATTCGAGCTGATAATCCCGCTTTTTTCAATAAATTCCGGTTGGATACTGTCCTGTGGGGAATCCACCTCATTCACCGTGACAAGTGTATGTTTGATCTTTTGAAGTGACTCGGTAAGATAATCTGCCATATTTTCTTTACAAAACAGATAGTAATCGTTCTTTTGACAGAGGATATCTCCTATTTTCGCCCGCTCTAATCCTAAATTCATCACTGCACCAAGGACATCCCTGTGTGTCAGTGTATCCGCAAATTTCGGATATGCCGGCCGGATTTTTAAACAGATCAGCGGATATTCCCATTCATAGCCTAAATCGACCGGCAAGAATGCCGCGATCTTTCTTTCCGCATATTCGTGTCCTCCGGACAATTCATAAGAGGTCTCTAGCTTTCCTTTTGTCACGGAAAGAAGATTCTGTTCACTCAAATTAAGGAAATCGCTATAAATAACGATTCCCTTTCTGTTTGCCTGTTTGGATAAATCTATAAAACGTTTTTGTAATAAATCCTGTTCATTTCCCATTGCTTAAAAAGTCAGTCTGAATCGATGATGAATCAAACGTATCCATCAGATTCAAAAAATCTCCTGAAATTTCTACACCCGGTGGTGTAATAATAAAGATATAGTTAGAAATCTTCTGCAGGTTTCCGCTGATCGCAAAGCAGGAACCGGAAGAAAATCAATGATTCTCTGTGCAATATCGACATCTAAGCCCTCTACATTGAGTACCACGGTCCGGTTATCTAACAAGGTCTCTGTAATCTCTCTTGCGTCATCTACCGAAGTCGGTTTGATCACGCAGACCTCCATATTGCTATGCGGGCTTTTCTTTCCACCACGGATCGGTGTCAGCTTCGGTGTTGTCTTAGAAGTACGATCCTTCTGATCATTGAACATATCATCCACATCATCGTCTGATTTCTTACGGAATACGGATTTTCTTACCGGTTCTTCGTCTTCTTCATCGTCAAGAAAATCATCATCATAGAAATCGTCATCATCATCCGGATTTAATTTCATCACATCTAAAAATTTATCTAAAACTCCCATGTCTCTTCTCCTAACTTATTTTTTTACTGTAGTCTCTTGCTCCAAAGATCCCGGTTCCAACCCGGACCATGGTAGCACCTTCTTCAATGGCTACGGTGTAATCATTTGTCATTCCCATTGACAGGATTTCCATACTTACATTATCAATGTTTTTATTTGTTATGTCAACAGATAATTGCCTGATTTCACGGAAAAACGGGCGGTTTTCCTCCGGATCTTTGGCCGGCGGTGCCACCGTCATCAGTCCCTTGACAGACAGATTCGGTAATGCGGCGATCTGTTCGCTCAGAGAAATGACTTCTTCCTTAGAGGACAGTCCAAATTTTGTCTCTTCCCCCGCAATATTGACCTCGATTAAAATCGGAACCGTAACGCTTTTTTTTTTTTCTGCCTCCCACGCTGATCGTCTCTGCTAAACGCAGACTGTCCACGGAGTGGATCAGTGTTACCTTGTCCACAATATATTTTACTTTATTTCTTTGCAGATGTCCAATCATATGCCATTTCATGTCTTTTGGCATAACTTCATATTTTTCTGTCAGTTCCTGTACTTTATTTTCGCCAAAATCACGGATTCCCTCATCGTAGATCTCCTGTAACATCTCTACCGGTTTTGTCTTGCTGACCGCGATCAGGGTTACTTCCTCTCGTGCTCTACCTGCACGCTCACACGCTTTGGCAATTTTTTCTTCTACTTCTTCTAAGTTTTCTTTTAGCATTTTTAAATCACTCCTTTAATGAATCAGATCATTCTCTTTTACCGTATTTCCCTTTAAGGCAATATGGTCATACAGGGCAACACCGTAATCGGTTCCCTGCTTTAAAATGGCATATTCTTCATTCTGATAGAGTATGTCGATCTGCTTAAACACCGCATACCCCTTGTTAATATTGTAAACGCCTTTCAGCTTTGCAGTCTGACGAATCGTATAGGTTTCATTCGAATCACTCTTCTGTATCACTGTTCCGGACGTTACATTCTCATCATCAATATAGTACATACCGTCTTTTTCGTAAAAAAATCTCCGGTGTAATATAAGTCGTATTCTTGTCCTTTCCCGTAACGATCAGACCCTCTTTATTTGAGCCTTTTCCCTTTACAAAATATTCCTTTGGAACGGTAAAAAGAATTTTTGGTAGTAATCGCCGAATTTGGGATCTTTAATCCTTTTGCATCATCTAAAAAGTAGCTCAATATCAATAAACCGCTGGTTTGCAAACCGGATCATCGAGGTACGGAGTTTCAGGTTCAGATAAGGTTCTTTATCAATGGTCAAAAATGTCATAATACGCCCAGATTGTATTCCCATCATCTTTAAACAGTACCTCCACCGTATTATCGTCCTTTAATTTTTTTCTGCTAAATCCTTAGATATCTTAAATATAACATTCCAGTTCTCATCAGTGATCAGTTTATAAACCGGAACATTCTTTCCGACCGTCGTCTGGTCTTTCAAATTCACTTTTTTGTACTGGTTCTCATCAAAAGATGCCTCTGTCAAGGTGTCGGTCTTGACATTTTCATAACCATCCGTATAATATACCACTACGCCCGGCTTGATGGCATTTTGCATTTGCAGCGAGGAAGTATCTGTCTTTTCCTTAATAGCATTCAGTGCATTGACATTCCGGATCTCCATCATATTTGCTTCCATTTCATCTTTAAATGCATAGACACTGTAAAAATTCTGACTGTCATAGCTTCCGGTATAAGACTGCACCGTATTCTCTAATTCTAAATAATTGTCCTTTGTAAATAAATCCCCGTCCTTTTTCTCATCATCCATTTTTTCTAATACGCTGCCTGTACTGTCTAAACTGTAAACAGGAGTCTTCGTTCCGGCTTTAGAAGCATCCTTTAGAAAATAAGTCACTTCGCCCTCACCGGCAGAGCCGACAATCTCTTCACTTCTTAAGATCAACCCGCGATATGTATGATTGGTTTGCAATCGTTCCCTGATTGACCTCATAGACAGAAATATGTTTTTTTTGTAAAATAGAAAAAAGATTAAATACCAGATATATCAAAATAATGCCAAATACGATCACTCCGATGTTGATGTGGAGTGGTTTTCTGTATCTGACAACTTTTTTGTTCTTTTTTTTTTTCATGCTGCTGCCTTTCTAAAATTACTTCAAAAAATATTGTACCATCAAGCCCCTTTTTTTCACAATATTTTTTGAAGTAAAACTTATAAAATCTTAAGCCGGTAAATGCCATGTCACAGCCATAAAAATTGCCTTAAGGATGACCTTTGCACCCTTAAGGCGATTATAAATTCACGGTTTACTCATTAAAGAGAAATAACGATTTTTTGATTTCGCTTTTCCGGAAAATCTGCTTCGTTCATTGAAACGCTGAGTGTCATTTTCACTCCATACTTTTCACTGATAGAATCCAGTTTTTCAACGGCATGCTCAAACTCATCGTCTTTTATGTTCGCAATGGTAAGAAAACTATCTAAGTACAATTCTTCTAAATCGTGATCCTGTGAAATGATTCCACAGATAAATCCGATAAATTCATCGCAGTCCTCAATCGGATAATCTTTCACATTGATGAGGCGAACTTTGTTGCTCAACTCGTACATGTGTTTCTGGCTCTTGTCCAGATATACGATATTTCCATTAGAACCAGGAACTGCTCCGTTGACTCTGTCTAACAGATGTTTTGTCTTACCCCTTACCCTTTTCTCCAGCTATAATCTCTACCATGGCATTTCCTCCCGAACCAATAAATTTTAAAAATCATCCTGATTCCCAGAAAATTTCATACAATTCAAAAAATCAACGATGATTTTTCTTAAAATAATTATAATATATCGCGTCGGAAAATACAACATTAATTCGCAAAATTCTTTTAACATTTCACTCATTAAAAGATACATATTATCACGGCTGTCTGCTTTCAGGACAATCGAGATCACCGGTTCTTTTGCTGTGTTCTCATTATATTGCACCAGACAGTACTTCGCTTCTCCGGTCGTGCCGGTTTTTCCTCCAATGACCGTCCTCCTTCCGGCATCGGTTCTGTTCCCATTAAGTATTTATTTGTGCTGTCCCATTCTTTCGTTACCGGATTTCCGGCAGCGTCCGTATAATTTGCTGTATAACGGCTGCTTTTAATGATTTCTAAGAATGTTTCATTTTTCACCGCAGCATTCATAAACAGGTACATATCATATACGGTAGAATAGTGTTCCTCATCATGCAGTCCGTTCGGTGTTACAAAATGCGAACCGGTCGCACCTAATGCTTTTTTGCCTCCGCATTCATCAACACCACAAATTCTTCTGAACTTCCACTGATATGCTCAGCGATCGCAACTGCCGCATCATTTCCGCTGCGAAGCATCAGACCATATAAGAGGTCTCTTAAGGTGATCTTATCCCCCTCTTTTTAATTCACAGACCGAAGAATCACTCGCCTGATTCGCTGCATTGGCACTGACGGTTACTACATCGTCTAAATTGCCGTTTTTTAAGGCAACATATGCGGTCAGTATTTTTGTCGTGCTCGCCGGATAAAGTTTTTCAAAAATATTCTTTTTATATACGGCTTCTTTTTTTTGGAAGTCAAAAATACGCCTTTGCCGCCTCTGCCACACGTTCGGTTGTCTTTTTTCTAAACCAAGGTTCTCATCCTCGGTTACGACTAAATCCCTTGCAAAGAATTCTGCCGACTGGGATGCCCCATTTTCCGTGATGCCGTATTTTGCAGATGTGTCACAGACATCATAGGCATTTTCCAATACAACTTCTTTTTGAGGTGCAGCCGGTAAGTCCGATGACAAATACTCCAAGCAGTGCAGCTGCATCGTTTTTTTTTTCTTTACTTATACATTTCACGCCAGTCTAAATCTCCTCGCTCTAAGGCTCTGATCAAAAGCTCCGCTGTCGCAAGGTTTGTTGCTAACGGAATATTATGTTCATCACAAAGCTGTGCTATCAGGGCAACATCCGGTTCGTGTGCTTTTTTTGTCAACGGATCTCTTAAGAAGATCACCAGATCGATCTCGTTTGCTGATATCTGCGCCCCTAACTGCTGGACACCGCCTAAATGTCCCGCTAAATACTTGTGAATGTTTATATTTGTCACTTCTTCGATCAGACGTCCTGTCGTTCCCGTGGCATACAGATCATTTTTTACATAAAATCCCCTGTATGCGATGCAGAAATTCTGCATCAGTTTTTTCTTTGCATCATGTGCGATCAGCCCAATATTCATGAAGTACGTTCCCCCCGATCCATATTTTCTAGGTTGTAACCCGACATTTAAGACTAACCCGATACCAATAAATGATGATACTAAAGAAGTCAGTCCATAGCTTACAAAAGGAAGTGGAAGACCGGTATTTGGCATCAGTCCGGTTACTACACAGATGTTTACAAAACTCTGAAATCCAATCAATGCTGCGACTCCACAGCAAAGCAGTCTTCCCGATAAATCTTTTGCCCTTTTTAGCTATTATAATACATTCTATGGTAATTAGTAAGAGTAAAATTATGATCAATACACTTCCTAAAAAGCCCATTTCCTCTCCAACTACCGCAAAAATGAAGTCTGTCTGTGGTTCTGAAATAAAATTACCGTTTTTACGGAATTGACATCGGTATTATAGAGTCCTTTTCCCAACAACTGCCCGGAACCGATCGCCATAATGGAGTTCTGCTGCTGGTAAGCATCATCTGCATATTTTTTCCGGCTGAAGCCATCCCATGATCCTTTTATACTGATAACCCCTTAAAATCTTCTGATCCGGCTGCGGGATCAACGCTAAAAAAGATTGCTGCCGAAGGAACGGAAACAGCAAGGACTGTCGCAATAAATTTGTAGCTGAGTCACGCCATAAATAACAGTACAAGAAAGATCAGTGCTGTCACGATCGTTGTGGACAGATCCGGCTCTTTTTTTTTATCAGTGCCAGTGGAATTCCCGCTAAGATAAAAGAACCGATCAGAACCTTCGGACGATTGACACTCTCCTGATATTTTGCAAAGAAATATGCAAAAAACAGGATCAAAAGAATCTTACCTAACTCTGACGGCTGAAAGCGGATTCCCGCGATCTCCACCCAACGGGTAGCACCTTTTGATTTGTCACCCATAATCAATACCAGTGTCAAAAGGACTATATTAATAAAATAAAATATCCACGAAAACCGCAGAAGAAACTCATAGTCCATCAGCGAGACCACCACCATGGTGATCAGTCCTAAGACCAGACCAAGGATCTGTTTCCCCTGTACCGAGCTGTTTGCACTTCCGATCACCAGTATTCCGATGATGGTCAACACCACCACATAGGCGACCAGACGAAAATCATAATCTTTGAGTTTGTACTGTTTTAACATAACGCCTTTAATTTCCTTTATGCTTGATATCACGGATTGGAATATTTGCCACCATGACAGGGATCATTCCCCGATGGTCCTCCGACTCCGTCTTTGTAATCTGTATATCCAGTTCCTCTTCATCAATCTCCATGTATTTTGATATCACAGAGATAATATCGTTTTTCATCAGTTCCATTACTTCTGAAGAACAGCTTTGCCCGGTCAGAGACTAACAACAGCTTTAACCTGTCCTTCGCAAAATCTTTGGAACTCTTCCTGTTCCATAAATCCCAGATTCCCATGCCTGCCTCCTATCTTCTAAATAAACCTGATACTTTTGAAAAAAATCCTGTTTTATTTTCAAAAGTCATAAGAGGCACGTCATATCCTAAAATTCTTTTGCATATATTACTGTATGCGATACCGCCGTTGCACTGCTTCCAACTAACGGTTCGCCCCGGTTTGTAGAAACAACAATGGCTTCATCGTCCGGCACTGCTCCTAGAAGCTCGATCGCTAATACTTCACAGACATCTTCTAACGACATCATGTCGCCCCGTTTGACCATATCGATCCTGATACGGTTTACCACCAGTTCGATCTGTTCCATCTCGGCTGCTTCTAAAAAGTCCGACCCACGGTCTGCATCCCGGATTGCTGAGACTTCCGGAGTAGTCACTACTATTGCTCTTGTCGCACCCGCGATCGCATTTAAAAATCCCCGCTCAATTCTGCGGGGCAGTCCAGCAATATGTAATCAAATTCTTCTTTCAGTTCTTCGGTGAGTTTTTCATCTGTTCCGGATTGACGGCTGTCTTGTCCTTCGTCTGTGCTGAAGGTATCAGATAGAGGTTCGGATATTTCCGATCCCTGATGACTGCCTGCTTTAAACGACAGTTTCCTTCGATCACATCTACCAGATTATAGACGATCCTGTTTTCCAATCCCATAACAACATCTAAGTTCCTAAGACCAATGTCCGTATCGATCAATATGACCTTTTATCCATCTGTGCCAAACCTGTTCCGATGTTAGCAGTCGTTGTTGTCTTACCTACACCACCTTTACCGGATGTAATTACGATTACTTCACCCATTATAACCTCCGCTTAATAAAAGTTTTCAAACATTCCATTCTTCATGACATCAATACAAATGGCTTCCTCTTTTATGTATGCTACCTGAGGTTCTAACTGTTTTTTCCGTCCGCGTAATCTCTCTAACGGACTCTTATCTTCGCTTCTGCCAATGACATCGGCAATTTTTATCTGAATCGGATTCATATGCAGCGCTGCCACAAATGATTCCGAATTTCCAGCTGCTCCGGCATAGGCATTGCCGTCTAAACTTCCTAAGACCACAATGTTTCCCCTTGCTACGATCTTTGCCCCCGGATTCACATCTCCGACGATCACGACACTGGATTCACACTCTAAGACCTGTCCGGAACGAAGTGTCCCTTTATAAAACTGTCCGGTGCTTTCCTCCTGACGCCTTAAAAATTCTTCAATCTGTGCTTGCGTATCCAGTTCTTTTTTGTTCATCACTGTCTAACACACAGATAATATGGATACTCGTCTGTTCCGTGATGGCATCTATGATACGTATCTCCTCTTCCGTAGACAGGTGTCTGCCGGAAAAAGTGATCGCGATACTGGCATTTTTAAAAAAACTTATCTGACTCATGAAACTTTAAAATAATTGCATCCAGTAACTCTTCAAAGGGCAGATTCTCATTGAGAATCAGATTGATGCCATAACGGTTACTTTTTAAGATCACCTGTTGTTCCATGCAATCCCTCCTCATACTGTTAATCGGCAAAGGCGTTTGCAGAGTTTCCCATCTTCTGCGGTTCCGTCTAACAGCTCTTCTTCGCTTGCAAGTTTGAAATAGTATTTCAAAATCTGTGCTGAAACATCTGCTGCATTATGGGAAGTATAACCATACGCAATACGCGTTGCAATGGATACCTCCGGATCTGCATATGGTGCATATCCTACAAACAACGCATGGTTTGGACGTGTCTGTACCTGCTGGGCAGTACCGGTCTTTCCGGCTACCTCTACGCCCATTCCGTTAAATGCATCCAGTCTGGAAATCACTATTCTCATACCTGAATGAACAGCATCCCATGTAGAACCGGAAACTTCACTCAACTGGTTTTCTACGGTAGGTCCATACTCTTTGATCGTCTTTCCATCCGGGTCACAGACCTTTTTTTCAACAGTGTTTCTTTATAAAGTGTTCCCGAATTTGCAACCGTTGTTACATAACGGGCCAGTTCTGACGTTGTAAAGTTATGATTACTCTGTCCAAATGCTGCCGTAACCGGATATTCGGTTGCGATCTCCGGTTTGCTCTCCGGTATCTCGATTCCGGTATTGGAATCTAATCCAAACAGCGATGCATATTCTTTAATCTTTTCTAAACCTTTTTCTTCGTTATAGGTGCCGCCCTGTAAACTTAAGCGGTAACCAACCTCGGAAAAATAATAGTTACATGAATCCCGGATCGCTTCTGATACATTGATGCTTCCATGGGAACTTGGATAGATCCAACATTTTGGTCCGTTTGCAAAACGGTCAAACTGTCCTTTATCCGTAATATGCTCCCCAATGGAAATAACTCCTTCCGTCAGACCTGCAACCGCACTGACCATTTTAAAGGTAGAACCAGGTGCCGTCTTTTGCTGTGTTGCATGATTATAAAGCGGCAGGGACAGATTATTGCTTAACGAGCTGTAATACTCACTGTCTACGGAATTTGCCAAACGGTTATTGTCATAGCCCGGATAGGAAACCAGTGCTAACAATTCTCCTGTCTTAACATTTGTAACAACACAGGAACCGGAGCATGGGTCTAATGCAAGCTGCGCCGGAGTGATCTCAAGACTCTTGATCTTCTCTCTGACAAAATTGTATGCACTCGCAGAACCGTTGCTTAACGCCGCAATCTGTGCCTCGTCCTTTTCAAGTACGCCCTGATCATAGAGGATCAGGCAAAGCTGTGTGCCACTGATCATATTCTGGCGGATCATGTACTTATAGACAATTTTACTGAAATTATAATCCTCTTTTAAGTCGTCTAAGATATAAGCAGTAAGCGACTGGAAAATTTCTTCGGAATCTGAATATTTTTCTTCTACGGTAAATTTACTGATATCGATCCAGCTTTTAGAAATTGCATAATTCAGATATTCATTCAAGGAAATCTTTCCCTCTTTCCAGTTTACATAAGTTCCATCTGATGTATCAATCGCACTGTTGTCGAGTACGCCATTGGATTTCAGGCGTTTGATCAGCTCTGTGATATAATCCTGATCTTCCTCGCCGAGTTCGCCAAACGGTGTATTGGCACTGCCGGAAAGCAGACTGTCCATTCTTGAAAGTACTGAGCTTTCCTTTTGAGGTATATGCACTGTATACGGTACGCTCTGTATCGCTTGCATCATCCTCCGTAAAATGCGAAGTGTCGATCATTCCGTTATTGATAAATGCAAAATATACATCATCGATCGGAATCTTGATATCGGATGCCGAACCGGTGGAATGGTACTCTTTGATATTTTCAATCTTCAGTATACGATTCTGCGATCTCCTGCTCTAACAGATCATAAACCGCTTTCGTTAAATCCGCATCAATGGACAAATAGACATCATTTCCCGCCGTCGGTTCTTTGCGTTTAATTACATCTACCACTTTTCCAAGGTTGTCTACGCTGATCTTTTCATAGCCCTTTTCGCCTTGCAGTTCTTTGTCCATGACACTGCTCAATTCCTGATTTTCCCACCACATCGGTAAGGGAATAGGATTTATCTTTTTCGACAGTTCCTTATATTCATCTACGGAAATCTGTCCGGTATAGCCAATGATATGTGCAAAATATTTACTATCATTATATTTACGGACAGTCTCTTCATTGACAGACATTCCTGCAGGGTATCGGAATTCTCACTGACCCATGCTACCGTCTCGTCACTGACACCGGTTGCTAAGACCGTAAGGACAAATTTCTGATAGCTGTTCTGTGCAATGGCATAGCGCAGGACTAGGATCCGGTAACGGTTATAAGCACTGTACTTGTCTGAAATACCATAACGCTTATCAGAGGACAGATACTCCATGACCTGTTCCGGCGTTGCCTCGGCTTCGTTGTATCCTAAGGTCTTATTATACTTGAGATCATCTGTCGATTTGTGGTCGTAAATGTCAGCAAGAAATCGTTTTAATGTCGTACCGGAAACCGTATACTGATAGCCATCCCGTTCGGAATAACTGATGTAAAAATCATTCCTGATCTGGTCTTTATTCTTATCTAAAACTTTTAACAGACGATAGAGTTCCTTGTTCAGTGCCTTATTTCGTTCCGCTCTGGAGTTGTAGACTCCGTTATCCTCTAAAGTAATGGCATAAGCAAGTTCATTGTATGCTAAGAGTTTTCCGTTTTTGTCATAGATATTGCCTCGTGTGCTTGCTAAATCCCTCGTTTTTTCAATTTTAAGGTATAATTGTCTAAATACTCCTGACCATTGATAATCTGCGGGTTAAACACCCGCCAAAGCAACAGGAATGACAAAATGCACATGATGATCGTCAATACTAAAATTCTGGATTTTAATATATTTGCAAAGACTTCTTTTATCTTATCAAACAAATTTTGCTGCACTCCTTTTTTCAATTGTTTCGAGGTGTCTGTTGATCTTCAGTATTATAAAATAAAGTGCGATTGTAATTACTAAAGTATAGACCATCTCCGGTATCATGATATGGAACAGATAGTACCCGAAATGGATCTTTTTTCTTGGAAGGAAACGAAGCAGATAAATTGCTAAATTCAATACGAAGTCACTTCCTAAAATCAGGATCATCGGAAGCTTGATATCATCCGGATAAAAACTTTCCGAAACATTCCGTTCACATACCCGATCAACAGATATAGCAGAGTATAAAATCCCGGAATCTCCCCAAAGAAGATATCCATTAATACTCCGCAAAAAGTCCGATCCACATTCCCTCTTTTCTTCCACGCATAAAAACCAAAGGAAGAAACCACTACGATCAGAAGATTGGGTGATATTGATGCAAGGACAATGCTGAAAACA
>VOFI01000394.1_pt1 | contig 84580 bp, 146 predicted proteins | sample 5384131 | NCBI WGS metagenome assembly VOFI01 (sample SAMN12384728, study PRJNA508395) | human gut metagenome | isolation source: healthy gut H | host: Homo sapiens
CAGCCCCATCAGATAAGCTCCACGGCTCTTGACCTCCACCATATTGCTGATCGTCTTTTCAAAAAAAAGAGCTGCCTGCGTCGCAACACCGACTACCAGGATACCATCCTCGATCAGACTGATCGTTCCATGCTTCAGCTCTCCTGCTGCGTAAGCCCCCGAATGAATATAACTGATCTCCTTCATCTTCAGGCTGCCTTCCATACTGATGGCATAATCAATTCCTCTGCCGATAAAGAAAACATCCTTTGCATTTGCATGCCTTTTGCGAACCACTGGATACGCTCCTTGTCATCCAACGTCTTCTGTATCTTCTCCAGGAGTGTGCCAAGCTCTTCGATCAGGGCTGCATACCGTTCCTCCGAGATCACATCCTTCACCTTTGCCGCCTGGATCGCCAGCAGATACATTGCGATCAGCTGGGTACTGTAGGCCTTTGTCGTGGCAACCGAGATCTCAGGCCTGCATAAGTATAAAGAATATAATCACTTTCTCTCGCAATGCTGAACCCACTACGTTCACGATACCAAGTACCGGAATCTTGCGTTCTTTCGCAAGGCGGAGTGCTGCAAGGCTGTCTGCCGTCTCACCGGACTGAGAGACGATCACAACCAGTGAATTTTTCACAAGCTTTGGATTCCGGTAACGAAATTCTGATGCAAGATCAACTTCCACCGGAATATCTGCCAGTTCTTCAATCACATATTTTCCTACCATGCCACATGATAAGCAGAACCACACGCGACAATATAGATTCTCTCTATCTCCTGCAGCTTTTCATCGGTAAGTCCGGTTTCGGAAAGATCGATCTTTCCATCCTTCACATATGCACCAATCGTATCACGGACTGCTCTCGGCTGCTCATGGATCTCTTTCAGCATAAAATGCTCATATCCGCCCTTTTCTGCCGACTCCGCATCCCACTTGATCTCAACCTGTTCCTTCTGGATCTCTTCTCTGTCGATATTATAAAAATGGATCTCATCCTGAGAAAGCTCCGCAATCTCATGGTTTCCGATATAGTATACATTCCTTGTCTTATCAAGAATTGCCGGAACATCCGATGCGATGAGACATCCGGTCTGACTCTTTCCAATAATCAACGGACTGTCTTTTCTTGCTGCAAATATCTTCCCCGGATGATCATGGAACATAATCCCAAAAGCATAAGATCCTCTGATTCGCAGCATTGCTCTGGAAATCGCCTCCAGCGGAGTCCCTGTCTTCCTATAATAATAATCGACCAGCTTCACCGCAATCTCCGTATCAGTCTGGGAATAAAATGCATATCCCGACTTAATCAGCTTATCTTTTTAATTCCTGATAATTTTCAATAATACCATTATGAACAAGTACCACCGACTTGTCATCTGTGCAATGCGGATGGGCATTGTTCTCTGATGGTTCTCCGTGCGTTGCCCAGCGAGTATGGCCGATACCACACGTTCCCGGTACTGCGTGACCCTCATTCGTCTTTTCAGATAAAATTTTCAGGCGGCAATTTTAGCTTTGACTACAGTTATATCTCCTGTATCCTCGTTGCGAATGGCAATTCCTGCGGAGTCATATCCGCGGTATTCCAGTTTCGACAACCCTGCAAGCAAAATTTAGTGCCGCCTGTTCTGTTCCTACATATCCAACTATTCACACATCTTGAGAATCCTCCTCTAAAATAAATTAAGATTAAAGATTCCCCTGATTCCCCGTCTCAATCCATAGAACTAACTATTTAAATGATACCAGGTCAAAGGTCTGACACCACGTGTGCTCGCACACCAGTGGTAGAATGACCTTGTGACCCGCCCCAATATGAGCATAAAAAGTGGGGCGTAAGCACCACGATATGCGAATGTTGGGTAGGATTGTGGGAGCACGTAGTGCGTAACAATCCTGTAGGTATCATAGTCGGGGGCTTTTGACCCCGACATCTTTAAATTAATCAAAAAATGATAACAGAAAAGCTGTCAATGACAGCCTTTTTCTTTTCTTCTTATTCAGATCTTAAATTTCTTTTTCTGCTTCTTACTACAGCAAATGCACCGATACCAAGAAGAACTACTGCCATACCTGCAACCGGGATCATAGAGTTCTGTCCTGTCTTCGGAGAAACTGCAGTACCATTTCCTTTTGATGTACCAGTTGTTGTGTTACCATTATTATCATTTCCACCATTTGCAGCCGCCAGCTTATAAATCAAAGATACCGGAGTCCCTGCTGAAACTGAGTGGAAGTACGCCGCTACCTGGTTTCCGCTGACTCTCACACCTTTTAACCACTTCCCAGCCATGCTCTGCACAATAATAAAGAATATCAACAATCATACCATCTGTCATATTGTTCGCAACAAATGTAACCTTTACAAGGTTGCCCGCTGATGCCTGCACACCTGTCACCTGAGGTTCATTACCGGAGACAGGAACTTGTATCCTGAAATATCATATCCTTTTACTTCAAGACCTTTCTCCGTATAGTAAGCCAGTGATGACGGAAGATTTCCATCAAATGCCGCTTTAACACTTGCACTTGACTTTGCATCATTTATCTCATCTACGACCTTCTGAAGGTCATCATCATAAGCTCCCGGTGCAACCGGTTCTAATGAAATCGTTCCTTTATCAGTACTTGCATTCGGCATATCAATAGTGCCTACAATGCTTCCTGCAGCCAACGCACTTACACTCATTGCCAATGCGGTAACAGCAGCAACAACCCCCGTCATAAATCTCTTTTTCATTATTTTCCTCCTAGTCTTCCTCATAAAATCCGTTATTGGTATATACATATGTATGAATTATATCATGTGCCTTATAAAACTTCAATTACTCACTTTAAATTTTTTGTCATTTTTCATCAATAAAAGTTAGATTTCATTCCATTTTTTCTACAAGATAGGCCTGCACTACATAACGGTAAGCATCTCCTGCCCGATCGCAGGTTGATAACGTAAGTATCTTACTTTCCGTACTCACCAGGCCGACTGGTCAAGCATCGCTCCCATTGTCCTCTGATTCAGGATATCATTCAGATACGCCTGCCGGTTATAGTCTTCCGCTCCCAAGTTATAATACAGGAGTATATGTCGGTCATCTGTACGGTAAGCCGCAAAAATCTTATATTTCAAGATTGCATCCGGCGTATAAATCACCAGATCCTTATGGTCATTAAAATATGTATCTTCTTCATATTTATGAAGTCCGGCAAACATTGATCCATCTTTCATATTATGTCCATACAAAAGAGTAATCGGATCATCAAAATTTTTTCTTATTATAATTTTCAGAATAAATTGCTCCACTTACACTGTCTGTCTTTTTCTGCTGAATGATTCAGATAATAAGCGTTATCTTCACTGCTTTGTACAATCGGATAATCAATTACTGTATCCGGAATCGTGATCCACGCATAAATATCAGGATTCTCTTTCTGCAACGAATCAAAATCTACCGGGATATCTATCTTCTTTTCCTCTTCCGGAACTTTCTGTCTCTTCTCTGCATTTTTTTCCTGCATCGCCAGATACTCTTGTTCGGCCTTTTTTCCATCCACCATGTTCCCGCAATAAATCCGATCAGCAGTATCGCTGCCGCAAAAGCACAGACTGCAAGAATCATCCACTTTTTCTTATTATTTTTCTGTCCTGCTTTGCATTTTCCTTTCCGGTCTCCTGCATCACTCTGTATCCTCCCCGGCTGACACTTCATTGTAAAATGTATTCAGGATCAGCTCATAAAGTGCCTGATCGTCCACATACATCTCATCATACACGGTTGGCCTCTTTGGGCATCTGCCTGCAAGGTAACAATATCGTCTTCACTAAATGACATTGATAATCCTTTTGTTGCAAGATAAACAGCATCATTCAGATCAATATCGGTCACCATCTTACCGGAAAGCTCATGATACAATCTTGCCGGCAGCCCCATATCTGATTTCATCTTTTCAATCGCAGTCTGTGCAAAATTCAGCAGATAGGTCTTCTGACGTGCCATTCGCAGATTATTGCTGAAATCAATCGCTGTATCTCTGGATCTGACAAAACTTAAAGCCTGTTTTCCATTCAACGTCACTGTACTGCCCGCACTGAATTGATTTGGCATCATCTGTGCAAGATCCTCCGGAATCGTCACGGTGACTCCGCCAACTGCATCATTCAACTGCTCAACAGCTTCCATATTCAATGCCACATATGAATTAATAGGGATTCCATAAAAGAGATTGGAAACTGCATCAACCATATACTGACAACTCGTCTCTTTTCCATCTCCGAATGCATAGGCAAGTCCAAGATGATTTTCTGCATCTCCCACATAATTTCCCTTATAATCAAATGTCTTGATCGGTGTCATCGTATCTCTCGACATACCAATAATCCGCACCTTGTTCTTACTTTCATCCATCACCAGAAGGAAAATGGAATCTGCCTGTCCACTTTCACCGGAAATTCCTTCAATCTGCTGAATTTCTTCACTGTTCTGATCGATTCCCATCACAAGGATCGTAATCACATTTTCATTGTACTGATAAGCTTTCCCATTATACCAGATCAGTCCTGAATCATCGGTCTGTATCCGGTTCTCCACCTCACTGATATTATCCTTTGCATTGAGCTTACCACTGACACGCAGGACATGATAAACTCCAAAAGCACAAATTCCTGCAAGTAGAATCAGTGCAAGCAGGATCATGATTCCACGGATGATATAACGAACCGGCTTATTCTTCTTTGCAAGCAGCCGCCATAATACTACAGATGCCGCCCAATCAACGTCCGGGGAATATTCAGTAGAAAATGCCTGATATCAAACATTCCTTCCAACAATACCATCTGTACGGTCTGCGTACACAGACTCAGCATCACCGCCGCTCCGGCTGCTTTAAAAATCATCTTTTTCCCAATACACTGCCATGCAAAAAGGATTCCGACCGGCAGGAACAAAAATCCATAAAAAGAATTACAGATGAGAACCGTTCCACTATACAAAACAATCACGCACCATGCACAGACTCTTCTGACCAGAATCTTCCTTCTTTCCGTAATCTTCAATCTTGAAATCACAATTCCATAAAATGCCAGTAAAACGATGCTCAAAATCCCGGCAATCCCATATCCTTCAAACGGAATATGAGCATATGCCTCCGATAACGGCTCAAGGAATTTCCCTATACTGCTCACTTCATTCATTTATCTACTCCCTCGTACTTCCTGAAAAACCGGGCTCTTCGCCAGATACTTTTTACAATGTATCTTCGGTATTCATCGTTTCTTCATCCAGTTCTGCATATTTTCTGTATTTCTGATATTTACCATATCTTCCATAGCCATATCCGCTCTGAGAAATATATCCGCCCGTATCACGGTTGATCACATAACCAATCAGCTTCTCTTTTTCTTCAAAAGAATTCATTCCCACCCGGATCTCTTTTGCATCTGCCTTATCAACTCTTACTACATACAAAACTTTATCTGCATAGGATGACAGGATCATCGCATCCGAAAATACATAAGAAGGAGCCGCATCCATCAGGATCACATCATATTCTTTTCTTAATTTTTCCAACAGACTGTTCATTTTTTCCTCATCGATCAGTCCTGAAACCTTTCCCTTTTTCTGACCTGCACGGAAAAATGTTACCCCTGTCCTTCACGACCTGAATCTCCTCCGGCGTACTTTCACCTCTGAAATATTCTGTCAATCCTGGTCCTTCCGGGAGCTTCATCAGTTCACTTACGGACGGTTTTCTCAGATCACCGTCAAGCAATGCAACTTTCATCCCTTCCTGTGCAAATGCAAGTGCCATATTCACAGAAGTCATTGTCTTTCCTTCTGCAGGGATCGTACTCGTAATCAGCAGGGACCTTATCACCTGTACGTCTCATGATCTGCTGCAATCTTGACTGGATCATCAGAATTGACTGCTTAAATCCCCAGTCAATTCTCTTATTTGTGATCAAAAGCTTTAATTTTTTATTATTAGAACGCTTCTTCGGTACAACTTCCGGAATGCAATTGATACATCTCGCAGAAGTGATCCGCTTCATATCACTCTCTTTTCGTACTGTCCGTACACTAAGAAGATACACGGTAGCCAATGCAAAGCATACCACCAGTCCCGCCAGAAATCCTTTTGCAAAAATTGCTGCCAGCGAATTGACATTTACAGGTCTGCCGGAAGATGCCGTCTTATCTACAATCTGCAGTTCCACCGTTCCGGTTGTCTTAGAGACCCATTTCGGATAAACTTTCTGAAATGCCCTCAAGCAGCGGATTTACACTTTCATAATCATTCGTTGATATTGTTACAGAAAAGAAATTGGATTCATCCGTATTGCTTGAAACAATTGAAAATCCTCCAGATACTTCCCCATCCACCGCTGAAAGAAGATCCTTTTTAAACTCATCATTCGCAGTCAGTACCGGTATACTCTTGCTCAGCCGCTTCGCAACCGCGGAATTGACTGTCATATATTCGGTCCTGATGCCGCATATGTAATCTTTGCAGAATAAACCGGTTCATAAGTAAATTCAAAATAAGATACAACAATTCCTGCCACGATCACAAAGATCAGCAAAAACTGCAGCCAGAACTTTTTCAGGCAGCTCAGGTAATCCTGCAGCCAGCTCACAAGATCTATCTTTTCCATCTCTTCTGCTTCTGTAATATTCCTTTGTTCCTCTGTCTGCATCTGCTTACTCCCCTGCATTTTCTATCTTTGCATTTTCATTATAATACTTCCTGTAACCATCCCGGTCTTTACTGGTATCACGTTCTCCCTTTGTCATGTTCAGTACACCGCCAATCACTGTCACACCATTTTCTTCCAACAGATCCACCGTATCATTGACAGCGACTGCATGCACCTCATCCTGACGCATGACCATCAACATCGCATCTGCTGTCTCTGATATGATCTCAGCATCACGGATCAGTTCCAATGGCGGAGTGTCCATAACAACATAATCAAACTGCTCTTTCAACTGATTGATCAGCGAAATAAACCGCTCTGATCCTAACAGACGATACGGCTTTGCGACCGCCTTTTTTGCCAGATACAATCCATCGGATGTGCCTGCACTTCCGTCTGCTTCAGCACTTGATCCAGTTCACATTTTCCAAGCAGATATTCAGAAAACTGCTCTTTTGGATCTACCGTTGCATCAAAAATCTTTGCCAGGGACGGATGCCGCATATCACAGTCAACCAAAACTACTTTCTTTCCTCTTCGTGCAAGATTCAGGGCAATATTAGCTGTCACTGTACTCTTGCCATCATTTTCTTTAATACTTCCAACCATTAAAGTCTTATAACCTTCTGCCGACATCTCTGATCTGATCGATGTTACAATCCGGTCTACTGCTTCTTCATACACATGATCCGTATCCTGGTCTGAGATCAGCAGTGCTTTCTGCCCCGACTTCTTTTTACATAATCCAAAGAACCGATCATCGGAATATCCAGCAGACGCTTTGCCTGCTCCATACTGTGAATCTTATCTGTAAAAATACATAAGCATACAGTTGCTCCAATGCCTCCTGCCAGCACCAGCAAAATCAAAAGCAACGAATATCTTAAAGTTGCTTTTTCTGTCTTCTGCACATTATTCGCTGAAATACTGCTCAATGGCTGCAATACATACCCTGATTCAAAATAATCCGAAAGCTCCGGATACTGCTGCAATGCTCCTTTCAGCAGTTTATAAGCACTCTCCGCATTCGTTCCCGACGCACTCATTCTGATAATATTTGTATCGGCAACAACTGACGCACTCAGGTTTCCCTTTACACGACTGCTACCGGAAGCTTTCATGATCTGATCTCTCATCGTATCACTGTTCAGAACATTCACACTTCTCTCAAGTGCATTCTCTATATTCGTCTCAGCAAGTTTTTTCGCTCGTATTATCCCTCGGAATTACACACAGGTTCACACTCACTGTATAAGTATCCTTCAGGCTGTGATCCAGAATCACATAGGAAAACATTCCCGTCAAACACACACACATCAAAATAAAAACCGCATTTTTCTTAAGGGTTCTGAAAATATATCTCAGATCAATCTGTGAATCTAAACTCTGACTCTTATAACCTTCCTGAATCATATTTCCTCCCTCACTCAACAACCACAATCAGTTTTGCGGTACAATCCAAACCGCTGGCCGGTGACGTATAAAAGATAACTTACTGTATAAACTCCCGGTGTATAGATATCTACTCCTGACTCAACGTAGATCTGCGTAATTGAGATCTGATTATCCGGATCTGCCACATTCTCCGAAAATACAACCTGCTTTACCTTATCGTATTCTTTGATCTGAGTCAGATAACTATTAGGATCAAACTCAGATCCCGCCTGCAGATACACCAGATAGGAACTCAGATTGATCTGCGGACGTGCCGCATTTCCATCGTATACCTCCACCTGAATCGGAAGTGTTACTGTATCGCCTACACTGTTTGTCACACTCACTGTGCAATCATAAAATCCCTGCTGCGGCTTCTTATCAAGAACCGCTGTATCTCCACCGATCGAAATAAAAGGAGTAATATTTCCGTCAATACAATCTGTTGCTGAAAAATAGGACAAAAGATTAGTCTGCTTGCCCGCCGGAAACCTCAAAGCATCTGATAATTCAAATTTCGGTGATTCATAATCTGTATAATGAAGGGCCCGCGTCAGCTTTCCTAGATTACTGGAATGGTCGAACCCTACATAAGTAATATCAAAATCACCGCTTCCATCTTCTTTCTTTTTTGATATTATCAATCATCACACTCCCAGATACATTGCCATCCTTTTTATCCACTGCAACCACACCGTTCTTGAGTTCCTCATCTGTTGCCTCGATTGATGCTGTCACTTCGGCCTTTTCTGCACTTAATACCGGCGGTGTAGTATCCTTCTGGTATGCATAAGGATATAAAGGCATCCTTTAACTTTTTCCCTTAACCATCCAACCATTTTCCGACAGCCACATTTTTTCTCCATGGAAGTGCCAATGGCAGCTCATCCAAGGTGTCCTTACTTTCTTTCATCCTCCGACGCAATCACCTGTACAATCCCGTCATCCATCATCCGGATCGCCATCTCTGCATTTCTTTCCAAATTCCCCAGAACACTTCCCTTATTCACCTGCAGCACACAACCTCTTTCTGCCAGATAATATGCCAGTTCCGACGGATCCTCCTGAATAAAGGTGTATCTTTCAGGGTGTGCCAATATGATATTATACTTCATTTGTTGTAAGTCCGCAACCATTCTGCAAACTCTTTCAGGCGATTCCCGAAAGTCAAATTCAATCATCAGATACCTTGTATGATTAATAAAAAGAATCTCCCGATCCCGGATCAGTTGCATTGCCCTTTCGTTCATAAAAATCTCCATAGATGGGAAAATTTTTACCGGAATCTGCTGCCGATCCAACTCTTTCTGAAGCAAACGAAACTTTCTTACATACTCCTGTACCGTATAGTCATAATAATTTCCATGAGAAGAAGCTGCAATATAATTCACTCCCGCCTGCTGCTGCCTGACGTGCCATCCGTATCGATTCTTCCATCGAACTGGCAGCACCATCGTCCAGTCCTGGCAAAAATATGCATATGCAGATCGACCATTTTCTTCCCCTCTTCCCTTTATTTACCGAAACCTATTGCTATTAACGTAAGCACTTACTTTCTATTATCTTAACCCCAATTTCTTCATCATGCCTTCAACATCACTCAATTCTTGTCCCTTCGCATTCGCCTTCAGTTCCTGCACACTCCGATTCCAGCGTCCATCTGCGATCATCTTAAAGAATCTCTTCGCCCTCATAATACGGCTGAATATATCTTTTCCCCTCTAACGACGGATAGGACCAACATAATTCTTCATACGGAAGCCATATTCTGCGTATGACACTTTTCAATTTCCCCTGATTCCGAACTTTCTGCACAATTGCCCAGTTTTCAACACTTCCATATACACCTCCGCCAGCCAGAATAAACCGTTCCACCTGATGCGTTAATTCTGTATGCTCTGCCTTTCCGAACCAGACTTCTGTCACCGATCTGACTGCATATTCAAATTCTGTCAGTCCACAACGTTCCAGTTTTTCCTCTCTTTTTTTCTCCTGCTTATCTTTCACAGAATGATTCAAGATCCAGAGATCCGGGAAGAAACGGATTCCACAACCACCTGTCGTAAAATGCTGCTTCATATGCTCCAGATGAAATGCATAGAAATCTGCATCTGACATCCTGCACTCATATCCCGTTCTTTCTACATGCGTCCAGATATACTCCGGGGAAAATTCTACCGCCTGCCCGTCTTTGATAAGATTTAAATGCAACTCCAGATGCACATGTTCATCCCTGTAGAAATTTGCATTTTTCTTATCTTTTTGACTCATACAAAAATCCACATTCTTCTGTCAGAAATTTCTTTGCCTTTTCATAGTCCTCATCTCTGATCAAAATGTCAATATCACTGCTTGTCCTCATCCATGCTTCGGATAAAAATCCCGGATCACCGCTCCTTTTTAAAGGAAGGAAAAAAAATCTTCTGCTGCTCAAAAACAGTTCGAATCTCTTCCAATGCCAACTCCTGACACGTATACCGATAGATTGCCAGATTTTCCTGCTGCCGAAACTTCTTCCGATACTTCTCTGATATGATATGGTTCTCACCATTTCCAACTGCTGCTGAGATCAAATGTGCCATATCCTGAGCCAGACTCATCTGATAAAATTTTTCCTGCTCTGTCTCCGACATTGCAATCAGCGGAACATCTTCTCCACAGATCACATTTCGCAGACATTGCAGCAGATTTTGTACTGTCTTTTCCACTTTTCTATCCTCATTATTTCTGTAAACTCATCTTTGCATATGCTGCCAGAGTAAAACCATCCGTAATTTTTCCATCCCGGATCCATTCGCCCAACTGCTCCCCAATCCAATGCAATATGTCCTACTATTTCTTCTTCCTGTATCACCTGTGGAGCTTCATTCAACTCTGCCAGAAATACATCTGCCTTTGAACTCATTGCACCACTGTCCGGCACAATTTTTCCGAAACCTTTCCATTTTTTCTGCCTGCACACCAAGTTCTTCCCATAATTCTTTTCCCGCATTCTCCTTTGCAGAAATTCCTTCTTCTCCAAAACCTCTTGGGAAACCGTACTGATATTCCCTGAGAGCATGACGATACTGCCGCAGTAAAATATACTTTCCATTATAATATGGAACGATAACAACCGCACCTCTCATAACGCGGTTCATCAGTCTTTCATATGCAAACAGACTTCCATTTTTTTGCACGCACAACATCCACAACCATTAAATGGTAATGGCTCTCGTATACAATTCGATTCTTCTGCCACTTTTTTGTGCAAATGCATACAGTTCCTTCGGGTCAAGTACCAGCGGAAGTTCCTCAGACTGGGCAAAAAGTTCCGGACACGTCCGACTTAATTCCAGATATTTTTCAATCGAATCCATTTCTGTTCCTTTTATTTCCATTCCCTTTCATCCCTATTTCTTACCAACTGCTTGTGAGCAGGTTTTCATTTTTATTTCAGCCTTTTTCAACTTTCAGGCGTTCCCGACATTTTCTTACGATTTTCAGATCCGCCCACGTTCTTGTCAATTCCTCAATACTGTCTAAAATATCACAACTTGTCCACCAACGGGATATCATACCCGAAACCCATGAACTCAGAATACCAAAAGCTATCACCTGCAAGACCGCCCATCCTATGGTCGCAGCCAATGAAAGCTCCCCTTCTACAGACACAATATCCTGTAGATAGTTCATTCCCAGCTCAATTCCTACAAAGATCACCACCCCAATTAGTGCATCTATGATATTTCTTTTTTATTCCTTTATGTATACTTTTATCCCACTCTTTCAGCTCTTCCTCCATCCCCACTTCATAACGGCTTCCCGTCTGTAATTTTTCATTTTCAAGAGCCGGTTTCAGTTCCAGCGTTTCCTGCACATTTTTCATCTGCAAAATCCGAATAGCACAACTCCAGTCCGGGAGTTTTCCTTGATAAAGTTCCCATGTTGTACTATCCTTTGCAGGAAAACATGGCTCGAGCAATATCCTTCTCCCAGTAATCCTTCAATTTGCTTTTGAACCATTCACGGCAGGATTCTATATCTTCCGGATCATAATGCCTGGAAATTCCATAAATACTGTCTTCCATTGTAAGATTATAACATAGATCGAGCACCGCTTCTGCATATTCTGCCTTTTCTCCTTTCTCATTTTCGTGGAGATAAATATGCCGGGCACTCCGATATTCCTGACGATTCTGTAAACTTAAATCTTCCTCAACTCTTTTCAGAATTTCTACTGTATCCTGATCAGTAAGCGGATATGCAATTTCATGAAGATATTCTGTCAGTTTCTTTTGCTTTACCTTTTTAGGTGGATTCAAGGAAAATGCATTGACACTCAATGCCAGCAACGTCTTCACATAGCGGATCAAATATTCTATCTTTTCTTCACTATAATTTTCTTCATTATAACCAGATAATTCCCTCAGACACTCCGGGTCACTATAACGCAATGCTTTCAACAACTGTCTCAGCATCACAGCATCATCATGTGCAACGGGACCCCTGAATAAATAAATGCACTCTTTTCAGACTCGGTTTTCTCTGCCTTCGTCAGAAATTCTTCTATCTTTCCCTGAAAATATTGCGACGGAGTACGCAACGTCCCATACTGCGAAATTCGGATCACCCCCCATCTGACATAACTCAAAAAATGGTTCAAATGTATTTTCATTTTCAATCGCAGCAAGAAATGCACGAGAATCCGCTAACTGATTCATGGTCAGGATCACCTGGTTCCCATTCAGTATAATTTCCCCGGAACATCCGTTCCTGTGCATATTGAATCTCTTCTTTTGAATTTCTTACAGAATCCAGTTCATATAAATAGACACTCTTATTCATTTTAGTTCCACCTCTACAATTTCAGGAATATTATTAAATCGTGGAATTACTTCTGTATTACTTCCTAATCCTCTCGACAAAATCACCTGCGTATGCCCCTTCTCATAGACACCTGATAATCTTCCCGGGGAAATATCCCATATCCGGTGCGTAAAGACCTCCAACAAAGGGAAGGATTGCCTGTCCACCATGCGCATGCCCCGTAAAAATCAGATCAAGATCAAAAGTTGCCGCAGTATCGTAATACATCCACGTATTTGGAATATGGGACAACAGGATTTTTTTATATCGCTCTGTATCTTCCATTTCCTTTAAAAACTCTGCCTGTTCTTTTTGCATTACCCCATTCATGTACTTCATAATCTTCCGGTATATACACCGTATACAGTCCACCAATCCTGAATTTTTGTCCTTTAACAGTCACATCGACAAATTTTTCTTCTAACACCTTTGCCCCGGCTTTCTCCAACTTTTCTGTAAGATCAATTCCCGTACGCTTTTCATATTCTATCTCATGGTTTCCCAAGGAAAAATAGATTGGTGCAATCTCCCGTAATTTTTTACCAAATCCAACATCGGACTAATCTCATTTTCATCCGAATTAATCAGATCTCCCGTGATAAAGATCAGATCCGGTTCACACTCCTTTAGTTTCTTTAACAGGCGTTGGTTTTCTTTTCCAAACTCTGCATTATGAATATCTGAAAGCTGTACCAGCTTCACTGATTCCTGAATTTTCTCGTTTTCAAACTCATAATCTGAAACCTCAAGGAAGTAATAAGACGGTATGATCCCTGCTCCCGGGGCAAAGATCACCAAAGCAAAAACTCCCAGAAAAATTCTCTTAATTACCTTTTTCATACCGCTCCTCAATATTAAAATGATGTTGGTGAATATTCCTGATACTCTCCATTGATAATCTTTTCCCACCAATCACGATGCTCCAGATACCACCGGATCGTCTTCTTAATACCATCTTCCAATTTTGTCTCCGGCAGCCAGCCAAGTTCATTATAGATCTTTGTCGGGTCGATCGCATATCGCATATCATGACCTTTGCGGTCTGCAACATAAGTGATCAGGCTTTCCGGTTTGCCAAGCTCTTTTGCAGATCATTTTTTACAATGTCAATATTCCGCATCTCATTGTGACCGCCAACATTATAAACCTCTCCCACTCTGCCTTTATGAATGATCAGGTCTATTGCCCTGCAATGATCTTCTACATACAGCCAGTCTCTCACATTCAGACCTTCTCCATAAACCGGAAGTGGTTTATCTGCCAGTGCATTTGCAATCATAAGCGGAATCAATTTCTCCGGGGAAGTGATATAGTATAGTTATTGGAACAACGGCTGATCGTCACAGGCAGTCCATAGGTTCTGTAATATGCCAGCACCAGAAGATCTGCCGATGCTTTAGAACTGCTGTAGGGAGAACTGGTGTGGATCGGAGTCTCTTCTGTAAAGAAAAAGATCCGGGCGATCCAATGGCAGATCTCCATATACCTCATCTGTGGATACCTGATGATATCTCGTGATACCATATTTTCTGCAGGCATCCATCAAGACAGCCGTTCCCATGATATTTGTCTCAAGGAAAATCCCCGGATTTTCAATGGAACGATCCACATGACTTTCCGCAGCAAAATTTACTATGATATCAGGCTGCTCTTCCTCAAACAACTGATTAACTGCTTGCTCTCTGTCACAAATATCTGCCTTAACAAAACGGAATTTAGGATGATCCATTACCGGTGCAAGCGTAGACAGATTGCCCGCATATGTCAGCTTATCCAGGCAAACGATCCTGTAGTCAGGATACTTGTCCAGCATATGAAATATAAAGTTGCTTCCTATAAATCCGGCTCCACCGGTTACGATGATCGTCATATGTAATTTCCTCCTGGAAAATAAGTCGATTTTCAGCTACTCTCATTAAATGTTCTCCATATGGAGACTTTCCATACATCCTTGCTGATTGAATCAATTCCTCTTTGGTAATCCATTTTTCATAAAATGCAATTTCCTCTGGAGCTGAGATCACAACTCCCTGCCTGTTCTGTACCGTCTGAACAAATTCTGCTGCCTGCATCAGACTCTCCACTGTCCCTGTGTCCAACCATGCAAATCCTCTTTCAAGTATCTGGACTTTCAGATCTTCCTCATAGCCAAAAATTGTTGCTTTTCCTGCTTCTGCAAGATTCTTTCTGAACTATACAGCGTTTACGATACACAATAGGTGGAATCAGATATAGATTTATTGCATGCATTATTTTCCGCTTACTAAATTAACAAAACTCTGGTCTTGATTTACCAATGCGAAATGTATCTTCCTTGATCGCAAGCGATAATCTCACCAGAAATACAATTTGACACATCTGACAGCAAGAAGTTTACTACTTCTGCTACTTCCTCTGGCAAAAAGAAACGGTTAGATGGTTGCCAATTTGCATACATATTACCATTTCTATCAACGCCAGTCATATCAGAAGCAGTTACACCCGGAGCAACACCATTCACTCTGATGCCTTCACTTATAACTTTAGATGCAAAGCATTCAATAAAACTATTAGAAGCAGCCTTTGTCAAACCATATGGAATATCATCAGACCTTCTGGATCGTTCTGAAGTAATAACTACCACATTTCCATTTTTATCATCTAAGCTTTCTAAATACTCAATATATGCCTTAACCATAAAGTAATTTCCCTTCAGATTAATGTTCATCTGGGAATCCCAACCCTCTTCTGTAACATTTCTAAAATTACCCTCATGAGAGAGATTCCTGCATTACTTACAAGACCATGTATTTTACCACCAAATATGTGAGATACTTGCTTAATAAATTCACTCATATGAGATACATCAGCAGAATCAAATACCAAATAACTGCATTTTTTTCCTAATTCTAATGCAGCTTTCTTTTAGCTTATCCTCATTGCGCCCTGTAATAAGGATCTTTGCACCTTCAGCAATAGATCTTTTTTGCAATATAATATCCCAATCCAGAACCACCTCCGGTAACTATTATATTCTTACCAGCAAGCTGATGGCTCGGTGCTGATTCTTTAACTTCCACAGTAATGTGATATTCAGGTACACCATTAATCACATATCTAACCATTCTTTTTAAATAATTTGCTATTCCCACGGATTTTTTAACCTCTTTTCTATTCTGTAATATATGCTCACCAGAACACCTGTAGATACAAAAACAAGTACGCAATAAAGCATCGGATATAAACTCGCATATACTTTAAAGCAATTCAACACAACAGCATGAAAAAATATAATATACAAAGCTTTTATCCCCTATCTGTTTAAATAACTGAACCGATACTTCCTTTCTGATGGAAATTATATAAATTAAGATGCACATAACCATTGCCACTAAAAGCTGCACTGGTCATCAAAAATCCTAATACAGCAATCGTAAATGAATTATACCTGCTTCATTATGCATATGATGCAACATAATAACAAGTATTGCAAAACCCTTTAATGCAGATGATGTATCTCGATTCATACACTGACCTGATTTATTATCTCTTACCTGAAGAACCAGTGCCACCATTAATATTCAAAATAAAACATCTATAAAACTCATTTCTTAAACATCTCACGAATCGCATAAGCCTTATTGCCAAGTATATTTCTGACAATCTGTTTTACTCTTGCCTTACCACTAAGCTTCATGCCTGGAATTTCCTGACGGTTTGTCATCCAGTATGACTTCAAAATTTTTGCATCCTTATCCGCATCAGTAAATACTTCTAACAGTATTGGTTTCTCTGATTCAGTATTTAATATCGTCAATGCTTCTCTAACTTCTTCCATATTGGTTGCTGCCAAGTATTTAAATTGAGAATTGATACAGCAGTTTGCAATTTTCACTCTATGGCCGGCAGCAATATGTTTATTCAACGTAGGAATCCTATCAAGACCAAAGTTTTTATGGAATTCAGCTCCAGAATAGTTGTTTATAACAACTATTCTTATATTGTGAGGAAGTTTCTGAAGTAAGGCATTCATATCGTACATCAGACTGAGATCACCAATCAGAAGATAAACTGGTTTTTCTTCACTTTCACCCTGACCCAAATAAGTTGATAATGCACCATCAATACCATCCGCGCCAATATTGGCAAAGCATCGTATGGATGGCTTCATTTCTACATAGTTTGACATTCTGATGCTGTCAAGAACTGTAGTATGAAGAAGTGAATTATCTGGAATTGTCTTGCAGAACTCCTTTATTACAGCGAGATTAGTAAATCCAAGTTCTGGAAAATGCACAATATCCATTCTCTTCTTCCAGCGAACTGCATATTCGCCATTATTTACAGTATCAGCATATACATTAACTCGCTCAAAGAACTCCTCTGGTTTCATTTCAAACACATTCTTCAAGCAATGATATCCATCATTTATCATACCATCAATACAAATCTGCCAATGCTCTGTAGTGTTTGAGTACACTGGCATAAAGTACTTGATTGTAGAATAGTAAACCGCACCAAATGAGATGATAAGATCCTGCCAGATATTTCACTTGATCTGCTGTGATTGTATCTCCCAATGCTTTTGGGTTAAATATTTTATCGTTATCACTATATATATTGGCATAGGTATCAGCAATAACCACAGCATTATATTTCTCTGTAAAGGTGTTGATTGCTCTTCTTAGTTTCCCATCTTCTGTAAACTCTGAACCACCAACAACCATAATACGTTTCTTACTCGAAAGCATGTTAGCGAACTCTGCGAAATCCGCATTTATTTCATATCTATCAATTTTTCTGGTAACAGGAAGCTCCTCTACATCATAGGTAGAAATCTCATTCAGATCATAAGACATATGATAATTGATTTGAATCGGCCTTTGCCATGATGGTCAAGTTCTAAAAAGCTTCGTTCATTCTACGGTTGCAATACCAGTAATCAGCATCATTCATTACCTTTGGTACATCCACAGCAAGTTTCACATATCCATGGAACATATCCACCTGATCAATACACTGATCCTCCATATGAAACATTTCATATGGATTCTGATCTGCAGTAAGTGCAACCAGCTGAATATTTCTCTCATAAGCTTCCTTCATCGCCGGTAGATAATTACATGTAGCTGTTGCTGCTGTGCAGGATACACAAACCGGTTCATCCAATGCTTCAGAAAGTCCAAGTGCAAAATACCCCTGCGCTTCTCTCATCTACAATCGAATAACAGTGAAAAATGGATCATTTTTCAATGCTTCCAGCCAGAGCTGTATTTCTTGTTCCGGGAGATAATACAACATGGCTGATATTAAATTGTTTTAACAGCGAGATTAAAATCTGTACGCCTTTAATGTGTGTATACATATTATTCTCCTTACCTTACTATAAGTACTCCCTAGTTTTATCTTCTATAAGCCAGTTAACCGCTGTTGTCTCATCTTTAGATACAACCTCGCACCACCATCCATTGCCTGCAATCCAGCTCTTAGCATCTATCTTCTCAAGGTTTCCATCGTCAAAAAAGTATGATTTTCATATTGCCATTTGCATATCTGGTTCTAAAAACATTAGCATCTATCAAAAAGCATTCGGATGTGCAAAGGAGATAACCGACATTTACTGCCACAGACATACCTATGTATTTTGAAATCACACCATACTTATCTTTAGAAGGAATATTAATGATACCATCAGACTGTATTGCATTATAGCATCTGATTTTAGCATTCCCTTCTTTCTGTCGTATTGCATCAATCCATTTTCTGTAATCAAAAGATGTTTCATCATCTTTCACACCAACAATATTGATCAGTACCTATCCATTCATGCCACAGCAAGACTCTATTTCATCAATAGAATCATCTATCTCATCTGCTCCAATAGTCATAGACTTTACTATGCATCTATCTATCCACGCTGTACTTACTTCTGAAAGCTTGTCATAAAAAGCAAAAAACTACTACATTTACCTTTTGAAACCATGCTTCTGTTATAGCTGTGTATGTACTGGCAAGATATGCTCCCGGAAGAGCCAGTCCCACGGTGGTCTTTTCCTTCATTGTACGCCCCATGGCAAAAAAATGCTGCACTTCTGGCATCATGATATTTTTTTCGTTTTCTAAACTGATAGGTGCTACCGTTACAAACGAATCAAGAAACGGAAGCTTCTCTTTTAAAGTATTAAATGTCATAGACAACTCCTTTCCAATAAATAAGTGCAAATTATTTTATCCGCTTATTAAGCTTAAATTTCCCTCTCGTAACACGATCAATAATACCAATTGCCCTTTTAAATTCTTCACTCTTTCTAAATAGCAGATAAAATACAATCAGTGTAATCCCACCGCTAATCAAAGCATTTACTACTATCGCCGCTATTCCAGACGGACGAAGCAGTGTGCAAATACAGATTGAGACAACTACAACAGCACCTGTTGCTCCGATGTATTTACCGAGCGGTATCAAATACTGTCAAGCATCTGTTTTTCAAAAAATTGTACTGAACAGGTTCTTTAAAAAGCCAAGGCATTCCGACAAGCAGCATAGATAATACTGTTGAAAGCAAAATACCATAAATCCCCCAGAACTGCACCATAATCAGGTTCAGACACAAATTAACGATTGCCGTAACAAGAGGTCTAAATCGATCCTCATGCCAGATACCCGCAGCATCCTTATAGGCATTCAGCAATGTATTAACTTCCACAATAAAGAAATAAACGCTAAAGCATATGACTGCTGGATATGCAAACATCAATTCTTCCTTTTTTTACCCACAGCTTCATAAATGGCTGATAGATTGTCAGCAGGCATGTAGTGCAAAAAACATGCCATTCCGGAGATGATAAATGTAAATGTCTTCAGATCAGCAAAGTTCTTCTCTTTTTGTTTCTGTAATGATGCTATTACCAATTCCTGAAATGCAAGAGAATATCAAAATATTTACTATGCTAAGCAATGCGGTGATAATATAATAATAATTCTGATATACCGCCAGCACCGTCAAGCCTAAGAATGCTGAAACCACTATGGTGTCAACAGAATTGACAATTACAGAACCAATCTTCGATGTAAAAAGATCCCGTATTCTGCCATTGATTACCTTCTTCTGTTCGTCTGGTATTGATCCTTCCGGCTTTAAATGCGGATATATCTTTTCAGCTACAACAGCTGTTGCAATATTTATTCCTGCCTGTGATACCAACGTAACAATCAGATACATATAATAATCATGCTGGAAGAAAAGAATTACAAACTGTGCTGCATAGCGAATGGTATTTACTACCATGGTTACCTTACTGACTACATCTGCCCTCTGATAAGCCTGTAGAATGCTGTTCTTATAGGCAAAAAGCCAATATGATAAAACAGTTGCTCCTAGATTCAAAAGAAATAGAATATATACATTCATTCCTGCCGGAAGCTCATCCGAAATCAACTTTGGAATGAATGGACATAAAATCAATCCGCCAACAAGCACCACGAGCCCTATGACTCTGTAATAAATCTTATACAGCTTCATCAATGCACAAATTGTAGTTCTATCATCTTCTGCTACCGGCTTGTACATGGAATAAACCATAGCACTGCCGACTCCAAGCTCTGCTAAGTTTAGTACAGAAAGAACCGATATGAAAAGTCCATCTAATCCCAAAATACTCTACGCCCAGCCAGTAAATCATGGCTGTTCGCATAGCAAAAGGTACAATCAGCTGATATATTCTTTGAAGTAATCCAAATATTATATTTCGCAATGCATTTTTTGTTCTATCAAATTTCATCCTGCATTCTCCCATATTATAATGGCAAATGCAGGTTTATCCCCTTTTACTTCTGGATGATGTGCTTTATACCATCATAAAACTTATTCCCCAAAATGCGTCTGCCATATATCTTCATTGTATGAACTGTTTTATAGGTGAATACTTCCATTTTACCAGGCATCTGAACTCCATGAGAAATCAGGAAATCGACATTATCTGTTGCAAACCCTTCCTTCTTATAAGAAGCCATAATCATCACTTTGTTTTTATGTGAATTCTTTCTGTATACATCTAGATCAAACACTTCCGAGAACTCGTCCAGCTTTCCCATTGCCTCCAGCGGCATCAAAGTTCTCATACATTTTGAGCAGCAAGAACAGTTATGTGCACCATTTTCCGGAACAATACATACATTTAAGTGCTTCTGTGCAATATCCCAACCTGCAATATTGGCTGTCTTTTCACTTCTCTTGTATTGCGCACCGTCTAAAACCATTTCCGTATTCTCGGTCTGAATTAGTGGTACAAGATAAGATTCTGTATACTCTGCCATATCGAAATCATGTGACTGATTATGGAATTCCATCAGCTCATCATAGCTATATGAGCTTGCAAGATAGTATTTTTAATATTATTTCCTATGCTTAAGATACAAGAGTAAATAGCGAAATAACCAAGCTTCTGCTCTGCTATCTTGTGTGTAAACGCATGTAAATTAGAATTCACCTGATAAATTGAAGATTCATATCTTCAGCAGCAGTTTTATTGAGCTCATAGCGATCAATAAATCTCTGCTGTGTTTTTACTATTTTCATAATCTCCATGTGTTCCACAGTTAAAGATAAAGAGACTGTTCAGTTTATAATCTGCATCTTGCTCTTTAGCAAAACGGTCATAGATTGTCGATAAAGAATCTACTCCACAGGAAATACCTGTTCCGATTAATTTCTTTTCAGATATATTTCCTTCTGTAAAGCCTTCCACTTCAACCTCTGTAAAATCAAGGTCTGGCGAAAAGTTCTTCAAAATCTGCTGACCATAATCCATCATATTGCGATAAAGCTTTTTGATACTTTACCTTCAATTTTTACTTTAGCGTGATAGAACATTCCAAGATAGAGTGGCACTAAGAAAAAGGCATTATAACTGTCTTTGAGAGCATATCCTTATTTTCTTCCTTCATTGCAAACCACATTGTTTCTTCTTGGAATGGAGATGTCATTCCTTCTACATTGAAATCACAGGTAAGATAACTCCACCCCCGAATTTCTGTTCTAATATTAGAAACAGTAAAGCACTTTTGATTCATATTACTCATTGATTTTTCTCCTCTTGCTTTTTTCTTTTATAATTCCCATTCCAAACGCAAATGCTTCCTTAAATTCTGCATTCTTAAAGTTGAATGCCAAAAGCAGTAGGTTTGGAATAATAATGCAAGCAAATGCTTTGATTGCCATTCCTATAATGCCATTACCTACAGGTGATACACAAATCCAGGTAATACCGCAGCATACCAGGCATTTTACAAACCATATAAATACGTCTCTTAAAAAACCGCAGCCATAGCTTATTGGAATTGAAATAATGTTTAAACAGCACTCTTGATCCAAATGGAGTGTTTACACAAATTGCACTGATTATCGTCGAAATAATGATACCCGGTAAACCGATAATCTGGACAAGACTGATATTCAATACCAGATTAACCATTGATGAGATAAGGGGAATGTATTTTCCCTGCCACCATAGTCCAATCGCTTCCTTATAAACATAAGACATATCCCCCATCTTATATACAAAGAAATACCAAGTCATAAGCACCGCAATCTCAATTCCAAGCATATTCTCTGTTCCTTGCCACATTCCTATGAATGGCTGAAACAGGACTAACAAGCATACTGAGCACCATGATACAATCCACATATATATATATTGAAACTTACTGAAATCCTTATAGTTCTTCTCTTTGCTTTCCTTCGCAATACTGTTACCAACGGAAGGAATCAATGTCTGTTGGATAATATAAAGGAATCCCATTAAGGTAGATATTACATAAAAATAACCATTATAAATTCCTAAAATTCTAAGTCCCAAAAAGGATGATATAACAATAGCATCTACATTACAAAGCACAATGTTTCCTATCTTCTGGCAAAGCAGTCCTCCTACTTTCTCAGCAATCACTTTGATTTCTTCCTTGCCAATCATACCTTTGCATATATACTGAGGGTAATGCTCTTTTTCGTGACATAAGCAATCCATAAATTGCTGACACAGGTTGAAACCGGAAGAATGATAATAAATGCATAGTAGCTTCTGAATATAAGTAAAGCCGCTATCTGAAGCACATTCAAGAAAAATGATACAATCAGATTTACTTTGCTCACAAGATCAATTCTCTGGGATGCTATCAAAATTGACTGTTTATATGCAAACAGGAAATATCCAACTGCATTATTAAACAGATAAATAAGAAACAGCACATATATGTTGGTGTCACTTGGAACATCACCCGTTATAAACTTATCCAAAAAAGGAAGTATAACTAAGCCGCATCCAACAATTATCGTTCCAATTACGATGTAACATCTTCTGTAAAATGCAAGCAAAGCACAGACCTTATCATCATCTCCGTCAGCTATCGGCTTGTACATGCTAAAAACAAGTGCACTACCGATACCAAGTTCGGCAAAACTCAGCATTGAAAGAATTGATGCAAAAAGACTATTCAATCCGATATATTCCATTCCAAGAACATATATCATAATCGTTCTTGAAACGAATGGTATCAATACGCTGACAATCTTCTGGATAAATCCCCATATTAAATTTCTCTTGGCATTATCAGTTCTGCCCATAAAAACACCTCTTCATATTGCTCACTACTTTTCCTCTCTCAAACGCTTCATCCAGATACTTTCTAAACTTCTTCTGCTCTGCTTCAAGGCAATGCTTGTCATAATGTACCTCAAGCAAATTATCCAATGAAGAATCCTTTGTAATATATGTCTTTTCTGAAAGCTGCAACTTATCCAATAGATTTACAAGTCTTGAATTCATAGATACATTACCATCTACTCTTCCAAATATTCTAAATGGCTTATCATAAATGTACGACAGTACAGAACCATGGAAGGAATCTGTTAAAATAAGCTCAGCGTGTTTTATCATCCACACAAACTCAGTGACCACAGGTATAGTATCTGCTATTTTTATCTAAAACATCGATTACTTCCAGATTATACCTATCGGAAATTACAGCTATGCTTCCTTTGTACTCTTCAGTCAAATTCCCCAAAAAATATAGAAGTACATATTTCTTATTCTCATCATGGAATACCGGCTTTTTAATTATCTGATCCCACTCTTCTTTTGACAGCATAAGAGTTGGATCCACCAATGTAGTACACTCTCTGCCTACTATTGACTCAATCAGCTTTGAGCCCTGTTCTTCTCTGCAGGATAATGCTTTATAATCTGATAAATATCTTATAAATTCCTGCATCTGATCGTCGGTCAATGTTTCTACTGAAACAGATGGCGATACCGCTACCTTCTTTCTCACTTGATGCAAAACCAAGCATATTAATATACATCTTATAAAAATTCGGATTCCACACCTGATCTGAACCCGCTACGAAGTAATCATACTTTGCATTTAGTGTTTCATAATCGGTCTTTGGTGTGATCTCATCCTGATCTATAATATACTTATTAAATTCTAAAAAATTCTTTTCTCTTTCCTTTGCTAAAAGGTACTGATTGTGATTAGTGAGGCTGCTCTTTATACTTAATGCCATGTGATACAGGACTCTCAAAATATTCTTTACCAGTGACGGCTTGTAACAATCTCCATCCTTCACACCGCCACTTCCATAAAATCTTACAATGTTATAAGTCTCATCATACTTAGACAGGATAGTATACATGGCATAATTTTGCAGACGATTTCCCAAATTGGAATAATCATTTATGGTAACAATTCTATCATACGGTACTCCTTCCCTATTTTTTAAAAAGCCGATACATACAACAATGGCATATACCTTAAATTTTTTTTTGATATGTAATCTGCCTTCAGGAATCCTCCGATGTTCTTCCTAGTGATACTTCTCATATACTTCAACTGGTTCTTATTTTTATAGCAGCACTGACGGGCTTCAAATAATCCAAATACAGCAGCACTTGTAAGACTGATTCTTGCATATTTCAGATATTCAGGATAAATAGCTGATGTATCCGCATTGATTTTCTCCCACATAGAAATTGCTGAATACTTTTTTTTCTGAATAGGACAGATGCGAAATGCTGTTCTCGTCCGGCACATGATGATAAAGTATCTCATTTGTCACTATCATGCTATTTGTATTTTGAAGTACCTGCCAGAGAAACTCTGCATCTTCACCGTAACCAGTCTTCGGATTAAACCTACATCCATCAGTAAGACTTCTTTTTTAATCAGCTTATTCCAAAGCATACCTGACATAATTTTGTGTCTTAAAAACTCATAGATAATCTTATCTTTATTCCAGATTTCCTTTTGTAATCCCTATAATTTTTTTTACAGACTCCGGTGAAACAGCATTATCGTTCCCACAAAACACTATATCCGCATTAGCCGAAAGTTCCACCATACGCTCGACCATGTTATTTTCAATCCAGTCATCCGAATCCACGTAGAGAATGTAATCTCCAGTAGCATTATCCAATCCGGTATTTCTGGCTGCTGCTACTCCCTTGTTCTCCTGATTTACAACCTTAATTCTTGTATCCCTTAAAGCATAATTCTCTAAAATTTTTAACGACTGATCGTTTGAGCCGTCATTAACCAACACAATTTCCAAGTCCTTATAGGTCTGATTCAATATACTATCCAGACATCTATCAATATATTTTTCGGAATTGTACACCGGTACAATAATTGAAATCATCATTTTATCCTTTCAATAGCTTTGGAAGAAGTTTTATTCCATCTAATATTTTTCTATATATCACAGCTCCAACTAAACTTAAAACAACCAACCATACATACATCAAAAGCCGCGGTTTTACCAGAAGCATCACAGGCTGAAAGATGTCTTTGACATAAGTCGCAAAGAATACAGCGTGGAAGAACCACATTCCCGTAGAGTATTTTCCTAAAACATCAAATACCTTAGTAAACTTAACCGGTACGCCCTCAAAAAACTTTGCGGCTCCAATCACAAATACAGGTGCATAGAAAACATCTGTGTTAAATCCAAACATATTAATATGTCTCAACATCACTCTTAAGACAATAGCTCCTATCATGCATAAAAGTCCCAAAAACCACGTCATTTGTAACTTCTTAATCAAATTATATTTTGCCATCAAATATCCTGCTAAGAATACACCGAAGTAAAGCATACAACTAAACATTACCTGTAGTATAGTTATCTCCTGATAATTAGGAACAAGTTCATGTATGACCACTTCAATCACAAAAGGCACACCGACTGCCATTCCTATATTTATGACAGGATGAAACTTAAAAATCTTGCTTACGAATGGCATTACCAGCACGCAAAAGATGAAGAAGTAAACATACCACGCATTCCAATTAAGATTTGACCCAATGCAAAAAGATTAATAACCAAACTCTTTATAGTGAGTTTCCACCCTCCCTCCACCATAGCGAAAGGAATAAATAATGTAAACAAGCTAATCCAATATTCCTGGAGCAATCCCCAACTTTTTTTCAGACCATATGTAAGAGTTTTCTCCTTTTGCAAAAAAAGTAGCCGTAGCCAGAAAGCACTGCATAAATTCCTACGCAGATTTTAAAGTTTGATCCAATGCCAACCTGCATTTGAAAAAATCTGCTCAAAATCATACACTAGAAAATGGTGTGCAATCATAATCAGAATTGCGATCCCTTTTATCTTTTGGGTTGTTTTCTTTGTCATCTTATCTATTCTCCAAGTTTATTATCATTTTGATCTGTTTAATATTTTATACATTGTCTTTGCCAAATTTAAATCAGCAATGCAAAGACTGGCAAATATCTTGTCCTTCTTACTTTCCAAACTCTTTATTCCAATTGTTCCTGTCTGACGCATGATGCATTGAACTGTTTTCATGGATTCCTTATCATCATAGTCATCTTTAAACGACTATGTTCCTCCATGCCAGCGTCTGAACAATCTTTCGACAATTTTATTCCAAACCTTAAGGCTAGAATAAATACGATTAGGACTATATTTTTTGCACACATGCTTTCAGGATGCACATAAAAATTGTATTTAGCCCTCATTGAATCGAACCACTCTATTAACTCGCTTCATAATTTTCCAAACAACCGCTAAATCTTCCCAGTACCACAGCGTCTTATCAAATTCAATTCCATCAAATAATTCTCTGCGAATCAGTTTATTCCACAAAACACCATTTAATTTTTTTGTGCTCCAGAAATGCATCTATTGCACCATCTTTATCCCAAACCTGAACCTCAAAGGGATTATAATCTATTATCTTGCCTGGAATTTGTGACCTGCACACAGCTATATCTGCGTTATATCTTGTTAAAAAATCCATTAAAGATTCTAGACAGTCTGGTTCAAACCAATCATCAGAATCGCAGTATGCAATATAATCTCCTGTGGCATTTTTTAATCCAGTATCTCTTGACCCTGCTGGTCCCTGATTATTCTGGTGAATCACTATAATACGATCATCTTTATCGGCTAGTTTATTAGCAATTTCCTTTGTAGAATCTTCCGAGCCATTGTCTACCACAATCACTTCAATATTATTATAGGTTCCTTTTGTAATCCCTAAAATACATCTCTATTGTTGTCTCACAGTTATAAGCAGGTATAATAATACTTATCTTGCTTGCTTGCTTGCTTGCTTGCTTGCTTGCTTGCTTGCTTGCTTGCTTGCTTAGAAATTGTCATATTTACTTTACTCATCATCAATCCCTTTCTTTAAATAAAATCAATTAAATCTATACGTCTTATAATAAAATGCTCCACTTCTTTCTGCCGCTTCAAGCCCCACTGTGGAATCTTCGAAGATGATAGTATCTTCTGGTTTTGCACCAAAATACTCCATTGCCTTTAAAAATCCTTCCGGATCCGGCTTAGATTTTGTGATATCATCATGTGTTAGAACCAAATCAAATAAACCTGCAATTTCAAATTGATTGAGGATATCCCAACAGTTCTCTTTTGATGCAGTCGTTACCACAGCTGTCTTGTATTCTCCACGCATCAACCTAATGATATCTACCAAGCCTTTATTCAATACAGCTTTATCTAAATGATTTTTATAAGCAATCTTCTTAGCCTTGTGCATGGCAGAAAGAATTTCACTATCTGTCGTTGTTACCTGCGGCAAAAAATCAAGATAATGTCTTCCATTACAAAACTCACAATAATATTTATAATCCATATCATATCCATAAGGTGCAATTGCCTCTTTGTAAGCATGATAATTTACATCTTTTGTATCAAAAGTGTTCCGTCTAAATCTACAATAATCAGTTTCAATTTGTAATCCCCTTATAGTTCTATAACCTTTCTCTCTAATTCCTCATCCGAAGCAATAAGCTCTTTTCTTTCAGAATATGGACAACCATATATAATCTTGATAAAAGATAATCCTGCTTCCTGCAAAATATTCAATGCTGAAATCTTAAATTCCTCATTCTCCACTGTGTAACCTATAAAGGATGCCCCTCTATTTTGCAACACTTCCAATTTCTCTTTATTGCTTTCTGTTAAGATACCATCCGAACCTAAGATATTATCCAAATCAATGAAATACAACGTATAGTCTCGCTGCATATCCTTCCAAAGACGTTCATCTCCCCCAATTTTCATAAGCAATAGAATTAACATATCGGAATACCCGTCCAGAATAACCAATTAGATAGGAAATCACATGACTTACATAAAGTTTTGAAATCGGATAACTGGCATCATTTAAATGTTCGTACGCTTTTACAAAATCTGCTGCTCTCTTGAATCCATACAGTCCAAGGCAAATCACATCAGAACGAACTCGTTTCTCTATAATATCTAAAAGGTTTCCCTGCTCATTTACAATTAAGAAACTTTTATTTCTAAGATTATGAACATCTCGTTCCCGTGTATTTAGATCGAGACCTGCTACAAAATTCCCCTGTGGCACTTCTTCCGTTTTTAAATAATTGTCTGCATCTTTAACCACAACCTGTTCCGTCACATTAGCCTTTTGAATTGCCTGATATACCGTTTCCGCCAGACCGGAAGTCATTTGATCCAAAAGCACAAATTCAAGCGGATAACCTTTCACCTCTTGAACGATAATCGATTCTGCGTCAAAATGCTCTGTATCCTCCTTTAACAGAACAATCAAAACCCTCCGGTATTTATCAGAAAAAACACCTTCTATGCTTCGCTCAATCAGCAATTTCCCATTTGGATGGCGGTTTAAGTACTGTGGAATTCCATTCATAATTTTTCGTCCTACACAAGGAACAATCAATGTACTCATTACACACCCTCCCTTACTCTTGTTTCTAATGCATGAATATCTGCTAATACAAGTGCTGTTTTTCATTCAGATAATTGTAAGTTAGTTCATCCTTCGTATATGGATAAATACGAATCAATTTTTGTAACAAGGAATAATAAATCTCAAGAACATAGTCTGGATTTACTTTTCGTATTTCATCCAATAGCAAATCACGGAAGACAATCAATCGTAAAACCGTATTCATGTTGACATCTTTCTCAAATCGATAAGACCACATAACCTGAACATCCTGCAAAAGTGTGCCGATATCTAAGAACCATGAATCGTAAAAAGAATCCAAAAAGTCAATAAAATATAATCGGTCATCCTTGACGATGATATTTTCCAATGTCATATCACCATGACATTGAGAATTGGTTAATTTATGCCAATCATGTCTTTCTAACAAGTCCAATGATTGATTGATTACTGCGTTATTTTTATCTTTCAATTTTTTCCTCGCAAATCCAAAAGCTTTTTTCTAAAAATCTCTTCAACAGGTACTGCACTTTCCAGAACAGTAATCGGTTTGTTCGGTACAATGCTACTAACTAATGATTCAACAATTCCTTTTTACCTTGCCAATTTCCATAGTTTTAATGTATTCCGCAAGAGTAACACCTTGAACATACTCCATATCAAAGAAGAACAGACCATCATCTGTATACCCATGGTCTAGCACGCGAGGTGCTCTAATCGGATCACCCGAAAAGGATGCTTGCTTTTTTACTTTGAACTTCTAATCTTTCATTATAATCTACATCTTTTGAAATCTTGCGAACAAAAACTTGTCCATCATCATCTTCCATCAAAAAGATCTGGCAACCAGAATGGCCGCCTAAATTGTAGCTATTCATACCTAATCCTCTGCTGTCTTTCTTATTTTAACACTTCAAAGTATTCTGAATTCTGTGCCTGTTCATATTCGATTGGTGTACCAAATGGAACATGGAAATCAGTGGTATAATTTCTTACTTCAAGACCTTTTTACACATTACATTATAAATACCACTCACAAAAAATTCGCTGTAATTACAATTTTGCAGATATTCATCCGCCATTTCACGAAACATCTGTGCATTGCGGACCATATATGCACCACAAATTGCATGATTGCTGACAACCTTTTTTTCTACGGTTCCAACAATTCGTCCGTTCTCATACTGAACATAACTGAACTGCGGCTCATTAGATTCAAAAAGTTAGTAACGCTCCATCATAATTCCAATTTTCAGAATTCATATCCTCTGCAAACCTATCGCATGCAAACATGTGGTCACAGTCATTGAATAAAATAGGTTGATCATCATTAATATTCTTTAGTCCTGCCAAACAAGTCATAACCGGTCCAGCCTTAACCTCTTCAAAGTCCACTGCTTCAATTTGGGCCTCGGAAAATATTCCAGAATTACTTCATCAATCTGGAATTCTGCAATATGCTGCTTCAGTACAACAAATGTGATATCTGCCAGATCCACATATTTTTCAATCGATTTTGTTGCCCAATACAAGAACGGTTTTACCACTAATTTCAATCAATGGCTTTTGGCATAACAAATCCATTTTTGAAAAAAACGCGAACCTGCTCCGCCCATAGGCATTATTAAATGTAACTTTTTCTTGTCCATTTTATTATCCTTTCTGAGCAAGCCAAATTCTCTGCTGCTCTTCTAAGTCGTGCAGCAACGTTTCAGCAACCGCATCTCCATTGAAATGGGTACGAACATAGTCGTATCCGATCCTAGCTATTCTTTCCAATTCTTCCCGGTGCTCATCCATCTGGTAATACTCGATAACTCTCTTGAGATCCTCTTTTTGTACCATCGTAGGTAATGTAATGAATTCCAGGCACTAATCCCCAGTCTCTATATGCTGGCGAATCTATACCTATATAAGCACACCCGCAGGCCATACCTTCTACAAAACCAATACCTGGGATACCAAGGTTTTCCTCACCAACAATACACATTTTATATGAATTGAATGCCTCTACCATGTCGAAAGAAAAATATTTTTTTTGCTTTCCGGTAAACAAGCGATTGTAGATCTTTTTTATATAACTTTATCAAAACAAAATCATTATCTTTAATTGGTTTTCCTGCATTATCTTCGAGATAGTCGCTACTTGTGCAATAGACTGTGTCTTTAAAAACTCTGGATTGTCTTTGATTTGTTTTCTTGATGGTTGATCACAAGAATCACCATATGTATCCAAAAACTCTTTATGAACCTTATAAGTAATAGTCCCAGTAGCAAATGCCATATTCTTTCTTTCATTGAATGGTTTTCTATTTTGAAATCTTTCAGCAAAAACAAACGGATGTATAATCCATGGTTTATCTATGTGATAATACTTTCTATATAATTCACAATTAGTCTTAAGATTCACTTCATTAAAAAAACAATTAATATTGGCATTTTTTATTAATTCATCCTCTTCTTCTCGCCCGTGAAAATGTAGCATACTTAAAGCTTTAAAAGCTTTTACATCTCCCATACCAATATAACTCGCAGTTTTAACATTATACAAAACGATCAGGTCATCTTTTTTAATTCATTCGCATTTTTAATAACTACTATTTGACCTTTTTTAATACCATTTTGGTGCATAATCCACTCATTTTCTTTTTTATACCTATAGGTCGAAGTATTCTCTGTAATTTATCTGATCCCCTTTGATATAAAGAAAAACAGTTTGAATTCAAATAAGTACAAACTTCATACTTATCTATGTTGTGCAACAAATAATCCAACAGGTATTTGTGTTTTAACGCAACAGAATTTTTTAATAAAATAACATCGGTAACTTTAAGCATCATCCAATTAGTGTGCAAATTTACAAACACAATTCTTTTTTCATTTGTTTTTTCCTTTACTTAATATTTTGTTGATCATATTCAAACCTTTCTCCCTTCCAAATAATGGCAAGAATATCTTAGTTCGAATAAATCTCAAAACATGTGTTTTCTGAGGAGTCCAAGATAATGTATGCCAGTGAATAGCATAAGTATTCTTTGTAATATTTTTTGTGCCTTTCATTAAACTTATAGCATGGAAATAATCGTCCGGAAATATTTCTATACCTTCCGCTAATCTTTGATACTTATTTTCTTTTACAAACCCTAGTTTTTTAAGGAATCCTCAATATAGACATTATTAACAACCTGATTAAAACTTCCATCATCTCTAACAAAAGAAATCTCATCATACATTCTTAAAAGTTTTCCCCAAAGTTCAAAATTCTTTTCAGACCCCATTAAAGCAGTTAACGCACCATCTTCATCCATTCCTAGTAGCAACTTATTACCTGTAAAGTCTGTAAGAGGTTTTAAAACTTCAACATCTGTGTCCAAGTAAAAACCACCATAATTATATAGAGCATACACTCTTACATAATCAGAGACAAAAGCCCATTTTTTATTTTCATACGCTTCTTTTGTAAAAACCTAACAGAATTCACATCAAATGTTTCTTCGTTCCATAACATAAATTCATAATCTGGCAAATACTTATGCCAGCTATCAATACAATGCTGGATCTTTTCAGAATATGAATTTCCTCCAAACCATATATAATGAACTATCTTTGGTATCATATTTTGTCTCCTACCATTTTCTTTATTTTTCTAATATATCTGCTATACGAATACTTGCTTTTCCATCTCCATATGGATTGATTGCCCTAGACATCTGATTGTAATAATCTTTACTATCTAATAATTTACCTGTTTCAGATATGATTCTGTCATAATCTGTTCCGACCAGTTTAACTGTTCCCGAATCAACTGCTTCTGGGCACTCTGTTGTATTTCTCATAACCAGTACTGGTTTACCTAATCCCAGCCTCTTCCTGTACTCCGCCGCTATCTGTCAATAATACCGTTGCCTTACTCATTACATAAACAAACTCTAAATATTCTAATGGTTCAATAAAAAATATATTGTCATATGCATTCAGGTTAGCTCCAAAAATCTCGTGTATTGGCTTCCTTACATTGGGATTTAAATGCATAGGATATAAAAAATCTATATCTTTATATGTTTCAGATAATTTTTTTTATAGCAGAACAGATATTCAAAAACCATCTCCAAAGTTTTTTCTCTTCTATGTCCTGTAATCAATACCAATTTTTTATTATATGTTCTTGTAATATCATAACCCAATGATAATAATTTCCTAGTAATTTCATTTGCAAGGTTCGTATCAGAATCAATTCTATTAACAACCTGATGCAGTGCATCAATTACACTGTTTCCCGTTACAAAAATCGACTTTTCATCAACACCTTCACCTACCAAATTATTGAAACTATTCTTAGTTGGCACAAAATTATACGTAGCTATTCTACCCGTCAACTGCCTATTCATTTCTTCTGGCCACGGACTATAAATATCATATGTTCTAAGTCCAGCTTCTACATGTCCCACCGGTATCTGCATATAAAAAGCTGCAAGTGCAGCAGCCATGCTTGTTGTTGTATCACCATGAACCAAAACAACATCCGGCATACCATCGTTTAAGACTTCCCGCATTCCAACAAGAACTCTGCTGGTTACATCATACAAGTCCTGCCCCTGTTTCATGATATTAAGATCATAATCCGGTTTAATTTCAAATATTTTCAAGACTTGATCTAACATTTCCCTGTGCTGACCAGTAACGCAAACTAATGTTTCAAATGATTCTGGTCTATTCCTCAACTCTCCTATAACTGGTGCATTTTTATTGCTTCCGGTCTAGTTCCAAATACTAATAAAACTTTTTTTCATATTCAGTTAATCTCCTTGTTTTAGAAATAAAAAACACATCCAGATATATCTGTGCTTTTAATCACGAAAATGTATATTGCATTTAATTAAAGAATGTATACGGATAATACGCCCCGTCTCCATGTAGAAGTAATGCAACCATATAACTAAAATATAAAATCAAAATAAAAAGCTTTCCTATACGCCTATCTGTAAATATATCTATCAATTTCGGAATAAATATAACTAAACTTCCGCAAAAATAACTAGATACTCTCGCGAAAATCCAGTATCTCATACTCAATAGCATAAAAAAGAGCACCATATAGAACCATAGCTAATTCAACATCAATATTCTTGTATTTTTCACGAAGTATATTTTTATAAAAAATCCAAGAACAAAAGGCAACATCGCCACAATCACTCTCAATAATCCTGACCCATGACCCGTACCTGCTTCTGCATAATCATTGGCCATTTTTACCTGCCCAATCGCTGTGAAAAATTGAATTATATATGGCCAAATCTGCCACACAAATAAATATAAAACAACTATTGCAGCTGCACTCCATCGTACAATCTTGCTACTAAATCCACATAAAGAAAAAAGCAAGAATGGCACTACCAATATTACGCTAGAATGAACGCTAAATGCAACAAGAATTAAAATCGCAAACTTAAGATATTTTTTTTCTAATAAATAATTAAAATAGGCATACACTACAAAACTCATTGCAATTCCTTGACGCATCCCATTAAATCCTGAGTAAAACTGAAGTGTAAATATAAACAGTAGCAATGATGTGGTTACATCATTTGAGTTCTTTTTAACAACACTTATTATTGGTAGATATGTTAAAATAGCCACTACAACTTGAAACCAAATCCAATTACCTTGAAAAAATTTTGCACAAAAGAATTCTAAAGTTGCAAAAAAACATCTCTCTCATAAGTAATAAAGTTAGAATATGTCATATTATCGCTAAATATCCTACGATAAACAGCATAATATCCAGATGTATCGCTACCCACACTAAAGGCCTCTATACGCAAATACAAAACACCAAACTATTAGAATTGCAATAGTATATAGATTACTCCAGTAATATATCTTTCTATCATTCTCCGTAATCGTATAACTCCTCCGTCCGCTCCCTACTGAGCTAATAATTGCAGTTAATAAAATAGCAACTAAATATACAGTCATTTAATTTTCCCCTTCAATATATGTAATACTTTATAAACAGATCTCGGCAACAACCCTACTAAAATTGGCCGCAAGCATAATACATAATTAATAGGGGGAAAGTTTCAACTTCTTTACCGCAGATGCTCCCACTCTCTTGCCTCATTTAATCTATACTTCATTTTTCTTCTACTGATTGCATTCCTATCATCTCTCATTGCATAAAGATACTCATCTAACATGAAACCCTTGAATCCTTTTTTTCGTACATGCGAATCCACAAATCCCAATCTTCAACTCTAAGCCGATTATCAGCTACTGCATATCCATGTACTGCTTCGTAAGCTTCTCTCCTAACTAAACAAGGAGCATGACAAAATGGAGTTTTCCTTACCATAGACTCCAAAGTTGGTTCTCCAGTTTCTTTTCCCAACATGAATTCGCCATTTTCGTCAAAATAGATCATAGGACAACTAACAACAGCATACTTTGGATGCGAATCCAAGAACTCCACTTCCTTTTCCAGTCTCGTTGGTAAAGAAATATCATCACCATCCATACGTGCTACATATTCTGTATCTGCATACTTAAGACAATGATTCAATGTGTAATTAAGTCCTCTATTCCTATCATTCATAATTAAGATAATCTGATCCGAATATTTCTTCTGATATCGCTCTGCAAGTTTATATGTATTATCTTCGGAACCATCATCACACATTATGAGTTTCCAATCCATATACGTCTGTGAAAGGATAGAATCAATAGCTTCTGCCAAAGTACTCTCACAGTTATAAATTCCCATAATAATCGATACTCTTGCAAACATCTTCTCTCACCCTTACTTCAACAATCTTTTTCTATCTTCCAAAATCTTTTCAAACAACTTCTTCTGCTCGAATTTAGTCCGTACCAGTTCTTCTCCAGCTACACCAAATTGTTTACACATCTGCGGATTATCTTGCATAATCTTCATTGCCTTAGTTAGCCCAACTACATCTTTTTTTCACAACAACTAATCCAGTCTCATTTTCTTTCATTGCATCCATTTTAATATGGAATAGATGTAACTATCACTGGAACTCCCATAGCCTCTGCTTCTACTACTCCCATACCAAAACCTTCTCTGTAACTTGGTAAAATATACGTATCCATTGCAGACAGATATTGTTCTACGATATCTGTAAATCCTGTATATATCACGTGTTCACATTTTTTTTGACCACAAAAATAACGATTCATCAACTGTATCATCCTTCTCTGTTGCACCTACCATCATTAAATACACATTAGAATTAGATTCATATATCTGCTTAAAAGCAGCAAGCAATTCATTAATACCCTTATCTTTTGTAATTCTTCCTACAAAGCCATAGACAAAACTAGCTTCTGGGAAATTATACTTCTCGCGAATATCCTTCCGATATTTAATTTTTTGAGAAATATCAAATTTTTTCTAGATTGATACCACATGCACTTCCATTCCATATAACTGATCCCTTTGTTTGTGGATATAAATTTTCTTCATGTGCAAAATTTAAATTACTTACACTGTCTGGTTCAATCCATGTTGACAGTTTACATACTATCTTTTCAATAGCTTTAAACACCTGTCGTTTTATTCCTTCAAATCAACATAAACCATTCCCCATTGGCAATACAGCCTAACTGGTATTCCAGCTAACTTTCCTGCAAGTGCCGCATAAAGAGAAGCATTCGGGGTTGAGTACTGTATTAAATCAAATTTTTCTTTTACAAAAATTTTTTCATTTGCATCATTGATTTTATTCCGGAGATACTAATTCCTCTTTCCATTGGAACAAAGGAAAATAATGTATAAATTCGGGTAACTCTGAAGCAAATTCTTCATCTTCACTACAAATAAAACTAATATCCCAATCTGTATTCTCATGTAGATATATCGCCGTCTTTAACACAAATGTTCTAAGTGTTAATGGTATCGTACTTATAAAACAAATTCTTTTCATAAAACGCCTTCTTTAACTTTTAAATAATACAGTTACTTTTCATTTCAATAGTTGATACAACTTATCAACCACTTCATATTCATCCTCTTCAAACTTTCTTGCAAATACTTTATTTTTTGCATTTATTAACAAATCAAAATCTTCTACTTTAAATACATATGGAGAATTCCCATTCCGACGATTCCAGTCAATTAATCTTGCATTACTGTATCGTTCATCGTTATAATATAACCTATCTCTAAATTTTGAATTATAAATTTCTGTTTGTAAAAAAGACCTCATCTGCCGCCAAACAATATCTATATCTCTTTTTAATATCTTTTTCCTTACTAAGAATATATTTTGCACACTCATCTGTAATAGAACACAATGCAGAACCATGAAACAACTCTCTATCGTGACGATTAATCCTAAAAAACTTCTGTATTTTTACAAATGAATGGTTTAAAATTTTGAGTCCTTTACTTGTTCTTTACCTCGGATAATTTACAAACATATGCCAATAATCACACTTATATTTTGCAAATTCATAATTGCCCGGTTCATAATCAATAAATTCACATCCTCGGTTTATCTCAAAAAAGTGCTCGATTTCTTCTTTTGTTTTTATAGGAAAATCTGCTCCTTGCATAAAATGATAATAATCATATCTCCCCGTAGATGCTCGCCTTAACAAATTTAGTTCTGCTTCAATTAGACTTGCCCCCACCCCAATTTATTTTTAAAGATTCCAATTCTATGACTTTAGAATTCTTTGGGATATATGTACATACCTTTTCCAAACATGTATTTATCTTTTTATCTATCAAAACATAAAAATCTGTGCCTTTTTGATCCAATACTTTCATGAATTGCTCTAATATCCGAAAATTTTTATGAACAGTAATTAAATATGCATGTCTCATTGCTTTTTTTCTCCACTATATAAACCATCTGGATTTCTAAACCAGATGCACTTCATTCCCAACATCTCCGGTGCGATAAAATCCTTATGAATATTATCTCCGATGTAACACATCCGGTTATATTCCTCTCTAAATTTTTCTGCTAAAATCTGAAATGCTCTAGGATTCGGTTTGCGGAAATCAATCCCACCCAGTTCATCTGTAATAATGATTTCATCAAAATATTTACCTAATCTCAACGCCTTAATTTTGGCTTTCTGACCTTCTGGTCGTCCATCCGTAATTAAACCTAATTTATAATTTTGTTTCAGCCTTTCTAACATCTCCCTTACACCATCATATAAACAAATATCCGGTTTTTGGAAGCGATATGCTTCTAAACATTCCGCTTTTTTTTATCCTTGCAATTCATTTCGTTCAAAAGCTCATCAATGGCTGGCTTTCCTTTTTCAAAATACTTCCAAAATTTATCTGCAAAAATTTCATTACCCAGTCGTTTCGACACCGCCTTATATCCACTTCTAACATATTGCTTTTCAGAATATAAGGTATCATCCAAATCAAAAATCACACCTGTTATCCCATCAAGATGTTGTTCAACTTCTAAAATATTCGTTATTATTACCATCTACATTTTCTCTTTCTAAAATACATATAACTTTCTTCAGCTTTTTAGTTTTTCTTTAAAATCAGCACATATTCTAAATGTTTCTATCATTGTCAGATATATTGGTTTCACTTGAAAAAGCCTGTTCAATAGTTTTCTTTCATTTATAGTCCCTTCTAATGTTTTTAATTTCACTTTACCCTTACGCTTTGGTCATAACGACTATAAATAGCTCCATCTATAGCAGCTCTTTCTATATAAGAAAGTTTATCCCCTCTCAACATCCTAAGAATTGCACTTGCACTGTCTGCTCCAGCTTTCATACTAAGCGGTGCTCCACCTCCGAAACGAGGATTGATTTCAATATAATAATCTTTGCCCGTCACTTCATCTCGAATTAACTGCACAGTTATCTGACCACATGGTTTATAATCCTCAATCAATATTTGCATTTCGTGAATCATCACATCGTCCTGAACAATCTGAGTCTTCAAAACCTCACCCGCTCTCACTGCCGGGCGTTCTCTCGGCGTAATGTAAACAGGATTTCCTTCATAATCACAGAAAATATCTATTGTGTATTCCCTGCCACTAATAAATGGCTGAATAATATAATCTTCAATTTTTTTCTGCATAAAGTCTCAAATCTTCAAGATTTTCCACCTTATAGGCATTGATACTTGAACTACCATCTTTCGGTTTAATAAATGCCGGAAAACTGACTTTTCCACGTTTCAATGCTTCTTCATATTTTTCTACACTGTTGACAGGCAGAGGGATTTCAACCCAAGAGAAACAAAGTAATCTGCAGTATAGTTTTTATCCCTGCACAACTTTATTTTATCCACTGCTGAAATCAGTACCTTTGTCCCGATTGTTTCAAACTTTTCCTTGTTCTCCGCAAGTAACAAGAGGTCTGTATCAATAGTAGGAATCAGACAATCCACTTTTTCTTTTTCACAGATAGAAAGAAGCTGTGGAATATATTCTTTTTCTTGTATTTTGCACACAAGTCGCCTTTCATCACAGAAAAAAGTGCCGGAGCACTTTTCGTAATATCTGCTCCCATAACCGTCAGTGCAATGTCCAATTTTTCTGCTGCTGCCCGAAAAGCCTGCAACAACTCTACACGCCTTCCCACACTGGTAAATAATATCTTCATGCTGCCATCCTCCTAGCCATCACAACGATTCCTTTTCCAATCTCCAACTGTCCCTGTATTTTTTTTGCCTGATTTCGGGATTTCCGATTGCTACAATAAACTTTGCACCCGGATATTCTTTTGCACCTTTTACTTTTCCGATAACCGGATATCCCATACATTCTCTTATATTGGGGTTATCATCCAAAAATGCAATATCGGTATATCCACATCGGGCAGCTATGTCTGCAATTACTTTACCATGACCACTAGCACCAATAATAATCAATCTACTCATACACTTTTACCTATTACTTTTCTTTTCACTGAATCTACATTCTCGACAGTTCCAGTGAATTTTTCCATTGTTACCGCCGTTTCTGAGCTGATACCGTCACGTTTCAACACAGTAAGCACTGTCTGAAAAATAATCTTCCAGTCCATCAGAAAGCTCACATGATCCACATAATAAACATCCATATCAAACTTTTTCTTCCCATGTCACACTGTTTCTTCCATGTACCTGTGCATAACCGGTAAGTCCCGGTCTTACCTCATGTCTCCTGCTCTGCTGTTCATTGTAAAGTGGTAAATACGAAACAAAAGGAGGGGGTCTGGGCGCAAATTGCAAAAGCTCGCCCTTAGCTATACAGAACAGTTCCGGCAATTCATCCAAACTGGTACTTCTCAGCTTTTTACCAAAATTTGTAAGGCGTTCTTCATCCGGCAATAAATTACCTGCTTCATCCCGCTTATCTGTCATTGTACGAAACTTATACATATTAAATATTTTTGCCATTTAATCCCGGACGCTGTTGTTTAAAAGGGCCAAAGGAGAGCCTAGCTTGATTCTTACCAGCACAGCTATCAAAACTAAGACAGGAGATAAGACAATGATCGCTATGACCGAAAGAATAAAGTCCTGCGGACGTTTTATGTATTTTTCATAAATTCCCGGCTTATGTGGAATCAACTCTCTTTTCTTTTTTGTCCACTATTCCACCTCTTTCTTACTGAAAACAACTTTTTAACAATTTCAATAATTATATTCTGCTGTTCCGCAGTCATTTTATTATCACTTGGCAAGCATAATCCTCTGTCAAAAATATCCATTCCCTTGTCAAAAGGACATCCATCGCAATCTTTTTTTCACTACCCGCTATATAAGCATTTGTTCTTGCTCTGCCGTCTCCGTCTCTGGTCACAAAACCATTCATCCGATAAATCGGCTGCATATGCATCGGTTTCCAAATTGGTCTGCCCTCCGCATTATATTCGGCAAGTTTTTCCAGAATCTCCGTCGGACAACTCTTTCCATGTTCAGGTACATAGAGTGCATCTTTTTCTCCTCTAACCTGTTTACACATTCTTGCCTCCTCGTTAACCAGAATACAACTCAGCCAAAAATTAGGTTCTGACTTCTCACTGTCATACGGATTCATTTGTACCGGCAAATCTTTAAAGCCTTCCTTATATCTGTCATAAATTGCTTTTTTCTGTGCAATATGCTCCTCAAGATGTGGAATCTGACCACGTACAACACCTGCGATTACATTACTCATACGGTAGTTGTAGCCTAATTCTTCATGCTGATACCACGGTGCATCTTCTCTCGATTGTGTCGACCATTTTTTTGCCTTTTCTGCTGCCTCTAAATCATTCGTCAAAAGCATTCCCCCTGATGAGCCGGTAATGATTTTATTTCCGTTAAAGGAAATACATCCTATATCACCAAAAGTTCCGGTCTGCACCTCTTTGTATTTAGCTCCAAGAGATTCTGCCGCATCTTCCACAATTAACGCATTATGTTTTTCGCAAATAGCTCTGATCTCGTCTATCTTTCCGGGAGTTCCATATAAATGTGCAACAACCACCACTCGCACATCCGGATATAACTCAAAAGCCTTTTCCAACGCAACCGGATCCATATTCCAGGTATCATATTCCGTGTCAATAAAGACCGGTACACCACCTTCATAAATAACCGGATTTACAGTCGCATCAAAGGTCAGGTCAGAGCAAAAGACCTTCATGCCTTTTTTACCCCAGCCAGCTTCATTGCCAAGTGTAATGCTGCGGTTCCCGCCGATAAACCAACCGCATACTTACATCCAATTATTTCCGCCATTTGATGCTCTACCTCATCAATATTCCTTCCCACAGTAGACATCCAGTTTGTCTCGTAGGCTTCTTTTAAAAATTCAAATTCTTCTCCATGCATCGTCGGACTGCTCAGCCACACCTTTGGTTCAAATTTTTCTATCTGATCACTTTCTTTGAACATATGCTTCTCCTCTTCATTTCAGCTTCTGTATATTGCCTAAAAAGCGTGCAAAAATGCACGCTTCCTCCAAACCAGACCGCCTGGCCTGATCTCAACTATTCTTGCCTTTTCTTATTTTCTTCTCCTGTCGGATGTTCTCCTACCGGATGAAATGTTGTCACGATCTGCTCTACAAGCTCTACAATATGATCAGAATTGTTATAGCATGTATCAGCAAGTTTTTTAATTGTTCAAAGAATACCTCTGTATCGAACGGAATCGGCTTTCCAATATGAATCAGTTCATTATCTGTCCGCATGATTCCTTCTTCTGCCATCAGCTTTTCTTCAAATAATTTTTCTCCTGGCCGAAGACCTGAATACTCGATCTTGATATCTACATCCGGTTCATATCCTGACAGCTTGATCAGGTTTCTTGCCAGTGTATCAATCTTCACCGGTTCTCCCATATCAAGGACAAAGATCTCTCCCCCAGGCAAATGTTCCCGCCTGAAGCACCAGACTCACCGCCTCCGGGATCGTCATAAAATAGCGGATGATATCCGGGTGCGTAACTGTAACCGGTCCACCTGCCTCGATCTGCTTCTTAAATAGTGGAATCACCGATCCATTACTTCCCAGTACATTTCCAAATCGTACCGCAACGAACTGAGTTCCTGTTCTCTCACGATTCTTGATACTTTCAATTTTCAGTCTGGCAGTATTTCCCATAGTTTCTGAGTCTTTGCCGTCCGTCTGCTCTTTTTTCTGCCTTTTCAGACAGATTTCTGCCTGCTTTGCCCGCTCTTCTGCATTGTCTCTGTGGCCATGCAGTAATGGAAGTACATCCATTCTGCCACTTTTGCTGACTGCATCCATGCTCTGGATTACCATCTCACACAGTCGCTTGCTTGCACCCATGATATTCGTTGGATTTACAGCTTTATCTGTACTGATCAGAACAAACCGCTTTACTCCATTCTGCATTGCCGCATAGGCAGTTTTGTATGTTCCGATTACATTATTTTTAATCGCTTCATTCGGGCTTGTCTCCATAAGTGGTACATGCTTATGTGCAGCCGCATGATATACGATGTCCGGCTTATATTTTTTAAAAACCTGATTCAGCCTTCTGCTGTCACGCGGTATTAACCAATCAGAGTCACCAGATTCAGTTCCGAATGATTTCTGCGAAGCTCCTGTTCGATGGCATATGCATTATTCTCATAAATATCAAATAGGATCAACTGCTTTGGCTCATGGGACGCAATCTGACGGCACAGTTCGCTTCCGATTGAGCCTCCGCCTCCCCGTCACCAGAATCGTCTTTCCCTTTATGTACTGAAAAATCTGTTCCATATCCACTTGAATCGTATCCCTTCCAAGCAGATCCTCTACCGTAACATCTTTAATCTGTGCCAGCGATACTTCTCCCTGCACAAACTGATACGCTCCCGGAAGTATCTTCAGTTCACACTTTGTCTCTTTACACAGGTTCAGGATCTCTCTTTTGCCTCTGCACTTGCTGTCGGAATTGCAAAAAGGATCGTACTGATCTGATACTTTTCAACTGCTGAAAAGATAGATGCTCTTCCCCTACGATCGGTACGTCTTCAATATTTCTGCCCCATTTATTTCTGTTGTCATCAATAATGCATTGCGGCGTACCATTGATCCGTCTGGAAGTCTTCAATTCACGTACAAGGTTCTTTCCCGCATCACCAGCTCCGATCACCATAATATTCCGGCCATTTGTATGGTTCTGCTCTTTTCTCACCTGTGCCATCCTTGTTCTCTCAAGAGTAATATAGCGATATCCGAACCGAATCCCTGTAATCAGGCAAAACTGCATGACTGCTCCTACTATATAATAAGAAGCCGGCATTCTCTTACAAAGCATCGTAATTCCTACATTAAAAAGGGTTGTAATAATGCTTGCAAGTAAAATATGGTTCAGCTCTGTATAACTGGCAAATGCCCACAAACTATTATATAATTTAAGTACCCAAAATACAGCCAGACAGAACACCGTATAAATCGGTGCAAATCTGAGCATTGCATGGATATATTCTGTTGGAATCTTTTGTGAAACTGAAATCAAATCTTAGAAGTAACCCCAGAAAATAAGAAAAAATTCACTGCGAATATGTCATATATGACCAGATAGGCGGCTATAATCTGCCAATGTTCGAATCTTTTTTCCTTCCCCTTTACGTCATTCTCTCCTCGTTCCGCTCTCTTTTTTAATTCTTTTTTCCCTCATTGTATAACTATACCTTTAAAACTCCATCTTATGCCTCTGCACCTTTCGATGCACCCTCTGTTTGTCATGCACAATGATAGCATTTTCCCCCTTTATTTTCAACATAATTCAGTATATTTCACTACCCCCCTAATTTTTTAATATTTTTTTAATATTCCCTTAATTTTTTACATATTTTTCCAGCAAAATCTGTCATTATTATTACACATTTACAAGATTTATCTGCTCCTTTATTTTCTTTTTTTTTTTCAAGAACTTTGTAGATTTTCATATTCCATTCAAACAATCATCACACAATTTTCACAAATTATTTCTATACTATAATTGTTCTTAACAAAGAACACTTTTTCATAAACTTTTTTCCCTTTGAGTCACAGAAATGTGGCTCTTCTTTTTTGCCCTTTTTACTCAGAAAAAAGCCGGTTTCTTATCTTTCCCCAGATCTGCAACTGTACATAGTCATATGCCTTATCATAAAGTGCAAAAAATCACCTGTCCTGCCAGAACAGAACTGTAACGAAGCCACTCCGATATTTCTCCTCCGAAAAATAATTCTCCATATCCCAAAATCAATGGCAGATAGAGTCCGTTAAAAAGGATCACTTTTGCCAGCCGATACCACTGCATTTTCCGCTTTACTCCGGCAGAACGCTCCGGGATTTTCCAGATAAATTCTCTTCCCCAAATATAAAAATCCCATTCCGGCAAAAGTAATAACATAGAGTTTATTTATGCCAGAAGAAACCCAAGCAACACTGCTGAAAGATAAAAAGCAAGTCCAGTCATCTGACCGAACTCTCTGAATACGACACCCAATAAAAAAAGGACGCTGCCGCCAATAAAAATAATGTATTTGTCTCTATCACACTTCCTAAAAACATAAAGATGACAGTCATCGCAAGCAGCAATCCACCAAACGCTGCCCTTTTCGCTTTTAAATGCATGTACAAAGATCTCCTCCCATACATTCACAGAGTGAATCCGCAATCCACAGGTCACAGCAGAGATTTCCTGTACCACAGGAATTACTGCTCCCCGGTGCATACCCTCCACCATATGGACTGTTGCTATAGCGGTTACTTCCAAATTCCAACTGATTCAGTAACTGCCGGTACTGCGGATTTCCAGGCCCATGTTTACAGCCTGTGCTGCATGATCTCTCGCCAGAATATTATTTCCACAGCCTGCATTGGCACAACTGCTGAGATAATACCACATTCCACTCCTCTCATTTACCTGATTCAATGTATTTAACGCTTCTCTGTACCTGCGGCTGTTGATATAATTGGCCGCTGCCTGAGCCTTGGATCAATCTGTCCGCCTGTATAACCATTTCCGTAGCTGTTCCCGTAACCACTACCATAACCATAACTATAACCTGATCCACTTGTCCGCTCTCTCATAATCGTATCATAAGCTTCCTGAACTTCTTTAAATTTTTTCCGCTGCAAGATCTGCCAGTGGATTATTTATATTCGCATCCGGGTGATATTTCCTGCTCAATTCCCTGTATGCTTTCTTTATCTCATCATCCGATGCACTCGGAGACACCCCAAGTACCTCATACGGATTTTTTTCCTCATCTATTTCTTTTCCTCACTTTTCTTACTTTTTTTCATTTGTGCCTGATTCTGCTCCTGAATCCGACTCTGAATCTGATTATACCGATTCCAGACTCCATCATACAGGATATTCCTTAAAATGTCCACATCTACCAGACACGGGAGCTGCTCAAACCGTGCCGTACTTTCTGCGATCATCATTCGCAGGATCTGAACCATCCGTTCTTCATAATCTTCCTTTTCCGAGATCTGCTTTAACGGATTATAGCGATTTTTTTTTTTTATCTTCAGAAAGATCCTCATAAGCATCCATGATATAAATAAACTTTCCTAAATAGAATCCCATCTTCCGGAGCGTCTTTTCCCAGATATCTTCCTTATAAAGCAGAAGTTCTGCCATCAGACGTCCGAAACACCACGCTGCCCGGTCAATATCCTGACAATTCTCCTTTTCACACTCTGAAAGTTCTTTTAAAGAGTCTCTGATCACTCTGCTCTGTCTTGGATACGCTTCAATGATCTTCTTCACTTTTCCTTCCATCATACTTTTTTTGCCAAAAGGCTTGTCACCTTCCGCTCATCCTGCCAGTCATCTTCCATATGATAATAAGCCAGCAAAACATTCATTGCTGCTGCATATGATGTGATCTCGTTCCGCAGCATCATCTGCTTCTTTACTGGATGGATCTTGCAGCGGTGCTTCTCCAGTTCTGGAATCCTCTCATACAATGAGGACAGCAGGATCACTGCAAACGTCATATCATATGTCAGCGTCATCTGCCCCATAAATCCATAATCTTCTTTTTTAAAGTACGACACAGCCCACAATAATATGCTCTGTATTTTTTCAGATCTTTTACCTTCAGTTCCGGTTCACACACCGTCACATAACCAAACATATCCTTCCTCTTTTCATTAAAATCTTAGTTTTTATTATAGCATGGCTGTATCTTTTATAGGAATAGCTGCAATTATTAAATTAGCATTAAATCACCTGAAACTGGTACTGTCGGTTTACAGTTTCACCTTTCTCTCACCTTTCTCGCATTCACATTGTTAACCTCGAAGCAGCTCGATTGTCAACCTTAATTCAGAATTGGTTGACAAATATTTTTTGTGCTTTATACTTGCGTAGGACATATAAGAAATTTAATCAAGATATTTGAAAGGAGTCACTCATGACTAATCAACAACCAAACGGACAGACAACCTCTCTTACTCAAAATTCAAGAACCAGACAGATTACTCTGATTGGACTGATGACTGCGATCACCTGCATTCTTGCACCGCTGTCAATTCCGCTTCCATTCAGTCCGGTACCGATTTCTCTCACAAATCTGGTTATCTTTATTTCCGTATTTATTTTGGGAATGAAAGATGCTACGATCAGCTTTTTAATTTATCTGCTTCTCGGTGCAGTAGGACTTCCGTTTGTTTTTGCCTCCTTCCATGCGGGTCTCAGTGTACTTGCAGGACCGACAGGCGGTTATCTGATCGGCTTTATTTTTCTTGCACTGATCCAGGGCTTTGCAATGAAATATTTTGACCGTAAGCTGATCCCAACGATCATCGGTATGCTCATTGGTATGGCTGTATGCTATATCTTCGGAACAGTCTGGCTCGCAAAACTGATGAGTCTTTCCTTCAAAGAAGGTCTTTTCATGGGCGTTATCCCGTATCTCCCAGGAGATGCTGTTAAGATCATTATTGCAGTAATCGTAGGACCAAAGCTGTATGCAGCAACGAAAAAAGTAAGATAAATAGAATTAAATTTGTATTTGTTGGAATGATACGCCTGTAAAGAAAAAGACTTCTTTGTGACGAATCGGACGCGGAAATCAGGGGATATTCCTTCGCAGTGCAGGCCCGCTTTACCTCAGCCCGTTGACCGTTTGTAACTCGAAAGTGGAAATCTTCGTGCAATGGCACTCGATTTACTTTCTCTAACAAACGCTGCAAAAGTGTCTTCGGAACGCTCCTGCTAATGCACCTGCTCAGGAACATCCTGCTTTCCGCTGACCATCTCGATAAGAAGTTTTTAGCTCCACAGCGTATTCACTCAACAATGCAAATTTAAAAAGAATAGAAAAAAAGCCGGATGGCTATCGACTAAGATATTGTATTTACTATTTGATGGAGCGTTTATCTTAGTTGATAGCCATCCGGCTCTTTATTTCTTATTGGAATTTCGTCTTTGTTGGGAGAAAATGTTCTGGCATGAGGGAAAGTTTTTCTCCCCGACAAATTTATCCAACTACAGCCAGTATCTTGCTGATTCCATCAACCGATTCTCTTAGTACTGCTGCAATTGCATCCAAAGAATAACCAAGCTTTTTGCATTTGCCGGGCTACATCTTTTTTTTTGTGGGAAGCTTTACCTTCAGCAATGCCAAGTTCTTTTCCATGAGCTTCTCCTCGGCAATCCCCGATTGTCTGCCCTGTTCAATTCCAGCCTGAACGCCGTCATTATAAATATCTTCCAGTGCTTTACACATATCCAGTTCCTCCCTTTCTTCCTGTTCTACGTTTATCTCCATAAGCTGCCGGGAATTTAAGAATGCTCCAAGTGCATGATAAGTCTCCAGATCCAGCTTTTTGGAAATAGTCTTTATGATTTGCCACATATGTACGCAATGCGTATTTATCCTGACTACATTGTAGCATACCGAAGATGATTTGTAAATCACTTTGAAAAGATTCTAAATTTTTCAGTCTTCTGACATCGACGAGGTTAATGTGATAATTGGGAAGGTACTTTTTCATCAGTTCCGCATGGTTCTTTTTCTGTACCAAGATCGAACATCTGATGCAGTTCCAAAGGCCCATCCCATTCCTCTGTCCCATAATAGAAGATCAAAGTAATCACCGGGATGAGCTTATCATTTTTTTTTTTGAAACCGGGAAAGAAATTCCGCCGAAGAAAGACGGGGCGGACGTTCTTTCCATTTGACCCGCACCTGTTCCGCATATTCCATGCTGTCATAGAGCATTACTTTCAACGGTGCAGCGTAATGAATGGCAGTCTGTGATTCCACCGCCAGCAGCATCAGCACAGCCTGATCCTGCCAGTTCATGATGATATCACGGTATAGCTTTTTTACAACATTTTTCCCCTGAGCGTCCTGAAGACTGACTGCGGTTGTCTCCGGGCTGGGGTGAAGGTTCTCCGGCAGGATCACGGTTTCTCCATGAAATAAAATGGCGTTGAACAGGTCTGCGAACCGTTTCGTATCCTTAAGCCAAAGATTAACATTTACATCTGCTTGTCCCATAGGCAAGTCCTCCTAAAAATAAAATATTGTTATCATCAAAATGAAAATCTCTGACCGAAATGGTCTTGAAATATGAAATGCTCTCCATACTGGACATCAGACGTAGAAAATGGGAATTGGATCTGTCTGAGATTTTGATGTGATGAGTATAAGATAGTGTAAGAAAAAAATCAATTAAAAGAATTTAAAGTTTGTATGAAATAAGTATAAAATTTGTAGTTGTTGGGGGGGATACGCTTGGAAAGCAGAAAACTTCTATGTGGCAGAGCGGACGCGGCAAGCAGGATATTCACTCAACAATGCAAATTTAGAAATAAAGAAGAAGAGCCGGAAGGTTATCGACTAAGATATCAAATCCTGCAGTTTGCAGATTGCTTATCCTGGTCGATAGCCATCCGGCTCTTTATTTCTTATTGGAATTTCGTGCTTGTTGGGAGAAAATGTTCTAGCATGAGGGAAAATTTTCTGATTTGAAAAGCCTAATATCCGCCCTTGCTGTTGCGTGAGCAGTGCATTGACAGGGAGCGTTCCGAAGACACTTTGCCCAACTTGTTAAGGAACGTAAACAGGAGTGCCCTCTGCACGAGTGTTTCCACGTTCCTGTTACAAGTTGTCAACGGGCTGAGGTAAAGCGGGTCCTGCCTGCGATGCAACAACAAGTGTGGATATGGACGCTCTTCTGTCAGAAACACTTCCTGCTGTCGCGATATTTTCACCCCAACAAATACAAATTTATATCGCTCCCACCATACTTTTCACGTATTCTTCCACTTTCTCCACGCAGTCTTTTTCCATACTCCGCACAGATTTTTACAATCGCACTGCCTACGATTGCCCCATCTGCACTTTCGCACATTTTAGCTGCCTGCTCTGGTGTGGAAATTCCAAATCCAACCGCACACGGAACATCTGTCACTTCTTTTACCAGTCCGACCATTGCTCCGATATCTGTTGTAATGGCACTTCTAGTACCTGTAACTCCCAATGATGATACACAGTAAATGAAACCGGAAGCTTCTTTTTGCGATCATACGGATGCGGTCATGAGAAGTCGGTGCAATCAATGAGATCAGATCGATTCCGTACTTTTTGCACACGATGTCAAATTCTTCTTTTTCTTCAAACGGAACATCTGGCAGGACAGACCGTCCATCCCGATTTCCGCTGCTCTCTTAATGAACCGCTCTGTTCCATATGAAAAGACTACATTGGCATATGTCATAAAAACAAGTGGAATTGCTGTATTTTTTCTTATTTTTTTACAACCCGGTCAAAAATCTTGTCTGTCGTAACACCACCGGAAAGTGCTCTCAGATTTGCTCCCCTGGATCACCGGACCTTCTGCTGTCGGATCTGAAAATGGGATTCCCAGTTCAATCAGCGATGCACCTGCCCGTTCCATCGCATAGACAAGCTGCTCCGTTGTCTCTAAATTTGGATCACCGCATGTAATAAATGGTATAAATGCTTTTTTTTCCTTCAAATGCTTTCTGAATCTTATTCATAAATATCCCTCCCTCTGTACCGTGCGATTGCCGCGCAGTCCTTATCTCCACGACCGGAAATATTGATAACAATAATCTGGTCTTTTCCCATCGTCGGTGCCAGCTTTCTTGCATATGCAACTGCATGTGCACTCTCGATCGCCGGAATGATTCCTTCTGTTCTTGACAGGTATTCAAATGCATCAACCGCTTCATCATCTGTGATTGCTACATATTCTGCTCTGCCTTTATCATACAGATCTGCATGTTCTGGTCCGATTCCGGGATAATCAAGCCCTGCGGAAATGGAATAGACTGGTGCAATCTGACCATATTCATCCTGGCAGAAATAGGATTTCATTCCATGGAAGATTCCAAGCTTTCCGGTTGCAATGGTAGCTGCAGTTTCTGCTGTATTCACGCCGCGTCCTGCCGCCTCGCATCCGATCAGACGCACGCCTTCATCTTCGATAAAATTGTAAAAGGCACCGATTGCATTGGATCCGCCTCCGACACAGGCAATGACCGCATCCGGGAGTTTTCCTTCTTTTTCTATCAACTGTTCCTTGATCTCTTTTATTCTGTAAACATTCAGCGCCTGGCGCTCCGTATCCTCTTTTCCCATAAATACTTTACATTCCATACCCATCAGTGCTGCTGCTGTCGCTGTTGCCACTCCATGCTGACCTGCACCGGTTTCTGCAATAACCCCTGGTCTTTCCCATTTTCTTTGCAAGAAGAACCTGACCAAGTACATTATTGATCTTATGTGCTCCGGTATGATTCAAGTCTTCTCTTTTCAAATATATTTTTGCGCCGCCCAGATCTTCCGTCATTCTTTTGGCATAATACAGCCGGGATGGTCTTCCCGCATATTCATTTAATAATGTATTCAGTTCGTCATTAAATTCTTTGTCGTTTTTATAGTAGTTGTAAGCCTTCTTCAAGCTCGATCACTGCATTCATCAGCGTTTCAGGAATATACTGTCCGCCATGAATCCCATATCTTCCTTTTGTCATTTTTTAACTCCTTCTTTCTTGTTTTTTTATTTTCTTTTGTTCTCTTGTTTCTATATTGTTTTCCCGGTATCCCGCACTGCTTTTTACTGCTGCCAGTATTTTTTCCGGTCTTTTTTCCATCGGTTTCTACAGAACTGCTCAGATCAATCACTGCAGGATGATATATCTGGATCGCTTCTTTATATTTTCTGTTCCGAGTCCTCCTGCCGAGGAAATATCGATGATCCGGCACTGCTTTTAAAATGCTCCAGTCAAATGTTTTTCCTGTTCCTTTTCCATGATCTAACAGCACTTCATCTGCAACAGTATCCGCCGCTTTTTTTTACCTTTTTCTTCCGAATACTGACCTTCACCGCTTTGATCAACGGTTTCGCTGTCAGTTTTTTTCAGATTTTTATATAAGTTTCATCTTCATTTCCATGAAGCTGAGCAAGATCGATCAGATCTTCATTTAGCAGCTTCGCAACCGATTCAGCAGGTGCATCTACAAAAACTCCGACTGCTTTCATCTCTTTTCAAGTATTTTCTTCAGTTCTGCGAACTTTCGAAATGGAAATATTTCTTTTATCTTTCAGATTCCGGTTATTTACACCGATAATTTTGCACCGATCTTCTGTGCTCTTAAGATTTCTTCTTCGTTATGTGTTTCTACCAAAGCAGATAATCCGAGTTCGTCTGCCAGCTGATGATACGCTTTTAACCTGCCATCTTCTAATACCGAACAGATCAGAAGTACTGCCGAGGCTCCCATTGCTTTTGCCTGATAGATCATATATTCATCACAGGTGAAATCTTTTCTGAGTACCGGAATGGATAGATTTTGCACGATTTCTTTCAGATACTCATCACTGCCCCGGAACCAAAACGGTTCTGTCAGACAGGAGATTGCTGCCGCGCCGCCTGCTTCATAGTCTCTGGCGATCTCAACATATGGAAAATCCGGTGCGATTAATCCTTTGGAAGGAGATGCTTTTTTTGCCTCGCAGATAAAGGAAAGTCCCTCTGCACGAAGTGCCTGTTCGAATGCAGGGATTTGATCTTTAATTCCTTTTTCTTCCGCCTGTCTTCGAACCTCTTCTAATGGAACTATTTTTCTTTTCTTCTTCGATCCCCTCTTTCGTGCGCTCGGTAATTTTCTCAGTATATTCATACTATTTGTTCCTCTTTTTCTTTCAAGTTGCTTCTTCCATTCTCCCCTGCATAGCCGGGGATCAGACTTTATTTATTACTTTCTTCTTTAAACTGCTCCAGCTTCTTCAGTGCAAGTCCTTCGTCAATGATCTGTTCCGCTTTTCTTACACCTGCTTCGATCGAATCTGCTTTTCCTGCAAGATAGATTGCTGCTCCTGCATTCAGGCAAACAGCATTTCTCTTTGCTCCCAGCTCTTTTCCAGAAATGATATCCAATGTGATCTGTGCGTTTTCCTGAGGTGTTCCTCCTGTCAGTACACCTTTTTCGCATCTCATAACCAAACTGCTCCGGTGTGATCTCATAGCTTGTAAATGTTCCGTCTTTAATCTCACAGACTGTAGTCGGTGCACACATGGAAATCTCATCTAACTTATCCTGTCCGTAAACGACCATTCCGCGGACAACTCCGAGATTCGCCATGACTCTTGCAAGTGGCTCTACAAGGCTTTCATCATAAACTCCCATCAGTTCCATGTTCGCTCCTGCCGGATTAGACAGTGGCCCAAGAATATTGAATACGGTACGGATACCAAGTTCTTTACGGATCGGTCCGACATATTTCATTGCGATATGATAATTCTGTGCGAATAAGAAACAAATCTGAATGTCTTTTGAGAAGCTGTGTGCTGCGCTCCGGTGCGACGTCGATCTTCACTCCCAGTGCTTCAAGCACATCTGCCGCACCGGACTTAGAGGATGCTGCACGGTTACCATGCTTTGCGACCGGAATTCCTGCTGCCGCAATCACCAAGGGAGGATGTTGTTGAAATGTTAAATGAATTTGCTCCGTCTCCCCCTGTTCCTACGATTTCCAACACATCCATGTCATGAAAGCTTGATACAGTGTGCACGCATTCCCGCTGCTGATGCTGTGATCTCATCGATCGTTTCACCTTTCATGGAAAGAGCTGTCAGATATGCGGATTTCTGTACATCTGTCCTTTCCCTCCATGATCTCATTCATGACCTGCTCTGCTTCTGCATATGTCAGATTTTCTTTCTTTTGGCCAATTTGATAATTGCTTCTTTAATCATTTTCTTAATTCTCCTTCAATAATTTACTGCATTTTCTATAAAGTTTTTTATCATCGTAAATCCCTTTCGGTGTCATAACTGACTCCGGGTGAAACTGTACACCATAGATTGATATTTTTCATGCTCCATTGCCATCACTTCTCCGTCTTTGCTTCTTGCAGTCACCTTAAGTTCTTTCGGAAGTGTATCTTCTTCCACTGCAAGGGAGTGATAGCGTGCCACCTGCACCGGCTTTTCAAGTCCTGGAATAAAAGACTGTCTGTATCCACATCCTCAAGGAGTGACGTTTTTCCATGCATCAGATGCTTTGCATATCCTACGGTTGCTCCGAATGCTTCCGCCATCGCCTGATGTCCGAGACAAACCCGAGCATCGGGATTTTTCCTTTTTTAATTCCCGGATCACATGGATACATTCTCCCGCCTCAGACGGTTTTCCCAGACCTGGCGAGATTACAATCTTATCCGGATTCATTTTCAGGATTTCTTCTGAAGTGATCTCATCATTTCGCACAACCTTTACATCCGGTTCAATTTCTGCAATAAACTGATACAGGTTATATGTAAAGCTGTCATAATTATCAAGTAATAGTATCATTCCAGACCTCCTTCTGCAATCTTAATTGCCTGCAATACTGCTCCTGCCTTGTTCAGACATTCCTGAAATTCATTTTCCGGAATACTGTCCGCTACGATTCCTGCACCGGACTGTACCCGGACACTTCCATTTTTCTTATATGCCAGACGGATGGAAATACAGGTATCTACATTTCCGGCAAAATCAAGATATCCGACTGCTCCTCCATAAATTCCTCTTTTTTCCTTTTCCAGTTCTGCGATAATCTCGCATGCCCGGATCTTTTGGTGCTCCTGAAAGAGTTCCGGCAGGAAGAATCGCATCCACTACATCAAAAGAGCATCTTTTTCCTCACTGATCGTTCCGGTTACAGTAGAACCTATATGCATAACATGGGAAAATCTCTGGATTTCCATATATTTATCTACTTTAACACTTCCCGGCCGGCTGATCTTTCCGACATCATTTCTTCCCAGATCTACAAGCATGTTATGTTCTGCCAGTTCTTTTTCATCTGCCAGCAGTTCTCGTTCCATTCTGATCTTCCTCCTCCGTCTTTCCACGGGGTCTTGTTCCGGCCAGCGGGAAGGTGCAGACCGTTCCATTTTCAAGCTTCGCAAGCGTTTCCGGCGAAGCTCCTGCCACTTCGATATCGTCACTTGAGAAGTAGAACATATAAGGTGACGGATTCGATGTCCGCAGTACCCGGTAAGTATCAAAAAGACTTCCTTTTGCCTTTGCCGTAAGTGGATTAGAAAGAACCACCTGGAAAATATCCCCTTCCCTGATATATTCTTTTGCTTTTTCCACCATTCTGCAATACTCTGCTTTTTCTGCTCCCGGCTGAAATTCTTCTTCCAGTTTCAACGGTTTAAATACTGCCTTTGCACCACTGCGGATCAGTCGCTCCATTTCTTCCAGTTCTCTTTGTGCATTTTCGTAATTTTCTTCCAGGTCTCCATCCAGCCGGACTCCGGTGATCAGGATCAGCTTCTGTCTGTAATTGTCAAAGACGATGACACGGTCAAATAACATCAAGTCCGCATCCCGGAAATCATTTTCTGACGCTCCATTTTAAAATCGGTTTCAGTGATGGTCCCCATATTTCATGTAATCATAGGAAAAATATCCCACCAGACCACCTGTATATGGCGGTAATCCGGGAACAACCGGGCTTTTATAGTCTTTTAAAATCTCCCGGAGAATTTTCCCCGGATGATCCGTCTGGACTTCCGTTTTATCTTCTCATCCTCTTCATTTCCTTCAAGGATGACTACTTTTCCATCCATACACGTAATTTCCATTGTCGGTGCATAGCCCAGGAAGGAATATCTTCCCCACTGTTGTCGGTCCTCCGCACTTTCCAGCAGATAGCAGTGCTTGCTGGCCGCCCGAAGGGTTCTCATAACGCTGATCGGTGTAAATGCATCAGCATAGAGTTCTCTGCTGACCGGAACTCGCTTTTATATTTTCCTGATGCAGCATAATTTTGAATATTTCCAGTGTCTCATTCATCTGTAGTCCTCCTTTATATCGAAATTTTATTCCGGCAGGGACAAAATAGAAAAAAAGTACCTGACAGAATATTTCTACTCTGTCAAGGACGGTAAGTCTAATTTCATTTCCGCGGTGCCACCTTGATTCATGGAATTTTCCATGCACTTTGCGAGATACAATCATATCTCCGGCAACTGACGTATGCTCCTCCACGTCACAGAATACTCAGAATTATAAATCAATATCCAACCTGAAATTTTGCAGACCTCTTTTATAAATTCCTTTGACTGTACCCTCAGCGGTCCATTTGGCAGACTGCGTTTCAATCCGGCTCTCAGCCTCCCGGAGTCTCTGTATGTGCACGACTACTTTGATCTCCGCTTCAACGGTTTATTTTTCTTAAATTTGGTGACATTTTACTACTTTAGTGCGGTGATGTCAAGATATATTTTCAATTACTTACGAAATAACCTACGAAATCAGTTCCTTTTTGTACTGAAACTCTATTTTCCTATATCTCCTGAAGTTATCTTGAATTACAACAGATCTTTCAGATCTTCTACGCTTGCATCTTTCGGGTTACCCGGTGCACATGCATCTGCGTGAGCGGATTCAGCAAGGAACTGAAGGTCTTCTTCTTCTTTAGTGCTTCCAGTTTTGTTGGGATTCCTACATCTACAGAAAGTTTCTGTACTGCATCCACAGCTGCTTTTCTGTATTCTTCTACAGACATATCATCTACGCCTTCAACGCCCATTGCTTTTGCGATCTCTTTATATTTCTCTCCTGTGCATTCTGCATTGTATTCCATAACGATCGGAAGCATCATTGCACACGCAACACCATGTGGTGTATCATATACTGCTCCAAGTGTATGGGCCATAGAATGTGCGATTCCAAGACCTACGTTAGAGAAGCCCATGCCTGCGATATACTGTCCGAGTGCCATGCCCTCGCGTCCTTCTTTTTTTCATTGGCAACTGCACTTCTTAAAGATTTGGAAATGAGTTCGATTGCTTTCAAGTGGAACATATCAGTCATCTCCCAGGCTGCCTTTGTTGTATATCCTTCAATTGCATGCGTCAGGGCATCCATTCCGGTAGATGCTGTCAGTCCTTTTTGGCATAGAAGACATCATTTCCGGGTCAACTACAGCAACGACCGGCATATCATGTGAATCTACACATACAAATTTTCTCTTTTTCTCTACGTCTGTAATAACGTAATTGATCGTTACTTCTGCTGCTGTACCGGCTGTTGTTGGAACTGCAATAATCGGAACGCAAGGGTTCTTTGTCGGTGCAACACCTTCCAGACTTCTTACATCTTCAAATTCCGGATTTGCAATAATGATACCAATTGCCTTGGCTGTATCCATGGATGATCCTCCACCGATTGCAATAATATAATCTGCTTCTGCATCTTTAAATGCCTGAACGCCATGCTGCACATTCTCGATGGTCGGATTGGCTTTAATATCCGAATAAATTTCATAAGCAAGTCCTGAATGATCAAGGACATCTGTCACTTTTCCTGTCACTCCAAATTTAATCAGATCTGGATCAGAACATACAAATGCTTTTTTGAATGCTCTTGCCTTTTGCTTCTGTCGCTATTTCCTGAATAGCGCCTGCGCCGTGATAAGATGTTTCATTTAACATAATTCTGTTAGCCATTGTAATCATTCTCCTTTTTTCAACAGATTCTTCCGGCAGACTATCCTGTCCGGTTTTTATGTCTTTATTTTAACAATTTGTTTTTCAAAATGGAAGTTACAATTTAGTATATCTGTAACATTTTCACAATTTTTTACACTTTTCACTTTTTCTTTATACTATGTGAACGATAAATTTGTAGTTGTTGGGGTGATACGCTTGTAAATCAGAAAGCTTCTTTGTGGCGAAGCGGACGCGGAAATCAGAGATATTCCTTCGCAGTGCAGGCCCGCTTTACCTCAGCCCGTTGACCGTTTGTAACTCGAAAGTGGAAATCTTCGTGCAATGGCACTCGATTTACTTTCTCTAAAAAACGCTGCAAAGTGTCTTCGGAACGCTCCTGCTAATGCACCTGCTCAGGAACACCCTGCTTTCCGCTGACCATCTCAATAAGAAGTTATACCGACTCCACAGCGTATTCATTCACCAATGCAAATTTAAAAAGGATAGAAAAAGCCAGATGGCTATTGACTAAGATATTCGATCGTAAATATTAGACAGTAGATATTGTATTTACTAGATGCCAGGTCAAAAGGTCTAAGCCCACATGAGCTTGCTCATAGGTGGGTGAAAGACCTTAGAACCCGCCCCGATATGAGCATAAAAGTGGGATGATAATCCCACGATATGCGAATATTCGGTAGGATTGTGGGAGTGCGTAGCACGGAGCAATCCGTAGCATCAAAGTCGGGGGCTTTGACCCCGACATCTTTACTATTGGACAGATCATTTATCTTAGTTGATAGCCATCCGGCTCTTTATTTCTTATTGGAATTTCGTGTTTGTTGGAAGAAAATGTTCTGGCATGAGGGAAAAATTTTCTGATTTGAAAAGCCTAATATCCGCCCTTGCTGTTGCGTGAGCAGTGCATTGACAAGGAGCGTTCCGAAGACACTTTGCCCAACTTGTTAAGGAACATAAACAGGAGTGCCTCTGCACGAGTGTTTCCACGTTCCTGTTACAAGTTGTCAACGGCTGAGGTAAAGCGGGCCCTGCACTGCGATGCAACAAACAAGTGTGGATATGGACGCTCTTCTGTCAGAAACACTTCCTGCTGTCGCGATATTTTCACCCCAACAACTACAAATTTCACAACATCTCCAGCTCCCGAAATACTTTTGCCAATTCTTCCGGCATGGACTGTGCCAGTGCATGTGCAAGATTTTCCGGACTTTCTTTCATCTCTCCCAAAACCCATTGTACCGTCATATAAATTGATCCCTGACAATACATTTCTAATTGAAATTGCAGATGCTCCGACATGGTTTTTCCTGATTTTTCTTCAATCTGATTTTTATAAAATTCCCTGATCAGTTCAAAATCATGATCTCTCAGACAGTTCTGAGTATCATTTTTAAATGCTGCTTTGAAAAACAGCTTTTCTTCCTGTATGTAATGGAATTTATTTACCAGTGCCTCATACACGGTCTTTCCTTCTCCCATGTGGGCAAATGATTCTATCAAAATCTTATCAAAATACCAGTTGATCAGATCATATTTATCCTGAAAATTTCGGTAAAATGTCTGCCGTGTCACACCACACTCTTCCGTGATCTCCTTAACTGTGATTTTCTCCACCGGTGCTTTTTTTTCATGCAGGATTTCATGGCATCTGCAAGTCTGTATTTTACTTTTTCGCCCGATTTATGCCATTCTTCCGAATGCCGCACTTCTTTCAATTCATTTTTAGCCACTTCATTTTTAAGCATTTTTCCCATGACCTCACCTCCTGTTGTCCACTGGTCTGCATCCAAGCAATTCTTTCAGCTCTGTATGCGGATTTTTTGTATTTTTCTGATAAATATCCACGCAGTTTAATGCTGCTCCCCCATCCAAAAATGCAGGAAAAAGGAATCCACATTCTGGCTCTCCAGGTTCATATTCATTTTCTAACGGACAAATCACACAGATCAGATATTCATACACATTTTCTGATTCTCCCAGCCTTTCATGATCTTTTTCCCTTTGCAGGAATATCATATCTGTCATGAAATACATAGATTGCATAAGAACTGTCCGTCTGATATTTTTCTCCAATCACTTCATAAAAAAGTATCCATCAATGCATCATTTTTGAGGCCACAGTTTCTCATCCCTATCAGAAGCTGCCGCATAGGATTCACTGTCGCTTTTCCATTCTGATCTTTTTCAGATTCAAAACAGTATTCTTTCAGATTTTTATTGGTTTCAGAAAAAGGAACTGCTTTTGCCAGTGCAAGATTCTTCTCCCTTTCTGCCGGACTCAGATTCTGAAAATGAGTATTAAATGTTCCTTCACTAAATCCTTCTTCATCCATATAACTTCCTGCAATTCTGGTAATGGATGTTCTTTTTTACTGTCATTCGCCTTGTCAATGCCAGCATATCTTCTCTGTTGATCATATTCTACAATTCCTTATTTTCTAAATGATATTTTTTCTTCTCAGTATACATGATATTATCTCTTGCTCTTTTAACATGGTAACTATGTCATTTTTCATTCTCTCTCCATAAAACACCAATAGAAAAGTTCTCTTTTCTTTTTTTCCATTCCTGCGAAGCTCATCTAATTTTTGAAAAACTGTGCCTTAACAATCCCCGTCTCAATAATTACAAATTCGTCTCCACCAACCCGGAATGCATTTCCCGAGAAAATATTCTCCATTGCAGTTGCTGCCTTTCTTTTTCTTTCTATACTATTAATAATAAAAGATGTCAGGGGCAAAAGGTCTAAGCCCACATGAGCTTGCACACTGGTGGTAGAATGACCTTGAGACCCGCCCCGATATGAGCATAAAAGTGGGGCGTAAGCACCATGATATGCGAATAGCGGGTAGGATTGTGGGGGTGCGTAGCACGAAACAATCCGTTGGCATCATTGTTGGGGGCTTTTGACCCCAACATCTTTTTATTATAGCATGTATTTTACTGAGTTGTCATGATGTTACTAATAGATCTATATCTTTTCCGCTTCTTTCTCATCATGTATTTTACTCCATATTATAACTGTATCGCAATGCAATTCATTCTTTTTAATGTGTAATGCAAACTACTGTGGAGGTGAATTACAATGCAGGACATAAAACAAAATCTTGCCGATGCAGTGCGAGAAGCTCGCACAAAACTCGGACTATCACAGGAACAATGTCCCTTGTAATCTGCTAGGTGGTCTATATTGAATTTTTCATAAACCGCTTCCAGCGTTTCCCCTGTGTCTGTCCCTGCAACTCGGATAATTCTCCCACATAGTTATGATTTCCTTTCTTCTAAACGCAAAAATACCGCTCTGTAAATTCACAAGACGGTATCTGAAAACTAAAAAAAGGTGTATGGATTTTAATATTTTCCATACACCTGTCTCTATGTTACTTTAAAATTTTTAATAACTGAATCAACTCATGTGGTTCATGACTGGCTGATTCCGATAATCTGCTGTCAAACTGCTGAAAACCTTTCCCTTGATAAAAAGACAGCAATTTTTCTTCATTTAATGTTTCGAGAAAAACTACCATACCACCAGCTAAATACTGTAACTGCTGTAACTGCTTAATTGCCAGTCCAAGCAATTCCTCCCCGGTAATTCGGTCATTTGCACCATTGTTATAGTTTTTGCCAAGCTGTGCTATCAAGTAAGCTGCCATATTATATGTATGATTCTGCTCATTCAGCTCACTTACTCTGGCTAGTTTTTTCTTTATTGTATTACTAAATGACTCTGCATTTACCGTTATTGGCTTTTATGGTAATTGCAAAATATCCCACAAGTTCCGCATCTTCTGTTGAAAACACCAGATAGGTGACGGATTGCTGCTTTTTGGCAAATTCTATTGACTGTTCTTTTGCAAATCTTTCAACATCCGGATTTTTCTCACATGAAAACTCGGAAAGAACCTGTCGTAAATCGTCCTCTCCGAGTTCTTCATTGTTTCCATTCAAATACTCACGAATGTTGAAAACCGTGTATTTACTTACTTCCTGCATTCGCTTTCTTCCTTTTTTGCATAAATTTCGCTATATCTTTCGGATCTGTTAAAAAAGTAGCATTAACTTTAATGGAAGGTGTCTGATCGTTGGCAGATGCTTCAATCGCATCAGCAAACATCTCAACCTGCCTTTGACCCTGATATAACAAAATTCTTAGTAATACTTGAAGTTGCCATATAAACACCTCCTTCATTAGTATGGCTTATCTTCGCTTAATCATACTTTTCTATTTTTATTGTATTCGGTAACTGCAAAATTTGCAATAACATAGTTGTGAATTTTTTTTAAAATCAGCGAACCTCCTCTTTCTCCTTTACTTTTTCATGCTTATCCATTCCGGCTACTTTCTGCTTCATATTTTCCAGCCTTTCCTTTAATGACACCCTTGTCACTGGCTTATCCGTAACACTCTCCTTTGTCATGTAGTTATGTTATGAAATGTCAACGATGAAATATTATCTTGATTTTTAATCAGTTCCTCTTTTTCTCTATTGTTTTCGTATAATAATATTGTAGCCTATTACTACCAATAATGGACTATGACTCTACATACAACAGAAAAAAAGAGGTGATATAAATGGATATTCTCAATATTAATTGGAAACCGAATAACACATTGGAAATCTTACTTTCAACTGGTTCTGTTATTACCTTTACAGATGTTTCTTTTTCCAACCACTTAATTTTGTCTAATAATCCCACATTACTCGACAAAATTATACTTTCTAAGAAGCATACTCTCTAAGAAGGCATTAAGAAATTCATTTACTAAGTAACAAGGTAAGTAATTACAAATTTTTCTAAAAAAAAAGACTCCTGAAACCTTAGATTATTTCTCTAAAGTTCCAAGAGTCTTAGTTTATGCTTGGACATTTAACTTGATTGTGCTGCTGCAAGACGAGCGATCGGTACACGGAATGGTGAGCAGGATACATAGTCAAGTCCAATGCTGTTGCAGAACTCTACAGAGCTTGGATCTCCACCATGCTCTCCACAGATACCAACGTGGAGTGTCGGGTTAACCGGTTTTCCGAGTTCGATAGCCATCTTCATGAGCTTACCAACACCAACCTGATCCAGTTTAGCGAATGGATCGTTCTCGAAGATCTTAGCGTCATAGTAAGCGTTCAGGAATTTACCAGCATCGTCACGGGAGAATCCGTAAGTCATCTGAGTAAGGTCGTTGGTTCCGAAGCAGAAGAAGTCAGCCTCTTTTAGCGATATCATCAGCTGTAAGAGCTGCTCTCGGGATCTCGATCATAGTACCAACTTCGTATTCAAGGTCGCTGCCTGCAGCTGCGATTTCAGCGTCAGCGGTCTCTACAACGAATTTCTTAACATATTTAAGCTCTTTGATGTCACCAACAAGCGGAATCATGATCTCCGGTTTGATGTTCCAATCCGGATGATTCTTCTTAACATTGATTGCTGCACGGATAACAGCGCTTGTCTGCATCTTAGCAATCTCTGGATATGTAACTGCAAGACGGCATCCACGGTGTCCCATCATTGGGTTGAACTCGTGCAGGCTGTCGATAATAGCTTTAATCTGGTCAACTGTCTTGCCCTGAGCATCAGCCAGTTTCTTGATGTCCTCTTCCTCTGTAGGAACGAACTCATGAAGTGGCGGATCAAGGAAACGAATTGTTACAGGATTTCCTTCAAGTGCCTCATAGAGTTTCTCGAAGTCTCCCTGCTGCTCCGGAAGGATCTTAGCAAGTGCTGCTTCTCTCTCCTCTACTGTCTCAGAGCAGATCATCTCACGGAATGCATCGATTCTGTCGCCTTCGAAGAACATATGCTCTGTACGGCAAAGTCCGATACCTTCTGCACCAAGCTCACGAGCTTTCTTAGCGTCAGCCGGTGTATCAGCATTTGTACGAACCTTCATAGTTCTGTACTTGTCAGCCCATCCCATGATTCTTCCGAACTCACCTGCGATTGTAGCATCTACAGTCGGGATGATTCCGTCATAGATAGCACCTGTGGATCCATCAAGTGAGATAGAATCTCCCTCGTGGAATTCTTTTCCTGCAAGTGTAAATTTCTTATTAGCTTCGTCCATTGTGATGTCACCACAACCAGATACGCAGCATGTTCCCATTCCACGAGCAACTACGGCTGCGTGAGATGTCATACCACCACGAACTGTCAGGATACCCTGAGCAGACTTCATACCTGTGATATCTTCTGGTGATGTCTCAAGACGAACAAGGATAACTTTCTCTCCTCTTGCAGCCCACTCTACAGCGTCATCAGCTGTGAATACAACTTTACCACAAGCAGCTCCAGGAGAAGCTCCAAGTGCTTTTACCCATTGGTGTTGCAGCTTTCAGTGCTGCAGCATCGAACTGTGGGTGAAGAAGTGTATCGAGGTTTCTTGGGTCGATCATTGCAACAGCCTCTTCCTCAGTTCTCATGCCCTCATCAACGAGGTCACAAGCGATCTTAAGAGCAGCCTGTGCAGTTCTCTTACCATTTCTTGTCTGAAGCATATAAAGCTTACCGTGCTCAACAGTGAACTCCATATCCTGCATATCTCTGTAGTGCTTCTCCAGAGTATTGCATACTTCTTTAAACTGCTTGAATGCTTCCGGGAACTTCTGCTCCATTTCAGAGATGTGCATTGGTGTACGAACACCAGCAACAACGTCCTCGCCCTGTGCGTTTGTAAGGAACTCACCGAACAGACCGTTCTCTCCTGTAGCAGGGTCACGGGTGAAGGCAACACCTGTACCACAGTCATCTCCCATGTTTCCGAATGCCATCATCTGTACGTTAACAGCGGTACCCCAGGAATACGGGATGTCGTTGTCACGACGATAAACGTTTGCTCTCGGGTTGTCCCAGGAACGGAATACGGCTTTTACAGCCTCCATCAACTGCTCTTTTCGGATCTGAAGGGAAGTCTGAACCGATCTTGGACTTATACTCTGCCTTGAACTGCTCAGCCAGCTTCTTCAGGTCATCAGCGTCAAGATCAACGTCCTGCTTAACACCCTTCTCTTCTTTCATCTTGTCGATAAGTTCTTCAAAATACTTCTTACCAACTTCCATAACTACATCAGAGAACATCTGGATAAATCTTCTATAGCAGTCCCAAGCCCAACGTGGGTTGCCTGAAGCTTCTGCCAATGCCTCTACTACATCTTCATTCAAACCAAGGTTCAGGATTGTATCCATCATACCTGGCATAGAAGCTCTTGCTCCAGAACGAACGGATACAAGAAGCGGATTCTGCTTGTCTCCGAATTTCTTTCCTGTGATTCCTTCCATTTTATCGATTGCTTCCATGATCTGACCCATGATCTCGTCGTTGATCTGTCTGCCATCCTCATAGTACTGTGTACAAGCCTCTGTTGTTACAGTGAATCCCTGTGGTACTGGGAGTCCCAGGTTTGTCATCTCTGCAAGGTTTGCGCCTTTTCCACCGAGAAGGTTACGCATGTCTGCATTACCCTCTTTGAACATGTAAACCCATTTTGCCATGTTCAATGACCTCCTAAAATAATTTTTTACAAATAAATTTACATTAATTCGCATATAATATTTTAATAGTTTTACATGGTTGAGTCAAGCGTTTTGTTCGTAATTATGTACAATCTTTACAATGCTTTTTTGTTCATTTATGCCTCATTCAGATTCATTACTGCACACCATGTCTAATATTATAGCTTTTCTGTCTGATCTGTCCTTTATTTATGATGTCAGGGTCAAAAGGTCTGAAACCACGTGTGCTTGCACACTGGTGGTAGAATGACCCTGAGACCCGCCCCGATATGAGCATAAAAGTGGGGCGTAAGCACCATGATATGCGAATAGCGGGTAGGATTGTGGGAGTGCGTAGCACGAAACAATCCGTTTATCATTGTTGGGGGCTTTGACCCCAACATCTTATTTATTTATCATCGGCATATCCTTTTCTGCTTTGTCTGTCCCCGGCTCATTTATACTGCTCCGTCCCTCCTCCAGTTTCACACAGGGAAGATTCCAACGGTAATGTGCAGCTGCAAGCCGGATCAGCAACGTCACTGCTGTTCCGGTGATCAGGGACGGAATCTGCCCATACCGACGGTAAACCAGTACACTGCAGACCGCCCCGGCAATCGATGCACAGGCATAGACATGCTTTACGAAAATATAGGGTAACCCCTGCCATCATATCCCGCAGCAGACCACCTCCAACACCGGTCAGCGTTCCGAGGAAGCAGAGAAAAAAAACATATTTTTTTCATATATCCTGCTCCCCACACCCGTTGAAACCCCCATTGCCGTGAAAATCCCCAGTCCCAGTGAATCCATCAGAAAAATAATCTTTGTATACACTATCTGGTATCTGCTGTGGAGCAGCTTTTTATTCACATACAGCAATACAAACGGAATGACCGCAGACACCACTGCCGCCTCTACATAAACCGGTTTAGTAAAGGCCGGTATCTGTCCGAGGAACACATCCCGCATCATTCCGCCACCGACTGCTGTTACAACTCCAAGCACGATCACTCCGAAAATATCCATCTGCTTCCGCATTCCGACCATAGCTCCCGAAACTGAAAATGCCACCGTTCCAATCAGCTCTATGATCAGTACGATCCATGTCTGTAGTTCCATAATACCTCCGGCACTATTCTGCTTTACATTTCTTCAATGAATGCCCTGTATCCTTTATATCCCTCATATACATCGGCTTTGCTCGTCACTTCCCATGGAGCATGCATGCTCAGCACGGCAACTCCGCTGTCAATGACTTCCATTCCGTAATTTGCCATGATATAGGCGATCGTTCCTCCACCGCCCGCATCTACTTTTCCAAGTTCTGCAAACTGATATGCCACCGCCTGTGCATCCATTGCATTTCTGATCTTTGCAAGATACTCTGCATTTGCATCATTCGATCCGCTCTTTCCACGTGATCCTGTAAATTTATTAAATACAAGACCTTTTCCGAAGAATGCCGCACTACGCTTTTCAAATACTTCAGCATACAGCGGATCATATGCTGCACTGACATCAGAAGAGAGCATTCTGGAATTCATCAGGGTTCTTCTGACTTTCAGTTCTGACTCACCTTCCGTCAGTGCCACCAGCTCTGCAACTGTATTTTCAAAGAAACGGGACTGCATACCTGTCGCACCAACGCTTCCGATCTCTTCTTTATCCACTAAAATACAGCAGGCTGTATGCTCCACGGCTTCTACATCCAGCATTGCAAAAAAAGAGATGTGAAAGCACACACACGGTCATCCTGTCCGTATGCAAGCACCATGCTGCGATCCAGACCACAATCACGTGCTTTTTCCTGCCGGTACGATCTCCAGCTCTGCAGAAAGAAAATCTTCCTCTTCCATCTCATAATACTCTTTCAGCAGCTTCATTACATTTGCCTTGACAGCTTCTTTTTTCTTTCTCTTCCAGACTCTCATCCTGTTCGATCGGACGACTTCCGATCAGCAGGTCCAGCTTTTCTCCTTCAACAACTGTGGACGCTTTCTTTTTCCATCTGCTTTCCTGCAAGATGGATCAGCAGATCTGTAATAACGAAAACCGGATCATCTTCCTTTTCTCCAATGCTGACATTTACAACTGTTCCATCCTTTTTTTGCGATCACTCCGTGCAGTGCCAGCGGAAGTGCAACCCACTGATACTTCTTAATTCCACCATAATAATGCGTATCAAGATAAGCAAATTCATCATTTTCATAAAGTGGGTTCTGCTTTACATCAATGCGTGGGGAATCTATATGGGCTCCGAGAAGATTCATTCCCTCTTCCAGTGGCTTTGTTCCCATATGGAACATTGCGATGGTCTTGTCCATGCATACTGCGTATACCTTATCTCCTGCCTGTACTTTTTCACCGTTTCGGATGACCTCTTTCAGGTTCTTATACCCTTCTTTTTCAATTCTTTCAATCGTAAGACGTACACATTCCCGCTCTGTCTTTCCGGCATCCAGGCAGGCCTTATAATCCTCATTTACTCTTCTCAAGACGGCTCAGTTCCTCTGCACTGTACTGACTCCATGCATTTTTTCTCTCCATTGAAATCTCCTCCTTATTTTCTTCTGATCTGTTTCCATCTGATCTGTATGGTACTGCTCTCTCCACAGATACTCACAAAATCTTCTCACATCTAAAAGAGTCTTTTTCTAACCGAAAAGCCGGTCATCTCGTATGAGATCTGATCCGGCTTTCCATAATTCCCCGAAAGACTGCACAACTTTCGTTCCGGAGAAAGGCAAATATTCTACCACTCAAATTTCTTTTCAAAATATGCTTTCAGATCTTCGATCTTCACTCTTTCCTGCTCCATCGTATCGCGGTCACGTACTGTAACTGCTCCGTCTTCTTCAGAATCAAAGTCATAAGTTACGCAGAATGGAGTACCGATCTCATCCTGACGACGGTAACGCTTACCGATATTTCCACGATCATCGAACTCGCAGTTATAATACTTACATAACTCAGTATATACCTTTTCTGCTCCTTCATTCAGCTTTTTGGAAAGTGGAAGGACACCGATCTTAACCGGAGCAAGTGCCGGATGGAAATGCAATACGGTACGCATATCCGGCTTCTCTTCTGTTCCGATGTTCTCTTCATCATAAGCACTGCACAGGAACGCAAGTACCATACGGTCTGCTCCCAGTGATGGTTCAATTACATATGGGATATATTTTTCTTTTGTCTCATCATCAAAGTATGTGAGATCCTGTCCTGATACATTCTGATGCTGCGTCAGGTCATAATCTGTACGGTCTGCAATTCCCCACAGCTCGCCCCATCCAAACGGGAAAAGGAACTCTACGTCTGTAGTTGCCTTACTGTAGAAAGAAAGCTCTTCCTTATCATGGTCACGATAACGCACTTCATCCTCTTTCAGGCCAAGAGATGACAGCCAGTTCAGGCAGAAGCTCTTCCAGTAGTTAAACCATTCCAGATCTGTACCAGGTTCACAGAAGAACTCCAGCTCCATCTGCTCAAACTCTCTTGTACGGAAAGTAAAGTTACCTGGTGTGATCTCATTACGGAAAGATTTACCAATCTGTGCAATCCCAAACGGGATCTTCTTTCTTGAGGTACGCTGTACATTCTTAAAGTTAACAAAGATTCCCTGTGCTGTCTCTGGTCTTAAATAAACAGTATTCTTTGCATCTTCTGTAACACCCTGGAAAGTCTTGAACATCAGGTTAAACTGACGGATATCTGTAAAATCATGCTTTCCACAGGTCGGGCATGGAATCTGATGTTCTTCAATAAATGAACTCATCTCTTCCTGAGACCATGCATCTACAGAACCTTCAATCTCAATTCCCTTTTTCTGCACAGAAATCTTCGATGATCTTATCTGCACGGAAACGCTCATGACACTCCTTACAGTCCATCAGAGGATCACTGAATCCTCCAAGATGTCCGGATGCGATCCATGTCTGTGGATTCATAAGGATGGCACAGTCTACACCCACATTATACGCGTTCTCCTGAACGAATTTCTTCCACCAGGCCTTTTTTACATTATTCTTAAGCTCTACACCGAGATTTCCATAATCCCATGTATTCGCAAGTCCACCGTAAATTTCTGAACCCGGATATACAAATCCTCTCGATTTCGCAAGTGCTACGATCTTGTCCATTGTCTTTTCAACCATTTTATGTTCCTCGCATTCTTTTTTTTTCATTTTCCATCATTTGATACACGCTGAAACGCCCACCGCATCAATGTTTTCTATTGTAGCGGTTTACGGACTATTTTGCAAGACCTCTTACAGCAACGTTTCCAGAATTTCCAGCGACTTAAACTTCCGATCCACGTAAAAGTCCCATAAGCCGTTCTGTCACTTTTGAAAGCTGCTGCAAAATCTCCGGCTTCACGTTAAAGGTATACAAATGTTCTACTTTACTGCTTTCTATGTATTGCATGCTATATAATGTGGAAGAAGCCAGTCTGATACCGTCCCGCACTTCACCGGCACATGTTTCACAGACCATTCCTCCTCTGCCGGCACTGAAGACTGCTGTTTCTGCCTTATTCCCACAATTCACGCACTGAAAGACCTGCGGTCATTCCTGTCCGTTGATCGTCAGGATCTTCAGTTCATAAATGCACCGGATCAGGGCATCCGGAATATGCGGATTCGTCAACGCCCGCATCGTCTGATACAAAAGCTTCAGCATCTCGAGTTCGTCGTTAAATTCTCTCGCATAATAATTCGCAACCTCAAGAAAATAAAAACCATAATACGCTCCCAGCACATCCTCCCGGAGTTCCGAAAAATAATTGATCACCTTTGCCGACTGGATCGTATAAGAACTTCTTCCCTCATACATGGTAAATTCACCGAATGTAAACGGGTTCACTACTCCGACAAGCGGACTGTTCGGTCTTCTCGAGCCTTTGGCAAATGCCGATACTTTTTCCCTGTTCTTTTGTAAGCAAAACGACCCGGCGGTCATATTCCCCCACCGGAGTCGTCGAAAGCACCATCCCTGTCAATACGATCTGGTTCACGTTGTTCCTTCTTTCTGCCGTCATCTTCCCATTCTGAAGACTGACCGTCTGCAATACAATTTTTATAACTAAGATAATCCTTGATCTTTCCGCTGTGCAGAAACTGATCCCAGTACATTTTCTCCATCAGGCCACCTCATCCTAAGTCTGCTTCTTTCTCTGGAATTAGGTCCCCGGATTGACTTCATTTTATCATAGTGTGCATAAATAGGCAAACATTCCCATCCCTCATTGACATTTATCGCTTCCTTTTTATAATCATCTGCGGAGATAGTATCTGTCGATACAGAACTATACTCTGACTGAATCACTGAAATCTCATCTGAAACCAGAGATCATTGCAAAAGTGCAAGAGCTTATATTTTTTTAGGAAATAAGACTCAGAACCTTCGAAAAAGTCTAACATTCTATTTTATCAAAGATTTTTTCATCATTGAAACTGAAGTCTTTCCAGAAGGAAAGGATAAAAAATGACAATTGAAATGTTAAAAGGAAAGATCCACCGGGCAACTGTCATTCAGGCAGAACTGGATTATGTCGGAAGCATCACGGTGGATGAAGAACTGCTTGAGGCAGCCGGTATTCTGGAATATGAAAAAGTCCAGATCGTCGATGTCAATAATGGCAGTCGTTTTGAAACATACACGATCAGCGGAGAACGCGGGAGCGGCATGATCTGTCTGAACGGTGCTGCTGCACGTTGTGTCAGCACAGGTGATAAGATCATCATTATGGCATATGGACAGTATTCATCCGAAGAAGCTGCATCACATAAACCTGCGGTTGTATTCGTAGATGAAAAGAATCAGATCAGCCGCGTGACGAACTACGAACGCCACGGGCTTCTCAAAGATATGGACACATAAAAAGTTCCACTATCATCCAAATAGTTTTCCGGGACAACAGTGACTTCAGAAAAGAGCCTATCTCCGAATCTTAAAAAAGAGGAGAAAAACATGCAGGTAACAACAACTATCAATGAAACGAAAGAACTGATTAAGAAATGGAAGAAAGACGGAAAATCTATCGGACTCGTCCCGACAATGGGCTTTCTGCACGAAGGTCATGCAAGCCTGATCCAGAAATGCCGGGAGGAAAATGATATCGTCGTTGTGTCCGACTTTGTAAATCCGACGCAGTTCGGACCAAATGAAGATCTTGAGGCATATCCGAGAGATTTTGAACGGGACAGCCAGCTTTGCGAACGGATCGGTGCAGATCTTATTTTCTGTCCGTCATCGGAAGAAATGTACCATGACCCACACGCATTTGTCAGCATTGATCTGCTTTCCGAAACGCTTTGTGGAAAGACAAGACCCATTCATTTCAAAGGCGTATGCACCGTTGTGTCAAAACTTTTCAACATCGTGACACCGGATCGTGCTTACTTCGGACAGAAGGATGCCCAGCAGCTTGCGATCATCCGCAAGATGGTACTGGATCTGAATTTTTGATATCGAGATCATCGGATGCCCGATCATCCGGGAGGAAGACGGACTTGCGAAATCTTCCAGAAATACTTATTTAAATACTCAGGAAAGATCTGCCGCACTCTGCCTCTCAAGAGCAGTCAGGACAGGGCAGCAGATCATTCAGACAGGCATGGACGCAGAACAGGTACTGGCTGCCATGCGTGCTGTAATTGAAGCAGAACCACTGGCAAAGATTGATTATATTTCCATGGTAGATGCACTGACAATGCAGCCGGTAGAGCGTGTTGACCGGAATGTGCTTGTAGCAATGGCTGTCTACATCGGGAAGACCCGGCTGATCGATAATTTCAGCTACGAGGTGTCATTATGAGCCGACTCTTACATCCGCTTGAAAAATTTGCATCCCTGCTCACAAAATATATCGGACTGATCATTATCTGCTTTTTCCGTTCTTGCCTTTTTCTGGCGTGACGGATTTGCGTGGACGACCAATTATACTTCTGTATTTTTGGGTGTTGCCATGTTCGGCATGGGGCTGACTATTCATATGGGAGATTTTAAAGTTGTCTTTACCAGACCGAAAGAAGTGATCCTTGGTTTTATTGCTCAATATACACTTATGCCGGTCATTGCCTGGCTTCTCGCAACGGCATTTCACCTTCCGGCTGATCTTGCACTGGGAGTGATTCTGGTTGGCTGCTGCCCGGGTGGAACTGCAAGTAATGTCATCACTTATATTGCCGGTGGTGACGTTGCTCTCAGTCGGGATGACCATTGCCTCCACGCTTGCCGCACCGCTGATGACACCGCTGCTGGTATACCTCCTTGCCGGTGCATGGGTGGAAGTTTCCTTCTTCAGTATGGTAATTTCGGTGGTAAAGGTCGTTCTGATCCCGGTACTCCTGGGCATTTTTCTGCGATGGATCATCGGCAGGCAGATTGAAAAAATTTCCGGCATTCTGCCTCTTATTTCCGTTGTATCGATCGTCATGATCATCAGCGGCATCGTAGCTGTCAATGCAGAAAAGATCCTGACATCCGGTTTTGCGGTTCTCGGAATTGTAATTCTTCACAATCTTGCAGGCATGGGGCTTGGACTTGGAGCTTCCAGACTTTTTCGTGTGGAATATACAAAAGCTACTGCCATTGCGATCGAAGTCGGGATGCAGAACAGCGGTCTTGCGATCACACTTGCCACTGCCAATTTTGCAGCCAATCCATTTGCAACGCTCCCGGGAGCAATCTTCAGCGTATGGCATAATATTTCCGGATCTGTTTTCGCAAGTATACGTCGTAATGGATATCACCCGGAAAACGCCCCGGAAACTCGGAGCGTCTTAAGCGAAACTTCTTCATAAATATAGAACCTGGTTTTTCACACCCCCGCTGTATTTGCAAAGAGTTTTCACCAAATTCACCCCTGCTCTGTGGAATTTCTGTCTTTTCCACAAAGCAGGGGTGTTTACATCGAATCATTCACCAATATTCTGATCGGTGCGTTTTGCCCTCAATGGTTTCATTCAAACCGCAGATGTCCGACTTTTTCTTTCGCTGTCAGACGCTCTTCCTCTTCTTCCGGGATCGACACATACATTTTGAATATCTTCTTTTCACGATCGGGATCAAATTGTGGATCGATAATACGTTCCTTCATTGACTGAGATCGGATTGGATACACCGTTCGTTCCAGTAGTCAACGTTCCTACTTTTACTTTTTGTAGTACAGGCCGAGTTGGAATATACCCCCATAGACTGCATTTCCAAGACTGTAGCAGCTATTATTGTCCGTCATTGCTGTATTAGCCGATGTCTTCAGATACATGGTTCCGGTTGGTGCGTACGTCCAATATCCTAAATGCTGGGTATTTGAACCCGTACTTACCGCATAGGCTTTAAAGGAGGATGGTACGGAAGCCTTATGTGCTTCGACAAAGTTATAAAAAGCTGTAAATCCGGTACTCTGTGCATTTCCACTGGTTGCACTTGAAAACGGAGACTGTCCACTGTAGTAGTAGCTGCTCAGTGTGGCCGTGACCAGAACGGCCTGAGAGGTGCTGCTGAAATTATACTGTGCTGCAGCCGGTCCAGTGTAGCCATAATACATGGCAGCTTTTACTCCGGAATTTGTAATCTCGGTTGGTGTTCCCGTTGCCGTCCCTGCTGGTGGGGTTGTCTTTGCGTACTCAAGCAAAGGCCAGCTTTCCGTCTACCGCAAACTCTGCAGAGGAAATATTGTTGTAAGTAATTTTGTTATAAAGAGTTACGGCTCTTGACATTTTAGGATTCGTAATACTGTTGCGAATCAATGGCACTACACCACTTTCTGTTAATTCCAGATCACTCTTTCCGGCAAAGTAGCCATCATCCAGCCATCCCTCTTCATCCAGCCAGTCTTCCATGCCTAATGCCTTTGCAAGCTGTAACCGTTGTTGGTATTCCTTCTCATCCGGAAGTTCCCATTCTTCTGTCTGCGTTACCTCCTGCTTTGGTTCTTCCGTTTCTTCGGCAGCCTGCTCTTTTTCTTTCAGGATTACCTGCAGCAAGCTGTCTTTTTCCGGCATGGAAAAGGCAACGGTTCCATCGGCAAGATCCATCTGCTCCTTGTTGACACGGACTTCCTTTACCTCCTTTCCGTCCGCAGGAGTAATGCTTGCTGCTACCTCACTTCGCACTTCAATCTGATAAGTTGATGCAGTCTTCTGCTCAACATGATCACCTTTACGGTTACTGTACTATCTTCTGCATCTACGGTCAGAAGATAGGTACTCTTTGCTTCTTCCGGCTGTTGATCTGCCGTAGTTTCTTCGGCAAAGCCAGTCACATTGCTGGTCAGGATCAGCATCCCTGCCCGGGAAGAAAGCGGTTAGTCTTTTTCCTACTTTCATGACTTTTTCCTTTCTTTTTTTGTATTTAGGGTATGAAAAAAAGACTCTGCATCTGCAAAGTCTTTCCCTAGCTTATTTCTCTATTTTCTTTTCTGCTTTTTTCATTTTGTCGCTCCACATCCACTACATTTATATCCAGTAGTAACAGCCTCTGTCCATGCTGCGGAATCCTGCACCCATTTCTGTTCATTATGACCAGTTGCTTCATGGTGGATTGTTCCAGTCTTTACTGGAAGTACGGAATAGCCGTAAATACAATCTGTATTTAAACTATGATGTTCCCACTGATTGTCATTGTCAAATACTGCCCCACATCCACAAATCACCTTTGTTGCATAAACATCTTCATCCCAAGCTGCGGAATCCTGCACCCCACTTATTTTCGTAGTGTCCCGTTGCTTCATGGTACACACTTTTTGTTTGGGCTACCCAGGTATGTGTATGCTGCGGCTTACTCTGACTGCTACTGGAAGAACTGGATCCGTTGGATTTTTTGTTTCGGTCTTCTTTGTACTGGAATTGCTGGATGACTTATTGGAAGAAGTTTTTGCTTCATCCTTTTTAGTCGTAGCCGTAGCGGATGCAGTACTGGTTTTCTTGGTATCATCCTTTTTTCTGTCTTTTTCTTCTTTTTTTTTGCTCTTCTTTTTGTCTCTATTTTTTCTTCAGAGACCTCTTCTTTTGCAGTATCTTCTTTTTTACTTCTGTATCAGAACTTTTTTCATCTGTTACAGATGCTTCCTGTTCCTTCTGATCTGATCCATTTCCTGAACCGCTGAATGCGACCCCACAGCCGATCAGGATCAGGACAAGAAGAAAAATCCCTGCCAATCAATGCTTGCTGCCTTCTTATGTTCCTTGAACCATTTCATAGTCTTTCCCTCTTTTTTTTTAAGTATGAGTCCCGTTAATTAGAGTATAGTAGATTTCTGGCAAAAAGCAAGCTTACATTTTCTCAAAGACCACACATGTTACTGTCAAGTAATCGTTGGCAACTTTCTTTTTGATTTATCTTTTTGTTGAAATAGCCCTGTTTCTACACTAATTTCTAATATCCAGCCATGTGTAGCAATCGCTTTCTCTCCCCCTGTATCTTTCCGTCCAGTCCGACCACATGACCCATCACCGGATATTCATATCCTTTCCCGTCTTTCTTTCGGCGCTTTCGCTGACATCAGAATCGCTCCGTACAATTCTTCTACTTTTTCTTCTTCAAATACCGGCCGACGCAGACGTTCGGTCACTTCATACAGTTTCCCACTGCATTTCTTCGCCAGAATTTTTGCTAGATGATTCCCACCCCTCCGGTTTCCAACTCCTGTGCCCGTGTTTCATCCGCTTTGCAATTACACTCCACACATGGTTCTCCATTGTTCCCATGTTCCGGTATTCCAGCCCGTCTGGTGGTTGGCAGGTCAAGTCCCTGCGACTGGTATGGCAGGAGCCCTTCCCGGTTATTCTCGTAATACCGGATCAGTTCTTCCATCGTCCTGAATCTCATCATCGTCACTCAGACTGTTCCGGTAAATCTCCAGCTACCGGAATACTTCTTCGATCTCTTCTTCCCTCAAGTTCTAAAACAGCTTCCGCCGCGCTGTCCTTTCATGGATCTTTTTCTTTTACCGCTTTGTTCCGATGGAACGGGTCTAACTGGAAAGCACGTACTCTTATCTTTTACTTTCTTAATCCACGATGCCCCCTCTGCATTTAAGATCCTCTGGCTTACTTCATCCAGATTGAACTCCTGTGCGATCACTGCTTCCCGGTATTCCTGGAATTCTTTTGCTTTTGAAAAACCAGCAACTACTACTTTATTTTCCAGGGCATAACGCTCCGAACCGGTTTTTCTCCAGCCATCATAAGCGATCCCTATCTTGATCTCTGCCTTATCCTGCTTTTCCTTTTTTTTTCTGTCTTTTCCCTGCAGCCTGATATAAACTCCATCCGCTTCTTCAAACAGGACGGGAACCTCTTTTTTCCCCTTTTACATGCCCTTTCTTATATTCTTCTGTCAGCGTTCTTCTTCATTGTAGACTTTTTCCCCTAACGCCTGGATGACGTTCCATACTCCCATTGCACTGATGGTCTGTCCTGTCATCTCACGCTGACTTTCGTGGCACATTCCCTGTAAGACAGCTCCGTGATCCCTTTTACCAACAGTTCCGCCATATTCGTTGAGATCAAACCCACGTGGTCCAGATCCAGTGTTTCGTCCAGCAGATATACAAAACGTTTGTGCCATCCTCCTCTATTACCTCATAGACCATTCTCTGATAAGTCACTTCACCATACACGGTTTTTACGGTTGTCTGTCTGCCGCCTTTATTCCGGTACTTCTTTTTGTCTCTGCCCTCCAGCAGCATCCGGTCATACCGTTCCAGGAACTCTTTTTGTGAACTCCCTGCCGATTTGACAGACCCACGCATAAATATTTTTCTCTAACTCCTTGAATGTTACGCCGTTTTCCTTTATCATTGAATTCATCATACAGACTCCTTATATTTTTTCTCAGCAATTAAACAATAAGATAAATCTGTATGATTGGGAAGAGGTTTCGATCTCTTCCCTTTATTTTTGCCAATGATAATTATACTCTAAGTTTAAGGGGAGTTTTTTACAGCCTCCTCACATTTTTAATAACGGAAATTTTCATATTTGCATAACAGGAACGGTAGTATAAAAGAACTGTTTTAAAGAAAAAAAATCCCCGCTTTGCTAAAGCGGGTTAGAGCGGTTTCTTTAATTCAGAAAAGCCTGCGGACTTTCCTCTTTTTTCTCCCTGAGACGGGCAGGGAAAAGGAGATTCGGAATGGATCGGAAAAGGGTGGGAATGGTACACGAAAAAAGGAAGATTTCCCTTTGAAAGAAAATTTTTGTTCTGATCTCCTTTTCACATGGTATCAAAATTAATTTTGATACCATGTGAAAAAGGGACGATTCCGAAGAATCATCCCTTCCAACTAATTTGCCCAATTTTCAACTTTCAATGATTTTACCCGATCAAATTCTTTTTTGTATTATTTGTAACAACCGTATATCCTAATGACTGTGCATGACCGGCAATCATCATGTCCAATGGACCGATTGGTGTTCCTGCTTTTTCTAAATCAGCCCGGATCTTTCCATAACTTTCCGCAGCCAAACTGTCAAAATCCAGAATCTCAATGTTGGCCAGTAATAAGTCAGATTTTTAAATGTCAAGAGTGTTCACCACTCAAATTGTTCTCCCTTATTAATATCTAAGCTCTTTTTTTAGGGAAATATCCAACTGTGTAATTCTGCTAATAGCTTCTTCCTGAGCTTTTCCTATAATATGCGCACTAAATGTAACAGGGAGTAACCCATTATTAATCAACTGCTGATTCAAAATCATACGTCCAACCCTTCCATTCCCATCAGGCGATACCACATTGAGACCCCGCAAGAAAACGATAGTTAATTTCCACTCTTTGCTTACGATCTTTGCCGGTTCCCTCTGCCTGATATACATAAATACTATCAATCAGCTCCACCAGCATAGAACGGTTCAGTTCTGTTACTGTTTCATACTTACGAATTGTTTCAAAAATTGATTGGTACTCTGTGTTTTCTTTTCTTCCGCTCTGATTTTAGTTCTTAATTCGTCTCTTTTTTGAGCAAGTTCTTTCTGCTCACTTTCATAAGCTGAGGACATCTTTTTCAAAGCGTTCATCAGAAATCTTACCGAGTGCATTCTGCTCAAAGAGCTTCATAATCACACTATCAATTTCTGCAATCCGTTTTTTTCTGCTACTTCCAAGTCTTTCTCGAACTGTTTGATTTTCTTACTGCCGCCTTTTTTCGCTCAATTCGTGCATTTCCTGTATAAACTGATCTCCTAAGGCTTCCATATTCTTAATATGCTTTTGAATATCACTCATAACAATCTGTTGCAACGCCTCATAAGAAATGGCATGGGTTGTACAAAGATTGCTATTCCTTACATAAGTTCTGCAGCGAAAGCGAGGCTCCCTTCCGTTTGGATTAGAAAACGCCATATTGCGTCCACAGTCCGGGCATTTTACAAGCCCCACAAACATATTTGGTCGTCCAGTCTTATCTGGTCTTTTCTTTACACTGATGAATTTCTGTACCAGTTCAAAGGTTTCTTCATCAATGATTGCTTCATGGGTATTCCGTACTATGATCCATTCTTCTTTCGGAACTGCAACCGGCTTCTTATTCTTAAATGATTTTGTCTGTGTCTTATGAGAAACCATATGTCCCAGGTACACTTGATTCTCCAAAATCATCTTCACATTCTTTGCTACCCAATCCGTTGGAAACTTAAATCCTGACTTGTTTCCAGAGTGCCGTTCTTCATTGCCCTGTATGCTCTCGGAATCAGAACACCATCCTCGCACAAGGTTCTCGCAATCTGATGAACGCTGTTGCCCTGTTTCGATAATTCAAAAATTCGTTTGACAATAGGTGCTGTATCAGGATCAACCAATAGCTTTCTTTTGTTCTCTGGGTCCACCACATAACCATAAGGTGCAAATGAACCGCAGAACCCACCACTCAATGCTGTTGTCTTTTTTACGCTTCGGATTTTCTTTGAGGTATCACGTGCATAATACTCATTCATAATAGATTTGAATGGCATCATCTCGTTATCCTCATATCTTGTGTCAACATCATCATTCAGTGCGATAAAGAAAATGTCATTGTTCGGGAAGATTTCTTCCACATAATACATGAACATGGCATTGTTGCGACCGAACCTTGACATATCCTTTACCATGATACCGCTCGGTTCCGGATCGTCCATAGCATCTTTAATCATACGGTTCAGATCCGGCCGGTTGAAGGTGGTTCCAGAATAACCATCGTCCACATATTCACCTATCACTTCAAATCCTTTTTCCTTAGCGTTGTACCTTAACATCTGCAACTGGTTGGTAATGCTGTTGCTTTCCTTATCAGCATCCCCGTCATCTTTGGATAAACGTGCATATAATCTAACTGGAAGTTTTGTCTGCTGTTTTAACATTTCTGCTCTCCTTTCCAACAGCAAACAAACTGCTTTGTACTTTATAATTATAACACGTTTAAGCACTCTTTTCAGCAATTTGCTCTACTGTTTTTTCAATCAACGGGTATTGTTTTCCTGCTCAATTTCTTTCTGGATCAGTCGTTTAATTAAATACTCTAACTGAACCGTACCGGAAAAAACGGAAGTTACATAAAACGTTGTATTCCCAATTTGGACTGCATTCTCCTGTTTAGGATTTTCCATGTGCTCACCTCATTTCCGGGCAACAAAAAACACCATCACTGGTGTTTTTTGCTCTATATATTTACAATTCTTCGTGCATATACTCCGCTTTTTTTAAATCTATCTCTGCATAAACCATACTACTATCGCCAAACTCTGTCTGCCCCTGGCTGAATACAGGTTGTAGTACCTATCTGATTCATCCATGATCCTTTTTCTGTATCAGGACTTTCGTGAATATGCCCGTGCAGAGAAAGTAACGGCTGTTTGGCTTTAAGGAACTCATAAATATCTACTGATCCTATATCCAAATCCTGATATAGAAGCTGTCCCAAACGCAATCCGGCAGGAGGCATGTGCATAACATATACCGTTTTCTTCGGACTCTCCGGTTCAGGCAGTTCTTTCAAAATTCCACACATCAATGGAAGTTCTGTTTTTGGAATACTCCAACCAGTCAAAAATTCTGTCATAACCATATTCATTCGATATACCGGCAAAAAGCTAAGTTGTCTTTGGGGAATATAATCTGTCTCTGTAACAACTCGATCCTTACATCCAAAGGGATGATCCAAAATCTGATTCATTAACCACATGAATAGGTCGGATCTATGGTTATTGCACACATAAATCCGGCCCATTGTATCTGATTTCGATTTTGCTGCCGTATTTGCCACGCCCCCCGGCAAGTCCTTCTGTTATAAGGACGGGGCTGTTACAGGCTGCGGTCAGCTTTACCGCATCATAGCCCCGCAGATGCCGCCGCTTTGCCAGAGCAAGCAAACGCCGCAGGAGCTCTCCCCAAGTCTTTAGGGAGCTGTGAAAAAGTACCATTATGATCTGCGCCGTCGTCGCGCCTGGCTTGCCACAGCCGGGTCAATGGATTACGTGGATCGCTCGGACAGCCGGATTCATCACCTCCCTGGCTGCCTGTCTTTGCGCCGCTCCATTTGCCGCTCGGAACACAGAATGACGTACCCATAGCAACGTATATTCGGTTGTCAAGGAGCAAGCGAGGGGCGTGGCAGACAAATTGATATTGCAGTTGGGGTGGGAGGATGTATATGCTTCCTTACCACACCCGTCGGCTTGTCCTGCCGAATATGTCCCTCTATTATTCATTTCATTTTCGGGGGCAAAGTTGCCGTCTGTCAGGAAAGTTCTTTCAAAAACTTTTCCAAACTTCGCAGGCCGGCATTGATAGAGCGAGTAATTCGGCTCTTATGGGTGCCCTCCGCTTTTGCAATATCCGATTTGCTCATGCCAAGAAAATAGTGCGCATAAATCCGTTGGCGCTGCTTTACCGGAAGTTTGGAAAGACCTTTATAAATTATTTGACCTTGATAATATGCGGAAAGGCTGCGCCATCCATAGCGTGAGCGCGGACAAGTTTACGATTCACTTTTAACCACCATTGTTTTATAACTGAAATTACAGTTGATTTGCCCAAGCCAGAACAGATTCCGATAGTATCTGGCAGAAGGCTTACGAATCATTTTGATTCAAGTAAGATTGCTAAAAAAAGCAATCAAGGAAAATACAAGAAGCAATAGTGCAAAGACTGGTGGCATCGTCAATACGCCTGTATCGCTATTCTTTTGTACCAACGAATCAAAAAAGCGGGGAAAGAACCAAAAGAGCAATCCCTTCAGCAGCTCCAAAAATTGTGAGTGCCATTAGCGGACCACTTCCATCTCTTTTTTCTTTCTGCCGGCAAGAAAGAAAAAAACACAGCTGATACCAAAAAGCCAGCAGCCAGGAAAGTCAGAAACAATACCCCTGAAAAGAGCTGCCGGATAATGTAAAACCAAACAGCTTAGAGCAGCCATCATCCCAAGGATCACAGTTGAAACTGCGGTACAGACCACCACCCACTTCCCAACCTGCCTCGTTAAAGGAATATTTTCTACACCTTTCTGGCTATTTTGCAACATCTGAATGATTTTCAGTTTTCGTACAGCAAACAGGTTCTTAATTCCCAGCAAAAGTACAATCGCACCAAAAAAGATAACAGTTCCAAGAAAAGTGTCCGGAAACAGAGACAAATGCAAATGGTAATTCTCACCGAAAGATTGAACAACAATCACACTGATAATCTGAGAAAGCAGCATTCCCAACAGTACACCCTAATAAAATCGCAGCAGCTCCCATAACAGAAGTTTCCAAAAAAGAATAAGAAGGCAACTGTTTTCTGCTCCATCCCAATAATCGTTTCAATCGCAAATTCCTTCTGTTTACGCCGAAGCATATAGGAATTAACATAGGACATCAAAAATACTACAAAAAAGTCCCACCAATGGTACTGCGATCCGCATCATTTTCTTCAGTACATCTAAATGGATGGGTACGGGAAGTGTCGCATTGTAATAGGGACTTACCAGAGAAAAAAGAATCCATAAAACATTCCAACCGACAAAACCAGTGTAACCACATAAATCAAGTATCTGGCTGTTCGGCGGACATTGCGAAGTGCCAGTTTAGCGTACATCATTCATGCCCCTCCCATCATGGTGAGGACATCCAGGATTTTTTCAAAGAAAGTCCTGCGGGAATCACCACCCTTACGGATTTCCGTGAAGATCGCGCCATCCCTCAAAAAAAGAGAATGCGATTGGCGTAGCTTGCCGAGAAAGCGTCGTGTGTCACCATCAGGATCGTGGCTCCGAGATCTTCGTTGATACTCTGAATCGTAGAAAGCAGCATCTGGGACGAGTGACTGTCTAACGCACCGGTGGGTTCATCCGCCAAAATCAGCTTAGGCTGGTTGATAATGGCTCTGGCACAGGCGCACCGCTGCTTTCTGGCCGCCGGACACCTGATAGGGGTACTTATCCAGAATATCCGTGATATTCAGCTTTCCGGCCATTTCCGCACCCGCCCATCAATCTCGCCTGCTGGGAACCTTGTTAATGGTCAGCGCCAGGGCTATGTTTTCCGAAATGGTCAGCGTGTCCAGCAGGTTAAAATCCTGGAACACAAATCCAAGATTTTCCCGGCGAAACCGGGCAATTTGTTTTTCATTGATTTCCGTCACATCGGTTCCATCCAGATAGATATGTCCCGCACTGACGGTATCAATGGTGGAAATACAGTTGAGCAGGGTGGTCTTGCCGGAACCGGATGCTCCCATGATTCCTACAAATTCTCCCTCTTGAACGGAAAAGCTGATGTCCTGAATTGCTTTTGTAACATTCCCGCCATTTCCGTAATATTTTTGGATATGATCCAGTTTCAAAATTTCTTTCATTGTTATATCCATTCCTTTCGCTTCGCTCAGGCACAAAACGTAATGAAAATGTTTCCCTGAGCTTATTTTTTCTTTATAATTCTTCTTGTAGGGAACTCGGTATACTACAAATCACGAGGAGGTGAGTGGGCTGTCCGGCTTGCCGGATGACCGTATTGTTATATGTGTAGACTGTCTTTTCAGGCACAAATAAGTGTGACACCAAGCACGAAATCTTATCTCTGTTTAAACAACTTCGTTTATGGCCTAGACAGTCAGTCAATGTCGTCTCTCCCTACAATCTTTAGAGAACCTTACCAGTTCTGAAAGGAGTCCCTATGGCTTTAAAAATCGTGTACAAAATCTGCTGTGGCATTGATGTCCACAAGACTTTTGTAGTCGCCTGCATTGCTTCTACTGACAAGCACGGCGTTACCTCTTACGAGCGCCACCGTTTTTCTACCTACACGAAAGGTTTGAAAAATTTGTTACAATGGCTGCTCGAACATAATTGCAAGGATGTCTGTATGGAATCTACTGGTAAATACTGGATTCCTGTTTATAACATTCTTGAAAAAGGATTGTTCAATCGTCCTTGCTCATCCAAAGTATGTTAAGGCTATCCGTGGAAAGAAAACTGACAAGAAAGATGCCAAATGGATTGCTGACCTGTTTAAGCATGACCTTGTTTCCGGTAGCTTTATGCCTCCTGCTGACATCCGCCAGCTTCGTGACCTTATGCGTTACCGTTTCAAACTGACCTGCTTCAAATCAAGCGAAAAGAATCGTTTGCAGAACTGTCTCACGGTTTCCAATATCCAGTTGGGAAACGTTGTTTCGGACACCTTCGGAAAATCTGATCAGGCAATACTGGATAAGATTTTAGAAAATCCTGAAGATACTTCCTTTGACCTTGAACCCCTTTGTTTTCAAAACTTTGAAAAAGAAACTTCCCGAACTGCGTGATGCCATTGACGGCTATATCACACCGGAACTGGCAGGAAAACTCAAGATAATCAAGGCTCATTATGAAAGCCTTGAATCCCGGAAAGCAGAGCTTGAAGAACTCATTCTTGCGCTCGCCGCTCCCTATCAGCAGGAACTTGCCATTCTTCAAACCGCTCCTGGCATCAGCAGTGACTTCACTGCCATCGGAATCATTTCCGAAATCGGTACCAATATGGAGGCTTTTCCTTCGGCGAAACACTTATGCTCATGGGCTGATCTTACTCCGACCAACAATGAAAGCGCAGGGAAGAAAAAATCTGTCCGGGTCTCCAAAGCCGGATGCTATATCAAGCCGCTTTTAGTACAGTGCGCAAACGCTGTTGTTAAAAGCTCAAAGCATCCTGAAATGCGTAACCGTTATCTCCGTCTCAAAAAGCGTCGCGGTCACAAGAAAGCAATCATTGCCATAGCAAGAATGCTTCTTACCGCATTATACCACATGTTGAAAAACGGTGAAAACTATAATGCAGAACTTTACAGGAAATCAGACCTGCCTCCAGTTGACCGTGAAATTACGGTAGAACAGGCAATCCTTATCGCAAGAAATCAGGGTTATAAAATCAAGTCAGCAACCGCATAACCTTAACTTCTCAATATTCAATTTTTAAAGCAGCCACCGAAAGATGGCTTATTTGTCGTG